>PDWI01001219.1_pt1 | contig 41157 bp, 39 predicted proteins | sample 1430891 | NCBI WGS metagenome assembly PDWI01 (sample SAMN01162508, study PRJNA174530) | Oral metagenome, whole genome shotgun sequencing project. | biome: Marine environment; feature: Marine mammal; material: Swab sample of the gingival sulcus; isolation source: swab sample of gingival sulcus... | reverse complement strand
TATAATTAGGTGCTTTTACTAAAACACCAAAATCAGATATATTATGCTCTTCTTTAAGTCCAGGCATATTAATTTTATATGTATTTCTTTTTGGTTTATATCCATTCTCTAACGCTAATTTTAACATTTCTATATATCTATGAGATTTTAAATATCCTATAAAATACACCCCATCTTTAGAGCCTGTATATTTATCATTAATTTTGTATCCATAATATAGTTTTGTATTATTATGTTCATCTATTTCTACTTTTTTAATTGAGCGATAAAAATACGTCTTTAAGTACCATTGCACCTTATCTATCTCTTTAAACTTAACCCCACTATCTACAAGAACTTTAGCACTTTTAACAGAATTATTCTCAATAGCATAAGCTAAAGGTGATAAGCCGTATTTATCTTTCACATGAGCATTAGCACCAAGCTTGATTAACTCTTTTGAAGTATTTTCATCATTGTAAAAAGATGAGTACATAAGTGGGGTTGTTCCATTTTCTATTTTTACATCTACGCTTAGGTTATGTTCATGAAGGTAAGAAGTTATGCTTTTTGTATCTTTTTGCTTAAGTAAGGCTCTAAGCTTAAGTAGTTTTGGTTTTATATCTTCGGTATGGTTGTTGTCTATATCCCAATACCTAAACGCAAAATCATTTACCTCTTCTTGTGTTACATATTTATTGAGTCCTTTTACTTTTGAGACATTTGTATCGGCTGTTATAGCAAAGTGGGTTTTTGAAGATTGTTTATTTAGGTATTTGTAAAATACAAATCCACTAATAATTAAGATTATCATTATGTTGATAAGTTTTTTCACTACTTTACTTAAAATTATAAACTATTTTAAAACTGAAATTTTAGCATATTATTTCTTAAGGAATACTAAACCTTATAACTATTATCATAATTATAAAAAATGATATTTCACTATATTATCTTAAGATAAAAACTAACCTTAGCTTAAAAATAACTGAAGTAGATGGAGAAAATTTTGCAATATCATTTCATCACTCATAAAATTCTCCTTTTTCGCTAAAATCACTTTTTTTAAATTCAGAACCAGCCCAAATCTTCTTTTCCGCTTTATCTAAATTTTTTATCCCCTTTGATAAAAAATATTTTTTTAATTCATTATAATCATCTTGCGATGTAAGCATAAAATTGATTGCATTATCTTTTAAGCCTTTTATAAAAATCACATCATAAAACCAATCATAATCATCATTTAAATGCACAATAAACTGTGGCAATAAAAGCACAACAACAATCAACACCATACTAAACACAATAATAAAAGATTGCTCAGGAGACAATAGCACTTGTAAAATCATTATAGCCAAAAAGAAATATACAAAAGATACACTTCCCCAAACATCAAAATAATTTTTTGGTAAAACGGCTGACAATGTTTTTAGCACCTTATTTATATCATTTATTTGAATTGTTTGCACAGATTGATTTGATATTAATTTTATTCTTTCATTATAAAAATAAACATAACAATTTGATTTAATTTCTGACATTTGCCTCTTAACTGTTATTGTGGATATAAATATTATAAAAACTTTTCTATCTATGGCAATATCAGCAAATACGCAAACTATTGTGGCACATAAAACCTGTATGATTATAGACAAAATTTGACATTTATCATTTTTATCAGCAATCACAAGCGGTTCTTTATCATAATCTCTTTTATTGTTTTTATTTGCCACTTATTGCCTTCAATGTTAAGTTTATAAATATATAATTTTTATTTTAAAACTAAAATTTTAACACATTATCTCTTAAGTAAAACTAAGCTTTATAGTTGTTATCATCATCATAAAAAGTTATATTTTAAGCTTGGTATTATAGCTTGAAAATATTTACAATGAAATGAAAAAATAATCAGTTATTTATCTTATTTCGATATAATATCATCAAAATTTAAAGGAGAACTTACTTTGTTTAAAAAAAATATTGACAAATTACTATGTTTTTTGCTAAAATCACACTTCTTTTTTAAAAATACTTCTGCGGGAATAGCTCAGTGGTAGAGCACAACCTTGCCAAGGTTGGGGTCGCGAGTTCGAACCTCGTTTCCCGCTCCATCCTTTTTTTAGCACTTTTATTTACATATATACAAGCAAGCCAATCCATAAAAATATTACCTAACTATTGTATAGATGGACAAGACGTCAGGATAAGTCATTTTTATAAACAAACCTTAGAAGATAAAACCCTATTTACGCTACCAAACACATCGACTAGCTTCGAAGTACCAAGCCTAAAGATAGAGGATTATTTCAAAACCAAAGGCTTTAAGGTTGAAGACTTAAGTGGCGGAGTGATAAGGTTTAACAGCTTTTGCAAAAGCGATAAAGAGATGGTTTTTTTACAAGAACACCTAAGAAAGGTTTATCTTAAAACATATCCAAATATACGCATAGACTCTATAAAAGTAACTCCTAAAAAACCGCTTCCGGAAAATTTTTCAAGATACGAGTTCATAAAAGCACTTATATCAAAATCTAAGCTCAAAAAATGTAGCGGTGTGTTTGTGGCTTATTATAAAGACTTAAAAAACCTACAAAAAACAATTTACTTCAATTTTGAAACAAGGGCTTTTTTGCCGGTTTTTATCTCCACCTCCCCTATTTCGCACAATAGCACTTTACACAAAAGTCACTTCAAACAAGAGCTAGCTCAGCTAAAAGATATACCTTCTCAGCCTCTTTTGGAGTTTAAAAGCGACTCTTTAGTTGCAAAATTTAACATAAAAAGTCAAAAAATACTCCTAAGCAGACAATTTAACAAAAAAGCCGACATCGCAAAAGGTTCTTATGTAAAAGGTGTTTTAGTGGATGGAAAGCTAAGAGTGCAAACAGAGGTCAAAGCCTTACAAAGTGGAAATATAGGCGATACCATACGAGTTAAAAATAGTAAAAACATAACTTTTAATGCACTTATAAAGAAAAAAGATTTAGTAATAATTAGGTAAAAATATGAAAAAATATACAAAAGTAATCTACCCCGGAACCTTTGACCCCATAACCAACGGTCATCTCGATATTATAAAAAGGGCTTCAAATATCTTCAACGAAGTCATCTTAGCGGTTTCAAACTCCGATAGCAAAAAACCCATGTTTAGCTTAGAAAAACGCATTCTTATGGGAAAAGAAGCAACAAAAGGACTTGGAGATAAGGTGCAAGTTTTAGGTTTTAGCTCTTTACTAGTTGATTTTGCAAAAAAAAATAACGCAACAATACTCATTCGTGGTCTAAGAGCTGTGAGCGACTTTGAGTTTGAGTTACAAATGGGCTATGCAAACTCTTCGCTTGATTCAAATATAGAAACCATGTATCTCATGCCAAGTTTAAAAAACGCTTTTATTAGCTCTTCCATAGTACGCTCCATTCTCACACACAACGGAGATGTGTCTCATCTTGTGCCACATGAGATACTTCCACTCTTAGAGGATAGTTAATGTATGTGATATTTGAAGGCATTGACACAAGCGGGAAAAGCACACAAATAGAGCTTTTAAAGCAAGAAAACAAAGATATCTTGACTACAAAAGAACCGGGTCAAACAGAGCTAGGAAAGAAACTGAGAGAGTTAATACTGCATTCAAAAACAAACTCTAGCAAGGCTGAAATGTTTCTGTTTTTAGCAGATAGGGCTGAGCATTTTGAAAAGGTTATAAAACCAAACAGAGATAAACTCATACTTAGCGACAGGGGTTTTATCTCAGGTATTGCCTATGCTCTTTGCAATGACAAAAACTTAAGTCTTGATTTTTTACTAAGCTTAAACAGTTTTGCACTAGATGAAGTTATGCCAGATAAAGTTGTACTTTTTAAAACAGACGAAAAACTGCTTAAAAGTCGCTTAAGTACCAAATCTCACGACACTATTGAACAGCGAGGTATAGACTATTTACTGGGAGTTCAAGAGAAAATGGAAGAGATTATAAGGCATTTAAATCTTCTCCATCTACTCATAGACGCAAACGATAGTAAAGAGGCGATAAAAGAACAAATAAAAGGATTTTTACAATGATAAACTCACTTAGAGGAATGAAAGATTTTATAGACCAAAGTGCTGAAAAATACGAGTATTGCGTCTATCACTGTCAAAGAATAGCAAAAAATTATGGATTTAGCTTTATAGAAACTCCTTTGCTTGAAGAGACAAAACTTTTTAAGCGAAGTGTTGGGGAGAGTAGCGATATAGTTGGAAAAGAGATGTATCAGTTTACCGACAAAGGAGACAATGATGTATGTCTTAGACCTGAAGGCACAGCAGGGGTTGTTAGAGCCTTTGTGCAACACAAACTAGATAGAAGCTTGGCAAATTACCGCTTTTTCTACCATGGGCCAATGTATCGCTATGAGAGACCGCAAAAAGGAAGGCTAAGACAATTTCACCAGTTTGGAGTAGAAAGTTTTGGCATAAGTGATGTTAAAGAAGACGCAAATATCATACTTTTAGCTAATGATATACTAGAATTTTTTGGCATAAAAACCACTTTAAAGCTAAACTCTTTAGGGTGCGAAAAGTGTATGGGAGAGTATAAAAAAAGTTTAGTTGCTTTTTTGGATGCTAAAGATGATTTGTGCCAAGATTGTAAGCGTAGAAAAGATACAAATCCCGTTAGAGTGTTAGACTGTAAACAAGACTCTTGTCAAGAGCTTATCAAGAATGCCCCTAGGCTAGATGGAGCCTTGTGTGAGTGTTGCAAAAGCGACTTTTCCAAGCTTCAAGATATTTTAAAAATGTGTGATATCGAGTTTGAGTTAGATACAAGCTTGGTTAGAGGGCTTGATTATTACTCCAAAACTGCTTTTGAGTTTGTAAGTGATGAGCTAGGAGCTCAAAGTACTGTACTTGGTGGGGGAAGATATGATAAATTAGTTGAGTATCTTGATGGCAAACCTACCCCTGCTGTGGGCTTTGCACTAGGTTTTGAAAGAATTATGGAGTTAGCAGATTATAAAACAGCAAAGCGTGAGGGCTACTACTTTGGTGCTTTAAATGAAAAGGCATTTGAGTCTTTACTACTTTTGGCTAAAAAACATAGAAAAAAACTAAAGATAATCCTAGACTACGAGATAAGAAGCCTAAAAGCTCATCTAAAACAAGCAGATAAAAAAGATGCTTTATGGTGTGTTTGTGTGGGTGAAAATGAGCTAAATGATGGCACTTTATGGTTAAAAAACTTACAAACCAAGGAAGAAAAAGCTATAAATATAAAAGAGCTTAACGATGAATAGATACGGGCTTGATATATGGGGTAATGACAACTATATCATAAGCAATAAAGGAGAGATTTGTCTAAATGTAGATGATAAGATATCTCTTATGGATATAATCTCAAAGATAAGAGAGAAAAAGATAACAGGTCCTATGCTTTTAAGGTTTCCTCATCTTTTAAAAAAGCAGATAGATAAACTATATACAAGGTTTGAAAACTCTAAAAATGAGTTTAGCTATAAAGGCAGTTTTAACGCAGTGTTTCCACTCAAAGTAAATCAATACCCAGAACTTGTCAAAAACCTAGCACTTATAGGAAAACCTTATGGGTATGGCTTAGAGGCAGGAAGTAAGGCTGAGCTTTTACTAGCTATGACTTACAACGCCATAGGCTCTCCTATCACAGTAAACGGCTTTAAGGATGAAGAGCTAACAGACATAGGCTTTATAGCTTCAAGTATGGGACACGATATAACCCTCATCATAGAAGGGCTAAGTGAGCTTGAAAATATCATAAAGACTGCGAAAAAAAGAGAAGGCAGGATGCCAAACATAGGCATACGCATAAAACTTCACAGCATAAGTGATGGTGCTTGGGAAAAAAGTGGGGGTATTGATTCTAAGTTTGGACTTACTTCTTTAGAGCTTTTAAGGGCTATGGAGATGCTTAAGCAAAATGGTCTTATTGAAAAATTTACCATGATACATTTTCACATAGGCTCGCAGTTAAAAAATATAAATCCCATCAAAAAAGCTTTAAGAGAAGCTGGAAATATTTATGCCGAGCTTCGTAAAATGGGGGCTGAAAATTTAAAAGATATAAACCTAGGTGGTGGTTTAGCAGTAGAGTACTCTCAGTCAAAAAGCAAACTTCATAAAAACTATACCCTAAGCGAATACGCAAACGATGTTACTTTTATGTTAAAGTCCATCTCTGAGCAAAAAGGAGAGATTGAGCCAAATATCTTCATAGAAGCAGGCAGATATATAGCTGCTCACCACGCAGTTTTGATAGCCCCTACTTTGGAGCTTTTTTCATATGAATACACAGCAAATAAACTAGTAAAAAAAGAGCAAAATCCTCCACTTATAGAAGAGCTTTATGATTTGTACGAAAGCATTGATGCAAAAAATGCACTAGAATTTTTACACGACAGCATAGACCACATGGAGTCTCTTTTAACTCTTTTTGACCTAGGCTATATAGACCTCCAAGACCGCTCAAATGCTGAAGTTTTAGTAAATCTAATCATCAAAAAAGCCATAGCTTTTATAGGAAAAGAGAACTACAGCGAGCTTTTAAAGATAAAACAAAAGGTTCAAGAAAGGTATTTGGTTAACTTTTCTATATTTCAATCCCTACCAGATTTTTGGGGTATAAAGCAAGATTTCCCCATCATGCCTATAACTCATTTAAACTCCCACCCTACTCGCTCAGCTGCTATCTGGGATATCACTTGCGATAGCGATGGGGAGATAGAGTTTGATGAGGCTTTGTTTTTGCACGAGATAGACTTGGAAAAAGAGGACTATTTTTTAGGGTTTTTCTTAGTTGGTGCGTATCAAGAGGTACTTGGTATGAAACACAATCTTTTTGCAAGACCTACTGAGGCTACAGTGGAGTTAGTAGATGGAGGCTTTGAGATATCAAACCTAGTAAAATCTCAATCCGTTTGTGAGATATTTGAAGATTTAGATTATGATGTAGAATACATAAAAGATACTTTAAGAGATAGAGTATTTGGCTCATCACAAATAGAAGACAAACAAGCTACCGTCAAAGAGATATACACCCACCTAAAAGACAATAGCTATCTAAAAACAACAAAAATGAGTGAAAATGAATAACCCTAGCCTCCTTTCTTTGATAAAAGAAGATTTATCCCAGCCCATAGAACAAGACCCCGCTTTTCGCTCAAAAGTTGAGATTTTTTTCAACTACCCAGGTGTTTGGGCAATAGTAAACTATAGAATTGCCCATGCCTTACATAAAAAAGGCTTTAAAAGACTATCTAGGATTATCATGGGTATAACTCAACTTATAACAAATGTGGATATTCACCCTGAAGCAACCATAGGACGAAGGGTATTTTTAGACCACGCCACAGGCATAGTCATAGGTAGCACAACTATAGTGGGAAATGATGTACTTATATATCAAGGCGTTACCCTAGGCGGAGTTAGCTTACAAAAGGATATCAAAAGACACCCCACCATAGAAGACAAGGTCGTTATAGGCTCAGGAGTAAAAGTACTAGGCAACATAACCGTAGGCAAAAACTCAAGACTTGGCTCAAACTCAGTAGTGGTTAAAGATGTTCCTCCAGACTCCACAGCTGTTGGCATACCCGCTAGAGTCATAGTAAAACGCAGTGAAGATACTTGCCCACTTTTTCACAACAAAATACCGGATATAAGCAAAGAACTTTTGATTTATCTGCTTAAAAGAGTGGAAGTTTTAGAAAAAGTTGCCCTAGAAGATAGCGATAAATACAAAAAACTCATCAAACAAGACAAAGAACTTGAAAACGCCTACAAAAACTTTCTAAACACACTAAAACAGTGATTGTTTCATTTACTATTTTATAAATTTCTATTAACTTTGCATTTAAGGGGGTGCTTTATACTGTCATAAAATTTATAATAAAGGAACAAATATGAAAAAACTAATCATTCTTTCAACCATTAGTGCTTCTTTACTTTTAGCAGGAAATATAAACATAGCCCAAGCAGACAAAAACCCAGACAGGGCATATCCTTCTAAGGAAGATATGGTATTATCATTTCACAGCTCCATAGCAAAAGCTAAAAAAAGCGTGGTAAATATATCTACAACAAAACAGATAAAACGCTCAAGACAGATGGAGCAAATGTTTAATGACCCCTTTTTTAGGGAGTTTTTTGGGCAAAATTTCAATATACCAAGACAGAAACGAAAGGCAAGTTCATTAGGTTCTGGAGTTATCATATCAAAAGATGGCTACATAGTTACAAACAACCATGTGGTTGAAGACGCAGATGAAATAATAGTAAATCTCCCGGATAATGACAAAGACTACAAAGCAAAAGTCGTAGGACTTGACCCGGCATCAGACTTAGCCGTTATAAAAATAGATGAAAAAAACCTAAACAACATATCTTTTGCAAACTCCAAAAATCTGCTTGAAGGAGATGTGGTTTTTGCCATAGGAAATCCATTTGGAGTTGGTAGCACCATAACCCAAGGTATCATCTCTGCACTAAATAAAAGCAGCATAGGTCTAAACCAATACGAAAACTTTATACAAACTGACGCTAGTATAAACCCCGGAAACTCAGGGGGAGCCTTAGTTGACAGCAGAGGAGCTTTGGTTGGCATAAACTCAGCCATACTTTCAAGAAGTGGCGGAAATAATGGAGTTGGCTTTGCAATTCCCTCAAATATGGTAAAAACAATTGCCACATCGCTCATCGAAAACGGCTCCATACAAAGAGGATATATGGGTGTTAATATAGCAAACCTAACAAAAGATTTAAAAGAAGTTTATAAAAACTCCCACGGAGCTTTGATAACAGGTGTTCAAGAGGAAAAACCGGCTAAAAAAGCAGGACTAAAAAGAGGAGACTTAATACTAGAAGTAGATGGAGCTAAAATTAATGACGCAAATGACCTAAAAAACACTATAGGCTCATACAAACCAAATACAAAAGTAAAGATAACTTACGAAAGAGATGGAAAAATCAAATCAACCACTCTTGAGTTAGACTCATCAAAAAGCTCCACATCAATAGCGCCAAACAGCCCTATAGATGGCTTAAAACTCTCAAACCTAAATCAAAAACTAAAAAACCAATATGGCATACCAAAAGATATAAATGGAGTTTTAGTAACAAACATATCAACAACTCCAAATAAAAACAATGAAAAATTCATGAGAGGCGATGTGATTGTGCAAGTTGAGCAAAAAATTGTAAAAGATATAGACGATTTAAGGCAAGTTTTTAAGCAAATAAAGAGAAAAAAGATAAGAGTTTGGGTTTACCGAAGAGGATATGTGATGCCTATTTTGATAAAATAAACTAACTAAAGCCCATGAAAGATTGTTTTTATGGGCTAAATATTTATAATTATATGCTATACTATGAGTTAAATTATTTAACTAAAGGTAGCTTTTATGATAAATATACTAGGCTTAGGGCGTGCCTTACCGCAACATAAGTTAGATTCTGAGCAAATAGATATCAAATATGGTTATCCCATAGGAACTACAGAGAAAATCACAGGTTTAAAAGCAAGACACATTTTAAAAGAACAAAATGCTGATGAGTTGATTTTGCAAGCCATAAACGAGGCATTGGAAAAATCAAATCTATCGGTAGAAGATATTGACTGTATTATAAATGCAAGTGCATCTATGCACCAAGCCATACCCTTTAATGCTGCATATACACATAAGCTACTCAATGCAAATATAAACACTTCTGCTTTTGATATAAATATGACATGCCTTGGAGCCTTAAGAGCTTTTGAAATGGCATCAAATCTCTTAGACTCTTATAAAAATATTCTCATCGTCACATGCGATGTTGCCTCAGCTGCCATAGATTATTCAAACATTAAAACCGCAGGTATATTTGGTGATGGAGCATCGGCTATGATAGTTAGTAAAGCAAAAACAGGTGGCATTATCACATCAAATTTTCAAACTCACTCAAGCGGATATGAGTACTGTCAAATACAAGGAGGCGGACATAAAATAAGCCCTAAAAACAGTGGTTATGAAAAATTTTGCTACTTTGAAATGAATGGTAAAAAATTATATAAACTTAGCCGAGACACCCTACCCCCTTTTATCCACGAAAGTTTAGCTAGAGTCAATCTTTGCTTGGATGATATCGACTGGATAGTTCCCCATCAAGCAAGTGCATCTTCTCTTGAGCATATTATCAGGATACTAAAATTAGATAAAAACAAACTAATCAACATCTTTAAAACCCATGCAAATCAAGTGGCTAGCTCCTTGCCTAGTGCTTTGTATTCTTTGTTTTATGAAAAAGATTTAAAAAGCAAACAAAAGGTTTTAATGGTCGGCACATCTGCTGGTGTTGGGCTTGGGCTTGTATTGTGGGAAATGCCATGAAAAAAGCTATCATTACAGGTGCCACTGGAGGACTTGGAATAAATTTAGTAAATTATTTAAAAGATAAAGACATAGAAGTCATAGCGTGTGGAAGAAATGAAGAGATAGGCAAAGAACTAGGAGTCAGTTTTCGCGGTTTTGACTTAAGCGATGAGCATGAAAGCATTAAAAACTTTGAACATACTGATGTGGTTTTTCACTGTGCAGCTTTATCTTCACCATGGGGGAAGTATGAAGATTTTTACAAATGCAATATAGAGGCTACTAAAAATGTAATCAAAGCTATGAAAAAACATAAGATTAAAAAGCTAGTTTTTGTATCTAGTCCTAGTGTGTATTTTGAATTTTTTGACCATTTTGACATAAAAGAGAGCTATAAGCCTAAAAAATTTGTAAATTTTTATGCTCAAACCAAATACGAAGCAGAAAAAGTAGTGCTAGATGAAGATGATTTACAAGCTGTCATCATAAGACCTAGGGCGATTTTTGGAGAATTTGACAGCGTTTTAGTGCCAAGACTTGAAAAAGTTTCAAATAAAGGCTTCTTGCCTTTGATAAAAAATAAAGATATAACCATAGATGTAACCTATGTGGGAAATGTGGTTTATGCCCTTTATCTAGCTGCCACTAAAGAGATACCAAATAAGATGATTTTTAACATTACAAATGATGAAAATATGAATATAAAAGATATATTTTCACTTCTTTTAAGCTCTTTGGATAAAAAATGTAAGTTTAAATATGTAAATTACCGTACTTTGATGATGATAGCTAAGTTTTTAGAGTTTTTATCCCACATAAAAATCATAAAAGAACCTGCTTTAACTCAGTATTCAGTAGGGGTAATATCCCATAGTCAAACCCTTGACATAACTTTAGCAAAAGAAGTTTTAGGATATAAGCCAATTTATAGTATCAAAGAGGGCGTGCAAAGATATGCAAAATATAGAAATATTTAAGGTAGGATACTGCACTCACCCTGAGTTTATGGTTTTAAAAGGGGGAGGTTTTAAGAGTATAAAATTTCCCGCCATGGCAGCACTTATTAAACATAAAAAAGCAAATATTTTATTTGATACAGGATATTCTAAACATTTTTTTGAAGCCACAAAAACTTTTCCTGAAAAACTCTATGCTCTCATTACCCCTGTAAGTTTAGAAAAAAGCTTAAATGAGAAGCTAGATGCGGATATTGAGTATATTTTTATCTCCCATTTTCACGCAGACCACATAGGAGGTTTGAAAGATTTTCCAAACTCAAAAATATTTTGCTCAAAAAAAGCTCATGAAATGGCTATTAGCAGACTTTCACGTTTTAGTAAAACAAGGCAAGGAGTATTGCCAAAACTTTTACCAAAAGACTTTAACGATAGAGTTATCTACATAGAAGACTTACCAAAGCTTAGCTTGCCAAATGACCTACACCCTTTTACGAGTGGATATGAGATTTTAGATGGAGTTTATGCTATTGAGTTAAAAGGGCATGCTGTTGGGCATTTTGGATTATTTACACAAAATCATTTTTTCATCTCAGATGCGGTTTGGGATATGAGAGCTATCAGTAAAAACATAAGACCAAATATACTTACAAATATCATCTTAAGCGACGCAAAACAGTACCATGAGACCATAGATAAACTCCAAGCTTTACACAAAAACTCCCCTCATATAAAGATAATTCCTACCCATTGTTCTAATAGTTTAGATAGGTATTTAAAGGAAGAAAGTGTTTAGAAAACTAAAAATCATAAAGCAGTTTTTACAAACTAAAACCATAAAAGATAAAAATATTTTACAAAAATTACAGCAAAAAAGATTAAAAGAGTTTTTAGCTTCTTTAGAGTGCGAATTTTACAAAGACTACAAAAATCTAAACGACATACCCATCATAAATAAAAAGATTTTTATGGAAAATTTTAAAAAAATAAACACTTATGGCATCAGTGAAAGCGAGGCTTTAAATATAGCCAAAGAGGCTGAGCAGAGTAGAGATTTTACCAAGCAGATAAAAAATGTAACCGTAGGATTATCTTCAGGAACTAGTGGCAATAGAGGCATTTTTTTAGTTTCAAATGATGAGAGTGCAAAATGGGCAGGATATATCTTAAAAAAAATGCTCCCTCGCCCACTTTTACAAAAGCACAAAATCGCCTTTTTTCTAAGGGCAAATAGCAATCTTTACGAAAGCGTAAACTCTATGTTTATAAAATTTTCTTTTTATGATTTAATTAAGCCTATAAAAGAGCATATAAGGCTTTTAAACGAACAACAACCCACCATTCTTATCGCTCCTGCTAAGGTTTTAAGCCTCTTAGCTAAGGATGAAAACTTAAAGATAAATCCTAAAAAGATAATATCCGTAGCAGAGGTTCTTGAAGATGATGATAAAGAGCTTATCTTTAAAAGATTTGGTGTAACCGTTCATCAGATATATCAATGCACTGAGGGTTTTTTAGCTCACACTTGTGAGTATGGAAACTTACACCTAAACGAAGATATTTTACTTATAGAAAAGGAGTGGATAGACAAAAAAAGTAATCGATTTTCCCCTATCATCACAGATTTTAACCGTAAAACTCAGCCTGTCATAAGGTATAAACTAGATGATATTTTAATCTTATCTAATGAGCCTTGCAAATGTGGCTCGGCTTGCGAGAGAATAGAGAAAATAGAGGGAAGATGTGATGATATTTTAAAAATGCAAAGCCTAGATGGAGAAGAGTATTTTTTATTTCCCGACTTCATAAGACATGAACTTGTTAAAAATGATTTAAATGAGTATAAAGTGGTAAAGCAAGGGGATATTTTGCATATTTATATCTCTCCATCTACTCAAGAGAAAAATGTTGAAAATTCTCTTCAAAACCTATACAAAACTCACAAAGTAAAACCCTTAAAGCATATATTTCATAACTACTTAAATGAACCTTTAGACATAAAAAGAAGAAGGGTAAGACAGGTATGAAAGTTCTCATAACTTGCCCTAGGGCTCCTGTTAGCATAGAGTGGATAAAGATAGCTAAAAGAGCAGGATATAAAGTTATCTTAGCTGATAGTCTTGAGCATCCTATAGCTAGATTTTATAAGGGCGTAAAATATATCAAAATCCCCTCCCCTAAGTTAGATTTTAACTCATATAAAACCCACATAAAAAAACTCGTTAGTGAAGTTGATATGGTGATACCAAACTGTGAAGATGTATTTTATCTCTCATATGCCCTAGATGGAGATAAGAAGATTTTGATGCCAGATAGACAAATGCTTTTAAAACTGCACAATAAGTTTGATTTTTTTTCTTTACTAAATGAGCATGTAAAATTTCCTAAAACTAAGCTTTTAACCTCTAAAAACACTAAAGAGATATTAAAAGATAAAAATATCATCTTAAAACCCGTATTTTCAAGGTTTGGAAGAAATGTCATAAGAGATGTAAATGAAAAAAACCTACAAGATGTAAACATTAGCAAAGATTTTCCATGGGTTAGCCAAGAGTTTATCAAAGGAGAGCCTTTGTGTAATTATGCCATATGTCAAAAGGGAGAGGTTATCTCCCATGTAGCGTATAAACCAAAATATCTTTTAAACAACTCCGCTTCTACTTATTTTGAATATCGCGAAGATAAAAGATGCGATAAATTTATACAAAAATTTGCTAAAACAAACAATTTTCACGGTCAAATCGCCTTTGATTTCATAGATAATGGAAAAGATTTATACGTTCTTGAGTGTAATCCTAGGGCAACTTCAGGCCTCCATCTACTCACTCAAAGTATAGATATAAAAAACAATGCCTTAGTAAGCAATGGTAAAGATATGTTAAAGCACTGTAGGGTAGGATATAGCCTTTATATCTTGTTTTTAGTCAAAAATATCTTAAGTGGCAGATTTAAAGAGTTAGTAAGTGATCACAAAAAAGCAGTGGATGTTTTAGAGGGTTTGCCCTTTTATGCTCAGTTTTTCTCCCTTTACGAGATGGTTAAAAGAGCTATAAAATACAAAAGACATATAACAAGTGCTAGTACTTTTGATATAGAGTTTGACTGGGAAGATTATGCATAATGTAAGTAAAAAGCTTTTAGATATATTTGCAAAGTATCCCTCTTATGAACTGATGGGCAATGTTAAAACCAAGATAGAAGATTATAAGATTAAAAATACCCATATAATCACAACTGTAAATGACAAAATCGAGCAAAACTGCTATGTGGTCTCACCTTATAATGGCTTGATAGCCTACTCTAAAGATGAGCTAATTAAGATAAATTCAAAGCCCTTAAGGTTCATTTGTTTAGTTTTGATAGGAGCTTTTGAGGGCATTTTAAAATCCATAAATATAGACAAAGCTCAGAGTCTAAACAATTATATGCTCTCAACTAATTTTTTTAAAAAAGATTTTGATGATTTGGATATAAAAAAGTTAAGGCAAAAGGCTATAATAAGATATCCAAAACATTCACTACTTATCCGCTCCATAAACAAAATGCAAAACCCAAAGCTTTACAGTAAACTCTTAGTAGATGGATGGCTTCCTATGGTCTCTAGGCAAGTTTATATCTATCACAAATCCTCAAAAAAACATAGAGACTATAAAACCGACATCAAACTTTTAAAAGATGAAAACTATGAGTTTATAAAAGCTGACAGTAAAGAGGATTTTGAGATTGCTGAGGATTTATATAATCAGCTTTATTTAGATAAATACTCCATCCACAATATTCATTTTAAAGCCATTTACCTACAAGAGCTTGCTTTAAGTGGACTTTTGCACCTAAGACTTTTAAAAGATGTCAAACATAACCGCATAGTAGGCGTTGTGGGTATCATGGGTGAAGATGAAGTTATGACTGTGCCTATAGTTGGCTATGAAATGTCTTATGATAAAAAAGAAGCACTTTATAGAAGATTGATAATTTATGCTATAAATTATGCGAACACTCATAAGTATTTTTTAAATCTAAGCTCCGGTGCCCCTCATTTTAAAACCCAAAGGGGAGCAAAGCCATGTTTGGAGTATCAGTTTGTATATGTGGGGCATTTGGGATTTTATAAAAAACTTGTATGGAAAGCCTTATCTTTGATATCCATCTACTTCTACGCAAAAATTCTAAAAGGCTTGAAATTATGAACTATAAAAAACTAAAATCACAATGGTTTCCTATATTTAAAAAAAGCAGTTTAAAATCTAATATAGTAGCCAAAGAGCTTTTAGGGGTTAAGTTAATATTTTTTAAAAGTGGTGATGAGGTTGTATGTTTTGAAGATAACTGCCCCCACAGAAATGTTCCACTCTCTTTAGGAAGCATAGTAGATGGAGAGCTAAGATGCAACTATCATGGGTGGATTTTTGGCAAAAATGGCAAGGTTAAAAATGTAAAATGCAACTCAAGTTTAAGAAAAATTGATGTAAAGGTTTGCTTAGATATAGTTTGGGTAAGACTTGAAGGAGATGAGAGGTTTTACGACTTTTTAGCTCCAGTAGATGGATATGATGAAAGGATTGATTTTAAGCTTATAAAAGCAGACTTTATCCACTCTATAGAAAACTTTTTAGACCCCATGCATACGCCTTATGTACATAAGTTTATACTAAGAGGTAGTTCAAATCAAAGCATGAGTATATCTCAAGAAAAAATGCCAAATGGGTTTAAGACTATTTATCACTTAAAGCAAAAACAAAATGGACTTATAAATAGATTGTTTGATAGCGGAATTGATATAAATATAGCTAGTTTTTACTATCCGGGGTTTGCTAAGATTGATTATCTTAAAAAAGATGAACTATTGTTTAGTGTTGGGATATTTTTTGTACCCATAAAGAAAGGGAAAGTATCTATGATTGTTAAAGTAGGTATCAAAAAAAGCAAGATACCGTCTTGTTTAAAATTTATGCTTTTAAGACCATTTTTAGAAATACTTTTCTATCAAGACAAAAAAATTTTACAGATACAATACAACTCACAAAGTCAAACTAGCAACCAAGCTTATGAAATAGTGCAAACTGATTTAGTCATAGAACATCTTTTGTATCTATATGGCATAGGCAAAGAAGCTCCTTGTAAAGAGATGGAGCTTGAACTTTTTAATTAAACCATAAATCAAATTAAGCTAAAATTTCATTTTTTAAACAAAGGTATAATATGACAAAAATATTAATGATAGAAGATGATTTAGAGCTAGCTGAGATATTAACTGAATACCTAGAGCAGTTTGATATGAAAGTTACCACAGCCGAAGACCCATATATAGGCATATCCACCCTAAATACACAAAGCTTTGATTTGCTTATATTAGACCTAACCTTGCCCGGCATAGATGGATTAGATGTTTGCAAAGAGATAAGACAAAATCATGACATACCAATCATCATATCTTCAGCAAGGCACGATATAACTGATAAGGTAAATGCTCTTGATAACGGAGCAGATGATTATTTACCAAAGCCATACAACCCTATGGAGCTACAAGCTCGTATAAAGAGCTTACTAAGAAGACAAAAAACTTTGCATCACGAACACGAAGAAGAAGAGAGTGACTTGGTTTTAAAAGAAGACAAGATGGAAATATTTTTTAAAAATAATCTTTTACATTTAACAGCAGCCGAGTATGGGATACTAAGCTATTTGATGAAAAAATCAGGTGGTGTGGTATCGCGAGAAGAGCTTATTTATAACTGTGAAGCTATCAATGAAGAGACTACAAATAAAAGCATAGATGTTATTATAGGAAGGATACGCCAAAAGATAGATGAAAACCCTAAAAATCCTAGGTATATCCACGCAGTAAGAGGCATAGGCTATAAGTTTTCAAAATGAGACCAAGCTCTGTATTTTTTACTGTAACATTTTTTTTCATATTATCTAGTGTAAGTGTTGCCCTATCTTACCTTTGGCAAACTCAGTATGATAAGCAAAAGTACACAAGGGAGCTAAATCTAAAATACTCTTTTATAGCCAATATTTCTTTGTATCATTTAGATAAAAACACTAAAAAAAATGACTTTTTAAAGCAAATACTAGGCTACAATGTAGACGAGATAACCAACAAGGATATGAAAAAAACTATTTTAAAAAATGCAAAAGTATTGCAAGAGCAAGACATTGAAACTGGCTCAAGTGCCATATTGACTTATAAAAAAAATCATTATCTAAAAATACAACATAACAATGACACTCTTTTACTTATAGACAATGGCTACCAACCACACAGATATGATATCATAAAATTAATCTTTACTCTTATATTTGGTATTATATTAACAGCTTATATACTTACGATAAAAAAGCTAAAACCCCTAAGGTCTCTTAAAAGACAGATAGACAAATTTGCCAATGGAAAATTTGAAGAAGTGACTTGCAAAGCAACAGGAAGTGACGAGATATCCGAAGTTGCAAAGGCATTTTATGACGCTGTAAATCAACTACACACCCTAAATCAAAGTAGGCAACTTTTTTTAAGAAATATTATGCACGAACTTAAAACCCCCATAACCAAGGGGCGAATCACTGCGGAGATGATACCAAAAGATAAAAACCAACAAAGACTTATAGATACATTTAAAAAATTAGAAAAACTTATCAATGAATTTGCCACCATAGAGCAAATAGCCACTCCAAACAATCTCCACATCAAAACATACAGATTGGTTGACTTGCTAGATGAAGCCATAGACTTAGCCATGAGCAAAAAAGAAAATATAGACCTTAGTTTAACAAGAGAATTAAGCTTAAGTGTTGATTTTAGACTATTTAGTATAGCTTTAAAAAACATGATAGACAATGGCATAAAATACTCAACCGATGAAAAAGTAAAGATAATAGCCAACGAAGATAGTATAAATTTTATATCAAGGGGCGAAGAACTTGAAAAAGATTTAAGCTTTTATATAGAACCTTTTGTGCAAGGGGATTATAAAAAAACTGGAAAAAAACAAAGTTTTGGATTGGGTCTTTATATAGTAAACAATATACTTCAAAACCACAAACTAACACTAAATTATAAATATCAAGATGGTTTTAATATATTTTCCTTTGAAAACCTAAAAGTTGTTTTAGAAGAAAATATATAATAAAAATTTTAAGATATTTATAGTAAAATAGACAAAATATGACATTATAGGAGATTTACCCATGTCAAGTGTTGTCTTTAAAGAGCAAAATATATACTCTTTGGTTAGTTACCACATAGCTTTACTAAAGCGTTTTGACACAACAGAGGATAATGAATTTTCAATAATTTATTTTAACTTAGGAAAGAAAAAAGACAAAGAACTTTCAACCGTATTTCAAAAAATACTTAGAAAAACTGACGCTCTTTTCCAAGAAGATAGACACATTATCGCTATGCTTCCGGGGACCGACTGGAACGGAGCCACTGAGCTACTCTCAGGCATACAAGACTTTTTGGGTCAAAAACCTACTGACAATATAGTAACCTACCCTGAAGATGGAACAGAAGCGAGAGAGTTGCTAACTAAGCTCAATAAAATCATAAAAGAAAATTCAAATATAAAAGTAAAATCTTTAAAAGAAGAGTAGGTAAAAACCTACTCATTTCTTAGAGTTGTTAAAGGGTCTATTTTTGTGGCTTTTTTGGCCGGATAATAAGAAGAAAATCCAACTATCAAAACAGCTCCTACCACAGTCATAAGAAAATCTTGCATAGAAAGCTCCATAGGAAGCTTTGATGAGCCATAAACATCAGCGGGCAAGTCAATTATATCAAAACTACCAAGTAGCCATATACCAAAAAATCCTAAAGCTGCACCAAAGACTATACCCCCTCCTCCTATAATACAACCAAGATAGAAAAATGTTTTCTTTATCTCATCTTTATAAGCTCCAAGGGATAGTAAAAGTGCTATTTCGCTTCGTCTGTTCATAACAGTCATAAGAAGTGAGCTTATGATGTTTAAAGAAGCGACAAGTATAATGAGCATCAAAACTATAAATAAAGCCCTTTTTTCAAGTGCAAGAGCTGAAAAAAAGTTACCATTTTGTTGCCACCAGCCTATAATCCTAAGATGTTTAGGTAAAACTTTTTCAATCTTTTTTATATCTTCAAAGGGTTGATTTGAAAATACATGTATGCCATCATATCTATCTTTTTCATATCCAGATATTGCTTGCAAACTCTCTAAGGTTGTGTACATATACACTTTATCATAGGCTGTTAAGCCCGAGTTAAACATAGCTTTATAAGAAAAGCGTTTCATTTTTGGCACAAGAGCCATACCTGTGGGATTTGTTGACGTAAATATAAGAGTTAGTTTTTTGCCATCATGAAGTAAAAACTTATCTTTTATCCCTTGTCCGACCAAGATTTCATATTTACTTAGGCTTTTTTTCTTTAAAGCTTCATTTACTACCGAATTTATAGCCTTTTCTTTATCAAAATCAACTCCGAAAAGCAATACTCCATCCATCTTTTGACCATATCTAGCAATGGCTTGGGTGGATATAAAAGGACTCATCTTTAGAGCTGAGAACTCTTTTTCAAGCTTAGCTAAATCATCACTTGAAACCCCGCCTTTACTAAAAGAATATATACTTAAAGGATAATTCATAGTAAAAAGTTTTCTCTCAAACTCTTTATCAAAACCATTCATTATAGCCATTGCTACAATTAAAACCATAAGCCCTATGGCTACTCCCAAAAAGGCAAGCAAGGCACTTATGGTTATGAATGGTTGTGATTTATCAAAGCGAAGATACTTTGAGATTAAAAAACCAACTATTGACTTAGGCAAATGCACCCTTTTTGGGACCACTTTTGCCACAACAAGACTTATATTTTTTACCACTTCCACAAGGGCAAGGAGAATTTCTTGGAATTTTTTTCTCTTTTACAGTCGGTTCTAACTCTTTTGGCTCAAGTGTGCTTTCATGCTCTAGCTTCATATCTTTCATATTTGCCTCTTCAAGCTCATTTATGAACTCTTGCATTTTTACTTGCTCTTCATCAGCCTTATCTTGAAGCCTAACTAGATGGAGTGTTTTTACACTTTCTGTTTTTAGGGTTTCAACAAGCTCAACAAAAAGATTATAACTCTCTTTTTTATACTCAGTTAGTGGGTCTTTTTGATTGTATCCTCTTAAGCCAATACCTGTTTTTAATATATCCATTTGATACATATGTTCACGCCAAGAGTTGTCAAGTATTTGTAGATATAAGTATCTTTCTATCTCGCTTCTTTGCTCTTTATCTACTACTTCCATCTTGTTTTCATAGTTTTTGCTAAGTAGCTCATACAATCTATCTTTTAACTCATCAAATTCAAGACCCTTTAGGCTACTTTCTTCCACATCAAGGTCAACATCTTCTTTTAGCATAGCACAAAGTTTAGAGATATTAAACTCTTCTTTTAAACTTCCATCATAGATCTCAGCACCAAAAAGCAAACTTGAGACATACTCTTGTCTATTTTGGTTTATCTTTGAAGTGATGTCAAAGTCAGGATTAAGCAAATCGTTTCTATACTTATATATAGTTTTTCTTTGCTCATTTGCCACATCATCATACTCTAGTATATGTTTACGACTTTCAAAATGCAGGTTTTCTACCTTTTTTTGAGCATTTTCCACAGCCCTTGTAACCATCTTACTATCTATACTTTCGCCATCTTCAATGCCAAGTCTATCCATGATAGATTTTATCCTATCGCTTCCAAAAATTCTAAGTAAATTATCTTCTAAACTTAGGTAAAATCTACTCTTACCAGGGTCTCCTTGACGACCTGAACGTCCACGTAGCTGATTGTCTATACGGCGACTCTCATGTCTTTCTGTTCCTATGATATAAAGTCCACCTAATTCTTTAATCTCATCACTTAATTTAATATCAACACCACGACCTGCCATATTTGTTGCAATGGTCACAGCGCCTTTTGCACCAGCGTCAAGTATGATTTGAGCTTCTTTTTCGTGATTTTTAGCATTTAGTACAGAGTGAGGGATTTTCTCTTTTTTCAAAATAGAGTGCAAAAACTCACTTTTTTCGATAGAAGCAGTACCTACAAGAACAGGTTGACCCTTTTTATTAGCTCTTTTTATCTCATCAACTACGGCTTTAAATTTTTCAGCTTCAGTTTTATAAATAAGATCATTTCCATCCTCTCTTATTATGGGTAAATTTGTAGGAATCGAAATAACATCAAGCTTATAAATCTGTGAAAACTCTGTAGCTTCAGTTTGAGCAGTTCCTGTCATACCTGCCAGTTTATCGTACATTCTAAAGTAGTTTTGAAATGTAATATCAGCTAAAGTTTGACTCTCTTCTTGTATAACAACACCCTCTTTTGCCTCAAGAGCTTGATGAAGTCCTTCACTAAAACGTCTTCCTTCACTAAGGCGACCTGTAAACTCATCAACTATAATAATCTCTCCATCTTTTACCACATAGTCCACATCTTTTTCAAACAAATGCTGGGCTTTTAATGCTTGGTCTAGGTGGTGAGAAAGTATGGCATTTTCCACACTATAAAGGTTATCTACACCAAAAAACTCTTCAGCTCTAGTTATACCTTCTTCATTCATAAGTATAGTTTTATTCTTCTCATCAACGCTAAAATCACCCTCAGCTGGCTCTCCATCTACTGCCGCTTTTCCCTTAACAAGCTTTAGGGCAACCTCGTTTGCTTTTGTATAGCTATCAAGGGTTCTATTCGTTGGTCCTGAGATGATAAGTGGAGTTCTAGCCTCATCTATCAAAATAGAGTCAACCTCGTCAACTATAACAAAACCATGTTCTCTTTGAACCTTATCTTCAACAGAGTATTTCATATTGTCTCTTAGATAGTCAAATCCATACTCATTGTTTGTACCATATGTTATATCCGCATCATACTGAGCTTTTCTTTGAGCATCATCATCCATGCCACCCACTACAACGCCAACACTAAGTCCTAAAAACTCATAAATTCTACCCATATCAGCAGCATCTCTACTAGCTAGGTAGTCATTGACTGTGACCACATGCACGCCTTTACCATTCATAGCGTTTAAAACCACAGGTAAAGTGGCGACAAGCGTCTTACCCTCACCTGTCTTCATCTCAGCAATCTTGCCATCATTTAGAACCAAGCCACCTACCATCTGCACATCAAAATGTCTAAGCCCAGTCGTTCTCTTACTAGCTTCTCTAACTATAGCAAAGACATCATTTGTTATCTCATCAAGGGTAATGTTTTGAGCTAAAACATCATCTTTAAACTTACTAAAAATGCTTTTTAACTCCTCGTCACTAAGTGCTTCGTACTTAGGCTCTAGTGCATTTATCTGCCTTACCTGTTTGAGATATTTTTTTACTTCTCTACCGTTTTTTGTCCCAAATATCTTTTGGGCTATTGTCTTTATCATAAATGAACCTCATTATGTGATTTATAAATTTTTTTAAGATTTTAGCACAATTTTACTTTTCGTTGTATAAAACTTGCTAAAATAGTGTCAAAGGAGTTTTTATATGAAGATTTTATTGGGATTTTTCTTATCATTTTCTTTGCTTTTTGGATTTGAGTACAACTCTATAAAAAGCAACTTTACACAAACTATAACCTCACCGGAGGGTCAAAAATTGACCTATACGGGCAATTTTTATGCCAAAAAACCTCACTATGCACTATGGAATTATAAACAACCTGTTGAAAAAAGAGTTTATTTTAAAAATAAATCTATCATGATAGTTGAGCCAGAACTAGAGCAAGTTATCATCTCGAGCCTACCTCAAGCACCAAATATATCAAAACTACTAAAAAGTGCTAAAAAGGTAAAAGACAATCTATATAAAGCAAAATACCAAGATACAGCGTATAATGTTTGGATAGTAAAAAATACTCCAACAAAACTAAGCTACAAAGACAAACTAGACAATCACATAATAATCAATTTTTCAAACACGGTTTTAAATAAAGAGCTTAAAAATAGTATATTTGAGTTTAACATCCCAAAAGATTATGATATTTTAAAACAATGAAAAACAACCTTGTGAATTGCTTACAAAAAGAGATTAAACTATGAATGAATTTATCTCTGAGCCATACTTTACAAGCTATATAATACCTCTTCTCATATGCCTAGCTAGAGTATTAGATGTAACTATTGGAACACTTAGAATAATATTTGTCTCAAAGGGTTATAAATTTTTAGCTCCAATACTAGGCTTTTTTGAAGTGCTTATTTGGATTATAGCCATAGGCGAAGTTATGAAAAATATAGACAATTTCACAAATATACTAGCCTACTGCACTGGCTTTGCCCTTGGAAACTACATAGGTATCATCATAGAAAACAAACTAGCCATAGGGGTTGTGGTTATGAGGATTATCACAAAAAGAGACTCGACCCAACTAGAAAATGCCCTAAGAGAAAGAAACTACAACATAACTGTAACTGATGCCATTGGTAACCTAGGAGAAGTTAGTATTATTTTTATGAATTTAAAACGCTCAAACTTAAAAAATGTTATACCCATAATATACAAATACAACCCACTTGCAACCTACTCCATCGAAGATGCAAGACATATAAGCGATTCTAACGAAAAGATAAACAACAAAACAAAACGAATAAGGCTATTTTTTAAAAAATAAAAAAAATCTAAAAGCACTCCCTACCAGTAAGGGCATATAGCTCTTTTGTAAACTCTATACTATCTCCATTTACTTCTAAGATATAAGCTTGAACATCTGAGATAAATATATAAAACAAGTCATCATCTTTGCAAATTCTTTTAATTTCTCCATAAGGGGTTACTAGCTTAGAGTTTTTAGTGATATGAGTGAGTCCATCTACTTCCAAACTTAAAACACCACTAAGTTCACTAAAGCTCTTATAAACCTTCTTAGCCTCTTTTGCAGCTGGCTTTTCAAAAAATTTAAGTATGGTTTTTAAAAATACTCCATCATCAGGATTTTGATATACAAAAAGATTAAATCTTACATATTGCTCTTCTGTGATGGAGTATTTTATTTGCACATTAGCTCTCTTTTTGTTTTCTTTTTATTTTTGACTTTCTCTTAGCTAACTCTTGCATATCCTCAGTTGTGTCAGCCTCATCCATAATCTCAACACCCAAAATCGTCTCTATGCAATCTTCAAGAGTTACTATGCCTTCAGTTTGCTCATAGCTGTCAGTAACCACAAACATATGTTCTCTTTTTTTGATAAACATATCAAGAGCATAGGAGACTGGTATATTTTCATGGATAGAAAATATCTCTTGCATAAGATCAGATATTTTTATATCTTTTTTACCACTAGCAGCACTATAAAATATCTGTTTGCTCATAACCACACCTACCACATTGTCAATACTTCCTTCATATATGGGTATTCGAGAAAATTTTTGTATGCCAGGTCTATCTAGGACATCTTTTATAAGTATATCTTTTTCAAGGGCAAAAACCACACTTCTTGGAGTTAAGATATCGCTTACCTTGCTTTTAGAAAGTCTTAAAGTATTTTCTATAATATCTGATTCTTTTTCGTCGATTATGCCCACATTTTCGCCCATAAGGGTATTTTCAAGTATCTCTTCTCTTGTGATGTCATTACCTTTTTTATTTCTAGATATTTTCTTAGTTACAAAAATCGAAACCACGACCAAAGGATAAGTAAAAAATATAAAAAATCGTATGACATAAGTAGCAATGGGTGCTAACTCTTTCCAGTAAAGTGCTCCTATGGTTTTAGGGATAATCTCAGAGAAAAATAGTATAGCTAAAGTAAGCACCGCTGATACATAAAACATATACTCAAGGCCAAAAAGCTCAGCCGCTTCAGCACCAACCCCTGCTGCTCCTATGGTATTTGCTACAGTGTTTAAGATGAGAATTGAAGACAGTGAGACATTTATATCTTTTTTTAGTCTCTCAAGTGCCTCGCCAACAGATGGTGAGGTTTTTTTTAAAACTTGTATATAAGCCATGTTTGATGAAAGCAGTATAGACTCCATCATGGAACATAAAAACGAGACTCCAACTGCCATTAGGGCATAAAAAATCAATAAGCCCATAAAGTTTTCCTTGCAGCGGTGACTTTTAACTCAAAGCACCGCCTAATCGATAAAGGTTCAGACATAGTAGTGTTTTAAAAACTCCTTATTTGTATTTATTATATTTTTTTCATTTAACTTCTTGATGATTTCTTTGTTACAAGTTACGTCATCTGGCCACTCTCTAGTGTATCCATCTACTCTACTTTTATTTGTAGCGTCTATCATAACAAAATCATCATCTATAAAAATATCTCTTTTTGCATCGATGTTGTTTGTAACCCTCCAAACAAGCATGTAAGGATTGCTTACATCATTTTGTTCATCATCTACAAAAATCAGTATTTTTATATACTTTTTTAAATCCTTTAGCTTATCAAAATACTCTTTTAAAACTCTTTTTTTATCCACTCCAACTACACAAATAGGGCTAGCTGTGTGGATAAAATACTGCTCTAACTTTTTAGCCTCAGGAATTAGAGATGATATTTTACCATAAAGTTGTTCATTTTGTATGTTTTTTTTGTTTTTCTCTATCATTTCCCCTGTACAATCTATACCAAGTTTTCCTCCAAAACAAGCATTTGGAGATGCGTGGTCAAGGGCATCACAAACCCCTTCACTAATAAGCATATTTTTTACTTCAAAGCGGTCTAAAATATACTCACTTAGGGCATTAAAATTTGTTAAAAAAGGAGCATCTTTTCCTACAAAGATAGCGTGTTTCACAAAACTCATCTGCCCTACTCCCCAAAATGCATGCATAGCTTGTTTTGCATGGGCTGGATAAAGGGTTTTTATCTTTGCGAGTATGAGATTGTGAAAAACTCCATTTTCTGGCATGTGATAGTCGATTAGCTCAGGAGTTGTGGTCTTTAAAAGGGGTAAAAATATCCTCTCAGTTGCCCAGCCCATATATTTATCTTCTAAAGGAGGCTTACCCACAACAGTTGCAGCAAACACAGGCTCTTTTTTACTTGTTATGGCTGTGACATCTAAAACAGGGTAAGGCTCTTTTAGGGTATAATACCCCGTATGGTCTCCAAAAGGACCCTCTATGCGAGTTTTGCTAGTATCCACAAAACCCTCTATGATAAAATCAGCATCTTCTGGAACATAGATTTCATTTGTTAAACTTTTTACAAGTCTCGCACCCTTACCTCGTATGAGTCCGTAAAGCAAAAGTTCAAAAACTCCATTTGGAAGTGGAGCTTGCCCACACCAAATATAAAGAGGGTCTCCGCCTATGGCTATGGACACTGGCATCATCTTGCCCGCTTCTTTGTATTCGTGAAAAAAGTTAGCACCATCTTTGTGAATTTGCCAGTGCATTCCTAAAGTCTTATCATCGTAAACTTGAAGTCTATACATGCCAACATTGTGTTTAGTCCCATCAAGACTTTGTGTGTAAACTTGACCCATGGTTATAAAAGCACCACCGTCATCGCTCCAAGTTTTTAAAATGGGCAAATTATTTAAATTTATCTTTTCATATACCACATTTTGACACTCTCCTCTGCCTTTTAAACGCTTTGGAAAGATATTTTTTAAACTTAAAAGCTCACTAAACATATCAAATTTTTGAGCTAAACCCTTAGGTGGTTTTGGTTGTAGTAGTTTTTGTATCTTGCTAGCTATCTCATCTGGGTCTTGATTGAAGATTAGTTTAGTTGCCTCAAAAGAGCCAAAAACATTCATAAGCACCGGAGTGTCAAATTTTTTATTTAGTCTTTTTGAGACAGGATTTGTAAAGAGTATTGCCTTTGAGTTTTTTTGTTTTACCTCCACATAAGCCACATGAGGTATCTCCAAATCAATATCCAACTCATCATCTATAACTTTTAAAAAACCGTTTTGCTCTAATAATTTTGTATAGTCCATTTTCTTTACTCAAATATTACATTCATAGCCATATCGTGGGCTTTAGCTAAGATTTCTTTGGCTCCATCTACTATCATCTGCTTAGCTAGCTTTTCTCCAACATTTCTAAACTCACTTTTTTTGCAAACTAGCTCTTTAGTTAGCACCTTTGAAGCGTCTGGCATACCAACTATAGCTTTGATATTTATCTCGTCTCCATCTACTTTAGCACTTATGCCTATAGGAACTTGACATCCACCCTCTAAAACCCTCACAAAATCTCTCTCCACAGTTGTTTCTATGTGTGAATTTTTATCATTTAAAAAACTAAGCATTTCTAAGATTTTTGTGTCATTTTTGCACTCTATTCCAAGCACTGCTTGTCCCATAGCTGGTATCATATCATCTATTGGGTTTGCAAAATTTACCTCTTTTTGTAAGCCTAGCCTATTTAACCCAGCAGTTGCTAGTATGATAGCGTCGTATTCTCCATCTTTAAGTTTAGCTATGCGTGTATTTACATTTCCACGAAGATTTTTTATCTGCAAATCTGGATGCAAGGATAAAACTTGCATTCTTCTTCTTAGACTTGTGGTGCCAACTATCGCATTTTTTGGTAACTCATCTAAGCTTTTATATTTTTGACTAAGCAAACAATCTCGCCTATCTTCTCTTTTAGTAACACAAGCTAAAACAAGTCCTTTAGGAAACTCCACAGGTACATCTTTTAAGCTGTGAACTGCTAAGTGAGATGAGCCATCAAGCATAGACTGCTCTAGCTCTTTTGTAAAAAGTCCTTTTCCGCCTATTTGTGCTAAAGGGGTGTCTAGGATCTTATCCCCTTTTGTTTTCATAATATTTAATGAAACTTTTAGATTTGGATACTTCTTTTCTAGCCTTTGTTTAATATGCTCACTTTGCCAAAGAGCAAGTTTGCTTCCTCTTGTGGCTATGATTAGCTCTTTCATTTTTTACCTTTGGAGATATTTTTTTTCATACTTTGTTTTGTGTCTAAATCTATCAAATCTTTAGTGATGTACTTTCCGTTAGAAAAGACCACATTGTTTAATTCTATGTGCTTATCTTGCTTTTTTATGTGTATTTTTGTTGTGATAAAATATACCTTCCACTCTGGCATATTTTTTATCTTTTGGCTTTTTGTTACAGACATTTTTTCTATTTTGATATCTTTATTAGATTTTGTAGCTTGTTTTAAAAAACTAATAATTTTATCTTCGTTTGCAAACAGAGAACTACTTAGTATCACTATGCTCAATAACTTCAACATCGATGATATCTTCATCTTCTCTCCTTTCATTTTGTGTAAAATTTTGTGTATTATTGTTAGTATTTTTATTTGTTAACTTTGCTATAATTGTACTTATGAAGCCAAATTGAAATAAAATACCTAAAATATCAGTAAAAACTCCCGGTAATATTAGTAAAATTGCCCCTAAAATACTAAGTAATGTTATGCTTTGAAACATAAAGGGACTGATTTTATTTTCTCTTAATGCACTAAAGCTTTCGCTTAAGGTATAGCTTGAGTTAGTAATTAGAAAAAAGCCTAGAAGTGCTGAAAAAATAATCTCAAAAAATGAACCAAGCACACCTAGATTGGAAAATGCAGGCACAGTCACAGCTAATTCTAAAAGCAAATAGGCTAAAAAATAAAACACTATAAAATCTCTTCTAAAACTTGCTTAATCTCATCTATTTTGATAACTTTTTTATTTAAAGTTTTTCTATCAACCAATTCAACATTGCCTTCTTTTAAGCTTTTTCCTATAATAAGAGCATAAGGGAAACCAATAAGCTCAAAATCGCTCATCTTAAAACCAAATCTCTCTTTTCTATCATCATATATAACCTCTTTACCTTCGTTTTTTAAACTCTCATAAAGTTCATCTCCAAATGCTTTTTGTTCATCATCTTTAACATTAGAGACTATGATATCTAACTGATATGGTGCGGTTTGCTTGTTCCAAATGCAACCTTTTTCATCATGCCCTGTTTCGACCATGACAGCTACTAGACGACTCACCCCTATACCATAACAGCCCATCCAAAAGGCTTGTGATTTGCCATTTTCATCTAAAAATGTTGCTTTCATGGCTGATGAGTATTTTTGACCAAGCTGAAAGATATGACCTGCCTCTATGCCTTTTGCCTCACAAAGCTCTTTACCGCATTTTGGACAAGCATCGCCTTTTTTAACCTCTATAAGCGAAGCATATCTGCTCTCTTTAAAGTTTACCATACTAACACCAACTAGATGATAGTCTTGCTCATTTGCCCCACAGATGAGATTTTTTTCATCTTTTAGTTCATTGTCTATATAAAATTCAACATCCTCAGGCAATCTTACAGGACCACAATATCCTGCAACCAAGCTAGCTTTTTTAATCTCATCTTCGCTGGCATCAACTATCTCTAAAGCCCCACAAACACTTGTAGCCTTAGTCTCTTGTAAGCTCTCATCTCCCCTTATAAAAAACACTACAATTTTTTGCTCATCAGCATAAATGGCCTTTTTAATAACTGCTTTTACAGTATAATAAGGGTCAACTTTAAAAAATTCACTGACCGCCTCTATGGTGTTTATTCCCTCGGTTCTAAATTTATTTAACTCAGCCTCAGGAGGAGGTGTTTTGCATAGCTTTTTCTCTCTTGTGGCTGCTTCTATATTTGCACCATAATCACAGTGTTTACAATATATTATATCATCTTCACCACTACTAGCAAGTACCATAAACTCTTTACTTCCACTTCCACCAATAGCTCCACTATCTGCTTCAACCACCCTAAAATCAAGCCCGAGACGAATAAAAATACTTTTATAAGTTTGCTCCATAACATCAAACTCACGAGCTAAATCCTCTTTTGAAGAGTGAAAACTGTACCCATCTTTCATGATAAATTCTCTACCTCTTAAAAGCCCAAATCTAGGTCTTGCTTCATCTCTAAACTTAGTTGTTATTTGATAAAGATGTAAAGGAAGTTGCTTATAGCTTGCTATGCGATTTCTAACCAAATCTACCACAACTTCTTCGTGAGTTGGTCCTAGGACAAAATCATTTTCTTTTCTATCTTTAAAGCGTAAAAGTTCTTTTCCAAAAACATCATATCTGCCACTTTGCTTCCAAAGCTCAGCCGGGGTTGTAACACCCATTTGTATTTCATTTGCTCCGCTTTTATCCATCTCTTCGCGGACTATTTTTGTAATCTTTTCTAAAACTATCTTTCCAAGGGGTAAAAAACTATATAACCCACTTCCATTTTGACTGATAAAACCAGCCCTTGTTAAAAATATATGACTAGGAAGAGTGGCATCTTTTGGTGCGTCTTTTGTGGTTGGTGCGTAAAGATTTGTAAATCTCATATTTTTTTCTCCATTATGTATTCGCATTTGTAATGATTTATATATTTACTATGATCTTCGTTAATATCAAAAAAGTAGCTAAGGGATTGTATAAGAGTATCACACTCTGGCCTATCTGAAGCTTCTTTTATATTTATGGTTGGGCTATGTAAAAATGCATTGAAAGTTTGTTCTAGTATTTTATGAACTTCATCTTTATCACAATTTTTAATATAGCCTTTTTTTTGTGCTTTTTGCACTTGTTCATTTATGCAATCTTTTGCCTTTAAACGTATCTCTTTTATCACAGGTGCTATGGCTAAGCTTTGAAGCCACTTGTAAAACTCTAAAGTTTCTTCTCTTACTATTTTGTAGGCTATTTGGGCTTGTTCTTCTCTTAATGCCATGTTCTTCATAACTATTTCTTGCAAGTCATCTACTGCATAAACTTTGATGTATTTTGAAGAGTTTAATTCTATGTCTCTTGGTACGGCTATATCAAAAAAGTATCTTGTAAACTCATGAAGTTTTATCATATCTTCAGTTATAACAGCCCCTGTTGCACTTGTAGCAGAAAAAATGAGTTTATATCTATTTATATACTCTTTTAGTTTGCCTATATCTTCAGCTGTGGCTAGTTCTCCTAAAATCAAAGCCAAATCTTGAGCTTTTTTTAGATTTCTACTTAAAATGATGACATTTACTTCATTAGCAACTAGATGTTTTGCTACTAAGGTTGCCATCTCTCCAGCACCTACTACCACAGCACTCATGCCACCAAGGTTTCCTAGCATATCTTTAGCTTTTGCCACAGCAACAGAAGCAACAGATATGGGACTTTTTGAAATATCTGTATTTTCTCGTATTCTGCCTCCACACCTAAATGCCCTATGAACTAAACGCGAAAGTTTTTTAGAACAATACCCTTCATCATATGCAAATCTAAAAGCATCTTTTAATTGACCTGCTATTTGAGTTTCGCCTACAACTAGACTATCTAAGGAAGAGACAACAGCAAAAAGGTGGTGTACTGCTCCGCTATCTTCATAAACATCAGCTCTTTTTTCAAGCTCATCTTTTGCCACATCGGAGCTGATAGATAGTTGATTTAATATATACTCCAAGCTGTTCTCACACTCATTTACACTTGTGATGATTTCAACCCTATTGCATGTTGAAAGAACTATAGCTTCATTGATGTAATGATGGGAGCAGAGTTTATTTAGTATGTCTCTTAGGGAGTTTATAGAGCTAAAAGATAGTTTTTCTCTCACCTCTATACTTGTGTTTTTGTGGGTAAAACTAAGGGTTAGATAGTGCATTAAAATTCCCTATCTATCATGGATTTAACCACTTCATTTAGCTTTTCATTCTCTTCTGTTTCTATAGAATCCAAAGCACGCTTGCCATATTCTCTTGCCTCTTTTAGGGAGCTTTCAATGGCTCCAGTTTGAGCAAATTTTTGCCTTATCCACTCTTGTTCATCTGCGTTTAGTTCTTTTTTAAAGAGTTGTTTTAATCTCTTTTTATCCTCTCCATCTACTCTTTCATACATATAGATATATGGAAGGGTTGTTTTTCCTTCTCTAAAGTCACTAAACGCCGGTTTTCCAAGTGTTTTACTGTCTTCAGTGATATCAAGTATATCATCTATCATTTGAAAAGCTAGCCCTAAATATTTTCCATAAAGTCCAAAACTTTTATCGTCTTTTTTAGCTAGTAAAGCTGCTGATATAGCACTTGCTTCTATAAGCGAAGAGGTTTTTTTATATATCATATCCATATATAAAGCTCTATTATCATTAAAAGCCTTACCAAGTTCCACATCAAGCATTTCGCCAATTGAAAGCTTAGTTACAGAGTTTGAGACCACTCTAGCGATATCCAAAGGAAGCTTAGTAAGCTCAAAAAAGGCTTTAGAATACAACACATCACCTAGCATAATGGCATTTTTATCCCCATAAACAGCATTAAAAGAGCTAACACCTCGCCTCATATCGGCATTGTCTATAACATCATCATGAAGAAGACTTGCAAGCTGTATAAACTCTACCACAGCACATAAAAGTAAAGACTCTTCGCTTGGTTTTGCTATGTTCATTATAAGTTTAGAACGCAACATTTTTCCATGGGGTAAAGTCTTATAAAGATTTAGTATATGTTCATCGTCTAAAGAAGAAACTAAGTCCAACATCTTGCTTTTTATCTTATCTAGCATCTTTTTTTAACCTTTTTGGGTGAATGTATTTTATCTCAAATTTTTTATCACTATCTTTTATAAAAACTAAAAAAACAATCTCTTTTTTTTTCTTATCATAACTATCCATTTGAAGCAACAAATAGTGGTCTTTGGGTCTGTTTTTAACTGCTCTGTCGAGTAAAACTTGTTCTATTGTGTTTTGTCTAAACTCAAACTTTAGACTATGTTGTCTAGGAAAATCCCTATAATTACTTAAAAGTATAACTTTTTGACTATCATAAAGAGTCCATCTAAACTTAAATATATAAGTAAAATCGCTACCTTCTTTGCCTCTTTCATGAAAAATAATCTTGCCAAACTCATCTTTTTTAAGACGAAATACCTGCTGTCCGTCCCAAGATACAGAAGCAAAAAGAAAGCTAGTAAAAAGAAAAAATAGTAAGGTTTTTTTTATCAAAACTTAAAAATCTCCCATCAAGTATTAAAAATTGATTTTACAAAAAAATAGCAAATAAATTATGAATGCTTAGTAAAAAATAAGAAAATATAAGCTAATATACCATCAAAAATTTATTTTAAAAGGTAAATATCTTGCAAAAAGCATTTTTAACTTTTTTCTATCTAGGACTTATTCCTAAAGCACCGGGTACTTTTGGAACTTTTGGCGGAGCTATATTTGGCTATTTTATACTCTATTTTTTCTCAAATCAAACTCTATTTTTAGCTACAGCTCTGCTTAGTGTTATAGCGGTCAAATCTATAGACAATTATGAACAAAAAACTGGCATACACGATGATAAAAGCATAGTTATAGACGAAGTTGCTGGCATTTGGCTAGCCTTTGTTATAGCCCATGAAAACATGTATGAGTTTATTTTGGCTGTTATATTTTTTAGGATATTTGATATTTGGAAACCTTCGTTTATAGGCAAAATAGATAAAGAAGTAGATGGAGGCTGGGGAGTTATGGGAGATGACCTGCTTGCAGGCATTGTGGCAGGTATATGCAGTGTAGGAGTATATGAATTTTTTAACACATATTTACTTCCATTGCTTACAAAATAAAAAGGGGTAAAAACCCCTTTTTTACTATGCTTTTGTTATAGTTATTTTTTCTCCATCTACTCCTATGTTTATCTTGTCATTTTTTTCAATACTTCCATCTAGTATAGCTCTTGCAAGTTCATCTTCCACCATGCTCAAAAGCGCTCTTTTCAGAGGTCTTGCTCCAAAAACTGGGTCAAAACCAGCCTTAGCTATAAGTTTTTTTGCTTCCAAGCTCAAAGTAGCTTGTATATTTCTTTCTGCTAGTCTATTTTTTAAATCTTCAAACATAATATCAACGATTTTAACGAGATATTCTTCACTTAGCTGATTAAATATAACAATATCATCAAGGCGATTTATAAATTCTGGCTTAAAATGTAGCTTAAGCTCATCAAAAATCTTATCTTTATCTTCATCTTTGTTGCCAGTTATCAAAGAGCTTCCTACATTTGAAGTAAGTATGATGATGGTGTTTTTAAAGTCAACAACTACGCCTTTATTGTCTGTCAAACGCCCATCGTCAAGGACTTGCAATAGGATATTAAAAACATCTCCATGAGCCTTTTCTATCTCATCAAAAAGCAAAACACTATAAGGCTTGCGTCTTACCGCTTCAGTAAGCTGTCCACCCTCTTCATAACCCACATAACCGGGAGCTGCACCTATAAGGCGACTAACTGAGTGCTTTTCCATATATTCGCTCATATCAAATCTTATAAGATTTTTTTCATCATCAAACAAAAACTTAGCCAATGCCTTTGCACTTTGAGTTTTTCCAACTCCAGTTGAGCCTAAAAACAAAAAGCTTCCTATGGGCTTATCGCTACCGCTAAGTCCTGCTTTATTTCTCACCACCGCTTTTCCCACAGCACTCAAGGCTTCATCTTGCCCTACTACACTTTTTTTAAGATACTCCTCTACTTTTAGATATTTATCCTTTTCGCTTTGAAGCATTTTTGCCACACCAATACCTGTCCACTTGCTAACTATACTAGCTATCATCGCCTCATCAACGCTATTTTTTAAAAGAGTACCCTCCTCTTGCATACTCTCCCACTTCTCTTGCAGATTTTTCTCTTCTTCTAAAAGCTCTGGTATTTTTCCGTATTCTATCTCAGCAGCCCTGTTAAATTCACTATTTCTCTTTGCTGTATTAGCCTCTTTTTTTAACTCATCTAGTCGCACTTTTATATTTGAAATGGAGTTAAAAACATTCTTTTCATTTTCAAACTGAGCCTCAAGGGAAGCTTTTTTCTCTTCGAGATTGGCTATATTTTTTTCTATCTCTTTTGTGCGTGCTATATTTTGCTCATTTTGCTCCATTTTTAAAGCTTCTATTTCAACTTTTAAAGTATCTATACTACGCTTTACTTGACTAAGCTTTGTAGGTTCACTTTCTATTTGCATCTTAAGCTCAGCTGCTGCTTCATCGATAAGATCTATAGCTTTATCTGGTAAAAATCTATCATTTATATAACGGTTTGAAAGCTTAGCAGCAGCCACTAAAGCACTATCTTTTATACTCACATTATGGTGGGCTTCAAGCCTCTCTTTTATACCACGAAGTATCTGTAAAGCTTCATTTATACTTGGCTCACTTACATTTACAGGCTGAAAGCGACGCTGTAAGGCTGCGTCTTTTTCAAAGTATTTTCTATACTCTTTTAAAGTGGTAGCTCCTATGGTATGAAGTTCACCTCTTGATAAGGCAGGTTTTAGTATATTTGCTGCGTCCATGCTTCCTTCGCTTGCCCCTGCTCCAACTATAGTATGAATTTCATCGATAAAAAGTATAATGCCCCCATCGCTTTTTACTTCATTTATGACAGCTTTTAGTCTATCTTCAAACTCTCCTCTATACTTGGCACCTGCTATCAAAGCACTCATATCAAGAGCCATAAGTCGTTTATTTTGCAAGCTTGTGGGCACATTTCCTTGTTCTATCCACTGAGCCAACCCTTCAACTATAGCTGTTTTTCCCGTACCAGGCTCTCCTAGTAAAATAGGGTTATTTTTAGTTTTTCTTATAAGAATTTGCATCATTCTAGTAATCTGCTCATCTCTGCCTATAACTGGGTCAAGCTCATTGTTTTTAGCCTTAAGGGTCAAATCAACAGCATATTTTTCCAAAGCTTCTAAAGTTTCATCTGCTGTTTGTTTATCTATCTTTCTTCCGCCCCTTAAAGCTTCCAAATTTTTTACCATTTCAGCAACATCGCCATACCTAGAAAAAATCTCTTTAAGGGGATTTTTGTTCATATTTGCCCTAAGATAGGTATCAACAGCTATAAATTCATCTCCTAAACTACTCATCAAAGCCTCAGCATCTTGCAAAGACCTTAGTAGATTTTGACTCAATTTTATATTTTCTTTGCTTACATTTGAACTAGTAGGATAGTTTGAAATCTTACTTTTTACTTCCAATTCCACAGCTTTTTTATCTATATTTAATTTATTTAGAACCTGCGATAAAATAGAGCCTGAATCAACAAGAAGTGCCCAGAGTAGATGGAGCTCATCTGCTTCATTATTTCTTTGATGTAAAGCCAAACTTATAGAACTCTCTAAAGTCTGTGTCATTTGGTGGGTTAATTTTTCAAATATATTGTTCATCTCGTATCCTTTGTTTTTTTATATATTATATAACTTTAGTCACTTAATGTCAAGTATATTTAGTATTTTTTGTTAAGTTATCTTACAAAACCCCTACAAGTGAACTTTTTTCTAAATTTATTTAACTTTTAAGGCAATATTTAGTAAAATCTCTATTTTAGAAAAAAGGATAACAATGAGAAAAGTACGACAGATAGCCACAGGCTTAACCATAGCACTTTTGGGCACAAATATACTTTTAAGTCCAAATTTAAATGCAAAACAAGAACAAAAAAAAGAGAAATTAAATGAAGAGACTCGCCTTGAAACTTTAGCTAAATTTACCAAAGTTTTAGGAACTGTTGAGAAGTATTATGTGGACGATGTGACATTTAATGAAATCATAAACAAGTCCATAGAAGGTATGCTAGCAAACCTAGATGCCCACTCTAGTTTCATGAATGAAAAAAAGTTTAACGATATGAAAGTTCAAACCAATGGCGAATTTGGAGGACTTGGCATACATGTTGGTATGAGAGATGGTGCTCTAACAGTCATATCCCCTATCGAAGGCACGCCAGCTGACAAAGCAGGACTTAAAGCTAAAGATATTATCTTACGTATTGGCAAAAAATCAACTCTTAATATGACTATAGATGAAGCTGTTAAACTCATGAGAGGTAAGCCAAAAACTAGTATAAGTTTAACTATTGTACGAAAAGGCAAAAGCAAACCCTTTGATGTGAATATAAAAAGAGATATCATAACAATAGACTCAGTTTATGCTAAAAAGATAGAAAATGCAAGCGATATCTTATACCTAAGAGTTACAAGCTTTGATAAGCATGTTACCAAAAACGCGAGAAAAGAAATATTAAAACATAAAAATGCAAAGGGCATAATACTTGACTTAAGAAACAACCCAGGAGGACTTCTAAATCAAGCTGTTGGCTTAACTGACCTTTTTGTTGATAATGGCGTTATAGTTTCCCAAAAAGGAAGAATAAAAGAAGAAAACAGCGAACATAAGGCTAGTAAAGAAAACACAGTATTTAAAAAACCTGTTGTGGTCTTGATAAACAGTGGAAGTGCAAGCGCGAGTGAGATAGTAGCAGGAGCACTGCAAGACACTCAAAGGGCAGTTGTTATAGGTGAGAAGAGTTTTGGAAAAGGAAGTGTTCAAGTTATACTACCTGTGAATGAAAAAGAAGCCATAAGATTAACCATAGCTAGATACTATCTGCCTAGTGGAAGAACCATACAAGCAGTTGGCATAAAGCCTGATATCGAAGTTTTTGCAGGAGAAGTAGATGTAGATGACAATAACTTCACCATAAAAGAAAATGACCTTAAAAAACACCTAACAAAAGAGCTCAAAAAGATAACAAAAGACAAAGAAAAGAAAGAGAGAAAAGTAGCAAAAAAAGATCTTATAGATACAAAAGCGATCTATAAAGACGCGCAACTAAAGTCAGCCATCGATGTGCTAAAGGCACTTATGATAATGAAAAAATAAGGACGAACATGCAAAAGCAAGAGTTACTGTACGAAGGAAAAGGAAAAAGGCTATATAAAACCGAAGACGAAAACCTGCTTATAGCTGAGTTTAAAGATGACTTAACCGCCTTTAATGCTCAAAAAAAAGGCAATGAAGAGGGAAAAGGAAGTTTAAACAATCAAATAAGCACACAGTTATTTGAGCTTTTGCAAAAAAATGACATAAAAACTCATCTAGTAAAGCAACTAGACAGCAAACATCAGCTTGTAAAAAAATGCCAAATTATCCCCATAGAAGTTGTTTTACGCAACATAGCCACAGGCTCACTTAGCAAAAGACTTGGTATAGAAGACGGGAAAGAGCTACCCTTTGCTTTAGTTGAGTTTTACTATAAAGATGATGAGCTAAATGACCCTATCATCAACGACGAACACTGTTTGATGCTTGATTTGGTAAAAAGCAAATCTGACCTAGAAGAGCTAAAACGCATAGGCAGAGAGATAAATAGTATATTAAAAAACTTTTTTGACTTCAACGATATGATACTTGTGGACTTTAAAGTAGAGTTTGGTGTTGACAAGGACGGAAATATACTATTAGCCGATGAAATAAGTCCTGATAGTTGCAGATTGTGGGATAAAAATACAAAAGAAAAACTAGACAAAGATATATTTAGGCAAGGTTTAGGCAATGTGAAAAGAGCCTATGAAGAAGTTCTAAAAAGGATAAGTGACAAATGAAAGCAACTATAAATATTGGCTTAAAAAACGGTGTACTAGACCCTCAAGGCAAAGCAGTTTGTCACGCCCTACGCTCTTTGGGTTTTCCTGAAGTGAAAGATGTAAAGATAGGGAAACAAATAATCTTAGATATAGATACCGAAGATAACGAAACCGCAAAAGCTAAAGTAAAAAGTATGTGCGAAGAGTTGCTTGCAAATACGGTTATAGAAGATTATGAAATTGAGCTAGCATGAATGCAGTAGTGATTTTGTTTGCTGGCACAAACTGCGATGATGACACTATATGGGCATTAGATAAAGCAGGTTTTAACACAAAAAAAGTATGGCATAAAGACACAGCTTTACCAAAAGATACAGACCTTGTGGTTTTGCCTGGTGGCTTTAGCTACGGAGACTATCTACGAAGTGGCTCTATTGCTAAATTTTCGCCTATCATGCAAAGCATACTTGATTTTGCAAACAAAGGAGGATTGATTTTAGGTATATGCAATGGTTTTCAAATACTTCTAGAAGCCGGACTCTTACCCGGAGCCATGAGAAAAAACGAAAATCTACATTTTGTATCTAAGTTTCAAAAACTCAAAGTAGAAAATACAAACAATCGCTTTTTAAATAAATTTAACAAAGGCGACACAATCAATATACCTATAGCTCACGGCGAAGGAAACTACTTTATAGATGAGGCTGGATTAAAAAAACTAGAACAAAACGAACAAATACTACTTAGTTATGAAGGACAAAACCCAAATGGCTCAGTAAAAAACATAGCAGGCATCTGCAATAAAAGCAAAAACATCTACGGCCTTATGCCCCATCCTGAGAGGGCTATGCAAGATATTCTTGGTGGAGTAGATGGAGAAAAAATGCTACAAGGATTTTTAACATAAATGAAAAAAATTATTTATATATTTTTTATAACAATACTGTCACTTAACCTACAGGCGGCTATAAATTTTAAGCCAAAAAAAAACTCTTTTACCCCAAAGAGCAGTAAACTACTTTTTGTCTCACACCAAGAACTTCCTCAAAGTGGTTATGTTGGTGAGTTAGTTGCTATAAAAATAAAAGCTATAACTCCACTTGAGTTTGAAAAAATAGACATAATAAATAGCGACAAAAGTACCGGAGAGATAAAAGACTTGGAGCCAAAATGGACAAGTGAAGGTAAAAATATCTACACAAAAACCATCTATTTTCAAGCCAAAAAAGAGTTAAAAAATTTACCGTCTTTTGATGTGGATTTGCTAAGAAAAAATGGCAACCACGAATATGCAAAACTAAAACCTGAACCTATAGAGATTATCAAACTAACAAACGATGATGGTAGATTTATAGGAATATTTGCAAAAGAGTTGAGTGTTAAGAAGTTTAAGACAAATAGATTTGACCAAACTCATCTCATAACCGTAATGGAGCTAAAAACCACTCAAGCAAACTTAGATGATATAAATTTTACCCAATACAAAAGACAAGGTTTTGACTCAGTTAGCGGAAAATTTCCAAACAACTCTCTTTTTTACTATGTAGTTTTAAAAGAGGGAACAAGCGAGCTTGAATTTAGCTATTTTAACACCACTAAAAATAAATTTAACATCATATCTTTACCCATAAGAATAGAGCCTGATGATTTAAGTACACAAGTAGGGTTAAATCCTAAAAAAAGCAAACTAGAGCTATATAAAGAGATAGCTGCTAGTGTATTGTGTTTGCTTTTTTTAGTGCTTTTGATTTTAAGAAAAAAGATACTTTATGGAGTTCTTGCTGTTCTTTTTGGAGGCTACCTTATATATACAAAATTACTTACAAATGACATAAAACTTAAAGAAGGCGCGAAAATACGCATACTTCCAACACAAAACTCAACTATGTTTTTAACCACAAAAAAATTAGTTAAAGTGGAAAAATTAGGAAGTCACGATAAATATATAAAAGTTTTATTCGATAATGGCAAAATTGGCTGGGCGGAGAAAGAAGATGTGGTTAAAAACTAGAGCCTATCTAGCCATGTTTTGGCTTATATCAACTACTATTGTTTTTGCAATACCCTTTATGTATATTTTTAGAAAAAAGAACCATATAGTGAGAAGATACTGGGCTATATGTCAAAAATGTCTCATAGGATATTCAACGCAGAAAAAAGGAGAGATAGACAAAGAAGCTAACTTATTGCTTATAAATCATCAAAGTGCTTTAGATGTAGCAGTTATGGAAGAGTTTTACCCAAAAGATATATGTTGGATTGCAAAAAAAGAGATAGGCGAATATCCTCTATTTGGACACATAATGAGAGCTCCAAAGATGATAGCTGTGGACAGAGACGATAAACGTTCACTTATAAAAATGTTAAAAGATGTCAAAGATAGACTAAGTTACGGAAGGGTTATAGCTATATTTCCTGAAGGGACTAGAGGAGATGGGCAAAAAATATTAAAATTCAAAGATGGAGCAAAGCTAATATGTGAAAAATTTGACTTAAAAGTTCAACCCGTAGTCATAGCAAGAAGCATAGATGTTTT
>PDWI01001216.1_pt1 | contig 41227 bp, 38 predicted proteins | sample 1430891 | NCBI WGS metagenome assembly PDWI01 (sample SAMN01162508, study PRJNA174530) | Oral metagenome, whole genome shotgun sequencing project. | biome: Marine environment; feature: Marine mammal; material: Swab sample of the gingival sulcus; isolation source: swab sample of gingival sulcus... | reverse complement strand
AAAGACCGCCTGTGACCTGCACACAGCGGCAGAGGTAAACATTGAGTGGACTTGACAGAATACGAGAAGCGGCAAAGAACCAGCGGCTTTTCGTCACCTGGCCCAAGGTAGGAGCCGTATGAGGTAATTCCTCACGTACGGATCTGTGCGGGGGGTGTCAGGTAACTGGCATCCCTACCGCGATACTTATTTTTTGACAGAAGATAAAGCATTTGTATAATCACGGGGTCAAAAAAATAGATAAGACGTCCCCGGAATTTTCCCGGAATTTTCCCGGAATTTTCAAAACGGACTTGCCGCCCCTTTCCCTGATTCTGCTGAGGAACCTCTCAATAATTAGATATGGTGTCCACAGAATACCCACAAAAACTCCCCCTGAATTGCGTTACAGTTGAAACAAGGAGTCAAACTTGACCAACTTGACATGACCAACTATAGTATGGGCATAGGAGGTGAATATGGAACAACTGAATATCGCTGATGCTAAGGCTAATTTTTCAAAACTTGTAGATAGAGCACTATTGGGTGAAGAGGTCATTATTGCCAGGGACAACAAACCTCTGGTTAAAATAGTTCCTATAGAAAATCCTCAAAAAACAAGAAAACCGGGTTCTGGTAAAGGACAAGTAATTGAAATGGCAGATGACTTTGACCAGCCAATAAATGATATGAAGGAGTATATGTGACCCGGTACCTGCTTGATACCCATACGTTTATCTGGTGGGTTAACGGCTCACCAAAATTATCACCAGCTGCAAACAAAGCTATGAGCAGCCTGGAAAATGAATGTTATCTCAGTCTCGTATCTACCTGGGAAATGGCGATCAAAATTTCTCTTGGTAAGTTGAAATTGGCAACCTCATTAAAAAGGTTTATTACCGGGAATATGGTAGCAAATGATTTCAAAATGCTGCCAATAGATTTCAGTCATATTAACAAGATTGCATCCCTTCCTTTTCATCACAGAGATCCTTTTGACAGGCTTCTCGTTGCCCAGTCCATGACTGAAAAAATGCCAATAATTTCTGCTGATACAACTTTGGGGGCTTATAGTATAGAAAGAGTTTGGTGAATTGGTGTGTTATTACGCCTTTTTACGCTTGGCTATCTTCTTATTGTACTTCTGCTTTTTAAACTGTCGTTTGGCTTCAGCGTAACGTTTACCGCTTTTTTGGATAGAGAGCTGCTGAGCGGACTTGGGCTTGCTTTTGGCGGCAGGTTTACGTTGGATATAGGTGCCGTCAGGCTGCATATCCCATGCACCACGGTTATCACTGAGCTGAAGATCAAGAATTTCGCGTAACTGTTTGATAAGCTGAACCTCTTCAATGGGGGTGATAACCTCAACTCGTTTCTCCAGGTTACGTTTCATCAGGTCTGCAGAACCGATGAAATATTTTTCATCACCTTGATGCTTAAAGTAATAAATGCGTGCGTGTTCAAGAAAACGTCCAACAATGGAAACAACAGCGATGTTTTCAGAAAGTCCCTCAATACCAGGCCTGAGCAGGCAGCTGTCACGAACAATGAGATCAACCTTTACTCCTGCCTGGGAGGCACGATAAAGCGCCTTGATTATATCGAAATCCGTTAAGGCGTTGGTCTTGAGCTGAATCAGTCCCGGAGATTTCTCTGAATGGAACTCTATTTCCTGTTCAATATATTCCAGCAGCTTATTTTTCAGCACCTTGGGTGACGGCAGCAACTTGGTGTAATTCCTCAGAGGTGCATAACCCATGGTGAGATAGTTGAACAACTCGGTGAGATCATTGCCGATATCCGGGTCACAGGTTAGCATCCCCAAATCACTGTAAATACGTGCTGTCCCGGCATGGTAGTTGCCTGTGCCGATATGGGCATATCGTTTGAGACCGGTGTAATCCTGGCGAACCACAAAAACAACCTTTGAATGTGTTTTCAGCCCGACAACCCCGTAGGTGACATGGATTCCAGCTTCTTCAAGAGAAGTTGCCCAGCGTATATTGGCTGACTCATCAAAACGGGCCATGAGTTCAACCACCACGGCAACCTGTTTGCCGTTATGCGCTGCTTCAAGCAAATATTTGATAATACGTGAATCTGGGGAAGTCCGATAGAGCGTCATTTTAATCGCCAGTACTTTTGGGTCCATGCTGGCTTCTTTTAAGAATCGCTCCACAGAGGAACTAAATGACTCATAGGGATGCTGGAGTAAAAAGGGGCCTTCTTCACGAATAAGGTGGAAAATATTGGGCGCGTCACCAGCCAGCTTAAAATGATCAAGCGGTTGATGGACAGGAAAATGGAGGTGGGGCAGATTGATCTTTCCGATCTGAAAAAGATCTTTTTTATCCATGATACCATCCACTTCAAAGACATCTTTCCTGGAATCAATACCAAGTTCAGCAGCCAACATACCACGGTGCTGTCTGGTCATATTGCTGGAAACTTCCAGCCGTACCATTTCCGCAAATTTACGATCCCGCAGCGCTGACTCGATCATGGAGAGCAAGTCGGTGGCCAGATCCAAAGTGTTTTCGGTGATCGCGTTTCTGGTTACCCGAAACAGCTCAACAGCTTCAATGACCATACCAGGAAAAATGGTTTCCAGGTTATTGGCCACCAAGTCCTCAAAACGAATATAGACATGCGTTTCAGGTTGGACCTCAATAAAGCGCGGAATTCCAACTTCAGTAGGAATTTTAATCCGGTTCAGATAGGGATGGTCATTATTTTCCAGATGGGTTGTTACCAACAGGTTCAGTGACAGGTTGGAGATGAAGGGAAACGGGTGCGCCGGGTCCATACCCTGAGGGGTAAGTAACGGATAGATGTTATTTATAAAATAGGCATCCATCAGCTTTTTCTGCTCTTTATCCAGCCGTTCGTACTCCAGCAGGTGGATACTTTCCTTGGCGAGCAACCCAAGTAACTCGGTTTCCAAATCCTGTTGCTGCGCAAGGATGTCCCGCACTACTTCATGGGATTCATCAATCTGTTGTTGTGGAGTACGGCCATCATCAGAAAGCCGCTTGAGTTCAGCACCTACCTGCTGCTTCAAGCCACCGATCCGCTTCATGAAAAATTCATCAAAGTTATTGGAGATGATGGCTAAAAAATTGACCCGTTCCAGCAAAGGATTTCTACTATCCTGGCCTTCATGGAGTACCCTTCGGTTAAATTCAAGCCAGGTTAATTCGCGGTTTAAGAACCACTTGTAACTGTTGAGGTCAAAATCACCAGGAGCACTGGCGGAAGCATCGTGTTGCATCAGCTGGGTATCGTCTTGAGTGGCTTTTTCATTTGTACGAGGCATGATAAGAGCTCCTGAGGTAACAACTATCTCCGGTTCGTCTTGCAGGGGTAATGAAACTTCAAGTGGTTAGGTTTCATTGTCTGGCGGAAAATTTTTTACTATTTCTGCGACGTATGTATCCAGAGCGTGTTGCATTTCTTCATGGTTATCGTATTGACGAAAGTTTCGAGTACCAGAACCTCGCCATATCAGTTCATTGGTCTTTGCTGCAAGTACATCAATGACTAATACATCTTCGGTGTAGTTCTGATCATAAGATCTGCTGCCCCAAAAGTGAGATACACCAAACGAGTAGCCGTTGCGGCCCACACCATAGGAAAAGCCTGGAACGTACCATCCTGTAGTCCGCTTTTTTTCCTGTTTGTGCGCATGGAGCACTATATACATATCGGGCAAAGATGGTTGAGCGTTTTTTATATACCCCCGCGCTGTTAAAGCCTGTTCAACCGAGCGAATAACCCTTTTTTTGAGTAATGGGTCGTCTGCAAGAACGTCATTTTGTACAGTGGCGTCCCTGAAAGCAAAGGAGTGCAACAGAGAAAAATCAGCAGCGCTATCATAGTCATACTGGACAGTAACACCACTGCAGCCAAACAGGCTGAGAAGAAGGAATACCAAACAAGTTACTCTTTTTTTTCGCATGCGCTCTTCCTCCTCTATAAAAAATACTTAAGATGCATTATCGGTTTCGGTTTGAGCAGTATCGTCATCATCCAGTACATACCCTAGTCCGCAGCAGGCAGGGCATTCTTCCCTGGTGATAAAGAATCGGCTTTCCCCCTGGAAATAACCGATTTCACCGCTTCCGCCACACGTATCGCAAGTTTTCTTCTCTTGATCAGCCATAAATACGTTAAACAGTTAACCGGGCAGCTTCCAAAGTATTTTTCATGAGCATGGTAATCGTCATGGGCCCCACTCCACCGGGAACAGGGGTTATGGCAGCAGCTTTTTGACTCACGGAGTCAAAGTCCACATCACCAACCAAAAGCGCTTTTCCTTCCTTGGTCTTCCCTACCCTGTTGACGCCAACATCGATCACAACCACACCTTCTTTGACATCATCTCCAGAGATCATTTGTGCTACTCCGGCAGCAACGATGAGAATGTCTGCACGCCTGGTATGAAACTGCAGATCCCTGGTCCGTGTATGACAAAGGGTTACAGTGGCATTACCGCTATCACGCTTTTGCAGCATGAGGTTGGCGACCGGCTTGCCTACAATATTGGATCGCCCGACAATAACCACTTCAGCACCAGATGTTTCCACTTCGGTGCGTTGCAGAAGCTCTAAAATTCCGTGGGGAGTACAGGGAAGAAAACAGGGTTCTCCAAGCATCATTTTTCCCACATTAACAGGGTGAAATCCATCCACGTCCTTATTCGGATCAATAGCAAAGAGCACCTTGGCTTCGTTAATGTGCCTGGGCAGAGGAAGTTGCACTAGAATGCCATGGATTTTGGGATCCTGGTTATATTGTTGGACAATCGTAAGCAGCTTTTCCTCTGAGGTCTCGGCAGGCAGGGTCACCTGTCTGGAATAGATACCAAGTGCTGCGGCGGTTTTATTTTTCGCTGCAACATAGGATTTTGAAGCTGGATCATCTCCCACCAGGATGGTTACCAGTCCTGGAGTGATATCACTTTGCTCTTTGAGCTTTACTACATCTGCTGCTATTTCTTCCCGGATAGTTTTGGCTATGTGGGTACCACTGATAATTTTTGCGCTCATATACTACCTATCTAGATGTATTGTTTATTGGTGTACGTAAATATAGTCTCAAGATAACTCCTTTTCCTGCTGATTGCTGTTTTTTTCCGCCTTTATCCAGTCCTTACTCATCAAGCGGCTTGAGCGCAACCCGTGTTTCATGAAACAGGCTGCCACTCCCCATATCTGAAAGTGTTTGCGACGTGAGGTTGTTTATTCCATACCCGGCTTGAGAATCTTCCCAGAATAATCCTTCGGCAACAACTAAACCTGGCTGGGTTTTTTCAGTTACCTCCAGAGTTCGCACATCCGTTCCCCGCTGATTACTGATCTGGACCTTTTTTCCATCGGTTAAAAAGAAGCGACGGGCATCTTCAGGGTGAACCAGAACCGAACCGCTTGTATCAGGATAAAGGTCCCCAAAGGTTGAGTTGAGCATTTTGGGATGAGGCGGGGTAATGAGTAACAATGGATACGCTGGAGCAATGTTTTCAAACTCCACACTGGAAACCAGGGTTGGCATCGACGGCTGGCCATCATTTTTTTCAACCACAAATGGGAAATTGAGCCTGGAATCAGGATGTTGATACCTGGATACTACCCATTCACCTGGCTGAGGCAATCGATCCCAGCTTTTTTGAAACCCTGTAAAACTGGTAAAAATACGTTGCAGCCGCATTTGTATATCCTCATTAAACAGGTCGTCTGTGTACCCCATTTTTTGGGCCAGTGTCTGAAAAAGGTCAAAGTTACTGATGGCTTCTCCCTGGGGAGGAAGCACACCATCCACTGCAGCCATATAAAATTGGCCATATCCTTTATAAATATCGCTATTTTCAAGAAAGGTTGTGGCAGGGAGGAGTACGTCTGCATAGCGCGCTGTGGGGGTCATAACCTGTTCATGCACCACTGTAAACAGGTCATCTCGCAACAACCCCTGTCTTACCATGGTGCTGTCTGGTGCAACGGTCAGCGGATTTGCGTTATACACAAAGAGACCATGCACCGGGTTCTTTGTATCGTGTAATGCATTGCCAAGCTGGAGCATGTTTATTTTACGGGTAGGATGCTCAGCTAATTGTGCTCCGGTCACCACGGTTGCATCAAGATGAAAACTATTTGAGGAAAGGAGGATACCACGACCCGGTTGATAGTCAAAAAGCCCTAACACAGCAGCAAGAGCCGTGATGGAGCGAACAGCCATGCCTCCTCTTGAGTTGCGTGTCATGCCGATACCTACACGGATAAATACCTCTTGCTCACGAATCAGCAGCCGGGCAAGTTCATGTATGGAGTGCGTATCCAAGCCTGTCTGGGTTAAAATATCCTCCCACAGCAGCGTTCTGACCTGTTCACTGAACTGCTCAAAACCAGTTGAATGCGCTTGTATTGCACTCCTGTCAAGCAGCCCTTGCTCTAATCCTGCCTTTATAATTCCAAGTGCCAGCGCACCATCACCACCAGGACGTATTTTTATATGGAGATCAGCACGTGCGGCTGTTTCATTTTCATAGGGATCAATAACAACCAGTTTTGCTCCGGCTTTTCTTGCTGCAGCAATATATTTCCAGAAGTGGACGTTGGTGACCTTAACGTTAAGCCCCCACACAACGAGCAGTTTAGCCTGGCTCGCAAATGAGGGCTCTGCTCCAGGATAGTTTCCACAATGATATTGCCAGCCAGCACCGGCTGTTGCGGAACATATGGTTTCAACAAGCGTACTGGCACCGTAGCGATGGAAAAAGGGGTGTCCGGCAAAACGATGAACAAATCCCATATTGCCGGCGTACATGAACGGCAGTACCGCCTCAGCTCCGTAGCGCGCTTTTATCTCGGTTAATTGAGTGACCAGGATATCCCAAGCTTCATCCCAACCAATACGCTGAAACGCCCCCTCACCCTTTTTACCTTTTCTTTTCATGGGATAAAGGATTCGTTTTTCGTCATAAAATCGATCAACATAACCACGCATCTTTGCGCAGATAAAACCGTTGGTATACGGGTGATTTTTTGCTCCTTGCAGACTGACAAGCCTGCCATCAACGATTTCAGCTTCAAGGCCACAGGTGTCCGGGCAATCCAGGGGACAGGTAGTGTATTTGATCGTTTTCATTGCATAAACCACAGTTATAATGGGTTATCAAAAAAGGTAAGAACCCTGATGTTATGAATGTTGAACATGGTACAGGCTGCAGAGCCTCATGGCACCACCTTTTTGCACTAAAAACCGTATCTGGATTGACTGGTCTTTTGTAGTTTCAAAAAAAAGCCTCCTTATTCATGGTCACTTAAGAGCACGAATAAGGAGGCCAAGGGGATACGCTTATATACAGGCTGGCTACAGCAAAAGAAGATGTTGTGATTTTCTCGTACCCTCTGTGAATGCCATTTTTAGCCAAAGATACCCTTTAAGGTGAAGAAGAACAACATTGCCATGACTGCACCGGCTGGAAGCGTAACCAGCCAGGAAACAATGATATTGAACACAACGCGGAGATCAAGTGCGCCAACACCGCGAGCAAGACCAACACCTAAAACAGAGCCAACCAGAATATGAGTGGTGGAAACCGGCAGCCCGGTTCGTGAAGCAAGCACCACAGTGGTTGCTGCTGCCAGTTCAGCGCAAAACCCGCGGGATGGTGTCAATTCTGTAATCTTTTTACCAACCGTCAGCATAACCCGATAGCCTATGGTGATAAGCCCCAGCACAATACCACCTCCACCAAGGAGTAGAATCCATATCGGCAGCTCAGATTTCTGCATCACTTCACCGCCGGAACTGATAATAGAGACAACCGCCGCCAGAGGACCGATACCGTTTGCGACATCGTTTGAACCGTGGGCAAAGGCCATGGCACACGCAGTAAACAGCATCATTGGGGTAAACACCTTTTCAACGCTGGCAAAATGAAAATCTTTGTTATTCCCGATATCTTCTTTAATGTTGAGGATAAAGAACCAGCCAAGCCCAGCGGTTAATGCACCGATACAGCTTGCTACCAAAAAGGATTGACCAGAGGAAAGGTTGATACTCAGGTGCTTGAGTCCTTTAAAAAGGGTAACCAGAGAGATAACAAACCCTACCAAAAATATATAGAACGGTGCATATTTTTTGGCATTTTTCAGTGGTTCTTCAGTATCAAAGATCAACTTCCTGGTACTCATAACCAGCAAAAAGGAGATAGTCCCGCCCACAACCGGAGATATAACCCAACTTGCCACAACACTGCCTACTTTAGTCCACTTCACGGCTTCTGGCCCTATCCCAACTATGGCAAAACCGATAAGTGCGCCAATAATGGAATGGGTTGTTGAGACCGGCCACCCTTTAGTCGAGGCAACCATCAGCCAGAACGCTGCAGCCAAAAGAGCAGCAAGCATCCCATAGACAAGGATTTCCGGGTTGTTTACAATCGCGGTTGGATCAATAATCCCTTTTCGGATCGTTTTGGTAACATGCCCACCAGCTAAAACAGCGCCCAGAAATTCAAAGATAATTGCTATACCAATAGCTTGCTTGATCGTTACAGCACCCGCTCCCACCGAAGTGCCCATGGCATTGGCAAGGTCGTTGGCGCCAATCCCCCAGGTCATGTATAGGCCGAAAATAACAGCCAAAATGACCATAACTGTACCGTGTGTTGCAATAATTTCCATTGTGACCTCGCAGGCGATTATTTAGACAAGAAAAGCAGGAGACGATCAGCCATATTTTCAGATAAATCTGAAAAATTCCCAAGATAATCAATTATTTGGTACCAGAACATCACATCAACTGAATGCATATCTTTTTCTATGTCAAATAATGCCCTGCGGGTACGATGAAGAATTTTATCTATATTGTGTTCGCTACGCCTGACTCCGGAGATCATGGACTGCACTTTTTCCATCTCTCTACCTGAAAAGCCAACTTCAAGAAGTTCATCAAGTTGTTCAACCATGTCCTTGGCATCAGAAACAATTTCCATGGTACCCTCAAGGAGTTCATCCAGGAGATCCTTGATGCCATCGGGGACTTCCATATCGCGAAAGGTGACTATTTTACTGATGCTTTCTGCGTAGTCGGCTATGGCATCCTGAACGCTTATTAAGCCAAGGAGATCTTTACGATCAACCGGCATGAGCAACGAGGTGGGCATGTTAAGGCGGAAGGTGGACTTGATCTTATCTGCCTCTGTTTCCAGTGCAATTATTTGCCTGGAAATGACATCAACTTGTTGCTGGTCTTTAGCATACATCGCATCAAAAAGTGAGGGTATCAGACAGATGCAGGAAAAAACAGCACGCATATGCTCCTGAATAGGCTTAAACGGAGAGCGTCGGAATAATCCAGACAAAGGAGTGGTTGTACGTATGGGCATAAGAAAATACCTCGCTAATCTAAAGAGTTACACCTCAAGACATGTGCCAGGGCAGATCACAAATCTGACAGCATGTCTATTGTGGCAAATCGTTGTGTGGTTCATACCTGATACTGCAAAAAAATGTTAGGAAAATATTGGATAAATACTCACCGGCAACCTATCCATCTTCGGATAATCACGATTGTCCAAATAGAGGGCATGTAGCTCTGCCAATCGCGCTTGTCCAAACAGGTAAGCGACAAGCGAAGACCTTTATTCATCTATATCGTTAATCAGCTTGGTGAGTGGTTCTGCTGGATAACTGAGTGGAATAAGCTCGTTTCTAATAGACTGAAAAATGGTTGGTCCCTGCTGGTGAGCGCTGTAGATAATATGATGATTTTTAATGGCACCAACATTTTTCCACACAGAACCAAAAGGATCAAGCGGAGTATGCCCTACGACAAAAGGGGTACCTTTGGGAACAGACAATCGTTTGCGAAACTTTCGAATATCATTTTTATTATAGCCACCGGGGTAGTTCGGGCGCTGCAACCTGCTTTGGGTTATTTCGCGGATAAGTGCAGGGTGATCAGCAATATGGACGAGATCTTTATATTTCCAGTTGGAGAGTGCGGGGCCAGCGTGACACCCATAAAAATATTTTGAAGTAAAGATATAGGGGAGTTTGTCATAAATAGCTTGCATTGCATCTGCATATTCAGCCTCACGCAATTCAACAAGCCGCTCTCGCATGAGCACCCCTTGGGAAATACCGTTTTTGCTGATAACGGGATCAAAGCTATCATGGTTGCCACGCAAATAAAAAACGTTTTCAGGAAACCGGAGCTTCAGCGTAAAGATGATATCCATCATAAGGATGGATGAATCCATATCCTCCATCTCCTCAAGATTTTCGGAATGAACAGCGTCACCAAGAATAACCAGGGTTATGTATTGTGACTTCAAACAGCTAAGCAGGCTATTTTCTGTGAGTATTTTTAGAAAATTATCGACCATCCCGTGTAAATCGCCGACAATGATCGGGGTGAAGTCGTTCTCCATTACCACAATCCCGCCTGGCTTGCCGTCCTTGCGTAAAGGGCGAAATGGTTCCTGATCAAGCAGGCTGTTAACCTTTGTGATCAAACTGTACGCTGGTTTTGGGTCAAGCATTTGAATTGGCCCACCAAAAATCTCACGGATGGAGATAAAATTCTTATGCCGACTGTGGGCTACTCTCCCCCGGTAATCAGAATCATCAACACGCACCAGTTTCACCCCAACGCGGTCATCAACCGGGGTAATCGTAAGATCTCCGCGTTGATTGGTTATGGTTGCGTGCCTGCTGGAGACCTGTGGAGAAAATTCAAGAATATGGTCAAACTCTGCATTTGAGGTACCAATGATAACGGTTTCCCCATTTTTGATTCGGACAAAACCTGATGGCTGGGAACAATCAACCAAGTCCTGGGGATTCCTGATTATCCAGTTTTTCTGAATGGCTCTGCGTTTGACCCCAAGAGGAATTTCCGGTTCAAAACTGAGCCGTTGTTCGCCAAGCAGCATCTCAAAGGTTTTACCGTCATGGGCAATGCGGCTGACCTCTTTGAGCTGTTGTACTTCATTGGTAATCGTAAACCACTTACTTTGCCGCAAGCCGAAAACCCGTTTCCATCCCTCAAGGGTTTTCAGGCTCGGTCGTGGTGGTTTTCGGTGAATAGCCCATTGGGGAATTGTAGAAACGCCTTTTTCTGCAATCCTCATGGGTTTACTGTCAAGGCCGCTGCGCAGGTAGATGTTCATTCCTGCCCGGTGCAGATAGAGAGCGACTTCCTGGTATGCGGCAACCTGCTTTTGCACTATTTCAAGGGTAAGGTTTTTATCCACCGGGAAATACCCCTGTTTTTTTCTTGCTTTTCTCCGATTGAAAATGAGGTCAGCATCGGGAAACAGAAACTCAAAAATATATCGCTGCCGCCAATTGGTTTGCAGAAACCCCTCTCCGGTCGGTGGCAGCTTGATTCGGTTTAACTCTAACGTAGGAACAGGATCGTTCTCCAACCATTCTTTATCAAAAACGGTCAGTGCTTCTTTATGTCCGGCAAAAGGCAGCCCAAGATGGACTTCTCTGGGGCGATAGATAAGGGTCTGGTCTTTCCACCACCCTTTTTGAGTCAGGTCGATATACCCTTCATTTGGCCAGCCACCAATTTGGTTGATATAATACGATTTTCCTGCCCCTGGAGGGCCAGTCACAATAAGCTGAAGGTATTCGAGGCCAATGGGCATGGCAACACCCCTGATAAGATGGGTGTCTTTTATGGGGACAAGGATTTTCTTGAATAAATTATTCATAACACATTAGTAATTCGTATCCCTGAAATCAGCATTTTCAGGGCGGGGAACTCCCTTTGTCAGCAGATGAGCCAGAGCAGTCTGACGGAGCGAAGTGTCCTGATTGTGTACAGCCATGGCATAAGCTTTACGCGTTCCAACGAGTATTGCCAGCTTTTTTCCTCTGGTAAGGCCAGTATACAACAGGTTACGAAAAAGCATTTTAAAATGTTGGGTTAAAACAGGAATGATAACCGCATCAAATTCTGATCCCTGTGACTTGTGGATGGTGATGGCATAGGCCAGGTCAAGCTCGGTTATTTGCTCTCTGGCGTATTCCACTGTTCGATTATCTGGTAGAAAGGAAATCGTGAGTCCAAGGTTACTATTATCTATTTGGATGATTCTTCCAATATCGCCATTAAAAACGTTGAGATCATAATTGTTGCGGCGATGAATTACCCTGTCTCCTACCCTGAAGATTCGTTCCCCTATGGCGAGTTCTGGTTTTTCAGACGAATGAGGGTTGCTCTGCTTTTGGAGCATGGTATTAAGACTTGCCGTGCCCAGGGAACCGCGAACCATGGGGGAAAGCACCTGGATTTCCACGCCTGCTCCATAATATTTGGGTATCCAGTTCAGGTACAGCTCCCTCACCACATCAACTGCAGTGAGCCCATAGTACAGGGACGACCAGGGGTGGGTACGTTTAGCAAAGGCGAGCAAGGTGTCTGCGCCTGCTTCAGCAGTTGCAAGTACATCCAGGTCAACATGATTGAACTGGTCTGGAATGGACAATGGTTGGTGAGGAACTGGAGCCTCTTCATCTGGCTGAAAAAGGGGGTGTTCAAAAAGGTGCTCACGCTCATCAATATTTTGATATAAACGTTTCACCTTGGCAGTGAAACTAAGCTGCTGTTTGGTGGCTTCATCAGAATCGATGAAAAAACAATCTGACGTTTTCCATAGCTGTGGCGTTTTAAAAGGCGACTTAAGGCTGGAAACAATGCCAGCGTTTATGGCGTGGGCAGTGGTGATGATATGGGAAGCTTCAGCCTGCCTGAAGATAGTGGTCAGATGATAACAAGGGATTACCTGTGAATTGATCAGATCCTTGAGCACGTTACCGGCCCCAACCGAGGGGAGCTGATCCACATCACCAATAAAGAGCAGGGCCGTATTGCTGCTTACTGCCCGCAGCAGTGAAGCGGTTAAGGTGATGTCAAGCATAGAGCACTCATCAATGATAAGAAAATCCGCCTTGAGTGGATTTTGCTCATTGCGTTTAAAGCCAGTTCCCTGAAACTCAAGCAATCTGTGTATGGTTTTGGCTTCTACTCCAATCACCTCGCCCATTCGCTGCGCAGCTCGGCCAGTTGGTGCTGTGAGCAGGACCGTGTCCCCCATGGCCCTGAGTAACGCAACAACCATCCTGGTTGTGGTGGTTTTTCCGCAGCCAGGCCCTCCAGTTAAGATGGAGCATTGCTGGTTCACCACCGAGCATACAGCATTGTTTTGTTCTTTGCTGAGCGTAAGGCCAATTGAATCGGAGTAGCGTGCAATCCATTTTTTGATTCGAGCGGTGTCCTGATTTCGCGTGGTAATTTTCTCTTTGAGCGTATCTGCTACATATTCCTCATCATAGTACATGGATTTGGAGTAATAGCAGACATCTGGAATATCACTATCACCGAGTTGCAACCTGCGCACACGGAGCTGATTTTCCTGTTCCATGGAGGTAAGATACCCTGGGATTTGTGACCCAATATCGAGCTGCAACAAGGCAGTTGTTCGGGTGATGATCTGGTCTTCGGTTAAAAAACAATCGCCAGACTCTCTTGAAGCAGATAACACGTGCTTGATGGCGGCAATGATCCGCATACGGGAATCTTCAGCATACCCAAGTGCCAGCGCCACCTTGTCAGCTGTAAAAAATCCAATCCCATAAAAATCGTTGGCCAGTCGATAAGGATGCGATTGAACAATGGTGATGGCCTCATCCCCATACTGCTTATAAATCCGCACTGCAAACAAAGTGGAGATACCGTAAGACTGCAAAAACATCATCACCTCGCGAATGGCCTTATGCTCGTTCCATGCGCTTTGGATCATATGGAGTTTTTTAGCGGCTATCCCGGGAACCTCAAGAAGCTTTTCAATATCCTGTTCAAAGATACCCAAGGTCTTTTCCTTGAAGTGACCAACAATCTTTTGAGCTGTTTTAGGGCCGACTCCCTTGATCAAACCGGATCCAAGGTATTTTTCCACAGCACTGGTGGTGGCGGGTTTGAGTTCAGTGGCCTTCTCAGCCTTAAACTGTCTACCAAAACGGGGATGATGAGTCCATTTACCCGTAAAGGACATGGTGGCCCCGGCAAAAACCTTTGTTTGATGAACAGTGACCGTGACCAGCTCACCATACCCTTTAAAGGGTGAAACTTTGAGCACTGACCAGCCATTAGCTTCATTGTGAAAGGTGACCCGTTCAACAACGCCTTTAATGGTTTCCTCAATGGTTTGGCTGGTAAACCTGCTGCTCATGAGCCTCACTTGTTGTGGGATTTACTTTGTCATGGTACATAAAGATATCCAGAGTAACTGACAAAAAGAGGATGACTGGTGAGTTTTTTTGAAGCGCTCCTGTGGCTTACACTTAATATCTACCATGAAGCGCGTGGTGAGCCGGAAATAGGCCAATTGGCTGTTGCCCATGTAACCCTGAACCGGGCCATTGAAAAGCAACAAAGCCTGGCAGAGGTGGTTAACGCGCCTTATCAATTCAGTTGGACCTTCCAGAAAAAGACGTACTTCCCTGCCGATTTTGATGCGCTCCAGAAAAGCAAGGCCATAGCCCTCAAGGCCCTGACCACCCCGGATTTCACCAAAGGGGCCACCTATTACCATCATATTGATGTACACCCTTCCTGGGCTAAAAAAATGGTCTTTATAGCCCGTTACGGCTCACATAAGTTTTATAAGAAACCGCGCAAAAAACAGCGCAAGTAAAACGACAAAAAAAATCCCGTAAAGAGCTGTTATACAAAACGGGGAGCAGCCTAATAAAACGAATAAAAATGATGTACCGGTCCATGCCCCTTGCCAATGGTATATGCTGCACCTGCCTCAATGGCTCCGGTGATGTATTGCTTTGCCTGTTGGACCGCTTCGCTTAAATCACAACCTCGGGCCAAGTGGGCTGCTATGGCTGAGGACAGGGTACACCCTGTACCGTGGGTGTTATTGGTTGCAATACGTTTGGCTGGAAATGTCATGGTTTTTTGTTGCGTGTGAATGAACAAGCTGTCATCACTGGGTTGGCCTTCCAAGTGTCCGCCTTTGATAAGCACACTCTTACACCCCAGCTTGCACAGGTCTTGCGCAGCCTGGTCAAGCATTTCAAGGTTTGTTATTTCACGTTCCAGTAATACGCTTGCTTCAGGGAGATTTGGAGTGATAATATCAGCAAGCGGTAACAGTTCTTTTTTAAGTGCCTCTATGGCGTCATCCTGAAGAAGCTTATCTCCACTGGTGGCAACCATCACCGGGTCAACCACCACATTGGTCATGTTAAATTTCTTCAGCCCTTCAGCAACCGCAGTAATGAGCTCAGGAGAAAACAACATCCCGATTTTTACCGCATCTGCTCCAATATCTGAGAGCACAGCCTCAATCTGTTCTGTAACAAAGGGGACCGGCACTGGATGAATGGCAGATACCCCCACTGTATTTTGGGCGGTAAGTGCGGTGATAACGCTCATCGCATAACACCCGTTGGCTGAGATGGATTTGAGATCTGCCTGGATTCCTGCCCCACCACCAGAGTCTGACCCGGCAATGGTAAGTACGCGTGGATATGTTTTTGTATTGCTCATGATGAACCGTTTATAAAAAAGAGAGGTTTGTAGTGCTGATTCGATACCAGTTTACTCAGCTATACCATTTCGTCATTCAGCAGCCAAGAAAAGATCATTTTTCTTTTCCAGGTGGAATCCACCGCCAATGCCACGCTTCCCACGGAACAGACCCGGTTTCAGTATAGGTTTCGTGAAAATGAAACCGTGCCCCATTCTTCCGTAACCACCTGTACTCATCGGTTTTTGCAAAACGCCAGTTGGAAGGATAAAAATCAACAACTGTTCCCAAGGCATGCTCAGAATAGCCAGGAGGAGCCACATAACGGATGACGTCCGCAAAGGTTCTTCCTTTTTTAAACATGTTAGAGAAGATTTTTCTCTGATACCACTCAGACCTGTAGGCTGAATGAACCGTAAGTTGTATTCCATCGTTTAAGGCTGCTTCAGCCATTTTTTGCAGGGCTTCATTTGCTTCAGGCAACAGAAAAAGCTTGCTCTTGTTGTGGGTAAGCGAGGTGGGGATTTGGGTTAAATCCTCACGAGTAAGCGGTGGCGCATCCACCCTGCGTCCCAGCCATTGTTCTGGGACAGCATACGTCTTTTTTTCAAGCACTACAACTTCTGGATAAGCTGTTTTTACACCAGCTGGTTTAATGTGTTTTAAGGTAATTTTTTTAGCAGGCTGCGACTCTGCTGCCTGCTGCACTTGCCTCTGTTGATGAGGCTCCTGGGGGTTAACCGCAACACAGGACAATAAGAAGATGCTGGTGCATAGTATGCTTAAAATTTTTGTTCCCACATTTTTCACTGTGTGCATTTCCTTTACGCTCTTTCCACGTCTTTTTTACCTGTCTGGCATGGCGGTTATAACCTATCCACTGTGGACAAAAGGCTGTGCTGCATCGCTGTTGGTCCCCTGTTACCCAGTCGACTTTAACAAGAGGTGCACAGAGATTTTGCCCATGCATAAACACGTAGTCCATCACGGGTCTGTACTTCTGCGTTATTCTCTCTTTCTGCCATGTAACTGGTCACGGGTGCAACGCCGTGTACAAGAGTATGTGAAAAAGAGTGCTCGTGTAAAGATGAAGTGCCCGTGATCAGCTCCGTTTATCTCTATTAGATCGACAGAACCAGGAAAAAAGTTTACTCATTACAAGAGGGTTCTTTTGAACAAACCATTTAGATAAATTCGGATAACCTAATTCTTGTCCACCTGAAAAAGTAACCAAATAAGTCGGTTACAAGCGATGATTATCAATTGACACTTTGTTTCACACTGGGTACGTTCGCACTCTACAGGTGAGAAGCCTTCAACGCGAATTTTAGCCCAATATACTAACATGATTGGTATTTACGCTGGCAGTTACGACCCACCTACCAATGGTCACCTGTGGATGTTTAAGCAGGGAGTGCGACTCTTTGACACTTTTTTCATTGCAGTTGGCGAAAATGCCCATAAACAATACTCTTTTTCTTTGGAAGAACGAGTTGCAATGATTAAAGAACTCTGCGTTGATCACAAAAACGTTCATGTCGTCACCATTGAAAACAAATTTCTGGTCAAATATGCTGAGTCCATTAATGCCGATTATATTCTCCGGGGCATCCGAAATGAGGGTGATTACACCTATGAGCGCGGCATGCGGTATGTGAACAGCAATATGAACACCACCATCCAGACCCTGTTTATGATGTCCCCCCGTAATTTGGTTGAAGTCCGTTCGAGCCTGGTCAAAGGGTTGGTCGGGGCTGACGGATGGGAGGAAATTATTAAGGACTATGTTCCGCCTGGAGTGCATCGCAGAATGTTGGACAAATTTAAGGAAAAAGCATCACAGGGCGCGTGATTTTTCCCCAGCATCAGAGTTTGTCACATTTTTATTTTGTATAGTTTGCAGACAACCGCATACCATATATATTCCACACAAGAACAATACAGCGCAAGCTAAGCTGTATTGTTTCACACCAGCAACCAGATAATCTGTGATATACAGTGTCCCCAAGAGCAAAACGATTTAAAGCACTACTCTTGATACGCTGCTTGCAATTCCGTGTATTCCACTTGCTGCATTTGGGACGTTAAAGAAAGACAGCGGCACAAATACGAGTACAACTGGAGAAAATCATGCCCCAGACCCCAACCAGAGAGCAAGCCTTTGCTCTGCTCAAACAGTATAACCAGTCAGACCACCTCATCCGCCACGGCTTAGCAGTTGAAGGTGTGATGCGGTATTTTGCCCGTAAACGGGGCGGTGATGAAGAAAAATGGGGGATTGTGGGGCTTATCCATGACCTGGATTACGAACAGTTTCCAGAGCAGCATTGCACCAAGACAGAAGAAATACTCAAAGAAAATGGCTGGCCTGAAGAATATATCCGCGCTGTTGTCAGCCATGGATGGGGTATATGTTCAGAGGTGAAGCCAGAAAGTGAAATGGAGATGGTGCTTTATGCCATCGATGAACTGACTGGTTTGGTTGCTGCCAGCGCGCTGGTACGTCCGACCAAAAGCGTGCTTGACATGAAGGCCAAGTCAGTGAAAAAGAAATGGAAGGATAAACGATTTGCCGCTGGGGTTGATCGGTCCATCATTGAACGTGGTGCCCAAATGCTGAATGTGGAAATTGCTGAACTTATCACCGATACCATCATGGGGATGCGGGAAGTTGCAGAAGAGATCGGCTTAAAAGGTACTGCTGAGTAACAACAGGTAAGGAAGTATTGATGCTATTAAATTGTGATATGGGCGAGAGTTTCGGCAACTATGTAATTGGTGCCGATGAAGCGGTTATGGGCTATGTGGACATGGCAAATATTGCCTGTGGGTATCACGCCTCTGACCCTGATGTGATGGATTTTACCGTTGAGTTGGCAGCAAAAAATGATGTAACTGTGGGCGCTCATCCTGGCTACCCTGATATACAGGGATTTGGCCGGCGGAATATGGATATCACGCCAGCAGAAGTTGCCAATCTTGTCCTCTATCAGGTAGGTGCCATTACCTCATTTTGTAAAAAACACAATGCGCGGCTGGAATACATTAAACCCCATGGTGCGTTATACAATACCATGATGCGCGACGATACTATCCTGCACGCAATATGTTCAGTGGCACAGGAAACAGGACTCAAGCTCATGCTCCTTGCCACAGCACGTTGGGAAGAGCACCGGCAAATGGCTGACCAGTACGGGATTGAACTGATCCTAGAGGGTTTTGTAGACCGGGGATATGAACTTGATGGCAGCCTGGTCAATCGCAAAAAGCAAGGCGCTTTACTGGACGCAGAAGCCATGGTTCAACGAGTAAAGGCCTTATGTGAAGGGAGTCCAATCATGGCAGTTGATGGTACTCCCCTCACCTTCCCCATTGATTCGCTCTGCGTGCATGGCGATGGTAAAGGCGTACACCTGATCAAAGAATTCCGTTCAATCATAGATTCCAATGGCTGATCCACTCTACACCATCCAGATGGTTTCTGAAAATTCGCTGCTGGTACAATACCATGAGGAATTTTCCACCCATCTCTCTGTTTATATTGCCCGCTGTGGAGCAGCTGTAACTGACCATTTTCAGGATGAAATATTAAACACCATCCCCTCTTACAATGGTTTACTGATTACCTTTAAGCCCTATGTGGAAGGTGATTTTCTTGATGGCGTCAAAAATGTACTGGAAAATGTAGCACATGATGCCAACGTGGACCAGCGTGAGGTCATCACCATCCCGGCTTATTATGACCATGAGGTGGCTCCCTTTCTGGATGAAATTCTTGCTGAATCTGGCTATACGCTACAAGAATTGATCAAAGCCCATACAGCTCAGCCTTTTTTTGTTTACATGATTGGCTTTTGTCCTGGATTTGGATACATGGGCGAGCTGCCCAAACAGATGCACCTGCCCCGTCGCAATGTTCCCCAGCTTAAAATTGCTGCTGGCAGTGTGGCCATAGCAGACTTCCAAACCTCTATTTACCCCATTGAGATGCCTGGCGGCTGGCATATTATCGGTAGAACACCACTCCAGGTGTTTAATGCTGGGCGTGAACAACCAAGCCTGTTCCAACAGGGTGATCGGGTGCAGTTCACAGCTATCTCAAGAGATGAGTTCATTGCTGCAGGCGGGGTACTGTAATGGGAAATCTTAAAGTGCTTAACAAAGGCATCCTGTTAACCATTCAGGACCAGGGCCGTCAGGAATGCCAGCACCATGGATTGGCCGAAGCCGGTGCCATGGATAAGCATGCCTACATGTGGGGCAACACATTACTTGGAAATGAGTTTGATGCGCCTGCCCTGGAAATCCTGGTAGGCAACTGCTCTTTTTCCGTTGATCAGCCCACAACCATTGCCATCACAGGTGCTGAGATGGGGGTGCAGGTCAATGGGCACCCTGCTCCCAACTGGTCAGTGCTGCACCTTCAAGCAGGCGATATCCTCACCTATTCCATCATCCAGAATGGCCTTCGTGGGTATTTAGCTGTCGCAGGAGGTTTTACCATTCCACGCTTTTTCTCCAGCAGCTCCACCATGATTCGAGAAAAAACAGGCGGTTTAACCGGTGATGCCTTACAGGTTGGTGACCTAGTACCGTATAAAGGAATACTACCAAACGATCAACATTTGTATCAGCGTGTTCCTGAGCGGTATCAACCGGATTATGAAAGCGAACTTACCTTACGCTTCTTTCCGGGCTATCACTTTGATGAGTTTACCCCAGAAAGTGTGGAGACCTGTTTGTCCTCGAAGTACACCGTCACCAATGAAGCTGATCGGATGGGTTATCGTCTGTCAGGCCCTGAACTCAAACGAGATAAAGGTAATATTTTATCCATTGGGGTGCCGTGTGGGGCTATCCAGATTCCAACAGCAGGGGAACCCATTATCCTGCTTAATGACCGTCAGTGCACTGGCGGTTATCCCATTCTAGGCGTGGTCTCACGTCGCGATATTTATCGTCTGGCCCAACGGAAAGCTGGCGATATCGTCCGTTTTGCCAAGGCTGATCCTTCGGAGCTGCGTAAGGAAATGCTTGCATTCTACCATTTCTTTCAACAGAAATAATATGGCAGGTTTCGTTTATTTCCTGTATTTTGAGTGCGTTTTACCAACCTGGTCAGGCTTTCAAGTAAGCGTCATTTCAACGCCCTGCTAAGAATGATCGCTTACGTTTTATTAATGTAACAAAGGAGATGTATAATGTCAGGTTTTACAAAAAAGATGATTTCAGCTCTTGCTGTACTCGCTTTCTCTGCCACCTTTACGGCAACAACCTTTGCAAAAACATCCTGGGATATGCCCACCCCTTACCCGGATGCCACCTTTCACACTAAAAACATTACCCAATTTGCTGCAGACGTTGAAAAGGCAACCGGTGGCGAGCTGGTAATCAAGCTGCACACAGCAGGTTCCTTATTTAAGCATCCTGAAATCAAAAATGCAGTCCGTGGCGGACAGGTTCCTGCGGGTGAATTCTTCATGTCACTTCTTGGAAATGAGCATGCTGTATTTTCAGCTGACTCCCAACCCTTTCTTGCCACCAACTATGCTGAAGCGGCTAAACTGTGGGCAGCACAAAAGCCCATCGTCGAAAAACTGTTGGCCAAGCAAGGTCTTATGCCACTGTTTTCCGTACCATGGCCACCACAGGGATTGTACACCAAAAAATCCATCACCAAGGTTGATGACATTAAAGGGATTAAATTCAGAACCTACAATGCTACCCTGGAAAAGCTTGCAAACAAGCTTGGCGCAGCTCCAACTCAGGTTGAAGTACCAGATATTCCACAGGCTTTCTCAACTGGCCGAGTTGATGCAATGGTCACCTCCCCTTCCACTGGAGCAAACTCCAAGGCCTGGGATTTTGTCACAGACTTTACTGATATTCAGGCATGGGTGCCCAAAAACGTGGTCGTGGTCAACAAAAAGGCGTTTCGCCGCTTAGATAAGAAGGTCCAAACAGCTCTGCTTGAAGCCGCTGCTGCTGCTGAACAACGTGGCTGGGAAATGAGCAAGAAAGAAACCGCTGAAAAAATCAAGATCATGGCCGACAATGGTATGAAGATCGTTACCCCAACCCCAGAGCTGATGGAAGGCTTAAAAGCTGTGGGTGCTGCCATTGTAAATGAATGGGAAAAAGAAGCGGGCGCTGAAGGGAGTGCATTACTTAAGGCGTACCATAACAACTAGGCTCGTACTTTGTTTTTTAGCTAGCACGCATTTTCCTGGTGCTAGCCCAACCTTTTGTTTGTACCCATGCTACGAAAATTACTGAATTCGCTCTATGCAGGAAGCGGCTGGCTGGCAGCCGCTTTTCTTTTTATTATCTGTCTGCTGGTCGTTTGTCAGGTGGGGCTTAACTTAATTGACCGCATAAGTGCTCTGCTGACAGGCACAGCTGTGGGGCTAACCATTCCGTCCTACTCAGATTTCACAGGTTTCTTCCTGGCAGCATCGTCTTTTCTGGCCTTAGCGTACACCATGCGTGGAGGATCACATATCAGGGTAACTCTTTTGTTTTCCCTTTTTCCGCCGCTGCTCAAAAAAATTGCTGAAGGCTGGTGTTTACTCTTTGCGGCTACAGCCACCATCTATTTTTCCTGGTACACCGGCTACCTGGTGTACGAGAGTTTTATCTACAACGATCTCTCGCCGGGCATGATTGCTGTCCCTTTGTGGATTCCCCAAACTGCCATGCTTCTTGGCCTTGTCATTCTCTCCATATCCCTGGTTGATGACCTGATCATGCTGGTGATGACAGGAACCACCAGCTACAACCAACATCCACAGGAAAATTGAGGAGCAGATTATGACAGAAGTTACTATGACCGTTTTCCTGCTGGTGCTGCTCTTCTGGTTGCTTGGCAGCGGTATCTGGGTTGCCTTTTCGCTCATGGGCGTTGGTATGATAGGGATGATGCTTTTTACCGGAGCACCAGTAGGTAACGTGCTTGCCACAACCGTCTGGGGCGCCAGCAACAGCTGGGCCCTGGCTGCCCTCCCCCTGTTCATCTGGATGGGTGAAATACTGTTTCGTTCCAGGCTCTCGGAAGATATGTTTGAAGGGTTAGCACCCTGGCTCACTCACTTACCAGGAAGACTGTTACATGTGAATGTGCTGGGCTGTGGCATTTTTGCCGCTGTTTCCGGCTCTTCGGCAGCCACAGCGGCCACCATTGGCAAAATGTCCATCCCGGAACTCAGCGACCGTGGGTACCCACAACATATGATCCTCGGCACCTTGGCGGGTTCTGCGACCCTGGGTCTGCTTATTCCACCTTCAATCATTTTAATTGTGTATGGAGTGGCAACTGAGCAGTCCATTGCCCGGCTCTTTATCAGCGGGGTGTTCCCTGGCATACTGCTGGTCTCCATGTTTATCGGCTATGTGGTGATCTGGTCGCTCATCCATCGGGGCAAAATACCAGCAGAAAAACAACACTACACCTTACAGCAAAAACTGAATGGTACCAAACGGCTTATGCCTGTCGTGCTGCTTATTGGCGGCGTACTCGGCTCCATCTATGCCGGCATTGCATCCCCAACTGATGCTGCTGCTGTGGGGGTGTTGCTCGCGCTTGTTCTCTCCAGGATAACCGGCAGTTTAACCAGGCAAACCTTCATTGAGGGTCTCCTGGGAGCAACCAAGACGTCTTGCATGATCGCCTTTATTCTGGCTGGCGCTGCATTCCTTACTGTTGCCATGGGCTTTACAGGCGTTCCCAAAATGCTTGCCATCTGGATCAGCGACATGGGGCTTTCCCACTATGCACTGCTGGGAGCCTTAACCCTGTTTTTCATTGTGCTGGGCTGTTTTCTCGATGGTATTTCTGTAGTGGTGCTTACCACCTCGGTGATTATGCCAATGGTTGAGCAGGCCGGAATTGATCCACTTTGGTTTGGAATTTTTGTGGTCATCGTGGTTGAAATGTCCCAGATTACTCCACCTGTAGGTTTTAACCTCTTTGTGATTCAGGGACTCACTGGCGTAAATATTTTAAGAGTGGCCTACGCTGCACTGCCTTTTTTCCTTCTTTTACTGGCTTCGCTGGCCATCATTGTTGCTGTCCCCGAAATCGTTACCTATCTTCCCACGATGATGGGAGGTTGACCTCTTATTCTGTGACGGCAGAGCAAAAATACACACAACCACAATGGTTACTCATGAACTGTAGTGAACCATTAAAATAAAGGCAGGAAAGAAAAAAGCCCTTAAGTCGTTAAACTTAAGGGCTTTTTGAATTGTATTGAACTGTAATGCAGTATCTGAATGGCGGAGAGGGTGAGATTCGAACTCACGGTACTCTCGTACACACGCGTTCCAGGCGTGCACCTTAAGCCACTCGGTCACCTCTCCGCTTGTTAGATGACACAACGCTTTTGGCGTGCCATTATCTATACTGTGTCAGGAAATTTTACAATAAAAATTAGCGTCGTTTTTTAAAAAAATTTCTTAGCACCTCGCTGCACTCCCCTGCCAGCACTCCATAAGTTACCTTGAAGCTGTGATTTAATTGACCATCGCGGCCAATAAAATACCTGGATACCACTCCACCTCCCTTGGGGTCAAGAGCACCAAAAATAACCCTTTCCACCCTGGCATTCACCAATGCTGCAGCGCACATGACACATGGTTCCAGAGTTACATACAGCGCTGATCCGGGAAACCTATAGTTGTTTACAGCCTGTCCAGCTTTTCGGAGCACACGTATCTCGGCATGCCCTGTTGGGTCATTGGCCTTTATACAGTTATTGCCGCATGAAGCAATAACCTGCATGTCAGATCCAACCAGGACAGCTCCCACCGGAACTTCACCCATGTCAGCAGCCATATGAGCACAGTGAAGAGCTTTTCGCATCATTTGATGATCAAATTCTGACCACGAATTACCCATAAAAACACTTAAAAGAGCAAAAAGATGCATTCATTGCTTTACATCCAGGGGAAGAAGTAATTATAATTACAATAACGGCATTAGGAGTACAATTTGGGAATCAGCTTGTAATTGGTGACTATGAATAAGCAAAAAGTTTCAGTCCTGGCATTCGAAGATGAAGTCGGTAGTAAGCAACACATTATCGAGGCACTGGCCGCAACTTCCAATATTACCTTCCGCAATAATTCCAAGGATTTTCAGTCGGAAATAGGGAAAAAGCAGTATGACGTGATCTTTCTCAATGTCATACCCGGTAACGGTACCACCTTTGACCTGTTAAAAGCCACCCAGAGTCAAACCCCGTATACACCAATCATTATAACATCAAACACTGAAAAAGCAGAGTTTGTTGTTGAAGCAATAAAACACGGTGCCCATGATTTCATTGCCCCCCCCTTTTCTAAGGGAAGGATAAGAGTAGCGGTTGAAAAAGCCATTAAACAACGGGAACTTGAAAACGAAATCGATTATCTGCGAAGAAAGCAGGATATTATTTACGATTTTGACGCAGTCATAGCCAAAACTCCAAACTTTAAAACCATCATTAAAAGCCTGCAGAAATTCGCTTCAACCGACTCCACCATTCTGATTACCGGTGATACCGGAACGGGTAAAAGTTTTCTTTCTGGTACTATCCATTATAATTCGCCCAGGCGGAAACATCCCTTTATCAAAATCAATTGCGCAAATATTCCCGAAAATCTGCTGGAAAGTGAACTCTTCGGTCATGAAAAAGGTGCTTTTACCGGAGCTGATAAACAACGTATTGGTCGCTTTGAGCAGGCGCATCATGGGACCATTTTTTTAGATGAAATCGGTGAAATACCCCTTGAAATACAAGCCAAGCTCTTGCGGGTGATAGAAGAAAAATCCTTTGAGCGGGTTGGCGGTAATAAAACCATTACCGTTGATGTGCGTGTGATTGCTGCCACGAACAAGAATTTGCCCGAGCAGGTTAAAGAGAATAAATTCAGAGAAGATCTGTATTACCGGATCAATGTTCTACCTGTCCAACTGCCGCCCCTGCGTGATCGACCGCTCTGTCTGGTACCCTTGGCAAATAAGCTGCTCCAGAAAACAGCTGCATCCATGAAAAGAACCATTTCAGGCTTCTCACCTGCGGCTCTGGAGATGCTTAAACAGTATGATTGGCCTGGTAATATTCGCCAGCTGGCAAATACCATTGAACGGGCGCTCATTCTTGAGGACAGCCATACCATTATGCCCGAATCCATCCAGCTCCCTGATAATGCAAATATTGTCCAACATGTCTCGCCTGTTTTACCCAACGAGCCTTTGGTGATGCAGGAAAAAGAAATGATTATCCAATCGCTTAAGGATAATTTGTGGGTTCAGAAAAATGCGGCCAAGGCGCTGGGGATCAGCCCCCGGGCACTGAACTACAAAATAAAAAAATTTGGTATAACCCACCCAAACTGGAGAAAAAACAAAACCACTCCCATGGACTAAAGCGTTACGCAATCAATTTCAGGGCCCGTACTTCAGGTGGTATTCTCTCGTTCTGAAGAGCCCGTGATCAGTTACGGCCTTACTCTTCGTTTTTTTCCAACTCTTTAAGGGTATCCAGGATAGCTTGTGCTTCATTGCGTAATACTTCAGGAACTTCAGCGTGCTGTGCAGCACCCTTCAAATACCGCTTGGCAACTGTAATTTTTCCTTTAAAAAGATAATATTTCCCCAGATAAAAACGGCTTGCCTGTTCCTTGCCCAGGTCTGCACTTACCTTTCCCAAGTCGTAAAATATCTGTGCATTTTCAGAGAGCTCTGCAGCTGCCTGAGTAAAGAGCATTTCAGCCTGCTTCAAGTTACCCAGATTGTATTCGGTTTGCGCCAACTCATAGATGGCATAGGTATCACCACGGTGCCGTAAAACAAGAGGATCTAAAATGGCTTTCGCTTGATCGTATTGGAAATTTTTTCTTAACATCACCGCTTTATCGATATCAACAATAAAGCGGTCGTTATACACCCGCCTCACCTTTTCAAGTAACTGCAATGCATGCTTAACGTTCCCCTCATCAGCTTCCAGCAAAGCAAGGCCATATTCTGCCATGACCTTTTGTTCGTGGCTCTTGTTTGAAGCCAGCGTATTTGCGTAAAAGACCCTCAGCCTATCCGGCTCCATGGTTTTTTGGAGAATTCGGTATTTAAACCGTAAAAACGAAAAGTTATCTACCTTGGAATAAAACCCCGGATCCTGTTGATGATCATCGAGTTCCACCAAAGACTGGACATAATCCAGCCGAGCTTCAGGGTTTGGATGGGTGAGCAGGTATTGTGGTAATTCACCAGAGCGGTATCTGGCAACTCGACGCATGCTGCGCAGCATATCTTCCATGGCTTTGGGGTTGCGCCCCATTCGCTGCATCCATTCAAAGGAGAGTCGATCTGCCTGTTCTTCATCATCTCTACTGTATTTTAGTGCCAGAGCCTGCCCTGCTGCCATGGATCCGGTAAAGAGCCCCTGGGTTAAAGCAGGAACCCCGAGCGCCAAGCTGGCAAGAGCAACAGCCATGGATACCGCACTGATCTTGCTGCTTTTATCAACTCGTTGGGCAATATGACGGCTAACCACATGGCCGATTTCATGGGCCATTACGCTCAGCAGCTCGTCTTCGGTCTTCATGGTCTCGATCAGCCCGGTATAAAAAAAGACGAGACCGGCCGGAGCTGCAAAGGCATTAAATTGCGAACTCTGTACCACAAAAAAATGATAATCAAAATACTGGGATCCAATTTGCTCAAGCACGCTCTTCCCCAGAGTGTTTATATAGTGATGGATATCAGGATCGTCGATAACCGGGAACTGACCGCGGACCGAATACAAAAGCTTTTCACCAATCCGCCGTTCCTCGCCAATGGTGAGGGCGTACCCTGAAGGGCAGGTGGTAATCAACAGCGTCGCTGTCAGCAAAAGACACAACAGTTTATTCATGAACAACCCCTTCATAACAATCTATGTTCAGCAAGAGTTAAGGAATAAGGTGTTTGGCATACGGTAATGAGTCCCTGCTGTCTCTGCAATGGGAAACCAGTGAATGGCGATTTAACGTGCAAGGCGATTCTCAAGCCAGGAAACAAAGATTGAACAGGGGAAGGTCAGCAGCAGATACAGACAAGCAATGGTTACCCACACCTCAATGGTAAGATAGGTTGAAGCCATGAGCTGGGTTCCCTGGTAGGTGAGCTCCTGAATTGAAATTACCGAAACAATGGAGGAATCCTTAATCAAAGAAATTACCTGTCCTGCAAGGGGTGGGAGCACCCTGCGTACGGCCTGAGGAAGGATGATGTGATAAAGCGTATGGAAGCGTGTCAGCCCAAGGGCGTGGGCAGCCTCCCACTGATGCCGGGAAATGGAGTCAATCCCTGAGCGGAAAATCTCAGCTACATAGGCAGATTCAACAACTGCCAGGGTAAACAGTGCTGAGAGAAACGGGACTATTTTGTCGGGATCCCCAAAACAAAAACTGGTTACAGCCTGTACTTGAGGTGGAGTACCTAAAAGAAAGGTGTCAAGGCCAAGTTTGGGTAGAATCTGGTCAGCCAGAAAGAAATAAGCAATAAATATAATAACCAGAGGGGGCAGATTCCGCATTAGCTCGATATAGCAGCGTGAGAGCAAACGCAAAAATAAACTGGAGCCAATTTGCATTAAGGCCATGACCAGTCCTAAAGCGATGGCCAGCAGGCTTGACCATATGGACAAGCGCACAGTGGTCAACAAACCTTCAAGAAGGTAATTCGCTACCCATCTCCCTTGCTCCTGGTCATAACGGAGGATATATTGGGGGATCAGCGCCCAGTTCCAGTTATAATCCAGCCGCACCGTGATCCTGAAAAGAATAAACCCTGCCACGCTGAGCAGCAGGGTGAGAATCAGGTAATCCAGTGGGGTGATTTTCAGCTTAGCAAAACGCATCAATTCAAAAAATCGTGACTGATCACGGTCACTTTACGATGTACTGAACCTTGATATGCAACGTTATCGGCTTATGCTCAGATGGGTGCTGCTGAAAATTTACCGTGATTATTGGAGCTGTTTTTTCCACTCGGTTCCTTCAAACCAGTATGCGTAACGCTCCTGGATCCATTTTTTGGAATGCATGATTTCAATCCAGTTATTAAAGAAATTCAGTGTATCCACATCGCCTTTACGGATTCCAAAACAAATGGGCTCCTTGGCCAGTTGATCGCTAAACGCCTTGAGTGTATCTGGGGATTCTGCAGCGATATGCGCAGGGAGTGGTTGTCCGCCAACCATGGCATGCACGCGGCCATTTCGTACTTCCAGAACTGCAGATGGTTCATCATCAAAAAATCGCAGCCGGGCTTTAGGAAAATTAGCCTTGGCAGCAACAGCGGCGGTGGAACCAAGGCGAGCTGCAATGGTAACCTTGGGGTCGTTAAAATCAGCAAGGGTATATCCACTGGTCATCTTCCTGTTCGCAAGAAGGCCCTGGCTTGTGTAATAGTACGGGGTCGTGAAGTTAATCTTCACGTTACGCTTTGGAGTAACCGTCATGCCACCAATAATGACATCAAATTTACCCGCCACAAGCGATGGAATAATGCCAGACCATTTGGTTGGAACAAATTCAACCTTTACCCCCATATCTTCAGCAAGCTTTTTCGCCACATCGATTTCAAGGCCAATGAGTTCCCCTTTTTTATCCTTCATTGCATAGGGAACAAAGATGTCCATGCCGACCTTGATAGTACCACGCTTCATGATTTTTTCGATGGTGCTTTCATTGATCAACTTGCTTTGCAGCTCGCCAGCCAGGGTAAACTGTGAAAAAACGGTGAGTATAAAACCGCTTAAAATGGCAACTACAATTGCGTGTTTTACTTTCATATCAACCTCTCTTGTTTGCAGGGTTAAGTAAGAGTCACATAGGCAATTTTCATTCAAACAACATATTCAAACGATAAGCCTACAACATTTGGCGCAGAAATTCATTTGTTCTTTCCTGGACCGGGACAGTGAAAAAGGTTTGGGTTTCTGCCTGTTCAATGATTTTTCCTTCTACCATAAACACCACCCGGTCGCTGACCTCGCGGGCGAACCCCATTTCATGCGTTACCACCACCATGGTCATGCCCTCTTTTGCCAGGGTGCGCATAACATCCAGCACTTCGCCGATCATCTCCGGATCCAGGGCGCTGGTCGCCTCATCAAAAAGCATTACCTTGGGCATCAGCGACAGGGCACGTGCAATGGCAACCCGCTGTTGCTGACCACCAGAGAGTGAGTCGGGGTAGTTATCTCGTTTTTCACTCACTCCAACCTTTTCCAGCAAGGCCATGCTTTGCTGGGTAGCCTGTTTCTTACTGACTTTACGGACCAGTTGCTGGGCCAGATTTACATTTTCAAGCACAGTCATGTGGGGGAAAAGGTTAAACGACTGGAACACCATGCCCACTTCCCGCCTGATCTCCAGCCGATGCTGCTCGTTATCATCAAGGGGTAAATTATCAATGATTATGGTGCCTGAATCGATTTCCTCCAGTCCATTTAAGCAGCGTAAAAAGGTGGATTTGCCAGACCCCGATGGCCCAATAATAACCACCACCTCACCTTTCTTCACCTTGACCGTGAAATCATCCAAAGCAGTGACACTGCCAGAGTATCGTTTGTTTACGTGTTCGGCAATGATGATGTATTGATCACTTTCTGGATGTTTTTTTAGTGCCATAAGAGATTACACCCGTTGGGGAAACTTCTTTTCCAGGAGATACACACAGCCTGAAAGAGAAAGGGTAATAACGAGATAGATTGCAGCCACAGTGAACCAAACCTCAAAGGTGAGAAAGGTTTCAGCTATGATGGTCCGTCCTTCCATGGTCAAATCATACACGGCAATGGTGCTCACCAGAGCTGAATCCTTGATAAGGGAGATGGCCTGACTGGTAAGCGGCGGAAAAATCCTGCGAAGTGCCTGGGGTAAAATGATCTTACGATAGGTATCAAACCTGCTCAGCCCTAAACTATGGGCAGCCTCCCACTGTCCTTTGGCAATGGAGGTAATACCCGCGCGGATAATTTCAGAGGCATAGGCACCCTCAAATAAACTGAGCGCAAGCACTGCTGTGGCAAACCGCCCCAAATCGAAAATCGGAGCCATGACAAAATAGAGAAAAAATATCTGGACCAGAAGCGGTGTATTACGAATAAGCTCCAGATAAACTCTGGCAACAAATCTCCCCATAAAGGAACTGGTCAGCCTGAGCAGCGCAGTGACAAGACCAAATACTCCGGCAAGCAGCATACTGCATAAGGTGATCTGCAGGGTCACATAAAGGCCATGCAACAGCGGACCAGCAATAAAAACACCTTGATCAAGCTGATAGAAATACTGGGGAATCTGTCGCCAATGCCAGTTATAAGCAAGATCTTGACTCCCTTGGGCAACCAGCCACAGGACAGCACAGAAAAAGATGACAAAGGCCAGGATATCGCGGGAAATATTTTTCCGGTTAAATGCAGGTCTCATAGATATCCAGTAACGCACGTGCAGTGCATTGTATTCACACGTATTTGCTTTGTCACAGGGAAAATAAAAGCTTTTTTTGCCAGGAATTAGAGAGCAGAAGAACTCAGTTTTGAGCTACACTAATATTTTTATACCTGTTTGCAAGGTCGATAACAAAAATAAGGGAATAATTCTTTGAGGTTCCTGTTGCTGTCTGGCAGTTCCTCAAGTACACTGGGTTGTTCGTGTTATTGGATTGCTGCCCATCATTACTCTGGTTTCAATGGTACCACTACTTTCGCTCAACGATTTTTCACTTACCTTTACCAACGCAGCCAGTTCGTCTTTTGCGCTGCGTGATATTTCTTTTGCTGTTGCTGCCGGTGCAACCCATGCTCTGGTGGGAGAATCGGGGTCAGGGAAATCTCTCACAGCTCTTTCTATTCTTCGCTTGCTGGAAGATGTAACGGCTGTCACCACTACAGGTTCTATCCAGTTTGATGGCCAGCAGATTACCACACTTGAAAGTGATGCAATCAAGGCACTGCGCGGCAACGACATTGCCATGATCTTTCAGGAACCAATGACCTCGCTCAACCCTGTCTACACCATTGGTAATCAACTGATAGAACCATTGGTGCAGCACCAGGGATTAACGCAACAGGACGCTAGAAAGCGAGCTGTCAGCCTGCTTCATCGTACCGGAATACAAGACCCGGAATACAGAATTGACCAGTATCCTCACCAGTTGTCCGGAGGGCAACGACAGCGAGTTATGATCGCCATGGCGCTTGCATGCAGGCCCAAACTCCTTATTGCAGACGAGCCTACTACAGCCCTTGATATCACCATTCAGGAACAGATTCTTGATCTCTTAGCAGACATTCAACAGGAATACGGGATGGCGATTCTGCTTATCACCCATGACCTGACCATGGTAGAGCAACGCGCTGATACGGTCTCTATTATGCATCAGGGCCAGATTGTCGAACAGGGCAGGACGGAGAGAATTTTTCAACAGCCCAGGGAAGAATACACCCGTCATTTACTGGAATCCATCCCATCTGAGATACGAGCTTCAAGTCCTCCAACGCCCCCCATCATTGCACTGAACCATATTACCTGCTCGTTTCTCCTTCAGTCGAAATGGACCGGGTTTCTGCAAAGAAAGAAAACCTATCTCACTGCGGTGGATGATGTCAGCCTTACTATCCAACAGCATAAAACACTTGGTATTGTCGGAGAATCCGGCTCAGGCAAATCCACTCTTGCCATGTGTCTGTTGGGACTGACAAAATATAAAGGTCAGGTCCTGTATCAGAAGGGAGGTGAAGCCGTCCCGCTTTCCACGCTCTCCCAAGGCCAGTTTCGTCAATACCGCAGGGACTTGCAAATCGTTTTTCAGGATCCGTTTTCCTCACTTTCTCCAAGGATGTCCGTTGAACAGATTATCGGAGAGGGGCTGCGGGTGCACTCCGCTGGAGACACCAAAGATACACGCCGCCAACTGATTATCAAAGCACTTGAAGATGTTGAGCTGGAACCAGATGTCCTCTATCGTTTCCCCCATGAATTCTCAGGCGGTCAGCGCCAGCGAATAGCCATTGCCAGGGCTTTGATTTTACGCCCCAGACTTCTTGTTCTTGATGAACCTACAAGCGCTCTGGACATGACCATCCAACGCCAGATTTTGGCGTTGTTACGATCTTTGCAGGAGCGTTATGGTATGACCTATGTTTTTATCAGCCATGATCTGCGCACCATCCGCGCCATGGCCGATGAAGTAGTGGTCATGCAGCGAGGGCAGATTGTTGAATCTGGCCCCACAGCAGAACTTTTTGCCAACCCGCAAAAAAAATACACGCAAAATCTGTTTAAAGCAGCATTTCATTAACCCCACCTGAAGGAGGACGTATGATCTACAAGGCTGTATTCCATATTGATATGGATGATGAAAAAATGCTCCAGATTGGTTTAACCAACGTCACCAACCTGCTTCAAGCAACTTCTGATAAACCCCATGACCTGGTCATGTTATTTAATGGGCCTGCTGTGAACGGGCTTGTGGAAAAGAACTGTGTAAACCACATGACCCAAATCCGGCAATTGCAGGAACAAAATGTTACCTTCCAGGTCTGCCAGAATGCACTTGACGCCTTTGAAATAGATGCAGCAGATCTGGTTCCAGGCTGCCAAGTGGTGTCTGCCGGAATAGTTTCTCTGGTTGAATTGCAAAATGAAGGTTATGGCTACATCAAGCCCTGATGCTGCGTCTTCACTTAAGAGCATCTCACCGCTTTCCAGTGATTTTCTTGCAACGGTAAGCACCGGCCCTGGTGTGTACCAGCTGATAGGTAAAGGTGAGGTACTCTATGTGGGTAAGGCCATAAATCTGCGCAAGCGGCTGGCTCAGTATGCCCACTTCTCAGGTTCTCCCAGCTCTAAAACAGCGGTGATGCTCACCCATGTCCGCCAGGTGGACACCATCCTGACCACCACCGAAAAAGAAGCGCTGATCCTTGAAGCATCACTGATTAAAAAGCACCGCCCTAAATACAACGTTATTTTACGCGACGATAAGAGCTACCCGCTTATCAAGGTAACCACGGCTGATACCTGGCCCAGGATTCACGTTACCCGCAAAAGGCTTCGTGATGGCAACCATTACTTCGGCCCTTATGCCTCCACCTCGGCCATGCGGGCTACACTGAAACTGCTCTATTCCCTTTTTCCGCTCAGGCGATGTAAGACCTTAAGAGAGCGGGAACGCCCCTGCTTAAATTATCAGATTGGTCGTTGCTTAGCTCCATGTGCCGGCAAGGTTGAGCATGAGAGGTATATGCAGTCGGTGGCGGCAGTGCTCCGCATCCTGGAAGGCAAGGCCAAGGATGTTGCTGCTGAGTTGGAAGCGCAGATGGGGACGGCTTCCAGTGAGCTGCGGTTTGAAAAAGCGGCCATGCTCAGGGACCAGCTACGCGCCCTGCAACGCACCATTGAACATCAGGTGGTGGTTGCAGAGCATCAAATCGACCAGGATGTCTATGGTATCCACCGACAGGGAGCTGCTGTGGGGCTTTCCCTGCTGTTCATCCGTGCAGGCATCATTACCGGAGCTCAATCTTTTTTTATCCCTGACCCCATCGGCGATGACAGCGCCATCCTTACCGAGGCAATACTGCTCTATTACAACAGTCAACGGGTTCCACCCAGAGAAATTCTGCTTCCCATTGCCATTGAAGACCAAGAGTTAGTTCACGAGCATCTCACCGAGTTACGAAAAGCTGCGCTCACCCTTTCCACACCACAACGAGGCAGGCGGATGCAGCTTATGGGCATGGCAGCGCATAATGCAGAACAGCTTTTTTCTGAAAAGGCCAAGCAGGAAAAATCATGGCAAACCCTGGCTGGCAACCTGCACTCTACGCTGAAGCTGAAAAATATTCCGGAAAAAATCGAGTGTCTTGATATCTCCAACCTCCAGGGCAAGCAACCGGTAGGTTCGCTGGTTTGCTTCATTCACGGGGAAAAGAGCCCGCCCAATTACCGCCATTATCGAATCAGAGGTAAGGAAACGCCAGATGACTATTTTATGATGGAAGAGGTCCTGACCAGAAGGTTTATCAAACAGGTTAAAGAGAAAGAACACCCGGATATGCTGCTTCTTGATGGTGGCAAGGGACAGCTTGCCAAGGCCTGTGAGGTCTTGGGCCAGGCTGGACTTTTGCAGACCATTGACCTGGTTGCCATTGCTAAGGAAAAGGAACAAGAAGGGGAAAAACTGTTTCGTCCGGGGCGTAAAAATGCCATTATTTTGCCGCCCAACTCCCCTGCTCTACTCTATCTCATGCGTATCCGGGATGAATCCCACCGTTTTGGCATCACCTTTCACCGTAAACTGCGTAACAAGGCTGCGCTCCACTCACGCCTTGACGACGTAACCGGCATTGGTGCACAACGAAAGAAAAAATTACTCAAACATTTTGGCAGTTTTAAACAGATCATGGCCGCCAGCAGAGAAGACCTGGAAGACATTCCCGGGATTGGCAGCGAGCTGGCCACCTCAATTTTTACTCAATTACATACAACAGAACATGCAGCCCAATGAAAAAATAATGGCCAGCTTAAAGGCTGGATGCATCTGTAAGGGCGTCAAGTTAATTAAACTTATTGAAGCCATAGAAGATGGTGCTGCCAGTTTCGGGGAAGTAGCTGCAAAGACTGGCATTGGTGATGGAAATTGTGGCGGTAAACGGTGCGGTCAAAAGGTGGCTGAGCTGTTAGGAGATAAAGGAAGTGAGGACGACTTCCCAACCGGACAGCTGAGAATATAAGATGTCTGGAACACAAGGCAAAGTTCACCTGCAGTGGAACAAGTCTGGTGAAACAACTTGATATATCCTTATTTTTCTTTCCACCTGTCCAGCTTTGGAATACCACGTGTTAAAAACCAGCCGACTATTTTAGAAAATCCCATTTCTTTTTTTTCAGTGAGTTTTGGTGGGGTAGTCTCAAGATCTTCTCTCAATTTTGTATAATTCTTTTGAATAGCCGCTACCAGTTCTGCTTTGTTTGTTGGTACAGCCATTTCAGTTTCCTCCTTTGTGATACAACAGGGCTGCTTACGCAGCCCCATGAGCTTATGTAGTGCGAAATCCTTTTCTACCCAAGCCGCTCCTGCATCCATGCTGCAATATCACCGATCTGCTGAGGGCAGACACTGTGCTCCATGGGATATGAAGAGTAGGTCAGCGGGTATCCCAACCCCTGCAACTCCTCTGCAGCTTGAATTCCTAACTGATTAGGAACCACCGGGTCCATGGTACCATGCTGGACGGCAATGGGTAGTTTGTCATTGGCCGGGTTGCGCTCAATGGTTTTGCTGGTGGCAAAATAGGTGGACATGGCAAGCAGCCCACACAGCGGTTCCGGGTGGGTCAGTGCCAGCTGATATCCAACCGCACCCCCCTGAGAGAAACCGGCAATAAGTATACGCTTACTCTCAATTCCACGCGCTACCTCCTGGTGTATAAACAAACGCACCTTCTCAGCTGAAGCTGTGAGCTGCTCGGTATCTACCTTTCGATCAATATCCATGGAGTAAATGTCAAACCAGGCAGGCATCACAAAACCACCATTGACACTTACAGGGATTTTGGGGGCATGGGGGAAGATAAAGCGAATTTTGTACGAATCCGGTAATCGCAGTTCAGGGACAATGGGGGCAAAATCATTGCCGTCAGCACCAAGTCCGTGGAGCCAGATTATTGCAGCGTCGGGTTCCGGGTGGGTTACCAGTTCAATGGCGGGTAATAAGGTCATGGTTTCTCCTGCGCGTGTATGTTTTGGTAGAGTATTACAGCTAAAAAATAACCTCATAAAAAGGTTTAACTGCTTCTCCTATGACATTGAGTTAACATTTTATCCATTTAGTGACCTTGAAACAATTTCACGTAAGTCAGCGGATAGTCCGGGATGATTTGCCAGCCGTTCAAGTTGTACCTGCATAGCTGTCTGGCGCTGTTGACCATATCGCTTCCACTGGGTTAGCGGGGTTGCCATACGTGAAGCAACTTGTGGGTTAAGCGGATCAAGGGCAAGCAGAAAATCAGTTAAAAATTGATACCCTTCACCGTCAACAGCATGAAACTGGGCCTGATTGATGGAGCAAAAGCTGCCTACCAACGAGCGAACCTTGTTAGGATTTTTCAGGCTGAACACCTTGTGCTCCATAAGCTGCTTAACCCGCTGCAAGGTGCCTGGCAAACTGTTACCAGCCTGGACAATGAGCCACTTGTCCATAACCAGAGGATCGAGCTCCCATTTCAAGTAAAAATCATAAAGCAGCTTGTCACCTTGTTCCTGATCCAGATTCACCACTGCCTGAAGAGCAGCAATGGTATCGGTCATGTTATCGCTGTTTTGATACTGTTTAACACCAAGAAAAAGGTTTTTCTGGAGTGTGAGGAGATAGGCCAAACAACAGTTTTTTAGTGCTCTCCCACTGGTCTGTTCAGGAGTGTAGGCATAAGGCTTATCACTTTGCAACCCCTGGTAACGTTTGATAAGCAGGTCACCGAGCTGGTCTGCAATTTGACGCCGGAATGCGTCACGCACCGTGAACACAAGAACCGGGTCCACCACATCAAGTTGTTGGGCTATCCAATTTTCTGTTGGTAAAACTATTGCTGCAGCAATAAGCGCTGGATCGCTTTGCTCATCTTCAAGGAGTGCGGCCATGCCGTCGAGTAATACAGGATCAACACATATCTCCGCTTCACTGGTAAAGGTGTTTATTTGCGCTAAAAGACTTTGCAGCCCAAGCTCTTGAGCAGCATCCCAACGATTAAACGGGTCACTGTCGTGGGCCATAAGAAAGGATAACCCCTGTGGGGAATGCGCTGCATTGACTCGTACAGGTGCAGAGAAATTGCGTAAAAAGGAGAGCACCGGCTTTTCTTTTACGCCAGTAAAAACAAACTGTTGCTTCTTCTCAGCCAAGGAGCAAATAAAGGTGCCCAGCTTGTCTGGCTGTTGTCCATCAGCTGTTTGGATGCTGGTCAGCGGCCCGTCTTCGCTAACTAACCCCATGGCCAGGGGCATGGTAAACGGTTGCTTCACTTTGGTTTCCGGTGTATCAGGACAGGATTGGGACACTTCAACGGTAAAGGTTTCTTGTTGAGGAGCAAAGCGTGTTTTCACATCCAGAACCGGAGTACCAGCTTGGTAATACCATCGTTTGAAACGGGTAAAATCAAAATCATTGGCATCAGCCATGGCCTGGACAAAATCATCACAGGTCACAGCCTGACCATCATGGCGCTCAAAATACACATCCATACCTTTACGAAAACCATCTGGCCCCAGGAAGGTGTGCATCATGCGGATGACCTCAGCGCCTTTATTATACACGGTGAGGGTGTAAAAATTGTTGATCTCCACAAAAGAGGCAGGTCGAATGGGATGGGCCATGGGGCCGCCATCCTCTCTAAATTGAAAGGAACGAATAATATTGACATCGTGGATTCTTTTTACTGCCCGCGAAGACATATCAGAGGAAAATTCCTGATCCCTGAAGACCGTCAAGCCCTCTTTTAAACTGAGCTGAAACCAGTCACGACAGGTGATTCGATTACCGGTCCAGTTGTGAAAGTATTCGTGAGCTATCACGCCCTCAATCCCTTCAAAGTCAGTATCCGTTGCTGATTCAGGTGTGGCCAGTACATATTTGGAGTTAAAGACGTTAAGCCCCTTGTTCTCCATGGCGCCCATGTTGAAGTCATCCACAGCCACGATCATGTAGATGTCCAGGTCATATTCCCTGCCAAACACCTTCTCGTCCCATTGCATGGCTTTTTTCAGCGAGGCCATGGCATGTTCACATTTCTCTTTGTTACGCTCTTCAACGTAAATACGCAGGTCTACTTCCCTGCCACTGGCTGTGACAAAGGTATCTGTAATATTCACCAAATCACCGGCCACCAGAGCAAACAAATAGGAAGGCTTTTTATGGGGATCATGCCAGGTCGCAAAGTGCTTGCCATCTTCCAGATCACCGCTATCGATCAAATTACCGTTTGAAAGCAACACAGGGTGAGCTGTTTTCTCTCCAATAATTGTGGTGGTAAAAACGGCCATCACGTCAGGCCGGTCAGGAAAGCAGGTAATTCGCCGAAAGCCCTCTGCTTCACACTGCGTGCAGTAGTTACCAGAAGAAAGGTATACCCCTTCAAGGGCGGTGTTGTCCTTGGGGTTGATGATCGTTGTTATTTCCAGCTCAAATGGTCCATCCGGCGGTTCAGGAATGGTAAGCAGACCATCAGAATAGTTGTATTTATAAGGAGATAAAACCACTCCTTCAAGTTTTACCTCTACCAGCTCAAGATGTTCTCCATGTAAAACCAGTGACTGTTTTTCTTCTGTATTTAACCGGCAGCGCATCCTGGAATGAACGCGGGTTGCTGTTGGGTGCAGCTCAAAGGTAAGGTGTACGTTATCAACAAGGTATGCAGGTGGGGTATAATCCTTTAAAAATATTTCTTTTTTTTCACTGGTCATGGGACGTTCCTTTTTAGTATATCAATTGAAAACCAAGGGGAATACTGATCACTTTTTCATGAAAAGGCAATGATTATCACAATGGAATCTGGTATCAATAACCGCTTGTTCTCTAATCTTGAAGTAATTGGAGTTGAATAAAAAGTGCATACCTTTCCTCCAGAGACTGACATTCTTATCATCGGTGCAGGGCCTGCCGGCCTTGCCTGTGCCAAGGTTCTTGCCGAGAATGGCCTTAAGGTTGTAGTTGTTGAGCGAAAGCCCTCGGTGGGGCCAAAAGTGTGTGCCGGTGGCATAACCTATAGTGGCCTGATTAAACATATCCCACCGGAATATATTGAAAAAGAATTTCCTGAACAACACATTTTCACTCCACGTCAACGTCTCACGGTGGCTGAATCTGCACCCATTATAGCAACCATTGATCGTGAGCAGATCGGTCAATGGATGAAGCAGCAGGCGCTTGCCTCAGGAGCGAAAATACTTACAGGAGCACAGGCTGTACAAATAGATGGGCAAAAGGTACTGGTCCAGCACGGAAAGAAAACAAAGCCCATCAGCACCAATCATCTGATTGGTGCTGATGGGGCCAACTCCATTGTACGACGGTACCTGAACATACCAACGACTAAGGTTGGTGTAGGGCTCAACTGCTTTATTCCCATGCAGTATGAGCAAATGGAATGGCACCTCAATCCCAAGCTGTTCAACTCCGGGTATGCATGGATATTTCCCCACAGGGAAAGCATTTCCATTGGCGCTTATGCAGAGAGATCCTGCATGGACACCAGAACGCTGAAACAGAACCTGATCGCCTGGGCTACAACCCGCGGAATCGCTATTCCTCAAAAAGCAATACGTGCTGGCCTGGTGAATTTCGATTATCAGGGCACCTCGTTCAATCCATTGTGGCTGATCGGTGAGGCGGCCGGGTTGGCCTCAGGACTAACCGGTGAGGGTATTTATCCTGGAATTGTTTCAGGGCAGGAAGTAGCACGCAAAATTCTTGATCCTTCCTACTCCATGCCTTTACTGAAGACTATAGTTAAAAAACAACACAAACATTATACGGTGTTAACTCTGGCCAAGCAAACTCCAAGGCTATGCGGTATTTTAATGGATCTGCTGGTCTTGCTGTTACGCTGCAAACTGATTAATTTTCGGACGTTGGAAATGGCTGATTAATACAACTTCGCCAAAAATGTTAGATGAATACAAAAAAAAAGAACCTGTACTATAATGTCATTTTTGTTGTGGCATGCGCGGCAATTTTTATTTTTCTCTACCTTGCTCCCCCAGAGACAACAGCTCCCCTACCCCGCGATGAGGATCACCAGCCCTTCAGGGCAATGAAAAAAAAGGAAGCAGAGAAGCGATGTGATCAGTGCCATGGTGAAGGCCGCCAATCCCCCTTATCCCCTGATCATCCGCCTAAATATCGATGTTTGTTTTGCCATAAACGGTAGCCAATGATGCGTTTCATACAACATTTACCACTGACTATAGTATTGCTCGCTGTGCTTACTGTGGGGCTTGCGCCCTTCACCCCTGAACCGCATGTGGTGGAAAAAATAAAAATGCTTGTGGCAGGTACCCTTACCCGGCCAATTGATATTTTTGATCTCCTTTTTCATCTGACTCCATTTGTCCTGCTGGTGCTCAAAGTATACACCATACTTCGTAATCCGGCTGAAAAAGGCTAAAATTGACCATTGTACATCGAAGCAGCCAAAATATAAAAGGAAAACTAAAATGCCATACGTTAATATCAAGATAACGAATGAAAATGTAACTACAGAAAAAAAAGATGAATTAATTAAAGGGATCACAGATCTTCTGGAAAATATTCTCGGAAAGAATCCCAAAACAACTGTTGTCGTTATAGATGAAGTTGAAACAGATAACTGGGGGATCAATGGTGAAAGTGTAACACAACGTAGAAAAAGGGGTGAGTGACCGTATCATTTTTTAATCTCTACAAGATAGTATATTTTTAATGTATTTGCAGAGATATAAGCTAAAATAGTAAGGCAACACAGCGAGTACAATAATACTGAAAAAATAATAAGAGAGCTTACATTCAACAAATATGGACACAAAACATAATCGGGATAGGACTCCCCATCACTGAGGAGCCCTCCCACACCACCCGGCATACGGATCACGTACCAAGGCGGTTCGGCTGATCAGGAAATCAGT
>PDWI01001215.1_pt1 | contig 41232 bp, 39 predicted proteins | sample 1430891 | NCBI WGS metagenome assembly PDWI01 (sample SAMN01162508, study PRJNA174530) | Oral metagenome, whole genome shotgun sequencing project. | biome: Marine environment; feature: Marine mammal; material: Swab sample of the gingival sulcus; isolation source: swab sample of gingival sulcus... | reverse complement strand
ATAATCTAATAACCAAACTTTTACAAAAATAAACTCCTATAAAACTATACAAATTTAATTCTGAAACTTCTTTAATACTACTTTTAACCGTGAACGAAATACGCTAAAAAGGAAAATTAAAATCCTTTTTTCTCAAAAATTATGAGATGCTGTCTGTTTTTTTGATTAATTTAGCAAACAAAAATAAGTTTTGTCTTTAAAAGATGTGCGGAAAAATTGAAAAATACGTTTTTTTGGCTATTCATCTTTAATAAAATTTGCATTTTTATGAAACTGTTATATAATCTGGGCTTGTTCTTATATAAATTGTTGCTGCTTGCTGTTGCGCCATTTCATAAGAAAGCAAAACAGTGGATTGTCGGAAGAAAAGATTTATTTAAACAACTTGCTGCTACCGATTTTCAAGGGAAAATAGTTTGGTTTCATTGTGCTTCGCTCGGCGAGTTTGAGCAAGGTCGCCCGCTGATGGAAGCGATAAAAAAAGACAAAAATGAGGTCAAAATATTGCTGACTTTTTTTTCTCCTTCGGGTTATGAAATCAGAAAAAACTATGCGCTTGCCGATTATGTGTTTTATCTGCCTTTAGACACAAAGTCAAATGCCCGAAAATTTATACATTTGGTAAAACCTACTGTCGCGGTTTTTGTTAAATATGAATTTTGGCATCACTACATTTCAGAACTTGCCAAACGGCAAATCCCGATATTCAGTATTTCGGCAATTTTCCGCGAAAAGCAACTATTTTTCAAGGCTTACGGAAGTTGGTATTTGCAAACGCTCAAGAAAATTACGCATTTCTTTGTGCAAAACGAAGCGTCGAAAGAATTGCTGCAAAGGCATGGGATTAACAATGTGAGCATTTCGGGCGATACGCGCTTCGACAGGGTGGCAGAAATTGCAAAAAATGCGAAGAAAATCGAACGTATTGAAAAATTTAAAGGCGAAAATCTTTTGTTCATCGCCGGAAGTTCGTGGATACACGACGAGGAAATCATTACAAAATTTATCAACACAAAACATTACAAGATAAAATATGTGTTTGCACCTCACGAAATACACAAGTCGAACATAAACAGACTGTGCTCAATCTTGCAGAAAAAAGTGGTAAAATATTCCGAATTTGACGAAAATAGCCATGCCGATGTTTTGATTATTGATAACATCGGGCTGTTGTCTTCTGCCTATCAGTATGCCGACATTGCCTATGTTGGCGGAGCTTTTAAAACGGGATTGCACAATGTGCTCGAAGCGGCAACTTTTGGGATTCCGGTAATTTGTGGTCCTAAATTTGAAAAATTCTCAGAAGCCGTCAGCCTTGTTGAAAAAAAAGGACTGATTGCCGTGAAAAATTTTACGGAATTTGAAGAAATTTTATCAAAATTGATTGAAAATAACGAATACAGAGAAAAAACAGGAGCAATTTGCAAAAAATTTATAGCCTCGAATATCGGAGCAACAAAACAAATAATCAATTTTTTACAGCAATTTTATAAATAAATTTTGCAAAGAAACATTGCAGCTTTTTTGTTTCTCAACTTATTTTTCTTAATTTTATCGAACGCCTGCGGGACAATCGAGTTCGCAAGGCTGTTTTTTTTCGCCTTAATTTACAAAGGATTGGAATTATAAATACTTTTATTGTTAAAATATCGTTCTGAAAGAGTGATTAATTTATAAAATAAAACTATATTTGTATAAATTTAGACATATTTATTAAATCAAATAAAATTACAACTATGGAAAATGGTGCAAAAATTATTGCCGCATTTTTGGCAGGAGCTGCTGCCGGCGCAAGTTTAGGATTGCTTTTAGCTCCGGACAGAGGAGAAGAAACAAGAAAAAAAATTCTTCACACAATTGACGATATTGGCGATAAAGCAAGCGAACAGTATGTGAAGTATAAAAAAGTTATCCTTAAAGAATCCGGCGACGAAGCTGTGGACGGATAGTCCTGCTCGGCTCAAACCACACAATGTAAGACTAAGGGGAAAAGAGCTTAATAAAGTCGTAAATGAAAGTATTGACTCTTTTTCCCAAATTTTTTTTGTATGCTTGGGAAAAAACTGACAAATCAAATTTCCAAAATATTCGGAGAAGCAAAAAAGTATCTTGAAATGAGATACGAACTTGCAAAACTTGATTTTATTGAAAGATCTGTTATAATCACAACATTTTTATTGACTTTCCTGATTATAATGTTTTTTGTCATTTCTTTCATCTTATTTCTTTCGTTTTCGTTTGCTTTCTATCTCGGATTTCTCTGGAACGATCTGGCAAGCGGATTTTTTGTGGTTGCAGGGATTTATCTAATCATTGGATTGCTCCTTATTTTTTTACGAAGAAGTATTATTTCCCGCCCTGTTTTAAGATTTATGCTGAAAATAATGTTTGCCGATGATTTTAAGATAGACAAAGATGAATGAAAAAGCACTAAAAAAAATTGAATCCTTAGACGATTTAAGACGAAGGAAAAAAAAATTGGCAAAAAAAATAGCTAAAAAAGAAAAACGATTTGCTCAAAAATACGATTTTATTCAAGGATTTTCGTCTGTCGAAGGCTTTTCTTCCAATATTATTGAACTTCTCGGCATTAAAGACGATGCAATAGCTACGCTTATTCCCTATGCAAGCAAGTTGGGAACTTGGTTTGTTAAAAGCGATTTATCCAAATCGCTGGTGAAAAAAATGAAGAAACATACTTTCAAAATTTTTGGAATTTCAATACTTATAGTAGGCGGTTTGTATTTTTATCTGAAAACAAAACACGACAGCAAATTGCAGAAAATTGTTGTCGAAAACAAAGAGAACGCGCCTGCCGAAGAAGAAAGTACAGAAAAACAATAGACCACGCCGAATTTTGGACATACGCCATTTTAATCTTCGTCGAGACTATGCCCGCAAAACTTGCAATATTTTGCATCCGGTTCGTGCCCTTCTTTCATACAATTTCCGCAGACTCTTGCTGCTTCTGTTTTTTGCACTGCATAAATCTCGGCAGAAACAATTCCAGTAGGCACTGCAATAATCGCATAGCCAAGAATCATTACAAAACCGGCAATAAATCTGCCTAAAGTCGTAATAGGAGCAATATCGCCGTATCCGACAGTCGTCAGCGTAACGATTGCCCAATAGATGCTCATGGGAATGCTTGTAAAACCACTCGCTTCGCCCTCAACAAAATACATGATTGTGCCAATAATAATCACAACCATAACAACAGCGTATAAAAAAACGCTGATCTTGGTTCGACTTGCTTTTAATGCCGTTACGATTACCTTGCTTGCATTCAGGTAGCGCGACAGCTTAAAAATACGAAAAACCCTCAATAGGCGCAAGGCACGTATTATAATCAAACCATGCGCTCCGCTAACAAGCAAGCCAATGTAAGTAGGAATAACAGAAAGAAAATCAATAATCCCGAAAAAACTAAATATATACGCAAAGGGTTTGCGCACAATGATAATTCGCAAAAGATATTCTGTCGTGAAAATCAAAGTAATTATCCATTCAATTACTTTCAGTTCAAAATGGTAATGCGTGTCAAAACTTTTTACGCTTTCGAGCATTACAGCAATAATGCTAAAAAAAATAATAACCAGCAGCGATATGTCAAAATATTTCCCTGCAGGAGTATCCGCCTCAAAAATAACAGAATAAAGTTTACACCTTAAAGAATCTTTCATTATCATGATAGTCGTAATTATTGTTAAAACGACTAAAATAAAGAAAAAAGCTATTAGATGTATGTTTTCCACATATTACAATTTTATATTCTAACAGCTTTTTTTCAAATTTCAGAATTCCTCAACAGCGAAATTAATCTCCAAAATCGGCTTCTTCAAGTTGAAAAATTTCTTCAAGCTTTACTTTAAAAAACTTTGCAATTTTTAGGGCAATCACTGTCGAAGGAACAAATTTTCCTGTCTCGATCGCGTGAATCGTTTGGCGAGAAACATTAATATGCTTTGCAAGTTCTGCCTGTGTGATTCTGTTTCGGGCGCGCTCAACTCTAATACTATTCGTCATCATATCAAAGTGTTTTAAATTTATATTCAAAATTTCTTTTTTATGCTTTTTATTTTTTATGAGTAAAAAAACAAAAAACATACCATTCTATTTTTTGAGCTCTTTTTTTTAATCTTTTCCTTAAATTCAAAAGGAGAAAAAACCTCTGATTTCATTGAAATATTTCCTATTTTTCAGGCTAACTTCAATAATTGAAAATCATAAATTAAGAACTGTAAAATATATATTCAATTATTATTCCAAAACTTGATTTTTTGTTGAAATAATAGATTTTTGTGAAATTTATTTTTTCAGAATATCAATAAAACACTGATTATAAATGATTAATATTTTTCGTATAAACAGGAAATTTTTCATCAACGTAGGCAATAAGCTCGCTTTTCTCTTGCGAAACACTTGTTTTTTACGTGTGTCTGTGTGTCGATATTCAGGAAGTATTATGTATTGTTGCTCAATAGTTCATTAAACTACGAATTTCAAAAATGCAATAAATTGCTCTTTAGGTTGGAAGGTATAGAGCATGATGCTACACATCATCTGTACGGGCAAAAAATGTCGTGTAGAGTAGAATTCTCCTTTTGAAAAGGGTTAAAAAATGATGAATTTTAAACGCACAGCGGCATGATTATTTGATCGGAAAATGGAAGTTGGAAGACGGAAAACAAAAAACTTCTTACTTCCTGCTCCCAACTTCGGACTTAAAAAAAACAATAAATTGCCATCTTAACGAATGCCTCTACATTAAAGTTTGAAATACGAGACAGATTTTTTAAGTTGTTCCGCTTGGGCAGTCATATCTTCTGCACCGGCAGACAAATCTTCTGAGGTTGCTGCATTTTGTTGGGCAACTTGATTAAGTTGTTGTATTTCATCGTTTATCAAACCCGTTCCTACGTTTTGTTCGATACTTGCAATGGATATTTCTTTTATTAAATGAACCATTTTGTCTATTGCAGGAATGATCAATGATAAACTTTCTCCTGCTTTATCTGAGAGTTCTTTTGCATTGTGCGATAACTTCACGATCTCGTCTGCTGCCAATTTGCTTCGCTCGGCTAATTTATGTACTTCTCCTGCAACTACGGAAAATCCTTTTCCGTGTTCGCCGGCTCGGGCTGCTTCGACAGCTGCATTTAATGCCAATATGTTTGTTTGAAATGCAATGTCGTTGATTATGGTTATTTTTTCGTTTATCAAAGCATGTGCTTTGGTTGCTTGCTCTACTTTTTCTTTCACATCGGATATTCCTTCTTGTGATTTTAAGGCAAACTCTTCGGAAGACTTCGCATTATCTGTATTTTGGCTTATGTTTGCCTTCATTTGCTTCATTGTGGACGAAATCTCTTGGGTGGATAAGGCTTGTTCGCTTGCTCCTTGCGAAAGCCTTTGCGAACCGACATTCACCTGAATACTGGCAGATGTTATATTGTTTGCTCCTTCAAAAATTGATGTAACAACTGATTTGAGTTGCTTTTGCATCAAATACATATAAGCGTAAATACTATTTTGTTTTCGGTTTGGATCTAAATTTACGGATAAATTACCTCGTGATATATTTTTAGCGATATTGCTCAACTCTGAGAGTTCTCCTCCGAGTTTTTCTATTGTCTTTCTTATTATAATAAAATATGATATTACTATAAAAATAATAGTAAAAATTATAACATAAAGGATTTTTTTACTTATTGCGCTTTGTAAATCAACTTCTTCTAATGTACGCCCATCTAAAAGGCTGAGAAATTCATCTATCGTAAGCATGATGTCTGTTTTGTGTGTCTGATAGTTTTTGCCAAACATTAATTCTATTGCTTTTTGCGTATTCTTTGTGTTGTGTTTTAAACCGTCTTTTTCTATCAGTTCAAATGCTTGCTTCTCTATTTCAGCTAAAGAGTTAGACTTAGCTTCGGCTTCGCGAAGTTTGGAAAATTCTGTTTCACTAAAATCTAATTCATGCATAATGTTTTCTAATGAAATAATACGTCCGTCTGCTCTTTGTTTTTTTCCGTTTCTGACATCTAATACTTCTTGGTATTTCTTTTTCCATTTAACATCTTTATTTACAACATACAAGCGTGCGTATCGTGTGAGATATTCTGAACTTTGACGTAATTCGTTGGCTGTTAAAAGTGATTTGTAACGTTTCGTGTAACTGTTTTTTATCTTCTTATGATTATAAATCATCAAAAAACTTAAAACGCACAAAAGAGATAACATGAAAATAATTATCCCGTAAAATAACTGAAATTTTGTCCTTATTTTAAGCATAATATTTTTTTAAGATTAAAACAGGAAAATATATAGAAAGCACTAAGCTTTAAATATTTGTACATAAAAGCATTATTATATATTGTAAAAATACAAATTAAAATAATACTCAAATGTCTTCACTGTTCAAAACACAAAGATAAATAAAAACAGTACAAAATATAACAAAAACAAAAGTATAATTTTGTAAAGAAAGAAAAGGAATAGCGAACGGTAGATTAAAATACCGCGTTCAACATGAACAATTTATGTCATCTTTTTGCAATTTCACAACAAGTTGTTAATACTTTTTTTAAACTTATATCATAAGAAAACAGAATTGATAGTTAATAATAAAGTTCTAAAAATTCTGAAATCTAACTCTTTTTCCATTTGATTAAATGCAGAAAATACAATATTTTTGGGCTTTAGAGAACTTTTGTTTTTTATTTTTACACATAAAAACACTGAATTTCAGATAAAAAAAATTTTACTTTTTTTAACAAAGTATTATCATTATGCTCGAGCTATATATCGTAAGGCACGGGGAAACGCATGAAAATGCGAAGCGCATTTGTCAAGGGCAGTCGGAGGGAGTTTTGTCGGAGAAAGGCATTCGCGAAAATCGAGCTTTGGCATTGCAACTTTCGGGCATTCGCTTCGATGCGGCATATTGCAGCACCTTGCGCCGTGCGCGTTTAAGCTGCGAAACCATTCTTGAGCAACACCCGCCATTGCATATTCATTTCGACCCTCGGCTCATGGAATGGCACATGGGCGAACTGCAAGGGAAAAACTATCTCGAAGATTTAGACCTTACACACAATCCATACAAAACAGAACCTTTCGAAGCTGTCAGAGAACGCTGCCTTGCATTTCTCAACGATTTGTTCAACAAACAAGAAGCGGGAAAAGTGCTTATTGTCAGTCACGGATTGACAATAAAAATGCTCGAATCCATTCTTTTGGCGCAGCCTTTTGCCTCAGTAAAGCGGCTTTCCAATTCGTGCTTTCGGCATATAAAACTTGAAAAAAGTTTGTCGAAGAAAGAATAAGTTGTACTTTCGTTCCGCTTATTGGTATGCTTATTTTTTCGCGCAAGGAGAAAGCTGTCAGGCAAAATGTCGTTTTTTTGAAACATAAATATGAGGTATAAAATAATAATTTTAATCGTAATATCATTTTTGACCGGCACAGCACTGAAAGCCCAAAAAGCCGATATAAAAGGGACGATCGTTAAAGCCGAAAATGGCAAACCGCTTCAGGATGTAAATGTGTATTTAGAAAATACGACCATAGGAACAATAACAAACAGCAAAGGGCAGTACGAAATAAAAAATGTAGCACTCGGTCGTTACACAATTATTGCATCGGCAGTAGGTTTGAAGCGCAGCAAGCAAGACATCAGGCTGTCGGAGGGCATTAATCAATTCGACTTCACGATGCAAAACAGCGAAAAGTCTTTAGGAACGGTTGTCGTTACGGGAACATCTACGCCACACCACGTGAAAAAAGCACCTGTACGGACGCAGCTGATAAGCAAAAAAGAGATAAAAACAGCAGCACCAAGCGATTTTAACGAACTTTTGCTTAATCTTAATCCCTCGCTTGATGTAAGTCCCGGCTCAATGGGCGCGTTCCTGACGATGAACGGACTGGCGAATGAATTTGTGCTTATTTTGCTCGATGGCAAGAGATTGTATGGCGGCGTAGGCGGACATGCTGACTTGAACAGGATAAACCCCGACGCTATCGAACGAATAGAAATTGTGAACGGAGCTTCTTCCTTACTCTACGGTTCTGATGCCATCGCCGGCGTGATTAATATCATTACGAAAAAAGCCAAGAATAAAATTAATGTCAGCAATACGACACGCTGTAAAAAATACAATACTTTTCAGCAACACAATGCCATAGACCTCAACTTGGGCAAATTGACCTTGAACACTGCTTTTTCTCACAAAAAAACCGACGGTTGGCAATTGAGTGCTTATGAATGGGACGACGACACAATCGTCAAAACCGATAAAAAAGCCCAAAATGCGTATAAAGATTACACCTTCAATCAAAAAATAACTTACGCATTGACCCAAAAAATTGAAGTTTATGCACAAGGCTCGTTCTACAAAAAAGATGTAATGTATCCCGAATCTGTTAAGAAATATGACTTTTATTTTGAAGATGCACAACTAAGTGGCGGAGCAAAATACTTGTTGCAAGGGAAAGATTATATTTCTGTCGATTATAATCGCGACCGGTTCAAATATTTTTATAAATACAAGCAAAATTATAAAGATCTCAGAAAAGGCGATTTGAGGCTGAATCACGATCAGGTTTTAGACAATATCAATATCAAATATTTCAACAAAATAGGCAGCAACAACCGCTTGATAATAGGAGCAAATTATTTGAATGAAAAAATGGTGTCGGAAGGTCGCTTGCTTGGCGGAAAGGCAGATGCCAACACCATGAGCCTGTATGTGCAAGACGAGATGAAGCTTTTCAAGAAAATAAGTCTTGTCGCAGGCACAAGGCTTATCCAGCATAAAGAATTCGGCATTTATTCTACACCCAAAATTACAGCGCTTTATAATCTGCATGACATGAACTTCAGAGCCGCTTACGGCAAAGGATTTAAAGCACCGACAGTAAAAGAACTTTACTACAATTACGAAAAAAGAGGCACTGTTTATATGGGAAATACCAATTTGTCGCCGCAAACTTCAGATTACTACTCTTTGGGCGTTGAGCATATCAACAATACAATATCCGTGAGTGTAAACGTGTACAGAAACAAGGTGAAAAACCTGATTGCCTACCGCAGCATAGATTTGTTTGAAACGGACAAGGAAAACGGAATCAAAAGAAGGAAAAAAAAGTTTAATATCGAAGCTGTTCAGACGCAAGGACTTGATTTGGCAATGAATGCCAATTTGCCTTACGGATTTACCTTAGGAGTTGCTTATGCTTATGTTCATGCCATGAATTTGATCAAAGACATTCGTTTGGAAAGGGTTGCAGCCAATTGTGGAAATATGAGTGTGAGCTACGAGCGCACATGGAAAAACTACGCTTTGAACGCAAGCATCATCGGAAGAATGCAGGACGAGAAATTTTACGAAGACGGCAACGCCAAAGCCTATCATTTCTGGAAATTTACCACAAGCCATACTTTTACGCCTTTTGAAAGCGGAATGGTTTTCTCGTTTACGGCAGGCGTGGATAACATCACAAATTATATCGACGACAGACCTTATGGTTCGCATTACGCGAGCTTGTCGCCGGGACGCAACTATTTTCTTGGTTTAACTATTCATTTTTCTAAATAAAAAATTATGAAACGATATAAAAAAATACTGTTTGAGATACACAGAACATTGGGAGTCATAATGAGTCTGATGTTTTTTGTTTGGTTTTTATCGGGCATTGTTTTGCTGTTTCAAGGATTTCCTCACGCATCAAGAAAAGATCGTTTTCTGAATTTATCGACATTCTCGGAAGATACATTCAAGGGAATTTTGCCTCCGTCCGAAGCCTTCAAAGGCGCGGTAAATTTAGAGCTGTGTGATACTGTGCCTGTTTATCGCGTTTACGAAAGTCGGAAGAAACAAAAGGTATATAATGCCAAAAACTTAGAAGAAATCGCGTTTTTCTCCGAAGATTATGCGCGCGAATTGTGCTATTCGTTCAGGCAGGCAAAGGTGAAAGAATTGCTTGTGATGAACGATTTAGACCAATGGATTCCTTGGTCGTCTTACAAAGTTTTGTTGCCCTTTTACAAATGTTATTTAGACGATGACAAACACACGGTTTTGTATATTTCGCAAAAAACAGGAAGTATTTTACAAGAAACCAACAGAAAATCCAGATGGTTCGCCCGCTTGGGAGCCATACCGCATTGGCTCTATTTTTCAAACCTAAGGCAACATCAGGGCGCATGGGAAAATGTGTTGATTTACCTTTCGATTGTCGGCTTGTTCGTCAGTTTGTCCGGCTTGATTCTGGGCTTTATCATGATGGTGAAAAAACGCTGGCTCACACCTTACAAAAAGAAATGGTACAGATGGCATCATATCACAGGCTACATTTTTGGAGTGTTTACATTCACTTTTTTGTTGAGCGGTCTTTTGTCCATGACAGACATTCCCGATTGGTTGTTGTTTGTGAAACAGCGGGAAAAAATTTCATGGGAACAAACACTGAACATTACACAACACGAGAGTTGCAATCCGCAAAGGCTTTACAAGAGCATTTCCCCCAAAAAAGGCATCAGAAAAATAGAATGGAAAAGCATCTTTGACCAACCTTATTATTTTGTGTATTACGATGATTTTAAAAATCCGAAAGTATATCAACAATTAAAAGATACGATTGTATTGCACGAAGGTTTTACTTTTGAACAAATAGCTGCCGAATCAGAAAAAAGATTTGCGAAAAAGCCCGTAAAACTTTTTGTGCAAAACGAATACGATAATTATTACCGATTCTACAAAATGTATCATTGCCCGCTACCTGTTTACAGGCTTGATTTTAACGACGACGCAAAATCTTGTTTATACATAAGTCCGAAGACCGCCGAAAAAGTGATGCGCGTCGATAGGACAAGCAGAGTAAGAAGATGGCTGTATGGAGCATTACACACCTTTGGCTTCGGCATACTAAACGATATCGAATGGCTGAGAAAACTCTTGATCATTTTAGCCTCAACAGGCGGTTTGTTTCTTTCTTATACAGCTGTCGTACTTTCGTTTAGATGGATACGTCGGAAGAAAAATAAATATACCAAGAAAAAAAGACTTTCGCGATGAAAAAAATGTACGACAAGACAATTTTTCTGTTTTTGTTCGGCTTTTTTGCACTCGTATGGCTTGCAAGCTCTTGCACGCATACTGCCGAGAAAGTAGCAGAAAAAGGGCAAAGAACGATTTTGCCCGTTAAATATGCCGAATGTTTTAAGATAGAAAAAGATAAGGAAAAAACCATTCTTACCGTAAACAAAGACGGCATTGACAAGCCCTACGGTTCTGAGGAATTTGTTCTGACACACAAGCCCAAAGACTGCACAGATGCAAGTTGTATAAAAATCCCTTGCGAAAAAATCATTTGCCTTTCTTCAACGCAATTAGGCTATTTTTTTTCTTTAGATAATATCGACAATATTGTTGCAATCAATAGCAGCAGGTATCTTCATCACAAAGGAATGAGGGAAAAAATAAAGTCGGGCGAAGTGAAGCGCATCGGCAAAGAAGGGCATTTTAATATTGAACTTATAGCTTCGCTGGCTCCCGATGTGATATTTGTTTCCCCGTTTAAAACCGGAGGCTTCGATGCGCTCAAGAATTTGGGGATTCCCTTAGTTCCCATTGCTGCATATAACGAGCAAACGCCTTTAGGACGAGCCGAATGGATTAAGGTCTTAGCCCTATTTACCCGGCAAGAAGCAAAGGCAGATTCCATTTTAAATGCCTTAGAAAAAAACTACAATTATCTGAAGCATTTGACAGATACGATTTCAGACCGCCCTACGGTTTTTTCAGGCAAAATGCGGTCGGGATCGTGGTATGTTCCCGGAGGCGAGAGTTTTTATGCTCGATATTTTAAAGATGCAGGGGCTGATTATATCATCAAAGACAGCATACAAGGAGCTTATCCGCTTAGTTTTGAAACCATATACCAAAAAGCAAGCGAATGCGATTACTGGAGGATTCTGCATCCGGAAAAAGAAGATTTTACAATGGAAGATTTGGCATCTCAAGATGAGCGATACAGAGATTTTAAGGCTTTCAAAAACGGGAATGTGTTTTTTTGCAATATGCGCAAGAAACCCTACCACGAACAAGTGGTCATGAAAGCTGACACCTTATTGGCTGATTATATTCACTATTTTCATCCGAACTTATTGCCCGATTACAAACCGGTTTTCTACGAAAGATTAAAATAAATCCGATAAATGGGTAAAAAGAATGTAATAATCCTCTTGATTTCGCTGACGGCACTTTTCGTGCTGATAGCCTTAAATCTGATGTTTGGCTCTGTTAGCATTCCTTTATCCGATATTAAAGAAATTGTCATTGACCGAAATTTCGACAATATTATTTATACGAACATTGTTCACAAAACGCGCTTGCCCCAAACTATTGTGGCTTTGGGCGCAGGAATGGCACTTGGCGTATCGGGCTTGTTGATGCAAACCTTATTCCGAAATCCTTTGGCAGGACCTTCTATTTTGGGCATTTCCTCCGGTTCTAATCTGGGCGTTGCCATTACCATGCTTGTTACAGCCAATATTTTCGGTTTTTCGTTTTCGCGTTTTGGTGTTTGGGGCGATGCTGCTGTCATACTGTCGTCACTTGCGGGTGCTACTGTGGTGCTGCTTGTTATTTTGTTTATATCGCACAAAATCGGCGGCACGCTCAGTGTGTTGATCATTGGCGTAATGATTGGCTACCTTTCAAGCTCGTTGGTCAGCGTATTGAAGTTTTACAGTCCCGAAGAAGATGTTTATAATTTCGTTATTTGGGGATTGGGCAGTTTTAGCCGCATGTCGCCGGAACGCGCTGTGCTGTTTGCTGTTGCAACGGTAGTGCCGTCATTTTTGTCTTTGTTTCTAAGCAAATCGCTAAACCTGTTGGTACTCGGCGACAGATATGCCGAAAATTTAGGGCTTAGTATTAAAAGAGCGCGCTTGTTTATTATTGTATTTGCAGGTTTTTTGACGGCAGTTGTTACGGCTTTTTGCGGACCTATCATTTTTATAGGTGTTGCCATTCCGCACCTTGCCAAGCTGATAGCACGAACCTCAAAACATAGCACGCTTATTTTAAGCACTTGCATATTGGGCGCAGTCATTTCTTTGCTCTGTAATTTGGCAGCCAGAATGCCCGGTGTTGAACACGAATTGCCGATTAATTCGGTTACGGCTTTTATAGGCGCGCCGGTGGTTATTTGGGTCATTTTAAAGCGAAGAAAGGAAAATCATTTAGAGTAATACGAAACAGGAAATGCAAAACGAAATTTTACATATTGATAATGTAAGCATTGGTTACGGGAAGAAAAAACAAGCCAAAATTATTTGTTCCGAACTGAATGCTTCAATCAATTCGGGCGAACTTGTATGTATGTTGGGGAAAAACGGTGCAGGCAAAAGTACCTTAATCCGAACCATATGCGGTTTTCAGCCTGCTTTAGATGGCGTAATTCGGTTGTGGGGCGAGCATGTTGCCGATATTTCCAAAACAAAACTATCGCGTCTGGTCGCTGTTGTCTTAACCGAAAGGCTTACGATTCCGAATGCAACTGTTTACGAGCTGGTCAGTTTAGGCAGAAGTCCATATACCGGAGCTTTTGGAGTGTTAAACAAAAAGGACAAACAAATGGTTGCCGATTCGGTTGAAAAATGCGGAATCGGACACAAAATGTACGAAAAACTATCTGATTTAAGCGACGGCGAAAAACAAAAAGCCTTTATCGCTAAGGCTTTGGCGCAAGATACCAAACTGATTGTTCTCGACGAACCTACTGCCTTTTTAGATTTACCGTCGAGAATAGAAATTGTGCAACTGTTGAGAGATATAAGCAGCACGCGAAACCGAGCGGTCTTAATGTCCACCCACGATATGGATTTGGCAATGCAAATGGCAGATAAACTTTGGTTACTTTCCGACAAAGACAAACTAAAATCAGGAAGTCCCGAAGATTTAATCTTGTCCAATTTCTTTCAAGGATATTTCGACACCCGAAACATCAAGTTCGATAACGAATCGCGCATGTTTAAAGTCAAGCATATATATCAACACAGCTTGCCGACCAATGCCGACGGATTAGAATTTAATTTGCTCTCTACGGCTTTTGCCCGAAAAGGCGTTGAACTTTCAGCCCGGAAAAACGCAAGAGAAACATTCGTGCAACTTAACAAAAACAAAGCTCGCCCGTTTGTGTTTTACAAAAACAATGAACTTCTTGTTGAAGAAGACAGTATCGAGCGATTTGTCAGAAACGTCTTATTAAACATCAATCAATGAATTGCATGGCTGCACACACCATGTCTGTCGGCGGGAATATTGATTTTAACTTGCATCAAACCCTTGCCTGCATAGACTTTGCCGAGAGAAAAGGCACACGCTTTGTGTTGTTTCCCGAACTGAATTTGTCCGGCTATACGCTCAAACGCGCTGCCATATCGGCTGCCAACGAAAGGAAAGAAGACTTGTTCAAGACGCTTACACAGGTTTCTTTGCACAAAAAAATTGCTTTTGCAGTAGGTTTTCCCGAAAGGGCAAACGGAAAGATTTTTGTTTCTCACTTCATCTTCGATAAGGGAAAACTTCTTGGAATACACCGCAAAACTCATCTAAGTGCCAAAGAAAAAGGGTTGTTTACGCAAGGAAATGCCATTGAGGTTTTTACTGTCGGTACATTAAAAATAGGCATACAACTTTGCTACGAGTCTCATTTTCCTGAGATTAGTTTCGCCCAAGAGCAACAAGGCGCAAATTTGTTGGCAGTGGCTTTCGCCAGTCCGGGCACGTCTTCCCAAGAGAAAAGTGCTCGTTTCGTGCGTTTCCTGTCGGCAAGAGCTTACGACAATGCCTGCTATCTAATGGCGTGCAATTTGTCCGGACAAACAGACAGCGGAATGCCCATACATGGACTGAGCATGGCTTTTTCGCCAAAAGGGGAACTGCTACAAAGCTCGACTGACAAAGAAACAGGCTATTGTTGTTTTAATGTTGATGAAGAACAGATAAAAAAATTGCGTCGCTCTAAAATGTCCTACTTCAATCAACACAAAAGAAAAGAATTATTCACAGCGTTTTATGAAGCCTCAAAGTCGGAAAACGGAAGTAAAAAGTAAAAGGTGAAAATTAAAATGTATCGCTCATCATCTATCATTCATCGTTTATTGCTTAAAATCCAATACCCGATTCCAAATTCTTAGCTTTTCGCTTTTAATTCTTGATTTTAATTCTTACATTTAACACAGTACCTAAAATTTAGCCCCACAGTAAGATGAATATTAAATGTGGCGAATACTGATTACCAATTACTCATAAAAAATAAGCAAATGAAAACAGAAGAGTTAAGTTTTGAAAGCCTAATGGCAATACTTAAAGAGACCGTTCTCGGATTACGAGAAACTCGCCGTCAGTTCACAAAAATGAGTGAACAATTTGAAAAAGACAGGCAAGAATTGATACGAATGTCGCAAGAAACCGACCGTCAATTCAAAGAAACCGACAAAAAATTTCAAGAAACTGACCGTCAGTTCAAAGAAACCGACAAAAAATTTCAAGAAACTGACCGTCAGTTCAAAGAAACCGAAAAAATGTTTAAAGAAACCGACCGTCAGTTCAAAGAAACTGATAAAAAAATAAACAAAGTACATGGTTTGTTCACTTCGCAATGGGGCAAACTTATAGAATCAATTACGGCGAGTGGATGTTTGAATTTATTTAAACAAAGAGGCGTTGATATATCAACTACTTACAGAAACATTAAAGTAGAAGTAAAAGGCGTAAAAAAAGCCGAATACGACGTAATACTTGCTAACGGAACAGAAGTTGTCATCGTAGAAGTAAAAACAAGCCTAAAAGTAGAACATGTAAAGTATTTATTGGACAAGCTGAAAGAAGTGAAAAACTTATTAAAGTCATTTTCCGACAAAGACATCTACGGAGCAGTAGCGGCAATAAGTTTTGATGAAAGCTCCGACAGTTACGCGATAAAAAACGGATTGTTCGTAATAAAAAACAGCGGCAGCGGAATTTTAAACATTGATAACGACGCAGATTTTAAACCGGCAATATTTTAACAAAGCAAAATTTGCACAAAAATCAAGGGATAACGCCAACACCTACTAAAAAAGACCTTGTAATGAAGCACAAAAAATCATCTTTCATTCTTGCAGGAACGAATAGCGGTTGCGGAAAAACCACGCTAACCATTGGGCTTATGGGACTTTTGAAGTCTCTGGGTAAAACTATTTCACCGTTTAAAACAGGACCTGATTACATTGACCCTTTGTTCCACAGCAAAGTTTTGGGGGTGAATTCGTACAATCTTGACAGCTACCTTTTGTCTGAACCAACGCTCAAATATTTATACCAAAAACACAGCAAAAATACCGAAATTTCTATCGTAGAAGGCGTGATGGGCATGTACGACGGAATGGGCAATCGTGCCGTTGGAAGCACGCACGAATTGAGCAATATTCTTGATTTACCTGTGGTTTTGGTTGTGAATTGCAAAGGACTTTACCAATCTGTTGCAGCCATTGTTAAAGGTTTTGCCGACTTTTCACCCACAGCAAACATTAAAGGCGTGATTTTAAACCATGTTCAATCAGAGGGGAGTTATCGTTTTCTGAAACAAATTATTGAAAAGGAAAATCAAGTAACTTGCATAGGCTATTTGCCTGAGGACAAAACTTTGACATTGGAAAGCAGACATTTAGGACTGGTACAAGCTCAGGAAGTTGAAGACCTTGATGCCAAAATAGACCAATTGGTATCGGTATTAAAACAAACGATTGATGTTGATACGTTGTTAGAGATTACGCAGGTAGAAGAACCTGCAATGCCAAACTTTGCATTGCCCGAGCTCGATTTGTCCGACCTGAATATTGCCGTCGCATCAGATAAGGCATTCAGCTTCTATTATCAAGACAATCTGGAGTTGCTGAAGGAATTAGGTGCGCGCCTTCATTTTTTCAGCCCTTTGAGCGATACGGCACTTCCTTCCCCTTGCAATTGTTTATACATGGGTGGAGGTTATCCCGAAGTGTTTGCCGCAGAACTTAGCAATAATCGGCTGATGTTAGACGCGATACACACAGCTGCAAACAAGGGCTTGCCTATCTATGCCGAATGTGGCGGGCTGATGTATTTATGCCAAAATATTATCAATTTAGATGGCACACAAAGCAAATTTGCCGGAGTTTTTAACGCATCGGTGCAAATGACAGAACGCCTCCAACGCTTTGGCTATGCTAAATTGTCTTACAAAAATACAGAAACCAAATGTCATGAGTTTCATCGCTCAACCATTGTTGCCGACGACAAGCGCAACTACAGCCTGCACTATCAGCTGAGAAAACCCGAAAGAAACAAACAATGGCAATGTGGTTTTAAAACAAACAATACTTTAGGAGCTTATGCCCACATACATTTTTATTCAGATTTTAATTTTTTTAAGCAGATAGTTCAACTATGGAAAAAGAAAACTATATAAATACAAACCCCAAAGGAATAGAAACCGACAGCATGTCTATCATCACGCGCGAACTTTCTCACCTTTCGTTGCCCGAAGAGCTTGATGCAATCGTCAAAAGAGTAGTACACACCACTGCCGATTTTGAATACGCTCATCTGTTTGAAGCCCACCCCGCTGCGGTTAAGAATGCCAAAAAAGCCTTGCGGGAAAAATGTAAAATATATGCAGACACGTCTATGATACTTGCCGGCATAAGCAAGCCGGTATTGAGCAAGTTAGAAGTAGAGTTCAGTTGCTTTGTTCACGACAAGGAAGTGGTGCGCGAAGCCAAGCGTTTGGGCATCACGCGCTCTATTTGCGGCATCGACAAGGCTGCCAAAGAGAATTACAAGATTTTCATCATTGGCAATGCTCCGACAGCCTTAGTGCGTATTTGCGAATTGTATAAAGAAGGCTTAATAAATCCCGATTTGGTAATTGGTGTGCCTGTCGGCTTTGTTGGAGCTTCGGAATCCAAACAAATGCTCAAAGAATCGGGCTTGCCGTATATAATCATCAGAGGCAGAAAAGGAGGAAGCACTGTGGGCGTTGCTATTTTAAATGCCATTCTTTACGATTTGGTGAAAAGAGACTGAAATGAACGCCAGAGAGAAACTACATAAAGAACTGCGTACAGGATACACCACAGGAACTTGTGCAGCAGCTATTGCAAAAGGTGCGACTTACATGTTGGTGAATCAGGAAATTTTGCATCATATTTCGGTAGTCTTGCCCAAAGGCGAACAAGTGGTTTTAGAATTGTTAGAATCCGCATTTTCGGCAACACAAGCAAATTGTGCCATTAAAAAAGATGCCGGCGACGACCCCGACATTACTAATGGAATCATGCTGTATGCCGAAGCTCGATTTATGGCAAAACCCGGCATAAGCATTGTAGCAGCAGAAGGAATAGGGCAAGTTACAAAACCTGGATTGGCAGTAAAACCCGGCAATCCTGCGATTAATCCTGTTCCCTTAAAAATGATTAAAGACTCGGTAAATGAAATCCTTCCCAAAGGAAAAGGAATTGAGATAAAACTGCGTATTCCGGAGGGGGAAAAAATTGCAAAACGCACATTTAATCCAAAGTTGGGCATTGTGGGCGGCATTTCTATACTTGGCACAACAGGCATTGTAAAACCAATGTCTGAAGACGCACTGAAAGCCTCTTTGATTGTAGAATTGAAACAACTGACTGCTTACGGCTACACTGCTGCTATTTTCTCGCCGGGCAACTACGGGAAAGCCTTCTCGAAAGAGTATTTGCAACTGAAAGTAGAGAAAATCGTAACCACCAGCAACTATATTGGTTTCATGTTGGAACAAGCAGTCAAACACAAACTCAAGGAGGTGCTTTTGGTCGGGCATCTCGGGAAGTTGGTAAAGTTGGCAGGCGGGATTTTTCACACTCACAGCCGAGTTGCCGATGCCCGAAACGAAATATTATCAGCTCATTACTATCAATATTCGGGCAATGCAGAAGCCTTTAAACAAATCATGCTTGCCAATACAACCGACGAGGCTGTTGATTTTATTGCGGAAAAAGAATTCTGGAATCACTTATCCGACACGATCAAACGGCGTGCAGAAAACTACGTGTTTGGCGAGTTAAAGGTCGAAGTTGTGCTCTTTTCGCACCGATCCGGTCAGTTGGGAAAATCGAAAAATGCAATGACAACACTTAACAACATTATTAATGAATAAATCAATGATTACGATATGCGGCATAGGACCCGGAAATCCGAATTTGATAAGCAAAGCGGTGTATCAGCAAGTGGAAAAAGCCGATTTGCTCATCGGCGGACGAAGGCATCTTGCCATTTTTCAAGCCTCAGAAAAAGCAACTTGCTTGTTCGACGGAAAATTGCAAAAGCTGAAAGAAACGCTTGCCAACAACTTGGATAAAAATATTGTTGTTCTGGTTTCGGGCGACACAGGTTTTTACTCGCTTCGTCGCTTTATCAAAAAAACATTTCCCGACTTGCCCATAAAACTCATTCCGGGCATTAGTTCGTATCAATATTTTTATGCAAGAGTAGGCTTGGGCTATGAACACGCTTTGTTGTCGTCTATGCACGGCAAAGAATTGGATTATATCTCGAAAGTAGATTCCTACGACTCGGTTTTTATCCTGACCGACCGCAAAAACAACTGGAAAAGCATTGCGCAAGATTTGGTCGATGCCGACATGGGACACTTGAAAATGTTTGTAGGCAATAATCTATCGTACCCCGACGAACAAATAGTAGAACTCACAGCTCAAGAATTGATAACAAAAGAGTTTGACTTTCCTTTGTGTTCGATCATTTTGATTTGTAAGCCCGATAATATTTGTTAAATTTTAAATTTAAACATAAATATAATGAATAAAATGAAACAGAATTGTTTTTTTACATTGGTCATGATTTTTGCTGCCGCGACCTTTGTATTTACGGCATGTGATGGCAGCAAGCAAGAAAAGCAAGCAAAACAAGCAAAAGCAGCCCATACGGCAGGCGTGCTTTTGGTTACTTTTGGTTCGTCCTACGAAGTACCGCATCAAACCTTTAAAAAGGTAAAGGAAAGGGTGCAAAAGGAATTTCCCGCAGAGAAGATTCGTTTGGCATTTACTTCGGATTTTATCATCAACAAACTTCGTGCAGGAAAGGGCGAAGGCGCACTTAACGGACAAAAGATAAACATCAGCCGTCCGCAAGAAGCCATTGAGGCAATGCTCAATGAAGGGTATTCTAAAATTGCTGTACAGTCGCTGCACGTGATTCCGGGCAGTGAATATGAGCAATTGGTCAAAGCCATTGATGAGGTGAAAAATAAACATCAAGGTGTGGAAATAACGCTTGGCAAACCATTGTTGGATTCGGATAAAGACATAGAAGAGGTGGCGAAGATTCTTGCGGAAAAATTTAAGGAAGAAATCAAAAAAGGTCCTGTTTGTTTTATGGGACATGGAACACCGCACCAAGCAGACCACGTTTACACCAAATTGGAAGCAATTCTTCAGAAAACAAACCCCCATTTTTTTATCGGCACAGTAGAAGGCAAAGGTGTCGAAGTGAAAAAAAGTTCCATAGATGCTGTGATTGCGAAACTCAGGAAGTTGAATCCCAAACCGACGCAAATAAGCATTTCGCCGCTGATGTCAATCGTAGGCGACCATGCCAATAACGATTTGAATGGTGTTTCGGGAGAAAAAAATCCGGAAGAACAATCGTGGAGAGAACGCCTTGAAGCAGAAGGCTACAAAATAAACGCCGTGATGAAAGGTTTGGCAGATTATCCCGAAATTGTTGCTATTTGGTTGTCGCATTTATCAAACTCCAAACGATAGACAAATGCAGCACGAAGAATTGAAACTATCATCATTTATCATTCAATGAAAGATACGGAATTTATCAGGGGGAAGGTTCCCATGACCAAAGAAGAAGTCAGGACGCTTGTTTTAAGCAAGCTCAAGCTGAATGCAAGAGATATTCTGATGGATATTGGCGCAGGAACGGGTTCGGTTTCCATAGAAGCTGCCCAAATATTGACACAGGGAAAAGTCATTGCCATAGAGCACAAACCGCAAGCTGTTGCCTTAATTCAACAAAATGCCGAACATTTTGGTGTTACGAATATCGAACTTTTACATTGCAAAGCACCTGCCGGAATGGAAAATTTGAGTCAGGTCGATAAGTATTTTATTGGAGGCTCCGGCGGCAATCTGTCGGCAATTCTCAGCTTGATTGACAAAAATATCCGGAAAAACGGCATTGTGGTCGTTACGGCTATTGTTGTTGATACCATGATAGAAGCGTATCAATTTTTCAAGTCGCATCAATATTGTTTTGAACTCATTCAAGTGATGATTAACAGGGTCGATTTCGACAAGCCTGCCGCGATGTTAATGGCACAAAATCCTGTTTTTATATTAAGTGCAAAAAGGTAGAGACGAGGCATGCCTTGTCTCTACGCCTGTACCTTTTTACCTTTTTGCTTCCAGCTTCCGCTTTATGCTTCATAATGAAATTGAAATTGATAAAAAACTTTAGGTTCAAAAAAAAAACAATAAATTTGCAGTGATAAAAATAATATTAATTTATAAAAATCAAATATCGTGGATATATTTCAAAAATTAAAGGATAATCGAGGTCCTCTTGGTAAATTTCAAAAAGACGGACACGGATACTATCTGTTCCCAAGATTAGAGGGCGAACTTTCGCCGCACATGAAATTCAGAGGGAAAGAAGTATTGACATGGAGTTTGAACAATTACATTGGTTTAGCCAATCATCCGGAAGTAAGAAAAGCCGATATCGAAGGTGCAGAAAAATATGGCTTGGCTTATCCGATGGGCGCAAGAATGATGACCGGACAAACCGCCATGCACGTTGAGTTGGAAAACGAACTTGCCGAATTTGTAGGGAAAAAATATGCCTATTTGTTGAATTTCGGCTATCAAGGCATGCTCTCGATTATTGATGCACTGCTCGACCGCAACGATGTTGTTGTGTACGATTCAGAAAGTCATGCTTGTATTATCGACGGCTTGCGAATGCACATGGGGAAACGTTTTGTTTTTCAGCATAATGACATGGAAAGTTTCGGCAATCAACTGAAAAGAGCCGAAAATCTCTCGAAAAAAACAGGTGGCGGCATTTTGGTAATAACCGAAGGTGTTTTTGGCATGGCAGGCGATTTGGGCAATTTGAAAGAAATCGTGAAATTTAAAGAAAAAACACCATTCCGGCTCTTGATTGACGATGCTCATGGTTTTGGCACAATGGGAAAAACAGGTGCCGGTGTCGGAGAGCATTATGGTGTTCAAGATCAGGTTGATCTGTATTTTTCTACTTTTGCAAAATCAATGGCAGGAATCGGCGCGTTTATTGCCTCGAACGAAGAGGAGATAATCGATTATTTGCAATACAACATGCGTTCGCAAATTTTTGCAAAATCATTGCCTATGCCTATGGTTTATGGTGCAAAAAAACGGCTTGAGCTGTTGAAAACCTTGCCCGAATTGCGGGAAAATCTTTGGAAAGTTGTCAATGCGCTTCAGTCCGGCTTGCGTGCGCAAGGCTTTGACCTTGGAAAAACCGAATCGCCGGTAACACCGGTTTACCTGAAAGGAACCGTGGCGCAGGCAACAAATGTAACAATGGACTTGCGCGAAAACTATGGCGTATTTTGCTCAATCGTCGTTTATCCGGTTGTGCCAAAAGGCGTAATATTGATTCGACTAATCCCGACAGCAGCGCATACTTTGGAAGATGTAGAATATACCATTAAGGCTTTTGCCGAAGTGCGCGATAAATTGGAAAAAGATCTTTATGATTCTGAAAAAATCGGAGCCGGCATCCTTGCTCAATAGGGAATTTTTTTGTAAAAAATAACAAAATCTTGTATCAACACTTCGTTAGAATTAAGAATTATATTACTGATAATCAGTTTGTATTTTTTTTAACGAAGTATTGTTGTACTTAGAATATAATAAAAAAATATAGTATGAAAGCATATGTATTTCCCGGACAAGGAGCGCAATTTCCGGGAATGGGAAAAGATTTGTACGAAAATTCGGAAGCATCAAAGGCTTTATTTGAAAAAGCAAACGAAATTTTAAAGTTTAGGATAACAGATTTAATGTTTAATGGCACTGTTGAAGACCTTAAACAAACGAAGGTTACACAACCGGCAATATTTCTTCACTCTGTAATTCTTGCCAAACATTTGGGCGATGCTTTTCAGCCTGAAATGGTTGCCGGACATTCTTTGGGCGAATTTTCGGCATTGGTGGCAAACGAAGCCTTGTCGTTTGACGACGGCTTGGTGTTGGTCTCGAAAAGAGCAATGGCAATGCAAAAAGCGTGCGAAGCAGCTCCTTCGACAATGGCAGCGGTCATTGGTTTGTCCGATGAGCTTGTCGAAGAGGTTTGCCGCAGCATTGATGAGGTTGTTGTTCCTGCGAACTTCAATTGTCCCGGACAGATTGTTATTTCAGGCTCGCAAAAAGGAATTGAGCTTGCCGGAACACATCTGAAAGAAAAAGGCGCAAGAAAAGTGATTCCTTTGCAGGTTGGCGGAGCATTCCATTCTCCGTTTATGGAGCCGGCAAAAGACGAATTGGCAGAAGCCATTCGAGCCACCAATTTCAATACGCCGATTTGTCCGGTATATCAAAACGTGAATGCACTGCCGGAAACAGCACCCGAAAAAATCAAACAAAACCTGATAGAGCAGCTCACTTCGCCGGTCAGGTGGACGCAAACCGTTGAGAATATGATAAAAGACAAGGCTTCGTCCTTTACGGAGGTAGGTCCCGGAAAAGTTCTTCAGGGCTTGATAAAGAAAGTAAACCGAAAAATGCCAACGCAAAGTGCGGTAATTTAATCAGCCTGTCGTAATTTCCTCGTGGCGAAAAGGTTTTGTAGGGGAGAAAATTTTTTCTCCCCTACGATTCGCAGCAGGGCAAATGCGCGGGTTTGTCGCCCCATTTACTCTACACGACATTTTTTATAATCGGGTTGCTATTTGCGGTTAAAATAAGTTAGAGGCAAATTTTCCCGCGACCCTGTCAGGGTTTGAAACCCTGACAGGGTCGCGGGAAAAAACGGCAAACGAAAAAAAATTGCAAAATTATAAGATTTTTCCGTCAAGAATTGTCATTTCTACTTTGGTGTTTTGTATTTCCTCCGGTTCTATTGTCAGAATATCCTTGTCAAGAACAACCATATCTGCAAGTTTTCCTTTCTCAAGGCTTCCTTTTATTTTTTCGTCAAAACCTGCGTAAGCTGCATCAATCGTGTAGGCTTTCAGTGCTTGCTCTACGGTAATTCTTTCTTCAGGCACGAAACTTTTGGATTTTTCGCCTTTGATTTTTCGGGTAACAGCCGCATAAATTCCTAAAATAGGATTGGGCAAGGCAACAAACCAATCGCTTCCGAATGAAACATGGGCATTGTTTTTCAATAATGACTTGAAGGCAAAACTTGTTTGCAGCCTTTCCGCACCGATGAGTTTTTCAGCCCATCGTCCGTCGTCTATTAAGTGATACGGCTGTGCGCTGACCAAAACGTTTAATTTTGCAAATCTCGGAATGTCTTCTTTCAACAGATGTTGGGCATGTTCAATCCGAAAACGTCTGTCTTTTTTTCCATTACTTTCGATTACACGTTCGTAAATGTTTAAAAGCGTGTTGTTTGCCTTATCGCCAATGGCATGAATCATCACCTGAATGTTGTGTTTGTCGGCTTCGAGTACGTTTTTGAAAAGCTCTTCCGGTTTGCTTATCATCATTCCTCTGTTTGTTTCAGAGCCTTTGTACGGGTCGAAAAAAGCAGCCGTAGAAGCGCCCAATGAGCCGTCGGTAAATCCTTTTACCCCTCCGACTTTAAGCCACTTGTCGCCTGTCCCTTGTTTTTTTATGCGTTCGTGCAATTCGCGCCAAGCAAACAAGGGGAAAGTGGTGTAAATGCGCGTTGTGAGTTTTTTGTCTTTTCTTGCTTTGTCGAGGCTTTCAATGTCCGATTTTTCGTATAAACTCAAGTTATGCACACTCGTAACGCCCAAGCTGTTGAGGTATTTCATTGCAGCTTCCAAATCTTTATACGTTTGTTCTTTGCTTCGTTTGGGAATATGGCGTGCGATGATATCCATTGCCCTGTCTTTAAAAATTCCGCTTGCTTTTCCTTGCTCGTCGATTTCAATTTCGCCTTCGCTACATGCTAAATCGAGCGAAAACTTGCTTGCTGTCAATGTCGCGGTATTTGCAAGTGCCATATGTCCGTCTAAGCGCGAAATCCAAACCGGATTTTCAGGCGTTAAGGCATCAATCCAATGCCTGCAAGGAAGTTCGCCGCCCCAGTTTTCGTGATCCCAATCGCCGCCGATAATCCATTCGCCGGCTTTGCAGGTTTTGGCAAAATTTGCAATCGCCGAAATAAATTCCCCTTTCGTTTGTACGTCTCGCAGTTGTAAGGAGTTCAAACGTATTCCTCCTTCAATCAGATGAAGATGAGAATCAATAAATCCGGGAACAATAAGTTTGCCCGAAGCGTCTATGACTTTCGTTTTTTTAGTTATCTGTGCTTTAATTTGTTGATTTGTTCCTATGTCGTGAATGTAACCATTGCAAACCGCAATAGCTTCGGCATAGGGTTGTTTGGGGTTTGCTGTCCAGATTTTAGCATTAAGAATGGCTAAACTTATGTCAATGTGCATCATATTTGTGTTTTTAAGCATGAGGTAAAATCATTAAATAAAAATATCGTGTAGAGCAATATTTCGTATGTTTATTTTTAATTCGATAAATTTGCCAAATTTCAAAGATTTATCAAATTTTTTTGAAAATTAATTGTTTAGGGTGTATTGTAGAGACGCAATATATTGCGTCTCTTATATTCGATTTATTTCGTCATCTCCGGCTGTTTTTTTGCGAATGCCGCCTTTGTATTTATTGATATTGTATTTGACAGATACGCGAAAATAGGTTCTATCGTTATCGTGGTCTGAATAAGATTCTATATTGCCGTATTGGTCTTTCCACGAGCCATCCGAGGAACCTAAAATATCATTAACAAGCAAAGAAACTTTTAATTTTTTATCAAACAAAGAAATATTTATCCCTGATGATAAATTATAATTTTCGGAAAAATAGGACATTAAATCTTCACTTGCACTGTAATAGTTGAAATTACAGAAAAAAGTCAAATTATCAGAAATTTTAAAATCATTATTCGTTTGAAAATAATATGACAATTTGTTTATTGTTTTGATTTTGTCAAGATAAGGTATTTTCATAAATGGTTGTTCCATTCCTAAGCTGACAGTGGTTTTATAAAATTTATATGACCAATCGTAATTGGCTGATGCTCTAAGATATTCTGCCCTATCAACATTCACGGGAGTATAGACAACAATGTCCGGATTTTTGGCATCGCTTATGGCACTTTGTATGCGCGACTGTTCTTCGTATTCATAGCCCAATTCCAAAAATAAATTTCCAAACAAGGTTACATTCATATCAATACTGTGGCTGATACTTGCTTTTAATTTAGGATTTCCCATGCTGTAAGACAATGAATCTATATAATTACGATTGCTGTTTAATTCCCAAAAAGAAGGACGATATATTTTTTTTGTATAACTCAAACTAATATCGTATTCATCTGAAAATATACGGCTTATGTTAAACGAAGGAAACCATTTGCCGTAGGTGCTATCCAAAACATTTATTCCGGCAGATACAATATTTCTGTCTATGTATTCGTATCGCAAACCTGCTTCCATTTTCCATTTATTAACCTCAGACGACATAAGCATATAAGCTGCTCCAATGCGGTCGATAGTAACATTAGACGTGAAGTATTTTTGAGTTTGTAGTATATCATCGGCAGCCAAAGTTGAGCCTTCATTTTCAACTTGAGAGAATTTTATGCCTGTATGTAAAGTCAATTTTTTAAACAACAATGTATTATAATCTATTCGCGCACTGTAAACATCGTAATCGTTGTTGTTGGCAATATTGCTTTTTTGCTGTACGGAATTTGTTATGTTATTTTCTAAAATATTATCATTGCCGTCAGAAGAAGATTGTGTATAATCTGCCAACATTTGCAAACTGTTTACACTATCTATTTTAAATTCGTAATTCATGCTATACACAGACAAATTGTAATGATAAATATTATTTTTTCGCACAAAACGTTCAATGGTAGGTTTATTGGTTTTGCTTATACGTTGATTACTTCGGGTTAGTTCGTCTTGGTCGTTAAAAATATAGGAATATTGAACTCCCAAAGTGTGTTTTTTGCCCAACTGTTGGCTAATACTGGTAAATAAGTTGTGCCTGTTATAAGTCGGCTCAATAATCGAATAATTTTTATTTTTGATAGTATAATTGAGTTGAGTATTTATTTCGTAAGCATCTTCATAATTTTTAGTCTGACGATAGACATATGAATAATTTGCAGAAATTTGTGTTTTATTCAGCTTGCTGTTTATTTTAATACCGCTTTGATTAGTGAATTTGCGAGCAAAATAGGCTCTATCGTACAATTGTATATTTATTCGGTCTTTGGTTATTTTTTTTGTGGTAATATGAATCACCGCATTTCCCGAAGCACTATATCGAGCAGAAGGGTTTCTATCTATCTCTATGCTTGCAATATCGTCAGATTGCAAGCTCTCGAACTCTGCCTTGTTTTGTATTTCTCTTCCGTTGATAAAAATAATAGGCGTTCCTTTTCCAAACACTAAAATATTTTCATCATTTACTTGCAATCCGGGTGTTTTTTGCAGTACGTCCATTAAGCTACCTGCCTCACTCAAAGACGTTCCTTTGATGCCGATAATCAATTTGCCTTCTCTTTGTTTAATAACAGGTCGTCTGCTTACGACTGCAATTTCGCCCAATTGATTTTCTTCCGGCTTTAAAATTATTGTTCCCGAGTTATAGCTGTTTAAAGGAACAATCGCAGTTTCATAACCAATAAAACGGATTTCCAAATATCCCGTCTCTATTTTCGTTTTACTTTCGAGCGTAAATGCTCCCGATTCGTCTGTGATTGTGCCACTTATAAATACAGAATCGGGCAAACCGTAAAGCACCACATTTGCAAAAGCTATTGCATTGCCATTGCTGTCTGCTACTTTTCCGCTGTAATTTTCCGCTATCGCCATAGCAGTTAGGCATATCATCAAGATTGTAATTGCTGATTTTTTCATTATTCTCATTTTTTATGACTTGCTTTTTGTTTTTTTGCTCGCCTCTAAAGACTTATTTACAACAATTTTTTTGAGCAATAATCTTTTCAGATCAAAAGACGACGTTTTTTTTATTTGCTGCATTTTTTTATCTGAAAACTCTAAAGATTTTATATTTCAATTTGATTTTTTTAATATATTAATATACAATAAATTATAATGTCGTATTTTTTGAAGTACTTTTGTGCCAATTTACAATAAGTTAACCTTGTAATACCTGTAAAAATAGAGTTTTTTGTAAAATTTTCCTAACCTCTTCGTGTAATTTGACATATTCATTGTATGAGTATTTAATTCATATAAAGAACGATACAGAAACTACAAAAAATCTATGGAGTTTTCCCTAAAAATAGTGTAATTTTGTTGCATCAGCACGTATATAAAACTACTTTTGTATAGAAACGCAAAAAAATTGCTTTTTATAAAGAAACAATCAGAACAAAAAACGGTATAAATCTCGATACATAAGGCTTTTCTAAGGCTAAAAAAATTATTATGAATACGATTACAAAAAATTCCATATATTTATTTCTTCTATTGTTCTCGCTCTTCTCCTTGTTTCTGCAATCATGTAGTTTTGAGTGTAATCTTGCCGTAGGCGAAGAAGTTGCATGCGATATGGAAGAGCTTGACACAGAAGAGGGCTTTTATTTATCCAACACAAATCCGCGTTTTCGTTTCACCAAGGAAGCCATCAGAGCCGGAATTGTTGCCCATTCGGGTTCGTATTCGGCAAAATTAACAAAAGAGCTTCCCCGCAGTCTGGGCTTTATGCTCAAAAATGCAAAACCCGAAGAATATTTTCAGATTAGTGTCTGGCGATTAAGCTCTACGCAAAGTCCGTCGATAGCCGTAGCAGACAAAAAAAGGGAAAAAATATTATTCTCCGAAACAGTTGTTTACGATAAAGATTCGAGCGGGTGGGAACTTATAAAAATGGACTTGTTTATTCCGCCACAATACGGAGTCAATGATTTTTGGGTCTTTCTGCACACGCCGGAAGGCGAAACAGCCTATTTCGACGACTTGAAAATAAAGCGCATAGGAGAAAAAAAATTTCCACAATACGCAGAAAAACCTTTCCGCCTGTTTATCGACAGCCTCGAAAAAAACCAACTCTATGCTTTCAGACGAAGCGCATTCCTTGAGGGAATCGTAAATAAACAAAACAACAAATGGCAAGCTGCAATCGTGTTTGAAAACAGAAACATGCTCAAAGCCAAAACAAAGCTGTGTTCAAAATCGCCTTGCTTGCTTGCCGGACCGAAATTGCCTTTTCGTATAAAAATCACGAAAAAAGGAAGCTGGAAAGCTATGCGAAACATGATTCTGCAAACTCCCCAAAATAAACAGTTTGTAAAAGAATGGTTTGCACATAAAATTTATGAAAAAGAAAAAATCATTACGCCAAGATACGATTTTATACCTCTTAGCCTGAACGAAAAAAATCTTGGAATTTACGCCTACGAAGAATATCCCGACAGACAAATGCTTGAATTTCAAAACAGAGAACAAGGTCCTATACTACACTGGAACGACGAAGTTTTTCTTCGGTATAAAAATCTATTGGAAAAAACAGGCGAAAACTTGCACATTCCCTATTTCAATGCAGCACAAACATTGCCATACAAAGTAAACAAAACATTGCGCAATTCGGATTTTCACAAACAGTTTCTTTTGGGGCAGAATTTAATGTACCAATTCAAGTATCAGTTGCAAAAACCTTCTGAAATTTTTGAGGTAAACAAACTTGCAAAATTTTTGGCACTGACCGATTTAATGCGTTCATACAATATGATTTTATGGTATAATTTACGCTTCTATTACAACCCGATAACGTCAAAACTCGAACCGATTGTTTCCGATTGCTATTCGCGAAACGATAAAAACCAACTCTCCGAAAGCACAATATTGGGAGATTTTGAACCGAAAAACATCAAAAACGAAAGTTTATATCCTTTATACTATCTGTTTAGCGACACTGTTTTGCTAAACCGATACATACATTATCTTAAAAAATACACAAAAAAAACCTTTATAGATTCTCTGTACAATGAATTTGAACATATGCTCGCTGCCAAAGAAAAGTTAATACAAAAAGAGTTTGAGATTTACGATTTTGACGAGCATTTTGTCCGCAATTCGGCAAAACGAATCAGAGACTCGCTGCCGAAATTCGTAGCAAAAGTGAAAAAGAATCCGGAGTATGCACTTTTTGATTATCGAACCAACAGAAAACCCTTGTATGACACAATTTATCACGAAAGTCTGCCCGAATATTTTGTTCATGCCTTTTTAGAAGATGCCAAACCAACATGGCAAAAACTTTCTGTTTATAATTATTATCCGAAAGATATAATTTTGCTCGGAACAGGCTCGAAATCAAAGCGATTTACTAATTTTTTTCATCCTGAACCGAAACTTAAATCGTTCAACGAATCGGAACGTCCGATTATGATTAAGACAGATACTTCTGCCAACTTCTTGTTTTTTATGGTAAAAGGAAAATACAATACGTTTTCTGTTCCGATAAAAAAATGGAAAGCTCCTCTTTCAAAAAACTATTTGCAGGATTTAAAGATGCGCAACAAAATGCCTTTAGGCGTTTTTTATCGTCCGGCAGGGGAAAATAAAATATTGTTCCCGCAAGGAAAACATAAAGTGAAGAAATGGATTGTCATTCCCGAAGGTTTTGAGGTTGTTTTTGAAGCAGGAGCGCAACTGAATTTTGTCAAAGATGCGGGTTTCATCTCGTTTTCGCCGGTATTTGTTCAAGGAACCAAAGATAATTTTGTGCTATTTAGCTCAAGCGACGAATCGGGAAAAGGCTTTTTTATTTGCAATGCCAAGCAAACCTCGGTGATAAACTATGCGAAGTTTGAATTTTTGAATGCAACAGAAAAAAAACACTGGAAACTGAAAGGTGCGCTGAATTTCTACGAATCGGACGTTGAAATAAAAAACTCGAAATTTGTTGAAAACACAAGTCGGCAAACCATTTGCCTGACGCGCTGCAACTTTATGATAGAAAATTGCAGCTTTGTGAATATTCCTGCCGATGCTGTTGATGCAACGTATTGTACAGGGAAAATTACAAATTGCACCTGTTTCAATGTTGCCGCTGACGGATTTTCGTTCTCAGGCTCGAACGTTGGCGTTGAAAATTGCGACTTGTACGCAATCGGCAGATGTGGCATATCGAGCCGCAAATCGTCAAACATCGGGGTGCGCAATACGAAAATCAGAAATTCCTCTATCGGCTTTGTTGCTAAAGATTTATCATTAATCATGTCGTTTTCGTCAGAACTAATTCGTTGCAACTACGGCATGTTGGTGATGAAAAAACGTCCGGAATTCGGACCTTCCAGTATCATGGCTTACAATCTTGAGCATCAGGGAATCGACTCCTTGTATTTGATAGAAAAAGGCTCAATAATCAACCTGAACGGAAAAACAATAAGAGGCAATGAAAAAAACTTGTCGGAACGCTTTTTTCCGTAGTTTCACAGGACAGCATGCCAAAAGGCTTGTTGAGGCAATTTATCGCTCCGATTGTGTTATTGTTAAAAGTTTTCAGCCATTTCAACATGATAATCTAAGTTTTTTTGCCATTTTTGCGCCCGAAAAACAATTTAAAACCAAAAACTGTCAATTTGTCTAAAAAAAATCAATGGCAAATAATTTGTTAAGACCATAGCGGAATATACCGAATCATTGAAACAGTCCGAGACGGATTTATTTTATCAGCCTCAAAAACGAGCTTGATTAAAATAAGTCGGGAAATAAAGGACTTTTTCGCCATTTTAATACAGACGAAGAAAATAGAAATTGAAGCTAATCTTGAAACCATGAAAGAAAAAGTTGAGCAAAATTCAGAAAAATTGAAAGATACTGAAATCAATAAAGAATCGCTTGAAAAAAACGAAAAGGCGAAAGCAAAAACATCTGCTGAGAAATCTGATGAGAAAAAAGCAGAAGAAAAATCTGATGAGCCGGAAACCGCAGAAAAAGAATCGAATGAAGAGGCAAAAGCTGAATCTGAAGAAAAAAAACTCAAGCAGCAATTGTCGGCATTGAATGATAAATACCTGAGATTAACGGCAGAATTTGACAACTACAGAAAGCGCACATTGAAAGAAAAAATAGATATGACAAAAACAGCCGGAGAAGATCTGCTTATGAGTATCTTGCCTGTGGTTGATAATTTCGAGCGAGGAATAAAATCAATAGATGAAGCAAAAGAGATTGATGCCGTAAAAGAAGGTATGAATTTAATTTACAAAAACTTTAAAGAGTTTCTGAATCAAAAAGGAGTGAAAGAAATTGAAGCAATGCACAAAGAGTTTGATACTGATGTTCACGAGGCTGTAACAAAAATTCCGGCACCTTCGAAAAAACTGAAAGGGAAAATTGTAGATGTCATCGAAAAAGGATATTTTCTTCACAACAAAGTGATTCGTTTTGCAAAGGTTGTGATTGGAGAATAAACAAGAAAAAAACATCGGAAAGAATAAAATATTAACAAAATGGCAGAGAAAAGGGATTATTACGAAGTATTGGGAGTGTCAAAAAATGCCACAAAAGATGAGCTGAAAAAGGCTTACCGCAAAATGGCACTAAAATATCATCCGGATAAAAACCCGGGAGACAAATCGGCAGAAGAAAAATTTAAGGAAGCAGCAGAAGCATACGAGGTTTTGCGAGATGACAACAAACGAAGCCGATACGACCAATTCGGACATGCAGGTTTGGGAAGTTCAGGAAGCGGATTTAGCGGCGGAATGAATATTGAAGACATTTTCTCGCACTTTGGAGATATTTTTGGCGGCGGATTTGGCGGATTCGGCGGATTTGGCGGAGGCAGAAGCCGCTCGCGCCGAGTAAACAAAGGCTCGAACCTGAGAATCAAGGTGAAATTAAATCTTGAAGAGATAGCAAAAGGTGTAGAGAAAAAAATAAAAGTAAAAAAACAGGTTGAATGCGATTTCTGCGGAGGATCAGGCGCGAAAGACGGCTCATACGATACGTGTTCAACCTGTCGCGGAACAGGACAAGTAACGCGCGTTTCCAACACATTTTTAGGTCAAATGCAAACCACCTCGACTTGTCCGACATGCCAAGGCGAAGGAAAAATCATAAAAAACAAATGTAAAAAATGCGGAGGCGAAGGAATTGTTGCCGGCGAAGAGATGATAAACCTTAAAATTCCGGCAGGAGTCGCAGAAGGAATGCAGCTCTCTGTTTCGGGAAAAGGAAATGCCGCCCGACATGGCGGAATTAACGGCGACCTGATTGTCCTGATTCTGGAAAAACAACACCCGGAACTTATCAGAAATGATAACGACCTGATTTACAACCTCAACTTGAGCATTCCCGATGCTATCACCGGTGTGCAGGTGGAAATTCCGACGGTTGAAAACAAAGTGAAAGTGAAAATTGAAGCCGGAACTCAGCCGGGAAAAATATTACGTCTGCGCGGAAAAGGATTGCCTGATGTAAATGGATACGAAATGGGAGATCTGCTTGTTAAAATAAATGTATATATACCCAAAAATATCTCGAAAGACGAAAAGAAAATTATTGAAAAACTGAAAAATTCGTCAAACTTTAAAGCTCAACCGGCATCAGGCGAAGAAAAAAGTTTTTTTAACAAAATGAAAGATTTTTTTGAAAGTTAGTATTGAACTCATTATATAGCAGGCGAATTGGGAAATCAAGACCTTGTTTTTTTTATTCAAAAATAAGGAGAAGCTATAAAGAAACGGCGTAAAAAAGTTTTCCTTTTTTGCAATAATCTACATATGCGTTTGCCTTGTACCCGAAATTGCTTTTTTTTGGGATAAAAAATAAATTTATATTTTTGCGCATACGAAAATGTAGTCAAAAACTTAAATTAATTTTGATAATGGACGGATTGAATAAAAACACGGAGCGCGAAAGAGATGAGATATTTTCAAAAGCAGTACGTGCGGGGAAAAGAACTTATTTTTTTGATGTGAAAGCCACCCGAAAAAACGATTACTATCTTACGATTACCGAAAGTAAGAAAAGGTATGATCAGGACGGAAATTTTCGTTTTGAAAAGCATAAACTTTTTTTGTATAAAGAAGATTTCGAGAAATTTACAGAAGGACTGCAAGAAGTAGTGCAGTATATTCGTATGAACAAAGGATACGAAGAAGATGTTGAAATAGAACAAGAAAACGACAAGGAGGAAGAAGAAACAAAAGAAATAAAGTCAGAAAAAGAAACTATCCGGAAAACTTCCCGCAAAGGATTTGGAAGAAAAAGCGATTTTGACTTAGAACCGATTCCAAAAGACTTAAAGGCAAGCGATCTGCTCGAAGATTCTTATTCTGATATTGATTTTGATGACCTTGATTTCTAAATCAAAAAATCTCGTATTGCATCGAAAAGAAAAGGGTGTACGACAAATTTCCACATACAATCCAACAATTCACCATGTTTGACAAGGGAGCATGCTCCCTTGTCAAACATGGTGAATTGTGAATTAAGAAATTAACTCCTTTCAGTCAGACAAAATTTCTTTTTTAACGGAAATATTTTCATAATGTGTTCTTAATGCAAATCCCATAATGCCAATTCAAAACACCAACAAATAGCAAGCAAAATTTGATGTATATAAAAGTTTAAATCACTTCACAAAACAGATTGATATATAATGCTCAGATTGGCAAAAAAATAAAACACTGTGGGAAAAAATAAACTGATAAGATTCGAGGAGATGAAAACATTTCCTCATGTATTTCAACCATCGTTTGAAGAGTATTTTAATACGGATTACAAATTAAAAGGAAAATGGCAGGAATTTTTTTTCAAGAATCAAAACCCAATAATCCTTGAACTCGGTTGTGGCAAAGGCGAATATACCGTGAAACTTGCCCAACAGTTTCTCAACATCAATTTTATCGGAGTTGATATAAAAGGCGCAAGAATGTGGAAAGGTGCGAAGATTGCTCTTACTGAAAAAATGAAAAATGTTGCCTTTCTCAGGACAAAAATAGAATCTATCGCTTCGTTTTTTGCAGAAAACGAGGTCAGCGAAATTTGGCTGACCTTTCCTGATCCGCAGATTAAAAAACTCACAAAACGATTATCGTCTGCCTTTTTTTTAAATCAATACCAAAGTTTTCTGCAAGCCGAAGGCTGCGTTCATCTGAAAACAGACAGCGAGCTGATGTTCGGATTTACAAAAAAATTGATTCGTAAAAATAAATTAGACATCGTTTTACAAACAGAAAACCTTTATGCAGAATACGAAAACCACCCGATTTTATCCATAAAAACATATTACGAAGCGCAATATCTGGCACGAGGACTGAAAATAAAATACCTGAAATTTAGGCTCAACACAAACAATAAAATTGAAAATCCGGAAGAAGATAAAAACCTGCAACAAAAAGAGATAGAATCAAGAAAAAAAACAGGCTCAAGCCAAATATTGCGCGGAAACGATACTGTCATAATGGATTTTTAGTAAATAAAAAAACAAATAGAAATCATTTTTTTGCAAATCTCATCAATAAAAAAATACTTAATTGCGGAATTTTTCCGTTTCTATCAGCAAACAAAGCACACAGAGAAACCTTAATTATTTTTCTTTATTACGAATAAAAAAAATATCTTTGAGACAAATACCTAATAATTTTAAACTTCATATTATGAAAAAAGTATATTTGATTTTAACTTCTTTTTTGTTGTTAATTTTGGCTTTTAGTATCATTTCGTTTTCTTCGGCAGACGCAGATTACGAGCAAGCCCGATTTATTAATTCCACGGAAGCATACCGTAATTACATCGACAACAATCCGAACGGAGTTTATGTTGATGAAGCGAAAAACAGATTAGCCCGTTTGCAACAAACACAAGCTCCGGAAGGCATGATTTTGGTTGAAGGCGGAACGTTTAAAATGGGACAGCCAAATCCAAATGTCGGCGGAAACAAATGGAGCAGCGACGAACAACCGGTACATGAAATTACTTTGAGTAGTTTTTATATAGACAAATACGAAGTTACGAATGCACAATTCTGTAAATTTATCAATGCCGTCGGAAACAAGATCGAAGGCGACGGAAAATGGCTCGATATTGGCGACGAAGATTCTAAAATAGTGGAAGAAGGCGGAAAATTTAAGCCTATTCCGGGCTTTGAGGATCATCCGGTTCTTGAACTAAATTGGTACGGCGCAAAGGCTTATGCCGAATGGGTAGGCAAACGCTTGCCGACAGAAGCAGAATGGGAATATGCTGCTCGTGGAGGAAACAAATCGCAAGGATTTAAATTTGCAGGAAGCAATATTGCCGACGACGTTGCTTGGTATTCAGACAATTCAAACAACAGCACACACCCGATTGGTTCGAAAAAGCCAAATGAATTGGGTATTTACGACATGAGCGGAAACGTGTGGGAATGGTGTTCGGATTGGTATCAAGAAGACTACTACAAATCCAGCGCAAAGAAAAACCCCCAAGGTCCGGAATCAGGAAAATATCGCGTCCTTCGCGGAGGTGCATGGGTAAGTATTCAACAGCAAATAAAAACAACATCGCGCGATTACGGCTTTCGTAATGATGCTTTTAACCTGAATGGTTTCAGGTGTGTGAAAGACATCAAATAAGAAAACGCGCCTATCAAGCCCCCACCCCCCAAAGCAGATTTTCGGAAATCTGCTTTGGGGGGTGAACACTACGCTATATCCCCCAAAACGCCTAAAGCTCTTTCTTGATTGCCTCCGCAATCTCGAAAAATTCGTCCTGCGTCAATTCTAATTTCTCACGGGCAAAATTTATATCTTCAATATGATTTATTGGAATCAGGTGTATATGAGTATGCGGAACTTCAAGCCCTACAACAGCAGTCCCGATTCGTTTGCACGGAACAACCTTTTCAATAGCACGCGCAACTTTTTTGCTGAAAACATGCAATCCGCCCAAATTTTCGTCTTCTAAATCAAACATATACGCAACTTCCTTTTTCGGAACAACCAATGTGTGTCCTTTCGCTAAAGGGTTTATATCCAAAAAGGCGAAATAATTTTCATCTTCGGCAATTTTGTAACAAGGAATCTCTCCCTTGATAATTTTTGTAAAAATTGAAGCCATATTTTTATGATTTAAGTTATTTTGTGAATTAAAAACAAAAATCTATGAAATAACCTATAAAATTATCGTTGTATATCGACGACGCTAAATTCCATTACTCCCGAAGGGACTTGAATCTGTGCAATATCGCCCACTTTCTTCCCGAGCAAGCCTTTTGCAATAGGCGACGACACGGAAATTCTTCCGGTTTTTATATCCGATTCGGTTTCAGGAACCAAAACATAGGTCATTGTTTTGTTGTTTTTCTGATTTTTTATCGTAACCTTTGACAACACCTGCACGCTGCTGTTGTCTAATTTCGATTCGTCAATAACGCGGGCATTTCGCACTTTTTCCTGAAGTTGCGCGATTTTCATCTCAAGCAAACCCTGCGCCTCTTTTGCCGCATCGTATTCTGCATTTTCCGACAAATCGCCTTTGTCTCTTGCCTCTGCAATCTGATTCGATATTTTGGGTCTTTCTACCCGTTGCAATTGTTCCAATTCCTCTTTCAATTTGCGAAGCCCCTCTTCTGTAACATAAACTGACTTACTTGCCATATCTTTCCCTCCATTTTTCTGATTGTAATTACCATTACATTTGATTAATTTTCTGTTTATTATAAATAAAAATCATCGGAATTTTTTTTAAAAAATTGCCCGACAAGATAGTAAAAATAAGTTGCGGATTTATTTATCTTTTGGAAATATACTTTACAATATTAAACTTCAAAATATTTTCGTTCCAATATTGTTTTGTAGATAATTGCGGATTTAATATTAAATTTTTTGATTAAAGGTTTTCTTTTTTCTTTCGTAATGAAGTGTCTATCTCTTTTTGTTTGAACAATTTGCCTTGTTACATTTTCTTCAATATCTACGTGTTTTTCGTGGTATTCCTGCAAAAGCTCTTTTTTCAAGGAACTTTCTGCTCCGTAACTTTCAAGATATTGTTTTATTTCATCAGGATAATTTTCTTCGTATTCTGTTGTTTCAATTTCGTCATCTTCAATATGCGACAGTGGTTTTACGCTATTTGTTGTTTTCCCTCGCTTGGGTTTCTTTTTCCCAAAAGCACTGGCGATTAAAAAAATGAGTGTAAAAATTATATATATTATATTTTCAAAATCTTCCATCTTGTGTTATTTTTAAAAATGCAAAGGTAGTAAATATCTCAAAAAATCAATTTTTTCGGGCTTATTTTTTATGAATTTATCCGAACTTTTCGTTTTTTTCATATTTTGCCCAAAATAACAAAAACAGTGCTTGTTATGAATGCAAAATTATTTTTCGTTTTTCATCAAAAAAAAACATTATCTGTATCGTTTTCGAGCTTTTCGGTTTGCCTTTTTTCGATTTTTTTTCATGCGCTTTCGTGTTTTTTTATCTTGTAGTTTTAAATTTCGTTTTATTTGCAATTTCCTTACTTTTTCTTTTAGTTTAAAATTTTTTCGGTTTGCTTTGCGCAAATGGCGTTGTTGTTTGCGTCCTAAAGGTTCGCCGTTTTTAGAACGCGCTCTTGCGTAGGCTTCTTTTTCTGTAAGTTTGTATTTTTCTTTTAATTTTTCAACTTTCTCAATTTCTTCTTCCGTCAAATCAAGTTCAAACTCTTGCAAACCCATATATATTTTTTGTCCGGAACTTTTTTCCGGTTCGTCCTTGTTTTTTTTCCAGAATTTCAGCTTATCGAAGAAACTTTTTTTGCGAATTTTATCGTCTCCTTCTCCGGTCGAAATGGGCGATTTTTTCTTTTTTCGTTTAAAGAAGCCGCCAAATAATTCTTTTTTCGGCTTTTCTTCCTGTGTTTTAGTATCATCAGCCTCTTGAGCCATGCCGGGCAGAAAAAAAACAAACAAAGCAATCAAAAGAATTGTCTTTTTTATAATCAATTTCATTAACTTCGCATTTTAAATTGTTCAAACTAAATTTTAGACACACAAGGGGATTATAAGGACGAAAGTTGAGCGACAACCTTTGTCGTAAGCAAATCGCCCATCACTAATCACCTATCATTCACAAAAATATAAACATATGAAAACACATCACCCAAAGTTACAATATTTTCTTTTGTTTATCGCATTTTCTACGCTATTTTTTGCGTGTAAAGATCCAAAATCCAATATTCCTGAGGTTTATGTTGATATACAAATTTCTATATACGATCCTGATTTTCTTCCGTTGACCATTCCGAACAGTTATGTGTACGTTACGGGCGGAGCTTACAAAAACGGCATAATTATTTATCGCGGAACCGGCGACGATTTTTATGCCTACGACCGAACTTGCCCTTACGATCCGGATGTCGGACGTGTTTCAATTGACGAGAAATGGGGAATCCTCGCGGTTGATACTTTGTGTGGTTCGCAATTTTTGTTGCCCACCGAAACCGTTCAGAAAGGTCCGGCAGCTCAGTTTTTGAAAAAATACAGGACTTCATTTAATTCGTACACCGGCGTATTGAGAGTTTTCAATTAAAAAAAATTGTTCGTTAAACGGAATGAAGAAATTAGAAAATAAAATTTTTGAAGCAAACAAAGAAAATTTCGAGTCGCTTTGTCTTGAAGTTTTCCGATTTCAGCTTGAAAACATTGAAGTATATCGAAAATACATTGCTTATTTGGGCGTAAATCCCGATGAAGTGGACGCTATTGAAAAAATTCCTTTTTTACCTATTGAATTTTTCAAAACCCAAAAAATTCTTTTCCCGAATAAAAAGGAACAAAAAATTTTCACAAGCAGCGGCACGAGCGGTATGCAAACAAGCAAGCATTATGTTGCCGATTTGCAATTATACGAAAAAAGTTTTTTCGGCTCGTTCAGGCATTTTTACGGCAATCCGCAAGATTATTGCATCTTGGCATTGTTGCCCTCTTATTTAGAGCGAACAGGCTCTTCGCTTATTTACATGATGCGTTCGCTTATCAAACAGAGCGCGCATCGCAAAGGTGGTTTTTATTTGTATGATACAGAAAAACTTGCCGAACTTTTGACGCAACTTGCCGCAAACAAGAGCAAGGTTTTATTGCTTGGTGTCAGTTTTGCACTGCTCGATTTGGCTGAAAAACACAAAATGTATCTGCCACAAACCATTGTAATGGAAACCGGCGGCATGAAAGGAAAGCGTAAAGAATTGATTCGGGAAGAGTTGCATGATTTTCTCATGCAGCGTTTGGGTGTAAACGCAATTCACTCGGAATACGGAATGACCGAACTTTTGTCGCAAGCATACTCTAAATCTTCGGGGCTTTTTGCAAGTCCGCCATGGATGAAAATCCTTATCCGCGATGTTTACGATCCGTTTTCGTATGCAGAAGCCCGAAAAACAGGAGGAGTTAATGTCATAGATTTGGCAAATTTGTATTCCTGCTCGTTTATCGAAACGAAAGATCTCGGACGAATTTATCCTGACGGGAAATTTGAAATTCTCGGCAGATTCGACAATAGCGACATTCGCGGTTGTAACCTTTTGGTTTCGTAATTGTCATTCATCGAAGAGGTTTGAGTTTTTCATGAGCCTACATTTTTAAGCCGCCGAAATTTGCTCGAAAGTATGCTCACAAGACAAACCTCCAAGCAAAGATTAGGTCTAAAATTAAAAGTGTCTCGTCTTGAAAATGGTTTACGACTCATCATTCATCATTAATCGTATAATTTCCACACTTTCACCTGTCATGGCAGAAATATCAGCTATGTTCATGCCTGTTTTGTAAAGTTTGTTTATGATTTTCCTGAGTTTTTGCTTGGCTTCTTCTTCTCGCGCTTTGGCTTTCTCCAATTGATTTTCAAGCTTTTCTATTCCTTTGTAATACCGCTTTTCTGCATCTATACGCTCTACTATTTCTTCATCTAAAACTGCGTTTTTCAAATG
>PDWI01001214.1_pt1 | contig 41255 bp, 20 predicted proteins | sample 1430891 | NCBI WGS metagenome assembly PDWI01 (sample SAMN01162508, study PRJNA174530) | Oral metagenome, whole genome shotgun sequencing project. | biome: Marine environment; feature: Marine mammal; material: Swab sample of the gingival sulcus; isolation source: swab sample of gingival sulcus... | reverse complement strand
GAAACAACTATTCCAGGTATTACTTATTTAAAAGACTGTTTGCAAAAGAAATCGGAGGAGATGAAGCAGATAGTAAAAATAGGTCGTACTCACTGGATGGATGCAACTCCGCTTACTCTTGGGCAAGAGTTCTCTGGCTATGTAGCTCAGTTAGACCACGGATTAAAAGCACTTAACAACACCTTGCCACACTTGTCAGAATTGGCACTTGGAGGAACTGCGGTTGGCACAGGATTAAATACTCCAAAAGGTTACGATGTTACTGTTGCAAAATATATTGCTGAATTTACAGGAATGCCATTTGTAACAGCTCAAAACAAATTTGAGGCATTAGCAGCACACGACGCAATAGTGGAAACTCACGGAGCATTAAAGCAAATTGCAGTTAGTTTGATGAAGATTGCTAACGATATTCGTTTAATGGCATCAGGTCCTCGTTCGGGTATTGCCGAATTGATTATTCCAGCTAACGAACCAGGTTCATCAATTATGCCAGGTAAGGTAAATCCAACTCAGGTTGAGGCTTTAACAATGGTTTGTGCTCAAGTTATGGGTAACGACACTGCAATTTCAGTTGGTGGCTCTAACGGTCAGTTTGAGCTTAACGTATTCAAGCCAATGATGATAGCAAACTTCTTACAGTCAGCTCGTTTATTGGGCGATGCTTGTCGTGCGTTTACTGATAATTGTGCTGTTGGCATCGAGCCAAACAATGTTCGCATAAAGGGATTGTTGGAAAACTCGCTAATGCTAGTAACAGCACTTAATACACATATTGGTTACGAGAAAGCAGCAAAAATAGCTAAAAAAGCACACGCTGAAAATACTACTTTGCGTGAAGCAGCATTGGAGTTAGGTTTCCTAACCGATGAGGAATTTACCAAGTGGGTTGACCCCAACAAAATGATTGGTAGTTTAGAATAGAAATTTATTTATTCAGATTATAAAAGCACCACCCAAGATTTTATTTTGGGTGGTTTTTTTATTTATTTTGCAAATAACAAATAAACATAGGTAATTATGCAAAAATATAACTTCTACAATCAGACATTAAAACTAATAAAAGCAATAGTATTCGGACTTATTATATTTGCCATTTTTAGGTTTATATTTGTATTTAGGTTTGGTAATTTAACAACATTTACCGATAACATTAGCGATATGCCATTGGCTTTATGGCGAGGTTTCATATCCGATATGCAAGTAGTATGCTATTTACTTATATTGGTCTATGTTATAAATTTTCTTAGTATAATTCCTTCAGATAAAGTTCGTATTTTTGCAAATAAATTTTCAGTTATATATATACCAATAGCATTTACTATTGCAATAATTACAACACTTGTAAATCATGAATATTATTCATTCTTTAAATTAAATTTTAATCCTGTTCTGTTCGATTTTTTCGATGAATCTCCATTATTATTAATGCAAAGTATGTGGCAGGAGCATCCTGTTATCCTTATTCTACTATGTATGGGTTTGTTGGCTTGGGGTGTAGTTATTGTAATAAAACGCATATATCTTAATAAAAAATATGTTATAAACGCACCTAATTCATTGGTTCAGATAATTTTAGGTTTAGCTATAACATTTTTATTTTTTGTTTCAATGAGAGGTTCGTTAGGTACATTTCCTTTACAGAAGGAAATGTTGATAGTATCTGATAATGAGTTTATTAATATTTGTGTTCCTAACCCTTTATATTCATTAAAAGATGCTTATATAAGTGTGAGAGACCAATTTAATTTTGAAGACCCCAATAAAGTAGCTGAGAATAGAGGTTTTTCTTCGATAGAGGAAGCAGTATCGGTATATTACGATGTTGATATTGATTCAGTAAAGCAAAATACCATTGACCATTATATCTTTCAGAAGTCATTTCTAAAGAAAGATACAACACAATATAATATTGTCTATGTTGTAATGGAAAGTATGAGTAATATATTATTAGATTTTCATAGTAAGGACAATAATCTGTTAGGAGCATTAGAGAAACATTTTAATGAAGATGTTGTTTTTCGTAATTTCCAATCCTATGAGAATGGTACACTAGCATCATTAGAGCATATAGTTGCATGTTTGTCGTACAGTTATGTTTTCGATTCTAAATACAGATATAATAACTTTGGTTTGTCATTAGCTAAGCCTTTTAAACGAGCAGGTTATAAAACAAACTTTACAACAGGAGTTAGTTTAGGTTGGCGTCATATTGGCGAGGCATTAGTTAATCAAGATTTTGATGAAGTACATGGACAACGCGCTATATTAAAACATTATCCTCAAGCGACATCAAATAAGGCATGGGGAGTTTACGACCATTGTGTATTTGATTATATATATCAACAGTTAATTAATAATAAATCGGATTCGTCAATGTTTCTTCTTTCCTTATCATCAACTAATCATACACCATATCAGTTACCATCCGATTATAAACCTTATCCTATTAATACCGATTTGTATAAAGATGATAATATATCATTAGATAAAGAAACTTGTGCAGATGTTTTGACAGCCTATCAATACAGCAACGATGCTATAGGAAAATTTTTAGATAAGATAAAAAACTCAGAATTAGCAAAGAATACTATTGTTATTGTAACAGGTGACCATAATAATAGGTCAATCTTCAACTTTAATACTCAATCAATGCAAACATTTAAGTATTCCGTTCCATTGTATTTGTATTTACCCAATAGCCTTAAAGATAGTTTGTGTATTGACACCAAACGTTGGGGGTCGCATTGTGATATTATGACTTCGATATATCCGTATGTGCTTTATAATGTCGAATACCCCTGCTTAGGGCAAAATTTGTTTGATAAAAATAAACCTAATAATGAATATTATAGTATAAATATAAGGCAGAACTTATATTCAGAAACAGCTAATAAAGAGCGTATAGAGAGAAAAATAAAAGCAAGAGAAGCTATCATTCTATATTATTATGGTAAACAGTTCCAATCTTTAAATTAACGACAACTTACTTTATATAATCTCAAAAAGATACCTGTTTAATATAAAAATATACCTATTAATCAAAATAAATATGTTTTTTAACATATTTTGTGTTATGTTATATAATGTAAAACTTTAATTATCTTATATAATAGCTGAGTTTGAGCATCTATTAAATTGATAAATATGATAGTTTTTTTATATTAAAATTTGGTGAAATGTTTTTTTATTCATTAATTAGCGTTGTATAACAACATTTAACAACTATTTATTAACTTAAATTTTTTTTATATGAAGAAATTTACAATGCTACTTATGTGTCTTTCTATATTTGGCATATATGTAGCAAGTGCACAAAACAGAACTATTACAGGAACAGTAACAAGTTCTGAAGACAATATGGGATTACCAGGAGTGTCAGTGACCGTTAAAGGAACAACAATAGGTGCAGCTACTGATATTGATGGTAAATATTCTCTTAGCGTACCACAAGATGCTACAATATTAGTATTCTCATCAGTAGGTATGAAAACACAAGAAATTACTATTGGTGCTTCTAATAGTGTTTCAGTTGTTATGGAACCTAATACTATTGATGTAGATGAAGTTATGGTAGTGGCTTATGGAACCGCTAAAAAGAAAACGTTTACGGGTTCTGCTAAAAAAGTAGAAGGCGAAAAATTAGAAATGAAAGGTACTTCTGAAATAACTAAAGCATTAGCGGGAGAAGCTTCTGGTGTACAAGTTATTAGTGGTAGTGGTCAGCCAGGGTCAAATGCTAAAGTGAGAATTAGAGGTTATGGTTCGGTTAATGCTAGTAGAGCACCTTTATATGTAGTTGATGGAGTTCCTTATGATGGAGATATAAGTTCTATTAACCCTTCGGACATAGCCAATAGTACAGTATTAAAAGATGCTTCAGCAGCCGCTCTTTATGGTTCTCGTGGTGCTAATGGTGTTATTCTTATTACTACTAAAAAAGGTAAGAGAGGAAAGTCTGAAGTTCAAGTTGATGTTAAGACAGGTATAAATATGAGATTATTACCTAAATATGAAGTTATTGATGATCAAGAAGAGTTTGTAGAATTAGTATGGGATGGATTAAATAATAATAGAAAAGCATTATCTGCTGAATTTAATTCTTATGGAATACCATGGGGTGAAGATATTATTGCTAGTAAATTGTTATTTGACGATTGGGGATATGGTATTCCTAAAGGATATAATATGTGGAAAGCAAAATCAGATTCTTTGATAGATCCTGCAACGGGAAAGTTTAGACAAGGAATAGAAAGATTATATACTCCAGAAAGTTGGGAAGAAAATATTTTTAAAGCTAAAGAAGTATATGATATTGGAGTCAAATTTAGTGGAGCTAATGAAAAATCAAGTCATTATACATCATTTAATTTTAGAAATGATAAAGGATATTACATAAATTCTTCATTTAAACGTTTAAATGCACGTTCTAATTTAAATCAGGAAGTTAAATCTTGGCTAAGTACAGGTTTAAATATGTCATATTCTTATATGGAATATAGTCAACCAGGGCAAGGTGGTAATATGAATAATGGCTTTGCTTTTGTTAATGGTATGCCTAGTTTATTCCCTGTGTTTAATAGAGATAAAAATGGAGAGAAGATAGAAGATGAATTAATAGGGGGGTATCAATATGATTATGGTCAATTAAAAAACAGACCTTTTGGATGGGGAGTAAATCCAGCAGGAGCATTACAATTAGATAAAGACCTAACTCAATCAAATCAAGTGGAGGTAAACCCTAACTTGAAAATAACTTTCTTAAAAGATTTTACCTTTACAACTCGTTTAGGAGCACAATATCTTATGAGTGATAATAATAGTATGACAAACTTATTTTATGGTGATGCTGAAGGTATAGGTAGAGCTTCTAGAACTCATGTTCAAAAATTATCTTATACTTGGAATCAAATATTAAATTGGTCACATAGTTTTGATATTCATAATCTATCTGCTTTTGTAGGACATGAGGTTAATGCTATGAATTATAAGTATATGTATGGAGGTATGAGTAAATTAGCTGACCCATATAACTCAGAACTTTCTAATGGTATAATTAAAGATGGATTATCTTCTTATACTAGTAAATATGCTTTAGAAAGTTATATTGCTCAATTTAAATATGATTATGACGAGAAATATTTTTTCCAAATAAACTATAGACGAGATGGTACATCACGTTTTCCAGAAGATGCTTGGGGTAATTTTGGTTCTGTGGGTTTAGCTTGGTTAGTTAACAAAGAGTCATTTATGGAAAATTTATCTTGGTTACGTGAACTTAAGTTAAAAGCTAGTTATGGTATTTTAGGAAATCAATCATTAGGTTCTTTCTATCCTACATTAGATTTATATAGTGTTGCAAATCTTAATAGGCAAATAGCATTATTGATAGGTGGTAAAGGAAATAAAGATTTAACTTGGGAACAAAGTAAAACTTTGAACTTTGGAGTTGATTTTAATATTAAAGGTATAATAGAGGGAGGAATAGAGTATTTTACTAAAAATACTGATAATCTATTATTCTATCAGCAAGTGTCACCAGCATTAGGATATAATAGTATGCCTATAAATGGAGGAGTTCTTAATAATGCTGGTATTGAGTTAGAATTATTAGCTCATGTAGTTAATACAAATGACTTTAAAGTTAATATTAATTTAAATGCTTCAAGATATTCTAATGAATTGAAAGAAATGCCATTAGGTGCAGATGGTAAAACTGTACATTTAGAGCAACATGGTTTATTTGCTTATCAAGAAGGACGTTCTCTTTATGATTTTTATATGAGAGAGTATGCAGGAGTAAATCAAGAAACAGGAGCTCCTCAATGGTATACTTATTATGATACAGAAACAGGTAAAATTGTTGATAATCTAGAGGACTATAAGCATAACAATCCTAATGCTCAATTTGAGAAAAAAATTACAGAAGTTTATGATGATGCAACCTTGGCTTATATTGATAAATCTATTATACCTGAAGTATTAGGTGGATTTGGTTTTGATGTGTATTTTAAAGGTGTAAAACTTATGGCTCAATTTGCTTATAGTATAGGAGGTTACGCTTATGATGGTTCTTATGCAGCATTAATGCATAATAAAGCTCAAGGGGGATATAATTGGCATATTGATATGAGAAATAGGTGGACTCCTGATAATACAAATACCGATATTCCAAAATTAATGACTCATGGTGATGTTAATTATGATAAAGCTAATGCAACATCATCAAGATTCCTTACTAAAAAATCATTCTTAAATCTTTCTACAGTTAATTTATCATATACTTTCCCTAAAAATATATTGGATAAGTTAAGATTAGGAGAATTAACAATATTTGCCAATGGAGATAATTTATTTTTATTATCTGCACGTAAAGGATTTAATCCTATGATGTATGAAACAGGAGGTAGTGACTCTTATGGATATGCTCCTTTGACAACGGTTACTGGAGGAATAAAGTTAAAGTTTTAAGTAATTAATAAAAAATAAAGATATGAAAATAATAAAAAATATAAATTATATAATACTTTCTGTATTATTAATTTTGAGTTCATGTAGTAAAGATTTTTTAGAAGAAGAACCAACAGGTTCTATTACTAAAGAAAGAATAGCAGAGGTTGTTAAGATAAATCCCGAAGCTGCTAAAGGAGGTGTGAATGGCTTATATAATATGACATTTCTATACAAAGTAGGAGGTGTGGGTGGACATACTGATTTTGGTCAAAAATCATTTGATATTGCTTCTGGAATTTTATGTGGAGATATAGCTCAAACCTCTCATAGTTATGGTCATTTCGCAGATGTTTCAAATTTATCAGGTTTAACTAAAACAGGAGACTATAGTTATAAAGTATGGTATACTTATTATAAGATAATAAGAGCAGCTAATACTGTAATAGAAGCTAATGAAAAACTTCCTTATGAGCAAGCTAAATATTCATTAGGGCAAGCTAGAGCAATGCGAGCTTATGCATATTTATATCTTATTAATTTTTTCGCACCTCCTTATTTAGATGGAGCTGATAAACCCGGAGTAATTATTCATGATAAAAATGATGGTATTGCAAAGGGATTGTCAACTATTCAAGAAGTGTATAATTTTATAGAACAAGATTTAACTGATGCATTAAAAGATTTAGATGGTTTTAAAAGATCGTTTAAGTTCCAAATGAATCAAAATGTTGTTAGAGGATTATTGACTTATACGTATTTGTTTGAAGGTAAATATCAAGAAGCGGAAGAAACATCTAATGCTGTTATTTCTTCAAATGAATTTACATTGATGTCAAAAGATGAAGTTATAAATTCAGGTTTTAATAATGTTGATATTCCCGGATGGATGTGGGCTATTGATTTAGATTTAGATAATACGGCAGCATTACCTACTTTTTGGGGCATGATGGATATGTGGACTTATGGTTATCAGTCAGTTATAGGATTTAAAATTAATAAGGAGTTATGGGAAGCTATTCCAGCTACAGATATTCGTAAGCAACAATTTGTTTATAATGGACCAGATTATACTGATAAAAAACGAAAAAAATATCCAAAACAAGCTTTTTTACGTCCTACAAATAAGTTTTTTGATAAGTATGCACACAATGTTACTAGAATGGGGGATAGAACATGGACTAATGATGAGGTTTATATGAGAGTAGCAGAAATGTATTTAGCTAAGGCAGAGGCTCAAGCTAGACAAGGTAAAGATGCAGAAGCAAAAACAACTTTACTTGAATTAGTATCACAAAGAGATACTGAGGCAGCTACAATTATTAATCCATTATCAGGACGAGATTTATTAGACCAAATATATTTTCAGTGGAGAATTGAGATGTGGGGTGAAGGTAAAGGTTTTTGGGCTATGAAACGTTTTCAAGCTACTAACAAAAGAGGCTCTAATAGTTTTAAATATGGAACTCAAGATTTTGTATATAATGCTCCTGAGTTGATATTAGAAATACCTGAAGATGAATTAAATACAAATCCTCATATTGATTAATTTTTAATATTAAAAAATAAATAAAACTGGGCATATATTAAATATGTCCAGTTTTTTTAATAAAAAAATAAATAAAGAAATGAAAAAAATACTATTTATAATAATATCATTATGTTTTGTAGTAAATGCTTCTTCACAAAACATAGATAACTTTAAGACCTATAAATTAAAAAATGGTTTAACTGTAATATTAGACCAAGATACTACCCAAACACAAGTGTTTGGAATGGTTGCTGTAAATGTAGGCTCAAAAGATGAAGAGTTAAAAGCTACAGGTTTAGCTCACTACTTAGAGCATATGCTATTTAAGGGTACTCAAACTTTAGGTACAAGCGATTGGGAAAAAGAAAAACCATTAATCGAAAAAACTTATAAATTGTATGATAAAATACAATCAGCTAAAACCCAAGAAGAAATACAGCAAATTAATAAAGAAATTAATGATGTATCGCAAGAGGCTAGTAAATATGCTATACCTAATGAATTAAGTAAATTGGTAGAGCAAATGGGAGGTGTAGGAATGAATGCCTCTACTAGTTTTGATATAACCGAATATCATAATACATTTCCTCCTAATCAATTAGAAGCTTGGTTAGATTTATACTCACATCGTTTTCAAAAGCCTGTTTTCCGTCTTTTCCAGACAGAATTAGAGGCTGTTTATGAGGAGAAGAATAGAGCTGAAGATAATCCAAGTAGTGCATATCAAAATGCTCTTATGAAATCTATTTTTGGAGAACACCCTTACGGACGTCCAATAATTGGTTATACAGAACATTTAAAAAGACCTTGGATGAGTAAAATGAGGGAGTTCTTTGAAAAATGGTATATTCCAAATAATATGGCATTAATACTTTCAGGTAATTTTGATATTAAGAAAGCAGAAAGTATAATAAGTGAAAAGTTTGGCAAATGGCAAAGTAAACCTATGCCAGAAAGATATAATGTTGAAGTAAAACCTTTTAAAGGAGTAGAGAAAGTTAAAGTGAAACTATCTCCATTTCAAAGAGCTGAATTGGTTTATAGAGGAATGTCAAATAATTATGATGATGAATTGGCATTAGATGTTTTATCTAAGATACTAAGTAATAGAGCACAAACAGGATTACTTGATAAATTAAGTTTAGATGGAAATGCTATGTTTGTTCAAGCTCATCATGAAACTTTAAAAGATGGTAGTATTTTTAGTATTTCTTTTGCCCCTGTTTTTGATGTTAATCAGCGTCGACAAATGTCTTTTAAGTCAGTGGAAACATTAATACAAACAGAATTAAGTAATGTGAAAGAAGGAAATTATCCAGATTGGTTATTGAATCAAGTAAAAAGTGATATGCTAAATTCTTATAAGTTAATGTTAGAGAGTACTTCAGCTAGAGCTTTTGCTTTTGCGGATATGTTTATTAGGAATCAAGATATTAAATCATTTTTTACATACAAGCGAGAATTAGAAAATGTTAATAAACAAAAAATTAGTGAAATAGCTAATAAATATATAGGTAAGAATTATCTTGCTTTCTATTCAAGTAAAGGTGAAGGTAAAAAGGAAAAAATACAGAAACCTAAATTAGACCCTATTAAGCCAGTAGCTCATAAACCATCAAAATATGCAGAGTATTTCTCAACAATACCTGTAATGAAGGTAAAGCATAATTTTGTTGATATAAAAAATGATGTGGCTAAAGAGAAATTTCAAGACAAGGTAAACCTATACTACGTTAAAAATAAGCGTAATGATGTATTCTCAATGGATGTTATATTTCATGTAGGAACAAAAAAAATACCTATGCTACAATATGCTATCAGCTTAATTAATAATGCTGGAGTAATGGCTCAATATAAGCCTAATGAACTTCGTCAAGAGTTTGGAAAGTTAGGTGTAAACTATAACTTCTCAGCTAATGATAATTATACAATAATTCATTTGCAAGGTAGTGAAAAAGTGTTAGGGCAAGCTTGTCAGTTAATTACTCGTTTAATGTTATTGCCAAAAATAGAGGATAAAGCACTGGATAGAATTATAGGTATGGAATATCAAAACCGAATGATAGGTAAGGATATGCAGCAGGTTCAAGAAGATGCTCTTTCTGAATACATTGAATTTGGTGATAAGAGTTCATACCTTAAGGTAGTGCCTTTAAAAGATTTAATAGGTATATCGCCTTCAAAACTTACAGGTATATTAACAGAGGCTTTTTCTTATAATGCTGATATTCACTATTATGGAGAGAAGCCTTTGGCTGAAGTTAAAAAGACATTAAAAGATAATCTAGCTTTTGCAACTAACCGAAAGACTGGAAATTCACCAGTATTACAACAAGCAAAAAAATATGAGGAGAATACTATCTTTGTAGTTAATAATAGTAAGGCTACTCAGAGTAAGATAATTCTGTTTGTTAATGGACAGCCAGTAGCTATAGATGAGTTACCTACTGTAAAAGCATTTAATCAGTATTTTAGTGGCGGTTTTACAGGTTTAATGATGAAAGAAATAAGAGAGTATCGTTCGTTAGCATATGGAGCAAATGCTTATGTTAACTCTCCTCAGTTAACATCGTGGGATGCTAATATGTACGGAACAATAGGTACACAAGGAGATAAAACGGTTGAGGCTATTGAGGTATTAACAGGTTTATTAAACAATATGCCACAATATCCTGAAAGAATAGAAAATATAAAAACTTATTTAATAAGTTCTTCATATTTATATCGTCCTTCGGATAGGAATTTATCATATTCTATATACAGATGGGGGCTAAAAGGATATAAAGAAGACCCTGTAAAAGTAAACTTACCTAAATATGAAAATCTACAGTTTGAAAATTTGTTAAATTTTTATAATAAAAATATTAAAGATAAACCGTATGTTATAGGTATAGTAGGTCCAACTAAGAAAATTGATTTAAAACAATTAGAGAAGTTTGGTAAGGTTGTGAAAGTAAACAAATCTAAACTATTCTATAAAGAATCATTTTAATAATATATAATTTATAATATTTAAGCCTCTAAGATGTGTTATAATCTTGGAGGCTTTTTTTTATTAAAGCGGGTATCATATATTTTTGCAAATATATTTATATATTTTTTGTGAAATAAAAAAATATATGTACATTGTAGCATTATTAATATAAAAAACATAAAATTATGAGGAAATTATTTTTACTTACAATTACAGTCTTGTTTTCATTAGGCTTATTCGCTCAAGAGGCGACTTTTAATGAAAAATTTGATACCTTCTTACCTGAAGGTTGGCAAATATCTAATTTCTATTACAATACATATAATAAAAAGTATGAAGATTGGAAAAATAGCAGTTACTCACCAGATGTGCAAAGTGCAGCTTTTTCTCAGGGGTCTTATTCAAATTCTGAGGGGTATTGGTTAGTTACACCTGTTTTAATGCCAGTTGATGGTAAAAACACTATTACATTCAAATATAAAGGTTCTACAACTACAAGTAATCTTCAAGTAAAAGTATCAACAGCTAGTGCAGAAATGACAACTGATAATTTTTCGGAAGATATAGAGGAACTTTTTGATGCTGGTTTTACAGAAGAATATCAAACGGCTACAATTAATTTAGCAAAATATAATGATCAAAAAATATATATAGCTTTTGTTAATTATGAAACATCATTTTCAAATTGGGTAGCATTAGATGATTTTGAGAGTGAAGTGGCAGTATATCAACCAAAAAAAGATGCCGTAATAACCGAGATAATGAATAAAACGGCATTTTATGGTGAGCATGATATTGTTGTTACTATAAAAAATAATGGTTCAGAGAATCTTACTGCTTGTAAAATAAAGTATTCGGTAAATGATGGAGAACAAAAAGTGTTTGATTGGACAGGAGATTTAGCTAAAGGTGCAACAGAGGTCGTTACTATAGCCGAAAAGTATAGTTTTGTTCCAGTAGGAGAATATACAATATCAGTTGAGGTAGAATTAGAAGGAGATGAAGAATCTTCTAACAATACTAAAACAAAAACAGTAAATTACTTTGGTGCATTAACTTGTCCTATTGAGAATAATTTTGAGGCCTTAGATGCTGGTTTAGGTTGGAAATCGTCAGGTTTTACAATAGGTTTTCTATTTGATCCTAATTTACAGCCTAGAAGCGGAAATTATGCTTTATCTACTAAAGGGGAAAACGCATATGTTTTTACACGTCTAATAAGTGTAAAAGAAAATGAGACCTATACTTTCTCTATTTGGTATAAAACAAGGGGAAAGGCTTATAAAGATGTTAAAATAAGCTATGGTAAAAAACAAGAACTTGTAGATTTAACCGATATATGTAGTGTAAGTCCAGCTGTTTCTAATGATGATTATATGGAGATAACAGGTACATTTACTCCTACAGAAACAGGGGATATTTCAATATGCATACAAGTAGGAGAGTATGGAGATGGAGAAGGAGCTCCAGAAATAGCTTTTGAGGATATGTCAATAATATCAGGAACTCCAGCACAAAAATATACTGTAACTTATAGTGTTGTTAATCCAGAAGGAGGAACATTGGTAGCAAAAGATGGAGAAACTGAGGTTGCGTCAGGAACACAAGTTGATGAGTTTAAAAATATAGTACTGACTGCAACACCAAATGAAGGTTGGGTAGTAAAAGAGTGGACTGCAAATGGAGATGTTGTTACTGATAATATAACAAATGTATTTGACATTGCTAAAGTAACATCTGACACAACTATAACTGTTGAATTTGCACAAGAACAAGAGGTTACTTTTGTAGTTAAAAGTGGAGAAACTGCTCTTGAGGGAGCCACTATCAATGTAAATAACGAGAACTTAACAACCGATGCTGAAGGTAAAGCTACAATTAAATTACTTGCTGGTACTTATCATTATGTTGTAACAAAAGATACTTATGAAAACTTTGAAGGTGATATTGAAGTAACAGATGAAGCAAAGCAAGTAGATATTGATTTAGTAAAAACAGGTGTTAATGATGATATGGTACAAACCTATGAGGTTATGCCTAATCCATTTACTGATAAATTAGTATTAAAAGGAGTCGCTAATGTTAAGGAAATAAGCATATATAGCGTAACAGGTACAGTAGTTTACTCAAATGTTAATATATTAGCAAACCAAGTAATTGTAAATACAAATGATTTAAAACAAGGTGTTTATATTATTAAGGTAACTAATAAACAAGGTAAGAGTAACTATAATAAAGTAATAAAGAAATAGTTGTAAAAATGTAATTTATAAAAAATGCCCGAATAAAATTCGGGCATTTTTTTTAACTATTTTATTACTTAATTTTTTATATAGACAAAGATATGGTATAATATCTATGAAGAATGTTAATTAAAGGTTAAACTATGTTAATGGAATGTTAAAATTTATATATATCTGAGCTACACAGGTTTCTATTAATCTTTTTTTTATAATTTAGCACAAAAAAACATCTGTGAATAAACGTAACTATACTATAATTATATTATTAATGACTTTATCGTTGTTAGGTATTATTGCTGTGCAAGTATTTTGGATGCGTAGAGCTATATTGGAAAAAGAACAACAATTAGATAGTCAAATTAATGAGGCATTACATCGTACCGCTTACCTTATTGAGCGTAACCGAAATGCTTATTTGTTGTCTAATTTTAAACAAATGCAGTTAGGACATGTGTTACATAAAAATTCTAGTAATAATAGTTTAAACGATTTTATGAATTTCTGGCACGAGATTTATAAAGATAAGCATTTAACTAAAACATATCAATCGGAAGAGAGTTCTAAAAAAACTACATATTCGTTAGATACAACTATTGTAACAGGCAATACAGAAAGACATATACGTGTGGTACAAACTAATAGTGCTAGTAATAATGTAAATAAACAGTTTGAGCAGACTACAAGACAAATAAAACAGCATTTAAGTGGTGTTATCGACCAAATGGCTTTAGAATTTTCATTGCAAGGAGCAGGGATATCTGAAAATTTAGTGTCTAATTTGTTAGAACCCACATTAAGGAGTCAGTTAAAAAATTTGGGTATAAATCTTAATTTTGAATATGCTATAACCAATAGTAGTGGGCAATCGTATAAAAACATGAAGTCCGATAAATGGACTGATGACAATATAAGTAAAGCATACAAAACAACATTATTCCCTAATGATATAATGGGAGGACGATACTTTTTACAAGTATTCTTTCCTGAAAAAAGAAGTATTATTTACAGTTCCTTAATTTGGTTATTTATAGGTTCTGTGGTATTTACACTTATAATTATTATTACGTTCTTTTACACCTTGCGTACTATATTTAATCAAAAGCATTTGTCGGAGATGAAGAGCGATTTTATTAATAATATGACGCATGAATTTAAAACGCCAATAGCAACAATATCTTTGGCTACTGATGCAATATCTAACCCTATGGCAAAAGGTAAGCCTGAACAAGTATCGCGTTTTCTGCAAGTTATACGTGAGGAGAATAAACGCATGAACCGACAGGTTGAGAATGTTCTACAAATGGCAATGCTCGATAAAAAAGATTTTAATCTAAATTGTAAGCCAATTTATGTTCATTCGTTAATATCGCAAGCCGTTAAGAATATTAGTTTGCAAGTTGAACAGAAGGGTGGAACTATAATCCAAAAATTAGAGGCTACTACCGATTTGTTAAATATTGATGAAAATCATTTTACTAATATCATTTATAATCTTCTTGACAATGCAAATAAATATACCATAGATAAAGAACCTAAGATTGAAGTTAGTACATATTCCAAACAAGGGTATTTTTATATTGATGTTAGCGATAATGGTATGGGTATGGATAAAGAAACTCAAACAAAGGTGTTTGATAAATTTTTTAGATATTCAATGGGTAATGTGCATACTATAAAAGGCTTTGGTTTGGGTTTGAGTTATGTTAAGGGTGTAGTTAAGGCCTTTGGTGGCGAAATAGATATAAAAAGTGTAAAGGGCAAGGGTAGTACGTTTACTGTAAAAATACCTTTTTAGTTTAGATGGTTGCAAATATCTAATATCTTATAAAATAATAAAGTATGACAAAAATATTTTTAGTAGAAGATGATTTGAATTTTGGAGCGGTTATGCAATCGTATCTTGAAATGAATGAGTTTACTGTAAATTGGATAGATAGTGGACGAAATGCTGTTGATGAGTTTATGAAAACTAAGGATTATGACCTTTGCATACTCGATGTTATGTTGCCTTATGTTGATGGCTTTACCATTGGCGAAAGCATAAAAAAGGAATGTCCAAATGTTCCGATAATTTTTCTGACAGCCAAAACAATGAAAGAAGATATGATTAAAGGGTTCGCCTTAGGTGCTGATGATTATGTTACTAAACCATTTGATTCGGAGGTGTTAATATACAAAATAAAAGCCATACTAAATAGAAATTCAGCTGTACAATCGGCGGTTAATACTGAGCCCATTATTAAATTTGGTCAATTTACTTTTGATTATAAACAGCGTTTGTTAAAGCATGGTGCTCAGCAGGAACAAAAGCTATCGCCTAAAGAGGCGGACTTATTATTGCATCTGGTAAATAATAAAAATAAGGTATTAGATAGAAATTTTACTTTAAATAAAATATGGGGCGAGGACGGGTATTTTACAGCTCGTAGTATGGACGTGTATATCACAAAACTACGCAAATACCTTAAAGCAGATGATAGTTTAAGTATAATAAATATTCATGGTAGTGGGTATATGTTAAAGTGTGATGAGGTGTAGTATCAGTAATGGTATAGAATAAAAAATCCCAAAATAAACATATTTTGGGATTTTTTTTATGGTAATCTCTAAAAATAGTAAAATTCAAGGCGTAAGGGAATTTTAAACCGCAGTTTACTGTTGTAAATGAGGATTTTAAATTTTTGAAACAACGCAGAAGTTTGCATTTTTAGAGGTTACCTTATGATTTATCTCTTTATGCTAAAATATAGAGAAAGCAACTGTTAAACCAGCCATAACAACCGACACCATACTCATCAATTTAATTAATATATTGATAGATGGACCCGATGTGTCTTTAAATGGGTCGCCAACAGTATCTCCAACTACAGCAGCTTTGTGCGAGTCGCTACCTTTTCCTCCGTAGTTTCCTTTTTCTATGTATTTTTTAGCGTTATCCCAAGCGCCACCAGCGTTATTAAGCATAATAGCTAAAGTGAAACCAGTTACTAATGTTCCTGCTAATAGACCAACAACACCAGCAACGCCAAGTACCACGCCAACAACAATAGGTACAGATATTGCTAATAATGAAGGCATAATCATTTCGCGTTGAGCTCCTTTTGTAGATATCTCAACACAACGAGCATAATCAGGAGTGCCTGTACCTTCCATAATTCCAGCAATTTCACGGAACTGACGGCGTACCTCATCAACCATAGCACCAGCAGCACGACCTACTGCTTTCATAGTCATTGCACAGAACACAAAAGCCATCATTGCTCCTATAAATAAACCACCTAATAACATTGGGTTTAATATCGATAAATCGTAATAATGAACAAAATCTTTTACAGTAGCTTCAGAAAAAGAATATAAGCCTGTAGTTTGTAAAAATGCATCTCCTTTTTCAGGAATTTTACCTAACCATAACTTAATTTCTTCCATATAAGCAGCCAATAAAGCCATTGCTGTTAATGCTGCCGAGCCAATAGCAAAGCCCTTACCTGTTGCCGCAGTTGTGTTTCCTAACATATCAAGGGCATCAGTGCGTTCTCTTACTTCCTCAGGTAGATGAGCCATTTCGGCATTTCCTCCTGCGTTGTCGGCAATAGGGCCAAAAGCATCAGTAGCTAAAGTAATACCAAGTGTTGATAACATACCAACAGCACCAAAGCCAATACCATAAACGCCATTTGCAAAACTATCAAAACCTCCGCTGAAAGCAAATGCTGCTATTATACCAGCTGCAATAGTTACAACAGGAATCCAAGTACTATACATACCTACTGCAATACCGTCAATAATAGTAGTTGCCGCACCTTGTTGTGTTTGCTGAGCTATGCCTTTTGTTGGTTTGTATTCGTCTGAGGTAAAATATTCCGTTCCTTGACCAATAATTACTCCAGATATTAAACCAGCAACAACAGCTCCAAATACACCCCAACTTATCCATCCAGTATAAACCATTCCTATAAGAGCTAATAATATAAATATGGTACTTCCTAATGTTCCTAAAAGAAGTGCATTTAGTAGGTTCTTTTGTGTAGCCGATTCTTTTGTGCGTACCATAAATATACCTATTATTGAAAGTATAATTCCGATAGCTGCAACTAACATCGGAGCCATTACAGCTTTTAACTGCATCTCTTCGGTTAAATTTGGTAAAGCTGCACCTAAGGCTGCAGTTGCAAGTATTGAACCACAGTACGATTCGTATAAGTCGGCACCCATACCAGCTACATCTCCTACGTTATCACCAACGTTATCAGCAATTGTTGCTGGGTTACGTGGGTCGTCCTCAGGGATACCAGCCTCAACTTTACCTACAAGGTCAGCACCTACGTCAGCGGCTTTGGTGTATATACCTCCGCCAACACGAGCAAATAATGCCTGTGTTGATGCTCCCATACCAAATGTTAGCATAGTTGCGGTTATTTCTATCATTTTATGGTGTGGTGTTGTTCCTGCATGAACTAAGTCTAAGCCTAAAAATGATAGTCCTGTTTGCATGTTTTCAGGTGTGAAAACCACATCATTTAATAACCAAAACCATAATGCTATGTCTAATAGTCCGAAACCAACTACAACCAAGCCCATAACAGCTCCACTGCGGAAAGCTATCTGTAAACCTTTGTTTAACGATTGCGATGCCCCTTGTGCTGTACGAGCCGAAGCATGAGTGGCAGTTTTCATACCAAGGAATCCGCATAATCCTGAAAAGAAACCTCCTGTTAGGAATGCAATTGGTACAAATGGGTTTTGAACTTTAAGATAAGCCAATATACCTAAAAGCACTATCAGTACAATAAATACTTTGGTTACAACTTTGTATTGGCTACTCAGATAAGCCATAGCACCTTTACGTACGTGTTGTGCTATTTCTTTCATGCGGTCTGTTCCTTCAGACTCTTTGCTCATTGATTTAAAGAATCCCCATGCCATCATTAGAGCAACGATTGATGCTATGGGTACAATTATAAAAATACTGCTTAACATAATTTTATATTTTTAATTTATACTAATAATTTTTTAAAGTAGACAAAAATAAAATAATTATTCAAAATAAAAATCAACGAGATATTATTTTTACATTTGTGCCTCAAAAAATAATAAAATGAGTAAAAAAAAGGTAAATATATTGGGAATAGAATCATCGTGCGATGATACGTCGGCAGCAGTAATAAGTGGTCAGATAATGAAATCAAATATTATTGCAAGTCAAGAGGTACATAAACAATATGGTGGGGTAGTACCTGAATTAGCATCAAGGGCACATCAGCAAAATATTGTACCTGTGGTTGATACCGCTATAAAAAAAGCAGGTATGACCGTATCAGACATTGATGCTATTGCTTTTACCAGAGGTCCGGGACTGTTGGGCTCGTTGCTTGTGGGTAGCTCGTTTGCTAAGGGTTTTGCTTTGGCTAATAATGTTCCTTTAATTGAGGTTAATCATCTGCAGGGGCATGTGTTAGCACATTTTGTTAAGGATAAGGAAACCGACCCTGAACCAAATTTTCCTTTTTTATGCTTGTTAGTTTCAGGCGGACACTCCCAAATAATTATGGTTCATGAGCATCTTAAAATGGAGGTAATTGGCTCAACCATAGACGATGCCGCAGGTGAGGCTTTTGACAAGTGTGCTAAGGTAATGGATTTACCTTATCCGGGAGGTCCTGTGTTAGATAAGTTAGCACAGCAAGGTAACCCCAATGCGTTTAAGTTTTCAAAACCTCGCATTGATGGTTTGAATTATAGTTTTAGCGGATTAAAAACATCATTCTTATATACAGTGCGTGATTATTTGAAACAAGATGCAGATTTTATACAAAATAATTTGAATGATTTATGTGCATCGTTGCAATACACTGTTGTTGATATTTTAATGGATAAATTAAGTAAAGCGGTTACGCAAACAGGAGTAAAACAGATAGCTGTTGCAGGAGGGGTGTCGGCAAACTCGGCATTGCGTAAGGCAATGATTGACTATGGTAAAAATGAGGGCTTAGATGTGTTTATTCCGCCCTTTCAGTATACTACCGATAATGCGGCAATGATTGCTATTGTGGGCTATTTTAAATATTTGAATCAGGATTTTGCTCCGCAAAGTATTACGCCAATGGCACGTTTTAGTGTTGAGTAAGTTTTTATAATGAAGTTAATTAAATATCTACGTTTAGCATTGTCGTATATTTTTGTATTTCCAATTAAAATATACCAATGGTTTATATCCCCAATATTGCCGAATTCGTGTAGATATTCGCCTACATGTTCACATTATTCTATTTCGGCATTAAAAACTCACGGATTAATAAAGGGTTTGTTTCTTGCTACACGTAGGATATTTAGCTGTAACCCTTGGGGTGGTTCGGGGTACGACCCTGTTCCTGATAAAAACAATTTTACTTGGCGTAAGCCTCAGGCTCAGAAACGGAAGAAAGTTAAATATTAAAATTGAATGCTAACTTTTAATCCATAAGTAAGAGTTTTGTTATTGTATGGGTTAATATCTAAATTGGGAGAAAGGTGAAAGGATAAGTTTGATTTATTTTGCAGTGCAAGGTTTTTTATTTTAGCTATATGAACCACATCAAAGATACTATACATATCTAAAATTTGATTTAATATAAGGCTTGCAAAAAAGATTTGTGAGGGTATACTTCCTGTAAATTTTGCTCCTTTTGATAGAGTATATAAACATATAATCATAGTAGAGGTTTTTCCAGTAAACACATATAAACCTCTTATTGGTTCTTGTACATAACAATATCCGAATATGCTTGGCAGAAAAACATTTATAGTTCCAGCTAGTAGCGGAGAATATTTTTTTGTAGTAACGTTTTGCTGATAGTTTTTTGTTGAAAATTCATGTTTAATATCTTTATATGTGTCCCATTGTGAAAAAGCATCGTAGCTAAATAGACAAAAAATAGAACATACGAAGAATAATTTTATAAGTGTTTTATTTGTAGTATGCATGACAGTTCGAAGTTTTTAGTTAAGTTCATAGAGAAACTCCTAAAAACAAAAATAGTGTTTTTTTGTAAAAAAAAACACTATTTTAATCAATTAACTTATTGTCAAATTAACTCATTAGCATATTAATCTGCTCCTTAATAGCCTTAATCTTAGCCTCAGCGTCAGCTTGTTTTTTGCGTTCCATAGCAACAACCTTTTCAGGAGCTCCGTTTACAAACTTTTCGTTGCTTAGTTTTTTCATAACACTATTTAAAAAGCCCTCGTTATATTTTAGGTCTTCTTGTAATTTGGCAAGTTCAGCCTCTACGTCAATATTATCGCCAAGCGGAATGTAATATTCGGTTGTTTTAACCATAAATGCTATTGCATTGCTTACTTTTTCCTCTACTTGCTCAACATTTTCTAATGCTCCTAATTTAATTGCTACTGAGTTTAATTGCTCAGAGTATCCGTCTTTGCCTAATTTTACGTTTAAAGTTAATTTCTCTTTGTACGATATGTTTTTGCTCTTACGGATATTACGAATCTCCGATATTAAGGCTTTTAAATCTTCAAAGTCGGCTAATATTTTTTCGTTAAACTTAACATTGTTTGGCAATAGGCTTGTCATAATTGCCTCGCCCTCTTTTCTTTCTTCCATTAAGTGCCAAATTTCTTCGGTTATAAAAGGCATAAACGGATGTAGCATTTTTAGTAACTTGTCAAACACGTCTAATACTTCGTCCAAAGTCTTTTTGTCGATAGGTGTTTGATATGCTGGTTTAACAATCTCTAAGAACCACGATGAAAAATCGTCCCAAAATAAGCGATAAACGGTCATTAAGGCATCTGATAAGCGGAACTTATCAAAGTGGTCGTTCATTGTTGCAGTTGCCTGACTTATCTTGTTGTTTATCCATTCTAATGCTTTCGCAGAATGGTCGGGTTGAGGTAGGTTTGCGTCCACTTCCCAACTTTTTACTAAACGGAATGCATTCCATATTTTATTTGCAAAGTTACGTCCTTGCTCTGGTAACGATTCGTCAAAAAGTAAGTCGCCACCAGCAGGAGCACACAATAGCATACCTACACGTACACCATCAGCACCGTATTTTTTCATTAAGTCGATTGGGTCAGGCGAGTTGCCAAGTTGCTTACTCATTTTTCGTCCTTGCTTATCGCGAACCATACCTGTAAAATACACGTTGTTAAATGGCTTTTTGCCTTTAAATTCGTAACCTGCCATAATCATACGTGCTACCCAAAAGAAGATTATATCGTGCCCTGTAACTAAGTCGTTTGTAGGATAATAGTAATCTATTTCGTTATTATCGGGGTTAAACCCATCAAAAACCGACATTGGCCATAACCACGACGATGCCCAAGTGTCTAGTACGTCGTCATCTTGTTTTAAATCGTTGGTTGTTAGGTTATTGTTGCCCGATTTTTGTTTTGCTAAACTTAAAGCCTCATCAATATTATGAGCAACTACATACTCGCCGTTGCCATAGTAATATACAGGAATCTGATGTCCCCAGTATAACTGACGAGATATGCACCAGTCCTTAACATTTTCCATCCAATGGCGATAAACGTTTTTGAATTTTGCAGGGTGGAATTTCACCTCGTCGTTCATAACAGCGTCTAAGGCAGTTTTTGCCATATCGCTCATCTTTAAAAACCACTGAGTTGATAATTTAGGTTCAATTACCGAACCTGTACGTTCCGAGCAACCTACTTTATTTGTGTAGTCCTCAATTTTTAACAGATTTCCTGCTTTTTCAAGGTCTTTAACAATTTCTTTACGAACCACAAAACGGTCTTTGCCAACATATAATTGTGCTTTTTCGCTTAATGTTCCATTATCGTTTAGTATGTCGATGCTTTCTAAGTTGTGTCGCATACCAATTTCGTAGTCGTTAATGTCGTGGGCTGGGGTTATTTTTAGGCACCCAGTACCAAATTCCATATCAACATAATCATCTTGAATAATAGGAACTGAACGATTGATTAGTGGAACAATAACACGTTTGTTTGCTAAATGCTTAAAGCGTTCGTCGTTAGGGTTTATACATACTGCGGTGTCGCCCAATATTGTTTCAGGACGAGTAGTTGCAATGGTTACAAACTCATTTTCGCCCTCTATCTGATATTTTAGATAGTATAATTTTGATTGTTCTTCTTTATAAATAACCTCTTCGTCCGATACGGCAGTTAGAGCCTCTGAGTCCCAGTTTACCATGCGTACGCCTCGGTATATTAAGCCTTTGTTGTATAATTGAATAAACACATCAATAACACCTTTGCTACGTGTTTCGTCCATGGTAAAACATGTGCGTTTCCAGTCGCATGATGCTCCAAGTTTTTTTAGTTGTTCTAAAATTATTCCTCCGTGCTTGTCAGTCCATTCCCACGCGTGTTTTAAAAACTCTTCGCGGTTAAGGTCGTTTTTGTTTATTCCTTCGTCTTTTAATTTAGCAACTACTTTTGCCTCGGTTGCTATGCTGGCGTGGTCAGTACCCGGTACCCAACATGCGTTTTTGCCTTGCATTCTTGCTCGGCGTATTAAAATATCTTGTATGGTATTGTTTAGCATGTGTCCCATGTGTAATACGCCTGTTACGTTTGGGGGCGGAATTACTATTGTGTAAGGCTCACGTTCATCGGGTTTTGAACTAAAAAAATCGTTCTCTAACCAGTATTTATACCATTTATCTTCTGTGTTTATTGGGTTGTAGGTTGTTGCTATTTCGTTTGAACTCATACTGTTTTGTGTTAAATTTTGAGTGTTATGTTATTCCATAATATGGCTTTTCGCTAATGTGTATTAGGAATAAAGATATTTGTAAATATTGTATATTGTTGTTTTTTTAGGTTAAAAACCTGCATTATTTTCCTCTTCGCCTTCTTTGGGTTTGTGTTTCTCAGTAAGGTCTTTAAGGTATAGGTCAAGCCTTTCGGCTGTTTTGTCGTTGAATAAGTTTAAGAATCGCTTTATCGGATTGTTTTCAATAACCTCTTCGCTCATTCTGATAGCAGTTTTACCTTTTACATCAACTAAAACAATTGAACGTGCATGTTGTTCACCATTATTGTCGGTAACTAAGCGTATGTAGTCAGTGCCTGATGTTACTTGTGTTAGTAAAAGTATTGAGTCGCCATTGTGGTAGTATTCCATCCATGCGTCCATGCCATCAACTTGTGGTTTTTGTAACATTGTATCAAGGTTGGTTCTCCAGCTTGGTTCCTCAAAGTGGTTAGTAATATCCGATAATATAAAGAAGTACATCTTATCGATAAATGCTTTTTTTGTTATTAGGCGTTCTTTAGGTAAAAATAAGCCTATTATTAATGGAGATAATACAATGGCTATAGCAACGACTATTAAAATTATTTTCTTCTTATTCATACTTGTGAGATTTACTAAATAATATTGTTGTTTAATTTTTTTATTAAAAATAATAAGTTACAAAGCTAAATAAAATATATGTAAAATATAAGTAATGGAATATATTATTTGTTGTACTAATTGATATTTATGCTTATTTTTTGAGGTGTCAGTAAAAAAAAGTAAATTTGTAAATTATTGAAATAAGAATATTTATTTTATGATTAATAACCCCTTTTTTAAACAAAAATACTTACAAATACTTGATTTCTTTAAGTCATCATCATACTCGCAGATAATAGCAGAATTTAATTTTATTGCATTAATTTTATTAGCTTTTGTAATACCTTTTAATAAATTGCTGATTACTAGTGCTATTGCTCTGTGGGTTCTTACTTGGTTGCTTGAGGGTAATTTTGTACAAAGATTTAAACAATCAATTTTAAGTAAACGACAATGGGTTATTTTTCTGTTGTTTGTGGGGCTATATTTGATACATGTGGTCGGCGTATTTTATAGTGAAAATAAAGATATTGCCTATTTTGATTTGGAGGTTAAGTTATCTATATTAGTGTTCCCTTTAGTTTTGTTTACAATAAAAGGAAATTACAAAAAGAAGTTGCCATTAGTGTTTAAGAGTTTTGTTTTAGGCTTGGCTGTTTCTAGTTTTGTTTGTTTGTTTTATGCTTTGTTTCAATCGCTATCGTATGACGGAACGCAGTTTATATTTGATGCATCGTTACCAGATAAGCCTAATAAAGCTTTGATAGAACTTGTAAGCTCTAGGCAGAGTAAATTATCGTATGGAGAGTTGTCGTTATGGCATCATCCTTCGTATTTTTCGATGTTTTTATCTGTAGGTATGTTTATTTGTTATACCTTTTACAAACGAGCCAAGGATAATTTTACTAAGATATTAAATATTGGTTACTGTATATTATTTGGGGCTATGATTTACCTGTTAGCATCGCGTGCTGGGTTAATTGTACTTATGTTTGAACTGTTATTTATTATCTTGTTAGAACTTAAAACCGATTCGTTAATTAAAAAACTAGTTCTTATTGTTTCGGTGTTGTTGTTTGGGTGGTTTGTGTTTGTTAACAGTCAGTTACAACGTACGGCAGTAATTGTTATAAATAAAGTTAGTGAAACTTTTAATCCTAAAAAACAAGAACAATTGGTTGCGGATACCAGTAAACAAAAAACAGATGCTAGATTATTATTGTGGAAGTATGGTTTTATTTTAGCTAAAGAAAACCCATTAGTAGGCTTAGGTATAGGAGATGCAAAAGAACATCTTGTTGAAACTTATAAAAAGTATGATTATAAAGAAGGTTATGAACGTAGGTTTAATCCTCATAATCAGTATTTAGAGTTGGTTATATGTGGAGGTTTATTAATGTTATCCGTTTTGATATTTCTATTTGGGTATAGTTATTGGTATGCTATCAAAAATAAAAAGACAATATTTTTTGTATTTCTGAGTATAGTATTTATTAATTTTATGTTTGAGGTTATGCTCAACAGAATGGACGGAGTAATATTTATAACATTATTTTGGCTTTTACTTACTTTGGCATACGATACAAAAAAACAATTATCATAAAAAATATTTTAATTATTAACTTTTAACTTTCAATTTTAAATTTATATGGCATTAAAAACAAATAAACCGTTAATTTTACTTACAAATGACGATGGTTATTCGGCATTAGGTTTGCAAAAAGCAATAGAACTTATGAAGCCTTATGGCGAAATTTTGGTTGTTGCTCCTGTAGTAGCAATGTCGGGTATGTCGCATGCAATAACTATAAACACACCTTTACGTGCCGATTTGGTAAGAAAAGAGCAAGGTGTAACAGTATATAAAGTAAACGGAACGCCTGTTGATTGTGTAAAGTTAGCAATTAGTCAATTAACCGATACGTTGCCTGATTTATTAATATCAGGAATTAATCATGGTTCAAATTCTGCAATTAGTGTATTGTATTCAGGAACTATGGGGGCAGCTATTGAGGGTAGTTTAAACGGCATGCCATCAATTGGTCTGTCGCTTGACGACCATAGCCCAAATGCTGATTTTAGTGTTACGGTAAAGCATAGTGTACCTATAGTTGAACATGTGTTAAAAAACGGATTGCCTAAATTTACAGCACTAAATGTGAATTTCCCAGTTTGTACCGAAGAGGAATTTAAGGGAATACAAGTATGCCGACAAACGCAAGGTTTGTGGGACGAGGAGTTTGTAAAACGTAAAGACCCATTTGGTAAGGATTATTATTGGATGACAGGAACTTTTTGTAATCATGAGCCAAATGAATTACATACAGATATGTGGGCTGTTGATAATAATTATGCAGGAGTAGTGCCTGTTACCCCTGATTTTACCAATTACGAGGCTATTAATGATTTAAAAAAGATACAAAATAATTAAATACAGAAATTGACTAAGACTAAGGTTTTTTTGATACATAAGCGAATGATTATTAAGGTTAGAAGTCAGAAGACCGAAGTCGGAAGTAAAAACCAAAAGCTCAACAGCTTAAGTTTTTTTAGTTCATTAGCAAATTAACAAATTAGCACATTAACACATTAACACATTAACAAATGAAGCATAAAGATAATCATATTGTAGGGATAATAATAGGCTTGTTGTTACCTATGCTTGGTATTTTGGTATTTTGTCTATCGTTAATACATAGGTTTGATACTATCGGACAGCTAATTAATCATTTTGCATTTTTTAAAATGTGGTACAAAATATTAACCTTAGCACTTATGCCTAACGTAGCTTTATTCTTTATCTGGAATAAAAAGAATAAGCTAAACCAAGCACGTAGTGTGCTTCTTATGACTCTATTTTACGGAGTATTTGTTGTTATACTGTACTTTTAATTCTATCCATTGTGGTACATACAACAAAAAAACAAGTCCTTAGCATCATATTAGCAATAGTGTGTGTCGGGTTAGGTATTGTAATTAAGTCCGATAAATTTATTGTTGATTTTGAAAGCTCAGACATTCAAAAAATTAATATTTCATTACAAAACAAAGAGAATATATTGGAATTTTGGACGGATTCAATATTAAATTCTGTTACACATAATCATACAATAGATGAATTTGTTACTAAAAACGCCAAGGTTTTAGACCAACTTTACAATCAATATGGTATATCCATACATTTGTACAATAAAGATAATGAACATTTATTTTGGACTGATAACTCAATAGCTTTTGATAATAGTATCTTACAAGAAGAAAAACCTTTTGTTAAATTATCGAATGCTCAAGTTTATCTGTTAAAAAAACAGACGTCGCAATATAAAGCATTGGGTATAATTCTTATAAGGAGTAATTATTCGTATGAAAATAAATTCTTACAAAATGAATTTCATCCATCGTTTAATTTAAAATCCGATGTTAAAATAATACAAGGAAATAAGAGCGATGCAAATGCAATAACTGACAAAAATGACAATTATCTGTTTACTATAAAAACGGAGTATAAAAAACCGTTAAATATTTTATATTCAATAGTTTTCTTTCTGTATAGTTTAGCATTCTTTTTATTGTTATTTTATATTTTTGAGTTCTTTAAAGATAAGCAAATAGCATTTTGGAAATTTCTGATAATATTAATTACCGCATTTGGTGTTCGGTTTTATTTTCAGTTTGTTCTGCACCCCGATTTCTTTACACATATTCCCTTATTTAAACCACAATATTTTGCAACATCGATATTTTTCCCTTCGTTAGGCGATTTGCTTATAACATCAATAATTATACTTATTTTTGTTTATGTATGGGTAACTAAGGTAAAAACGCCTGACATATCTAATGCTAAGTATCCATACATGTTTTTGTGGATAACAATAATACACACCTATGCGGTATTTGCAGTGTATGTGTTAAATTGTTTGATAGAAGACTCATCATTTTATTTTGAATTGTTTGACCTTACAAATTTAACGGTATTCAGTGTAATTGGGTATTTTATTATCTTTATCATCTTCCTAAGTTACATAATGCTTGTAAATAGGGTGGTGCCTGTACTTAAAAAGTATTTTAAAAACTACGTTCCTATACTTTTGGCAAGTTCATTCTCTACAATATTCCTATTGGCTTGTTATTTTCTTGATAAAGAAATTGATTATTCATCATATATATTTGTATTTATACTTACGCTTTTGTGGGTTTACATTAGTTTGCAGAATACTTCAAACTTTGCGGCTATAACTATTATTGTATCATTATTTTCGGTGTATATAGTTAAGTTTATTAATAGTAAAAGTTTTATGAAGACCTTTGAAGAATCGAAGGTTATGGCGGTAAATTTAGCACGAGAAAAAGACCCTGCAGCTGAAATAGTAATAGCCGATGTTATGCAAAAATGTAAGCAGGACACGGTATTAAAAAAACTTCTTAATCCAGAGGATTTTAATTATAATAAATTTTACACCTATTTTAAGAACCATTATTTTAGCGGATACCTTAAGCAATATAATTTGCAACTTACTATATGCGATAGGCAAGATAAATTATTAGTGCATCAGCAAACCAACGGATTTTATAATTGTTACTTTTATTTTAGGCAATTAATTAATAAGGAGGGGTATAAAACAGAAACAAAAAATCTGTATTATCTGCAAAATAACATGGGACTTACCAACTATCTGTTTGTTGTTGATTTATGGTTGTCCGATGTTAATGAAAAAATAAAACTATTTGTTGAGCTAATTAATAAACCTAATTATGAGGTACTTGGTTATCCTGAGTTATTGCTGTCTAAACATACGCAAACTCACTATCAGCATCTGATAAAAACCTTTGCAAAGTATTCTGATGGTAAACTATTAGCGGAGGTAGGTGATTTTCCTTATGCTTTTGAGCGTTCGGTTTATAAACATCAGCAGAAGGAATTTGACTATTTTAGATACGAGGGTAACGACCACTTTGTGTATAATTACGATAAAAATAGTATAATAATAAGTAAGCCTACCGTAACATTCTTTAATAAGATAATATCGTTTACTTATTTGGTGTTGTTTTGTATTGTAATGTTAGTCCTATTGTCGTTAATGGTAAATAGGTTTAGTAATATTATTGATATAAAATTCAATATAAAGAACCGAATAGCTGTTTCAATAACAAGTATTTTAGCATTCTCGATGATATTTGTGGCATTTGCAACAGCAATGTATATTAATGCACAATTTGAAAGAACTCAACGTAAATTGTTACGCGAAAAAACGCAATCGGTATTAGTGGAATTAGAAAACCAAATGCCTGAAATAAAAGATATACAGGAGATTAACCGTAGCGAATTTAACGATTTACTTATCCGTTTTTCAAACATCTTATACACTGATATAAATATATATGACCTAAAAGGGCAGTTATATGCAACATCGCGACAAGAAATTTTTGACCGAAACCTTACGGGAAATCGAATGGACGCAGTGGCATTTCGTGAGTTATTTATAAATAAAAAAGCCCGAATGGTACATAATGAGAGGATTGGTAATCTGCAATATTATTCGGCATATATACCTTTTAGTAACTCAAATAATGAACTGATAGCTTACCTAAATCTTCCTTATTTTTCAAAAGAAATAGAGTTAAAACAAGAGTTGTCAAACTTGTTTGTGGCAGTTATTAATCTGTATGCTTTTCTTGTAATAGTATCGATATTTGTAGCGGTATATTTGGCAGAGCGATTAATTGAGCCATTAAGTTTAGTTCAGCAAAGAATCCGTAGCTTAGATTTAAGTAAAAAGAACGAGCGTATTGCATACGAGGGTAAAGATGAAATAGCAGAGTTGGTTACGGAATATAACCGAATGCTTGAGGAGTTAGATAAAAGTGCAAGGTTATTAGCAAAATCGGAACGTGAGAGTGCTTGGCGAGAGATGGCAAAGCAGATAGCCCATGAGATAAAAAATCCGCTAACCCCAATGAAGTTAAGCATACAGTTATTGAATAAGGCAAAGCAAAATAATTCCCCCGATTTTGATAAGAGGTTGGAACGAACAACAAAAACACTTGTTGAACAAATTGATAGTTTGTCGTCGATAGCTAATGCCTTTTCGCAATTTGCTAAGATGCCTCAAAAACGATTGAAACGTACCAATATTATTCAGCCTATCGTATTAACTGCCGATTTATTTGAGGAGTATGATAATATAGATATATCCTTAGAAAATAGGGCAGGAGAGGAGGTTTTTGTGCTTGCCGAAAATGAACGTATAGTGCAAATATTTAACAACTTAATTAAAAATTCCATTCAAGCTATACCCAATAAACGCAAGGGTAAGGTAAATATCTTTATTGATAAAGATGATAAAAAAGTATCTATACAAGTGCAAGATAATGGTAAGGGAATAAACCCAGAAATACAGCATAAATTATTTGAGCCTAATTTTACTACAAAGAATAGCGGAACGGGTTTAGGTTTGTCCATTGTAAAAAATATAGTGGAGGAGCTTAATGGAGATATCTACTTTGAGTCGGAATTAAATAAAGGCACAAGCTTTTTTGTGAGCTTACCTTTGATAGTGTAGAGTTTTTGCATTAGTATCTATCCTAAGGCTTTTAGTCCTTAGCCTTTTAGTAATTTACTTTCGGTCATTATATTATTGCTTTAGGCGTATAAGTATTAGCTCATAAAAGCTTTAACCGCAAAGAACACAAAGTTTTCGCAAAGAAACGCAAAGTATCCTTTGTGAACTTTGCGAAAATTCTTAGCGAATTTTGCAGTTAAAGAATATGTATTATACTGTAAAGTATTAAAAATAAGTGAATAATACAATACAGACATATATTTATTAAAAGCCTAAGTCAATTATATTATTTATGTATCAGAACTTCATCAAACTTAAAAATTTTAACTTTATAAAAAGGCTAATAGCTTGTAAACTAACAAATAATAAGTATTTTATTACATAAGCTTTCGGATATTAGTGAGAGTTTTTTAGGAGTGCGGAGAGTATAAAAACAAAAAAAGCAGATTGAAAATTATCAACCTGCTTTTTTGTGATTCAGCTGGGTCTCGAACCCAGGACCCCATCCTTAAAAGGGATGTGCTCTACCAACTGAGCTACTGAATCTCCCTAACTTAAAATCTCTAATTATGAAAACTCTTGTGATTCAGCTGGGTCTCGAACCCAGGACCCCATCCTTAAAAGGGATGTGCTCTACCAACTGAGCTACTGAATCAATAATAATTAAATCCTTTTGTTAAAGGAGTTGCAAAAGTAATATTTATATTTTACAATCCAAATTTAAATATTATTTTTTTTGCATAAAAAAAGACTTCAAAAAAAATGGAAGTCTTTTAGTGGGCGATGAGGGATTCGAACCCCCGACCCCTTGGGTGTAAACCAAGTGCTCTGAACCAACTGAGCTAATCGCCCTATTACCAAATAGGGTATTGTTTTAGTGTTTTTTAAGTGGGCGATGAGGGATTCGAACCCCCGACCCCTTGGGTGTAAACCAAGTGCTCTGAACCAACTGAGCTAATCGCCCTAAAACTGAATAAAGAACTTTTTATAAAAGCGTTGCAAAGATAGCCTTTGTATGTTATTTTACAAATTTTTTTTGTTAAAAATGATAATATTTTTTTGAGTTTACTGGCATTTAGTTTTGTTGAGTTAGTTAATATGTTGATTGTCAGTTGGTCAAAAATTATTTGTACAAAAAGTATTTAGGGTAATAATAGAGATAGCAATATTTGTTTATCAAATAACTTAATTGTTCTCTTTTAAGTTTTCAATTTCCTGTATGCTTAGTCCTGTGAGTGTTTGTATATCATTAACTGATAGCCCTAATTTAAGTCCATTTTTAGCAGTTGAAATAGCATTCTTTCTTTTCTCGTCCTCTCGTACTTTGAATTCAGCTTCTTTTTCTAATGAAAATGCCTCACTTGCTTTCAAATGTAAACTATCTAAATAACGATTATAACCATAACGTTCTTTTTCTTCTAATCGCATTATATCTAAAACATCGTTAGCTTCTTTTAATCCTTTTGCTTTAAAATTATCTTTTACTTCGTCGTTTTTCAGAAAGTAAATCCATTCGTCTAATGTGTTTTTTGCAACATCGTTAAACTGATTTACTTTTAGTAAATAATATTCAGGAAAAATGTCTGATACTTTTTCTTTTAAAAAGGTCTTTTTTTGTGCTTCTGATAAATTTAACGTGTCTTTATTATGAATGCCCATAAAGTCGGTTTGTCCTTTGTAAATATAGTCTTGTCCTTGTCCTAAATCAAAAAATACTATATTTACTGAAATAATCTTTTTAATCTCAGAGTATTTTTGACCTTTTTCTAAGTTGTCAGAGATTACTTTTGATGTTCCGTAAGCCATGCGGTGGAAGTAATCAATTTCATATGTAGTTTGAATTTCTATTATAATTAAATCATTATTTTCGTTTTCGGTAAGAATATCAACACGATTAAATTTGTCTTCTTCATATTGCTGGTTACTTTCGCTTTCTAAAATTTGTTTTATTTTGATGTCTTCAAACAACAATTCGCTTAAAAAACCTTCTAAAACTACAAAGTTTGCTTTGTTTCTTAAAAGTCTTTTTATTGCCCAATCAAAACGTATTAATTTCTTACTCATTTTCTATTCTGTTACTGAAAATACAAATGTACACATTTCTTTTTACTAATAACAACATTTCTTAATTTACAGTAAAAAAATAAGATGAAAAATAATATTCAATATCATTAGTGTATAAGTTGTATATATGTATTGGAGGATATATAAACTTGCCTTTAAAATCAATAAATTGCGGAATGTTTATGGTTAAGCCTTCGGCTGGTAGTGTAAAGTAGTAATAAATAGTGTTATCATCTTGATGAATGTAACTAATATTAGTGTTATATGTTTGCTTATGTATATTTAATGGAGTTGCACAATTTGGTAGTTTAAATTCCATAAGCATATTTTTATATTCTACCTTATTTGTTGGTTTTATTGTAATTTGTGTGGTAATTACGTCATTATATGGTATATCTTTATTAGTTATTTCTTCATTATTATGGTTAAGTAATTTTATGTTTGCGGTTATTAAGTTGCTATTATTTATCTTTGTTATTTTTTTATTTTGTTTGTTGCCTATGTTGGTTAAGCCAATGTTTATGCTAAATTTATTGGTGTTAGTTGTTTCTAACTTTTGAGTTAATGAAAATTCTAACGGAATAGTAATGCTACCGTAGGGTTTGTTGGTTTCATGTTTTATTATAGTGCTGTTATTTAAGGAGTATTGTAAGCGTGTTGTGTTACTATATCCTTTAAAAAATTCTTTAAAAGCTAAAATACTGAATGTTAACTCCTGTAATGATATAGTTTTATTTGTATTAAATTCTTTGGAAAGAATAGTAAATAAACTATCGGCGTATGCTGCATTTTTTGTTTGTGAATAGGTTTTTAATTGTATGGCAAGGCTTGTTAGTTTGCTTAATGCCGAGTCGTTTTTGTTAGTTTGTTTTTCCTCGTATAGTTTTAGTAATAGCTTTGCTTGGTTGCATTCGTCTATATTGCAATAGGTTTGTGCCAATAAGGATGTTGATGTGTTGTCAAGGTTGTTTACTTTTATTCTGTCAATAATATCTTGATTGTAATTATTTGCTAAGGTAAGTACAAATAGCCCTAATGTACGGTTAAAATCAGGAGTATTGCTGTTGCTATGTTGTATCAGATATTGCTTTTTATGATAGCGTAACCATTTATTATACATAGCTTTATTTACTAGAAAACCATCTTTTTCTGCCTCTATCATAAAATAACCTACGTAGGAGTTTAGCCATTCGTATTGATGGTTTATATCTTTCCAGAAATTAAATCCGCCATCGGCATTCTGATAATGTATTAATGCGTTAAGGGTATTCTGTATATAAGTGTCATAATCGTCTACATTGTTCGTATTTAGTATATGTTTAGCCTCCATTAGTGCAAATGCTGAACTTACCAGATGTTCAATGTCGGGTTGTTTGTTTTGTAATAATTGATTCAAGCGGTTAGTTAGGTTTAAGTTAGGGTACTCCGAATATTCTAAATATACTTTGTTAGTTCCTTTTATTCCTTCTGGTAAAAATATTGTTTGCCATTTTTCTCCTGATTTTATTGTTTTGTGTGTAAACGATTGCTGACAAAAGCCGTTAGCAATAATAGGAATATGAGTTGTAGTTTTTGCAACGTACAAAGTGTCTGCTAATTTTACAGTAAATTCTCCTACAGATGTTCGGTTTTTTGCTTGTATGGTAAAATAGGTATCAGTATTTTGTTTTTTGTTGTTTCTTATGGTTTTATCCATATTGCCTACTACTGAAAATTCATTGTTTGTATTTATGTTTAAGTGTAATGGATTTGTGTTTGATAGGCTTTTATGTATGTTTATGGGTAAGGTAACCTGTTCGTTGGGCGACAGATACTTAGGCGATGTTACAAAAAACATAAATGGTTTATCTACTAAAAATGAGTGATATGCGTATGTAAAATCGTTATTGCTTGATGCAAACAGTCCTATTATAGCATTGCCTGAGTAGGCAGGTATATTAATATTGTGTGTATTGCTTTCCTGTGATTTTAGCTTGAATATTTTTGGGGTAAAATCTAATATATTTGAGCTTTGTATTATTGTCTTTGGTTTCTTAAATGGAGAAACTATTGGGGCGTTATTAACGTTATTGCAGTTTTTTATTCCTGACAAATCGGTTAAATAAGTATCGTAAGCATTTTGTTTGTGTAGGTTATTTTCAAAACGAGATATGGTTTCAGCAAATAAATCAACCGACGAAAAAGGTAATAGCAAATAGCTTAATGGTTGTTTGTATTTCTCTTTTACTATCAGGTTTAAGCTGTTGTCAGTATTTATTTCTTCTTTGCCAAATATTAATGGCTTTATTGGGGTAGTGATATTTTTCAGATGTAAATAATCTACCGAAAGAGACGTTTCGCCTTTATCATTAAAATAGTAGAATGTTGCTGTTAATATGTTGTTTGAGCTTGGCGGAGCAATAAATTTAATAGAGTCGTGTACAGCTTGGCTAGGGGTAAACCATTTTTTGTAAAATATGCCTTTGTTATTTTCTACTAAAGCTAATACTGTATGTTGTTTTTTTTGCGGTACGGCTAAGTTTACTGTATCGCCAACGGTTATTAGTTTATTTTGCGATGGGGTAATATCTATTTTCTTATTAATGCCCTGTTTGTTATTAGTTATATTAAATTCTAATTCTGATAATAGCTTGCCTTTTAATGTTTGTAATTGTAGTAGGTACTTGCCTTGTTTAATAAACGGAACTTCCCATTTTAGTTTTTTTGTATTGCCTTTTATCGCTAAGTTTTTATCAGATATTTTAATATATTTATTATTGATATTCTGTAAAAGTTGTAGTTTTAATCGTGTGCGTTTTTTTGTTTTTTTCTTTTTATTATTTTTTATGCCGATGTTTAAATTCAGATAGTTATTTAAGTTATTGTATTCGGTGTTTAGTTTAATTCCCCAAAGCGGATTTTTATGGGGTATTGTATTGTTTACATAAACTTGCTTAAACCCTATGTTATCATTGCTTAATATTATCTTTATTTCGTGTTTTATATCTAATAATTTATCGTTATGTTTTTTAGGAATCTGGATAAGAAATGTATTTTTTGTGTAAGGTGTAAATGTTAGGTTTAGGGTGTCAGTAGGTTGCGTTGTCGCTCCAAAGTAGTAGCTATTGGTGTCCGCTAAATTGCTTGGGCGAGTTTTGTGTGTAACTATTGTTGCTTTGCATTTGTAGTCAGCTATGTTGCCAATAAAATTGGTGCTAAACTTATAATTATGGAATTGTTTTGTTTCCTTATTCTCTAATAACTCAACATTTAGCTGTTTTGCTTGTTGAGGAACAACCTCAAACTGTTCAGTAAAAATGTGCTGTCCTATTTTTATCTCGGCTGTGTAAGTTCCTGTTTCTAAATACTTTGGTATGTATAATGAGTATAAGCTACTTTTACTGTGTTTTTTAGTTTTTGTTTCGGTATATATATTTTTTTTAGATGGAGAATATATCGTTAATCTCTCCTTAGTGGCTTTAGTTATATTGTTGTGTATAAAACAGATATGTGCGGTATCGCCTTTGTTGTAGTATTTTCGGTTTTTTATAAATAAGCCTTTTAGTAATTGGTTCTTACTAACAAAATCCTGAATGAAATTAATATTGTCGGATAGTTTTAAAAAAGTAGTGCCTAAGTTACTACTTGCCTTTACAAAAATAGGATTATTGCTGATTGTAAATATAGCTAATCCATTTTTGTCAGTTTTTTCCTTATCTACTATTTGTTGCTGATAGTTTAATAATTCTACTTTCGCATTTTTTATTGGCTTTTTATTTATTAAATCAACTACCCAAATGTATAATTTATTACCTGCTGTTACTTTTGTAATTATATTTTGCTTGGTGTAATATAGGTTTTGTTTTATTTCTTTAGTATCATCTGAGGTTGCAACAATGCTGTATATAGCTCCCTCTTTCGGCTCTATCTCTGAAATATTTAGTGTATATTTGGTTAGTTTATCTTTGTTAAAATATAAGAATTTATTTAGTTCTATTTGTTTGTTATACACTAACTTACCTACTCGGCTTAGTTGACGATTTGTTTTTATGTTATTAATCTGTAAGAATTGTAAAATATTATTTTCAAATATTTGGTATATCTTAACATTAACAGCATCTAATTTTTTTGCCTTAAAGTGCCAAGCAAAATTATTATGTGCATTAGGAATTAATATGTTGGTGTCAGCTAATTGTAATAGGGGTTTGTTGTTAGGTTTCTTTATTTTTATAGAATAGTTGTCGGTTAATTTATCGCCATAAATATTTGTTAAATTTTTATTTATTTTCAGAAAAATATAGTTCGCTACCTCTTTCTCTAACTTTAGTAATATCTTATTTTTTTGTACAGATATTTGTTGTATTTTACTACCCTTTAAGCTGATTAGTTTGTTAAACTTTTGCTTTGGCTTAATTAACCCAGACATGTTTATTTCAATACACGAATTATTTGCTTCGGTAAAGTTCGAGTGCCTTACTTTAAATGAATTTTTAGTTGGAATTAATACTTTTTCTTCGCCAACTATATGAGTGTTTTTTTGTTTAATGTTCCATGTTATTGATAGCGTGTCGGTGAAGTCCTTGCTTTCAATACCTTTTATTGTAAACCAAAAGCTGTTATTTTGTTTACTTGGTGTCCATTCTGTTTGTAGTAGAGTGTTTTTTTGCTTGATGCTAAATATATCGTTAAGATTATTAAAGTTAACAAAATCGGCAAAAACAACACTTCCTTTTAGTATGCGGTGGGTGGGTTTTGTTTTGTTAAACTGTAATTCGTTAATATGTAAATATAAGTTTTGTTTTATAGTTTTTAGTTTAAAACGAAAAGGTTTTATTCGTTCGTCAGAAGTAATAATATCGTTGATGTTAACTTGTACAAAGTATTCTGCATTGTGGTCTAATGGGGTGGTGGGGTAAAACTCTAACGTTTTATTATCCGACCAAAATATAGTTCCTTTAATTTTCGGATAAGTCTTTATCAGTTTGTCATCAATAGGCTTGTTTATCTGATATTTGTCAGAATTAAAAGGTTCCGTAAATTCAATAGTTATGGGGTTTACAATAGAATGTAACTGTTGTGGATAACTATTGATATACTCTTTGTATTTGTTGGGGTTCGATTCGGTATGACGTATATAGTACAGAAATACAATACCAAAAGCTAGTATCATAAATAATAAGAATACTATTTGAAATATTTTTCTAGTCATAACCGAGTTAGTTTCAAAATGCAATATTCAAGACTCAAGTTCTGAAAATCTTTTAACTTGTACCTTGAATCAGTCCTTTATTCTTTTTTTATCACAACATTAAAAATAAATAATGTAACTACCGATGCAATAAATATTATGAATAGAGATGTTAATATTTTACGTATAACATTCTGTAAACTAATTATATCCCATATCGATAATAGTGCTATTACAGTACAAACTATAATTAAAAGAACAAGAATGTATGATGTTATCTTTTTTGCTGTCATTGTTGTGTTTTTTAGTTGGTTTCTGAATTAAATATACTTCGTGATATATTTTGTCCGTTTCTGAAATAGAATGTTCCGTACGAATATTTTACTTCAATATATTCCTTAGCTATACCATTTTTATTTATGATAATACGTTTAATCTTTTTGTTAGGCTTGTTGTAATTTTCAACAGTTTTGCCATTAGGATATTGTTTTGCTAATGCGTTTAGGAAATCGCGATTACGCTTTTCTCCTTTATAGTCAAAGTCTTTTTTATTGAACGATTTAGCTGCTTTGTCAGCTTGTTTTTGTCGTTTTTTAGCAGCCTCTTGGTCAGCTAATAATTGTATTTGTTTTATCTTCTTTTCGCATAAGCCTTTGCGTTGTTTTGAGTACGAGTCGTTTGGTTTTATACCCAAAGCATTTTTGTACATAGCTAAAGCAGATACAAAGTCATTCTTTTTAAAGAATTGGTCGGCTTTAGTTTTAAATTCATTGAATTTAGCTTCTTGTTCAGCCTTTTGTGCTTGTGCAAGTTTATTCCTTTGTATTAAATTATCTAAATCGGTTATTTTGCCACGAGCAACAGCATCGTTAGGCTTTATGCTTAGTGCTTTTTGGTAGCTTGAGCGTGCCTTATCGTATTGCTTAGAGTTTGCAAATGTGTCGCCAGCTAACAGTGCTTTCTGATAATTAGCCTCTAACTTATCATTTTGTGCTTTTATTAAAGCGTTTATTTGTTGTATCTGTTGGTCAGGATAAGTTTCATCTGGTTTTATTTGCTTGGCATCTAAGTATGCACTAATTGCATCTTCGTATTTTTGCGATTTTAATAGTTGGTCGGCTTTAGCTATTTGAGCTTTGTATTGGTTTAATTTTGCTTGTTGCTTGGCTAATAGCTCTTTTTGTTCTGCAATCAGTTTATTTAATTTTTCTATTTGCGATTTTGGATATTTTTTGTCAGGTTTAATTTGTGATGCTTGTTCGTATAAACCTTTTGCCTCAATATAGTTCTTATTAGCGAATGCATTATCGGCATTAGTCATTAATTCATCGAAACGATGCTGGTTTTGAGCAATCTGCTGAATTAATTGTTGAATTTCGTTTATTTTTTGTTTAGGTAATTGCTCGTTTGGTTTTATGCTCGATGCTTTTTTATATGCTGAAATTGCACCATTATAATTCTTACTAGCAAATAATGATTGAGCCTCTTGTATTTTTGCGTTGTATTTTTGTTGCTTTTCAGCCATTGCTGTTAATAGGTTCTCCACTTCGGCTAAGCGTTTCTTCGGATATTTTTTATCAGGCTTAATCTTTAATGCTTGTTGGTAAAAGTTTTTAGCCTCGGTGTATTGCTCCTGATTAAAATGATTGTCGGCTTTTGCAAGAGCATCGCTATACATTTTCTCCATTGCAGCAAGTTTCTCTTTTTCGTTCTTCATGGCTAATAATTTTAGCTCAACATCTTGCAAACGAGTTTGTGGATATTGCTCATTAGGAAAATACTCTAATGCTTTTGTATATAGTATTTTAGCGTCTTCCCATTTTTCATTGTTGAATGCATTATCGGCTTTAGCTAATACTTTGTCGTAAGTCTTGCGTAAGGTAGCTTGTTCGTCAAGTATTTTGCTTATTTCAGCAAGTCTGTCTTTCGGATAAATTTCAGTTGATTTTATTGTAACAGCTTGTGTGTAATAGGTTTTAGCTTGTTCGTAATCTTTTTTGTTAAAGAAGTTATCAGCCTTAGTTATTGCCTCTTTATACGAGTTTTCTATGTCTTGTTTTTTCTTTTGTGCAATGTTAGCTAATAGCTTATTTATTTCATCTATTTTCTGTTTAGGGTATGCCTCGTTTGGTTTTATGCTTAGTGCTTTTTGAAAGCTGTTCTTTGCAAACTCGTAATTTTCAGCTAAAAATGATTGATTCCCTTCGGCAATTAGCTTGTCGTATTTTTCTTTGGTTGATTTCTGAGCAGCTAAAAATTTATCGATTGTTGCAATCTGTTGTTTCGGATATTTCTCGTTAGGTTTTAGATTTAATGCTTGCGTGTACAGGCTTTTAGCTTGTTCGTACTTTAGTTGTTTGAATGCAGCATCTGCTGAAGTTATTGCATCGGAGTACCTTTTGTTTGTTGATGCAACTAATTGTTTTTCCTTTTCAATTGATGCTAATAAATCTTGAATTTTCTGAATTTGGTCTTTCGGATAGCGTTCTTTTGGTTTTATCTTCTGAGCCTCGCTATATTTAACCATAGCATTGTTATAATCCTTTGCTCTGTAATATCTGTCGGCAGTTGCTATACGGTCTTTGTATGCCCCCTCTAATGCTTTAGCATCGGCTTCCGATTGAGCAATATTATCAAAATAATTATCAATAAATGTAATTTGGTCTTTAGGGTATTGCTTATCAAAATATTTTAAAGCCCTTTTGTAATGAAGTTTTGCATCTTTGTAATTCTTTTCTTTAAATAATTTGTCAGCTTCGGCTATAGCCTTATCGTAACTCGATTGTTTGTCTTTATCTTTTTCCATTAACCTTTTAATTGTAGATATTTGGTCGTCGGGGTATGGGTCGTAAGGGTTTAGTAAAGCTGCCTTTTCGTAGTATATTAAGGCATTGTCGTAGTTTCCTTGGTTAAAGTCATCGTCAGCTTGAGCAATTAGCTGTTTGTATTGTTCTTTCTTTTTCTTTTCATATTCTCGCATCATATTAGCCAACTTCTTTTGCATTTTTTTAGTGTAGTCTTCGTCGTAATCAAAGTCGCCAAAGTCGTCTACAAATTTTATTCTGCCAATAGGTGTTTCTAATAACGATGCATCAAAGCCTTCAACAATAGTTAGCAGTTCAACAGCAAATTTATAAGACCAAAGTCCAAAATCTTCCTTAGGAACATGGGTATTTATGTATAAGCGTTTGCCGTAAAATCCAACTTTTTTTACAAGCAAGATGTATTCTTTATTTAATTCTATCTCAAATTTGAATTTACCATTTTTGTCGCAAGTGTGGGTGTTTATTAACCTGCCTTTATCAAAAATATCTATTTTAGCTCCAGATAAACCTTTGCGTTCAAGCTTTACTGTACCTTTTAATTCTAATAATCCATCGGGTTGTTGTGCTAATAAATTAGTATTTATTGCAAATATTAAACTGATTGCGAGTAAATAGATTCTTCTCATTTGTTGTTTTTAGCTTTAGTTTTGTAAGACATAAATAATTAACAAACGTACATAATTTTTGTAAAAGATACAATTATAAGTTTTTAAAAAAATAAAAGAGGGTGTCCTAAAAAGTAGAACACCCTCAGTATATTTATCTTGATATGAATTATTGCTTTATAATTTTAATCGTTTTAGTTCCTATTTTTACAAAATAAACACCTGAGTGTAAATTACTAATATCTACAAATTGCTTTAGGCTTGTTAGTGTTATGGTTTTTACCTTTTTACCTGTTAAAGTGAAAATTTCTAATGGTACAGCTTTATTTGTTTCAACTGTAAATCCATTATTTACAAGGGTTGGATATATTACTATATTTTGAACAAGGTTATTGTTTATACCAGTAGTTTTAGCTTTAACAGTAACTTCGCAAGTAGCGGTTTTGTTTCCGTCCTCAGTAGTAACAGTAATGGTAGTAGTTCCGTCTTTTATAGCAGTTACTTTG
>PDWI01001210.1_pt1 | contig 41365 bp, 32 predicted proteins | sample 1430891 | NCBI WGS metagenome assembly PDWI01 (sample SAMN01162508, study PRJNA174530) | Oral metagenome, whole genome shotgun sequencing project. | biome: Marine environment; feature: Marine mammal; material: Swab sample of the gingival sulcus; isolation source: swab sample of gingival sulcus... | reverse complement strand
GTGGTCTGGAAATCTTTAAATTTCTCAAATCTTTAGACTGTAAAGCAAAAATCTATGTGATGAGTGGTTTCTTGGACAACAATAAAGAGATGGTTGGGGCTGAATTTTTTTTAGAAAAGCCTCTTGATTTTGAGAGGTTAGAGGATATTCTTTTGGAGATTTTTGATAATTGATAGGTTTAAGAATTAGCTTTATAATTGGTATTTTATCTTTAAATACTTTATTGCCTGGAGCAGGTGGGGAAATAGAAATTATTTTAGAAAAATATCGAAATTTTATTAATCCAAAGCATAAATTGGTTGAAAGTTTATTGATTGAGTCTGAGGTTGAGGCTTATGGGATGAAGGGGGTAACGAAATCTTATTACCTTTTTCCTGATAAGTACCGGATTGAATCAAAAATAGGAATGCTTTCTAAGCTCGAAATTTTTGATGGAGAGCAATTGATTTCTGTTGATAGAAACGGATATTTAGAATTTAAAAAGTCACCAAAGGATATTCACAATTCAAGGCTTCAGCTCTTGCTTGCAGGTTTAGCTTTTTTGGGGGATTTTGAAGATGAGCTTAGAATCGAAAAGCTAGCAGAAACTGAGCAAATTGTTAAACTTCGCTTCTCTTATCTTAGCTCTGATGTTCAGGATTATATTTTTGATAAGGAAAGTGGTCAGCTTAAGGAGGTTTTGAGTACTGCCATGGGGTATGAAATTTCTGAAAAAAAATATAATTACAAAGATTTTTCAGGGCTGTTATTTGCTGATTCTCTGCTGATTTCAATGGGACTTGAGGGTTTTGATGTTAAATCAAGGACTAGAAATGTTAGTCATAATCTTGAGCTTGATGATTCCCTTTTCGATTTTGCCGACTATTTGAAAAATGATTATAAATTTAGAACCAAAAGCGAGCAAACTAGTCTTGCTTTTAAACTCCAGAATAATCATATCTATCTTCCGGCTAGAATTAATAATTTACCTCAGAAGTATAATTTCATTTTTGACACCGGAGCTCAAGCTTCAGCTATTAGTAGCGAGCTTGCCGGAGAGCTGGATTTAGATTTGAACGGCAAAGTTTTAGGAATTGGAGCTACAGGAGTTGATAATTTTGCCTTTACTGAGATCAAGCAGTTTTCCATAGGTAATCTTGATGTTTTTAAGCAATCTGTGGCTGTGATTGATTTTGGGGATATTAAAAAGAATCTTGGAGTAGATCTTGATGGTTTGATCGGTTATGATTTTATTAGCCGAATTATTTCAAAGATTGATTATAGGAAACAGCAAATAACTTTTTCCAAAAAACTAAAGTTGAGCAAAAAATATAAGACTCTTAAATTAAATTTGGAACCTTATAGTAATCTTTTTGTAGTAAAGTTTAGCATTAGGAATCAAGAAGGTTTTTTTATTATCGATACCGGTTCTAATTCGTTTTTTGATATTAGTAAAAATTTTGCTCAAAAGTTAGAATTTGATAGTTTAGATAGGATGGAAGAAGTAACTATTAGTGGAATTGGAGCAAAAAAACAGAAAACTAAAGTTGTGGAAGATTTTGAGTTTGATTTTTTTGATAAGAAGGTTAGAACTAATTTTTTGATCCATGAGCCGGGAGAAGGAGTTTTTAAAGATTCCACCATTTCAGGTATAATTGGTTCAGGATTTTTGAAAGATTATAAAATAATTTTAGATTATAGAAATAAATGTCTTTATTTAGAAGATTATTAGTTAGTTTGTGTATAATTTTAGTTAATTAGAGGAGAAAAAATGAAAAATGAGAATGAAAACAATGAACTGAAGCAGTTGAAAGAGAAGCTTTGCTTTACCAAAGAGTCCGCTTGGAATGATCTTAAAAAAGCTGAATTTGATGAATTAATGGCTCTGTCTGAGGATTATAAAGTCTTCCTTAATACGAGTAAAACAGAGAGAGAATCAATTTATACTATCAGAAAACAGGCAGCGGAAAATGGGTTTGTTGACATTGCTAAGGCTAAGAAAACGGATAAGAAATTGTTCTTATCGTATGACGGTGTTGCCGGAGCTTTAGTTTATGTTCATGATCCTAAGAAAATGGCAGAGGGTTTTTTGATGAATGGAGCTCATATTGATGTTCCAAGAATTGATTTAAAGCAATTTCCTCTTTATGAGGCTGAAGAGATGGCTTATATGAAAACTCATTACTATGGTGGGATAAAGAAATATCAATGGGTAACAAGACCTTTAGCTCTACATGGATATGTGGTTAAGGAAGATGGAAGTCGTTTGGATATTGTTATTGGAGAGAAAGATAGTGATCCTGTTTTTACGATTAATGATTTACTTCCGCATCTAGCCAAAGATCAGATGGCTAAAGGAGCCCGTACTGTTATTGAGGGTGAGCAGTTAAATATTTTAGTTGGCTCTATTCCTTACAAGTTTAAGTATGAAAAGTCTGCCGTTAAGCTGGCTATTTTAGATTATCTGAATAGTGAATATGGTCTCGTTGAAGAAGATTTTGTTAGTTCAGAATTTCAATTAGTACCTGCTGGAAAGGCTCGAGATGTTGGGTTTGATAGGTCTTTTGTAGGAGTTCATGGACATGATGACAGAATTTGTTCTTATCTTGGCATGAGGGCTATTTTTGATGTTGTTAAGGCTGAAGAGTCTCAGAGAAATATTATGATGGTTTTCTTTGACAAAGAAGAAATTGGCAGTATGGGTAATGGTGGTGCTAATTCTAATTTGATTGAAAGAATAACTAATGATGTTCTTCAGCATTATGGAAAAGGAGATTATAATACCTTAATCAAAGCTCTTGAAAATTCAAAATTTTTATCAAGTGATGTGAATGCCGGTATTGATCCTGAATGGGCAAGTGTTAATGAGCCAATGAATGCTTGTAAAATTGGATCCGGTGTTTGTTTAACCAAGTTTACAGGTTCCGGTGGTAAAGGTGGTTCTAATGAAGCTCATGCTGACTTTGTGGCAGAAGTTAGAAAAGCCTTCAATAAAGATAAGGTAAAATGGCAAACTACTGAGCTTGGTAAAGTAGATCAGGGTGGTGGAGGAACTATTGCCCAGTATCTTGCTCATTATGGGATGGATGTGATTGACTGTGGAACAGGTGTTCTTTCAATGCATTCTCCATTTGAGATAGCTTCTAAAATAGATATTTATCATACTTATAAAGCTTATAAGGCTTTCTACAAATATTTATAAGTTGCATTCTTATTCTTTTGTTTCTTGGAGGTTTACACTCTAGAAACAAAGGGTAATGGAGGGCTCTGTGAAAAAAATAAGATTAATTTGAAAAAAATATTTGCTTTTTGTTTTTAAAATTCTTATCTTCGCAGATGCTGTAGCTGGGACGATGGTAGAATGATAAATAAAAAAATAAATTTAGGTATTGGAGATAATAATGAAGCAAGGTATTCACTCAAAATATGAAACAGCTAAGGTAACTTGCGTATGTGGTAATACTTTTGAAACAAAGACTACTATTGGAGATATTAAGATAGAGATTTGTTCTCAGTGTCATCCATTTTTTACAGGAAAGAAAAAAATTATTGATACTGCAGGAAGAATTGATAAATTCAATCGTAAGTATAAGGTGAACCAGAAGTAAGATATACTTTAGTAGGAAAAATCGAAGAGCCTCCTTATTAATTAAAAGCATATGTTGCGAATTGAGCAGCGTATGCTTTTTTTGTATTTGTTTTTTGGGGCTATCCTGCGAACTTTCCTGTTTGAATATCTGTTTCTGAAAATATGAAAGGGTTTTATGATAAAAATAGAAGTAAAAGATCTTGAAGTTGAAGCTATTATAGGTACTAATTCTCATGAAAGAGAAAATAAGCAGAGAATTATGATTAATTATTGGTTTGAATATGATGCTCAGTTAGCAGAAATTTCTGATAATTTAGAAGACGCTATTGATTATTTTGAACTTTCAGCTAAAATTAAATCTAAGGTTGGAGGGAGTAGTTATTTTTTATTAGAAAAGTTAGCTGCTGAATTGCTTTCCTTAATTAGTGACTTTGATTTGATTAGTAGAGCTGGAGTTGAAATTACAAAATTTGGGGTTGTTCCGGGAAGTAGAGCTGTTGCTATTACTAAGGTTTTTTGTAGGTAGTAGTTCTGAAAGTCTTATCTTATTAGAAGTATTTGTTTAGTATAAGGCTTCCTAAGTTTCGATTTGTATCCTTCTTTGTTTTTTTAGTTTTTCCTGTCAAATTATGATTATGATTTTTTTACATCGTTTCTACATTTCCAATCTTAAAGGAATAATGAATTTCATATGTTTGTTAGTTTGTGGTTTTCTTAAGTATTGATTCTCAGTCTGTTTTGCTTTATGTTTCTGTTGTGTTTTTAAACAATGCTAAAAATCCTTTTTCCCAGTTCTTTCTTATTTTTCAGTTTTTAGGGGGGCGGTTAAATTTCTATAATTATTTGAAAATAGCAAGATATTCATTTGGAAAAATGTTTTTTCTTTATTATTTTGTATGTAATTCTGATTTAGGAATTGTTTTAGGTTATCCTGAGGGAATCGGTCAGGATTCTCATTTGCGGGTGAAGTTTACAGGATCTTGTTTAGTTTTATAAATTTTACTATTTAGGAACTGGGAGGATCTTTTCTAGTTATAGATTATTATTAAGTTGAGAAGATGCTGGAATATTATCTATTTTTAGAATGATGATGTTTTTTGTAAGGGTGATTTAGCCAGTATTTTGAAAGATTAAGGGAAATTATATAATATTTAAAATTTGGAGTTTAAATGGCAGGTTTGAAGAAGTTATTAGAGATCTTGATCAAAGAGGGGGGGTCAGATCTTCATGTTTGTGCCGGAAGTCCTCCTGTTATTAGAATTGATGGGGAGCTCGTGAGAATCAATATGCCTACACTGATGCCTGAGGATACTAAGGAGCTTGCTTACAGTGTGATGAACGAGTATCAGAAGAATCATTTTGAAAAGAATTTGCAGATTGACTTATCCACTGGAGTTAAGGGACTAGCAAGGTTTAGGGCAAATATTTTTTATCAAAGAGATGCTGTTTCTTGTACTTTTAGAGCTATTCCCTTTGAGGTTAGGGGTTTTGAAGAGGCTGGAATTCCACCTGTTGTTTCTTCTCTTTGTGATAAGCCTAATGGGATAATTTTAGTTACTGGCTCTACAGGGTCGGGAAAGTCTTCAACTCTAGCAACTATGATTGATAAGATCAATAGGGAGCAGGCTAAGCATATTTTAACAATCGAAGATCCGATTGAGTATATGCATAAATCAAAGAGGGCGATTGTAAATCAAAGAGAGCTTGGGACTGATTTTAGGACTTTTGGAGACGCCTTAAAAGCTGCTTTAAGACAGGATCCTGATGTGATCTTAGTTGGAGAGATGAGAGATTTAGAAACTATTAGACTTGCTATTAGGGCTGCAGAAACTGGGCATTTGGTACTTTCTACTCTTCATACTAATTCTGCTTCTCAGACTATTGGAAGGATTATTGATTCTTTTCCTGATGTTGAGCAAGATCAAATTAGAACTCAGATGGGAATGATGCTTCAAGGAGTTATTAGTCAGAAACTTCTTCCTAAAGTGGGAGGGGGGAGAATCTTAGCTTGTGAAGTAATGATTGGAATCCCAGCCATCAATTCTTTGATTAGAGAAAATAAGGTTCATCAAATTAATAGTATGATAGAGTTGAGCCGAAAATACGGGATGATGACTTTTAATCAGAATATGATTGAACTTATTAAGGCGGGACTTATAACCAAGGAAACCGCAATTCAAAATTGCCAATCAGATTTGAACCATTTACTTGATTTGATGCAACGAGAAAAGATATAATAATATAAATAGAAATTTAATGGATGAAAATATGGACAGAATTTATAATTCTACGATTTTGATTATCGATGATGATGACGATTTGAGAGAGACCTATGTCGATTTGCTAATGTTTGAGGGGTTTGAGAATACTTATCAGGCTGCAGATGGGCAAATAGCTTTGGAAACGGCAAGGAGTACGAAGTTAGATTTAATCATTAGTGATTTAAATATGCCTGGAATGGATGGGATTGAAACTATTAAGAGGATTAAGGAGTTTCAGCCCAGTGTTAGCTCAATGATTTTAACCGGTTTTGGATCTATGGATCTAGCGATTAAGGCTTTTTCAGAAAGTAATGTTGATGATTTCCTTTCTAAGCCTGTTGAAAATGAAGAGCTGATTGAGAAGATAAAGCATCATCTTTCGATGAAAGATAGGTCTGAAGAGGTTGAATCTTCCAATATGGTGAGAGGTCAGTTTGGTGGACAAAAAAATTATTTTGGACAGTTTTTAGTAGATAATAATTTTATTACAGAAGATGATTTGATAGATGGTCTAGCCAAGCATAAGGAATCTGGTAAAATGCTGGGTTTAGTCTTAGTTGAGATGGGGATTGTAACGGCAGATGAATTAAATAGAGCTCTGGCAGAATTTAAAGGTTATCCGATTGCAAGTTCAAGAGATTTTCAGAGTATTCAAACTGAGGTCGTAGGCTTGGTTCCTGAAGCTATTGCTAAAAAAAATATTTTGATCCCTTTAGCTGTTCAAGGAGATGAATTAAGTGTTGCCATGATTAATCCTGACGACCTTCAAGTGACAGATACTTTGAAAATGATTTCTAAGAAAACAATTGTTCCTTATCTTGCAACAGAAGAACAGATCAATAAAGCGATTAGTGAAACCTATACTAAAATCAGATCTTCAGCCAAAGCGTCTTCGGCTCTAAGTGATATTTTTGGTGAAGATGAAGATATTGATATTAAGGAAATAGCTGATGATGTTGATGATGAAGAGGTAGGGGAGGGGTCTTCTGCTGTCGTGAGACTTGTTAATAGTATTCTTCAAAAGGCAGATATTGATGGAACTTCGGATATTCATATCGAACCTTTAGATAATTCGATGCAGATTAGATTTAGGAAAGATGGAAATTTGTATATTCCTGAAGGCTATGGCAATCTACCAAAGAAACTTCATCCTTCTATTGTTGCCAGAGTGAAGGTTTTGACGAAAACAATGAAAATTGATGTTAAATTAAGACCTCAAGATGGTAAGATTAGGCTTAAGATAGCTGGAAGGAAGATTGATTTTCGTGTTGGTTCTCTGCCAACTGTGCATGGAGAGAAAGTTGTGCTTCGTCTCTTGAAATCAGAAGCTTTATTTCCTATAGAAGATATTTTTAGTAATAATCAAACCTATATTGATACTTTTACTAGGAATATCAAAAGGAAGGACGGGATGGTGCTTGTTACTGGTCCTACAGGTTCTGGTAAAACAAATACTCTGCAATCAGCTCTTAATCATATTAAAGATGTTTCTTTGAATATTACTTCAGTTGAAGATCCTGTTGAGATGGAAAACCCCGGTGTTAATCAGGTTCAAGTTAATGAACAGCAGGGGCTTACTTTCTCCGGAGCTTTAAGGCAGATTCTGCGTCAAGACCCTGATGTTGTTTTGATTGGTGAGATGAGGGATTATGAGACTGCTCATATTGGTTGTGAGGCTGCTTTAACAGGTCACCTTGTTTTCAGTACTCTGCATACCAATGACGCTCCTTCAACTGTTACTCGTTTTATTGAGATGGGGTTAAAAGATTATTTAATTGCAACAGTTGTTCATCTAGTTTTAGCCCAAAGACTTGCAAGAAGAATTTGTAAGATGTGTAAGAAAGAATTTAAATATGATCCTGCTCAGCTTAGAGGAATCGGTTTTACAGATGAAGAAATTAATAGTATTACCCTCTATAAAGGTGAGGGTTGTCCTAACTGTAAGGGAACCGGGCAAGCAGGAAGGGTAGCCATTGTTGAGATGTTAGAGCTTACGGATAAGATTAGGACAGCTATTATGGAAAAGGCTTCAACGCTTGAAATTGCTAGATTAGGTAAGGAAGAAGGTACTTATTTTACTTTGAAAGAGGATGCCTTGAGAATGTTTAAAGCTGGAATTATTGATCTTAAAGAAGCATTGAAATATATGATATAAATTAGGAGAGAATAAAATGGCAAAATTTAAGTATACTGCAAAAGATTCCATGGGGAAGATTGCGAAAGGTGCTCTGGTGGCTCAAAATCAAAATGAAGTTTTAATGAAATTGCAAGGTCAGAGCTTAATTCCTGTTTCAATAGTTGAAGTTTCAGGAGCTAAAGGAGGGTCGCTGTATGATAGGCTTAATGAATCTCTCTTAAGCATGCAGAGTAAGGTTCCTCTAAAGGATATTGTTTTTTTTACAAGACAGATGACGACCTTTTTAAATGCAGGAGTTGGAATTGCTAAGAGTATTAAAAATATCAGTGTTGCTCAAAAAAACTTAGTTTTTAAGAAGATTTTGGAAGAGCTTTATGACGATATTAATAGCGGGACTGAGTTTTCGGAGGCGTTAGGGAAGCATCCTAAAACTTTTAGCCAAATGTACCGCAGTATTGTGAGAGCCGGTGAGGCCACAGGTAAATTGGATGAAGCTTTGATTTCTTTAACTAAGTTTATGGAAAGAGCTGACTCCATGGCTAAAGCGATAAAGTCAGCTTCCATGTACCCGAAATTTGTCTCAATATTTACAGCTTTAATAGTTTTTGTTATGCTTTGGAAAATTATTCCGGTTTTCGAAGATTTGTATGCTAGCATGGGGGGGGAACTTCCGCTTCCAACTCAAGTGATGGTTGATCTTTCAGCTATTATTCAAAGTTATTTTTGGTTTGTTATTTTTGGAATTATAGGTCTTTTTGTTGCTATTAAAATAGCTTTTAAAGCAAGGACTGTGAGAAATTTATGGGATAAATTTAGAATTAATGTTCCTATTTTTGGAACTTTGGCTAGGCAAATAATTATTTCAAGGACAACATCTACCTTAGCTCTTTTAATGAGGGCAGGAACTTCTATGATTGATGCTTTGGAGATTTCAGGGAAGGCAGCTCAAAACAATGAATTTGACATTGCAATGGAAAAATCGATTAATGATGTTAAAAATGGGTCTGAGCTTTCCGTCTCTATGAGAAAGTTTAAGGTCTGGCCTGATGTTATGATACAGCTTTTAGAAACTGGAGAAGAAACCGGTAAAATCGATGATATGATGCAAAAAATTGCGGATTATTATGAGGAGGAAGTAGATCTTAAAATAAAAGGATTTGCTTCTTTGATAGAGCCTTTACTAATTGTGGTGATGGGGGTTGTTATTGGTAGTATTGTAATCGCAATTTATCTTCCTATGTTTACTATGGGTGATATGCTTGGTTAAGAAGATGAGTAAGTTCTTTTTTATACTATTTTTTTTCACATCTGTATTGAAAGGGGAGGGTAATTACTTGCTCCCTCCCTTTCTATCTTTAGCTCTTCCCGGAGGAGGGCAATTTTACAATGAAAAATATATTAAGGGAGCTGTTTTTGCTACTACGGAGGTTTTTTTAATCTATTCAGCTTTATTGCAAGCTGATAGAAGGCGAGATGTTAACCGAAAATTGGCGAATCTTACGGTTGAGAATCCTAATTATCTTAGTTTAAGGAATCGTTATAAAAGTGAGCGAGACTTTTATCGGCGAGATCGTGATAAGTATATTTGGCTTTCAATTGCTTGCGTCTTAGTTTCTATGGGAGATGCCTTTGTCGATGATCATTTTAAGGAGTATGATGAGTCTATTTTCAAGAATTTAGAGATCAATACTTCTTTTAATAGATTGGAGTTTTGTTTCAAATTTTAATTTTACTATTAAATTATGCTTGTTTATTAAATAAAAGATTATCTTAAAGTTTATAATTTGAAGATGGATGATGATAAATGGAGGTTGAAATGTTAGATAAGATAAATCAATTCTTAAAGAAAGTTGGTCTTTTAAAAAAAGGCGGTGGAGAAGCTAAGATTGAAAAAAGAAAGCAAAAGGGATTGCTCACGGCAAGAGAGAGAATTGATACTCTTTTGGATGAAGGTTCTTTTAATGAAATCAATCTTTTCATAGAGCATCAAGGACGAGATTTTGGACTTGATCAGAAGAAGTTGGCCGGAGATGGAGTTATTACCGGATTTGGGACAATTGATAAAAGACCTGTATGTATTTTTGCTCAGGACTTTACGGTTCAAGGGGGATCTCTTGGCAGGATGCATGCCGCTAAAATTTCAGAAGTGATGGATATTGCTTCTAATATGGGAATTCCTATTATTGGGATAAATGATTCCGGTGGAGCTAGGATTCAAGAAGGCGTTGATTCTTTGGCTGGTTACGGAGAGATTTTTTATAGAAATACAATCAATAGTGGAGTTATACCCCAGCTATCTGTAATAATGGGACCTTGTGCAGGAGGTGCTGTTTATAGTCCTGCGATTACTGATTTTGTTTTCATGGTTAATGAGAAATCCCATATGTATATTACCGGACCTAAAGTAATAGAGTCTGTTCTAAATGAGAAAATTGATGGTGAGTCTTTAGGTGGAGCTAGAGTTCATAATGAAAAAACAGGAAATGCCCATTTTTTTAGTAATTCCGAACAAGAAACATTGGAGCAGATTAAAAAATTATTAAGCTTCCTTCCTAGTGCCTGGGATAAAAAGGTGCCTGAGATAGAGCCTCAAGAGCCTAAATTAAAAATAGATCTTGCAGAACTTGTTCCCGATGATTCTAGATATGCCTTTGATGTCAAGGAGTTGATTAAAGGGATTGTTGATTCTTCTGATTTCTTTGAAGTTCAACAGTTTTTTGCTGCAAATATAGTTGTTGGCTTTGCGAGATTAAATGGTAAAACAATTGGAATTGTTGCTAATCAGCCTAAGGTAATGGCCGGTGTTTTAGATGTTGATTCTTCAGATAAAGCTTCTAGGTTTGTAAGATTCTGTGATGCTTTTAATATTCCTCTTTTAACTCTTGTAGATCTACCGGGTTATCTTCCGGGAATTGATCAAGAGCATCAAGGGGTTATTCGTCATGGAGCAAAATTGTTGTATGCTTTTAGTGAAGCAACTGTTCCTAAGATTACTCTCATTATTAGAAAAGCTTACGGTGGGGGGTATATTGCGATGTCATCGAAACATTTGAGAACTGATTTTGTTTATGCTTGGCCTTCAGCAGAGGTTGCTGTGATGGGACCGGAGGGAGCTTGTAATGTTATTTTCGCCAAAGAAATTATGGCTTCAGATAATCCGGAAGCTACTAGAGAAGAGAAAGTGAGAGAGTATAAGGAGAAGTTTTCAAATCCTTATAATCCAGCTTCCAAAGGTTATATCAATGATGTGATTGTTCCCAATGATACGAGAGAAAAACTTATTATGGCATTTGAACTTGCAAGAAATAAAAAGGTTGAAACTAAGAAGAAAAAGCATGGTTGTATTCCTCTCTAGAATTTTGATAATATCTTAATTTTGATGTGATATGTAAATAATAAGGATTTATAATGGATTTGGAGCAAAATAAAAATCAGGAAGAGACTGTTCTTAATATTGATGAGACTATTTATCGTACAAGTCATACTAAAAAATACTCAGAAAGACCTCATCAGGATCTTGATGAACAGAATTGTTTGAAAGCCTTCTTACCAGGATTAATTAAAGAAGTTAAAGTTAAGGCCGGAGATGTAGTAAAAAAAGGGCAATGTTTAGTTGTGCTAGAAGCTATGAAAATGTTTAATGAGCTGAGTGTAAATCAGCAGCAAACTATAGCAGCTGTGAATGTTAAGGCTGGAGATATTGTTAAAAAGGGACAGATTTTAGTTAAGTTTAAATAATAATTTATTGAGGTAAAGCGGGTTTATGAGAATGCTTCGTTTTGCTTGTTATTTTGGATGTTGTTTGAACAGTTCTGTCTTTGGAAATTTATTTTAGTGCTTTTTATTATAGGCTTTATTTTTTATTTCTTTCTTATTTTGTAGATTAGAGGTTTTGGTTGTTGGCGGAATAAAAAAAATAGTAAAAAATAATGATTTTTTTAAAAAAAAGCTTGCATTAAGGAGGAATAAGTATTATCTTTAGCTCCGTAATTATGCGAGAGTAGCTCAGTGGTAGAGCACAACCTTGCCAAGGTTGGGGTCGCGAGTTCAATCCTCGTCTCTCGCTTTTTTTTGTTTGGCGACGTAGCCAAGTGGTAAGGCAGGAGTCTGCAAAACTCTCATTCAGCAGTTCGAATCTGCTCGTCGCCTCTTGACTATCACCGATTTTACGCTGGAGTGGTGGAATTGGTAGACACAAGGGACTTAAAATCCCTCGGTACTCTGTACTGTGCCGGTTCAAGTCCGGCCTTCAGCACTAAGGGAAGCGCAAGCTTCCCTTTTATTTTTTGTCAAAATTCTCTGTTATAAATACGAATAAAATGGTTGACTTTTAGCCATAATACCGTTATTTTCTATATTAAATATGTGTTTCGTAGTAAATAGATCGTCCTGGAAGGTTGTTAGCTATTATTATTTCGGGGTTTATATGATTATTAAACATGTGAAATGTAAGTTTACGATCAAAAGTTTCTAAGAAAGTCTACTTTATTACTGCGATAAATTGCTAAATCCTCTATAGAGGAATAGGTATTAGGTGGATTTAATAATTCTAGAAAAAAGGATTTTTAATGCTAGGGCAAATAAAAGAAATAAAAGAAAATATTTTAGCTGATATAAAAAAATCAACAAATTTGGAAGAAATTGAAGAAAGAAGGATAAAATATTTATCGAGGAAAGGTGAGATTCCGAAACTTTTTTCTAAAATGAAAGAAATTGAACCTTCTCAGAGAAAAGAGTTAGGGCTTTTACTAAATTCTTTGAAAGAAGAGGCTCTTAGTCTAATAAATTCCATGAGAGCTTCACTAGAAACTACCGGAAGTGGAACTGAAATAGATTTGTCACTTCCTCCTAGAAAGATAGATTTAGGAAGAGAGCACCCTTGGCAGAGAACCAGAAATGAATTAGCCTCAATTTTTAAGAGAATGGGATTTTCTATTGCTACCGGTCCGGAAGTTGAAACAGAATATTATATTTTTGATGCTTTAAATATGCCTTCATGGCATCCGGCTAGGAGAGTTAGCGATTCTCTTTATGTGGATGAAAAAAGGTTGCTTAGAACTGAAACATCTTCAGTTCAGATAAGAACCATGGAGAAGAAGAAACCTCCTCTTAGAATTATTTCTCCGGGAAGAGTTTATCGAAATGAAAAAGAAAATGCAACTCATATGGCGATGTTCAGTCAATGTGAGGGGCTTTATGTTGATAAGGGAGTTTCTTTTGCCGGTTTAAAGGGAACTTTGCTAGCCTTTTTCAGAACTCTTTACGGAAAAGATACGAAAGTTCGTTTCAGACCTCATTATTTTCCTTTCACAGAGCCTTCAGCTGAGGCGGATGTTACTTGCTTTAGCTGTAATGGTAAAAAGTCTGATTGTCCTATTTGTAAGGGTACAGGTTGGATTGAAATTGGCGGATGCGGCATGGTTAATCCGGTAGTGTTAGAGGGAGTTGGGATTGATAGTGAAGTATATACCGGTTATGCTTTTGGCCTTGGAATTGAAAGAATGGCAATGCTGAAATATGGCATCAGCGATATTAGAATGATTTACGAAAATGATCTTAGATTTTTAGAGCAGTTTTAAATTAAGCGGGAAAGAAAATGAAAATATCTCTAAATTGGTTGAGTAATTATATAGATATAGATTATAAAAAATTAAATATAGATGAGCTGGTTAACCGTTTGGCTATTTTAGGATTTGAAGTAGAATCTGTGGAAAAGATAAACCGCAATTTTGAAAAAGTGGTTATTGGAAAAGTGCTTGCTAAAGAAAAGCATCCTGACGCAGATAAGCTTTCTATCTGCAAAGTTCAGGTTGATAGGGAAGAGAATGATCTTTTACAAATTGTCTGTGGAGCTCCTAATGTTGCTAAAGATCAAACTGTTGCTGTTGCTCTAGTTGGGGCTAAGCTTGACGATTTCAAAATTAAAAAGAGTAAGATTCGAGGGGTCGAGTCTTTTGGAATGATTTGTGCCGAAGATGAACTCGGGATTGGAGATAGTCATGAAGGAATAATGGTTTTAGATGATTCTTTGGAAGCTGGTACTCCTTTTGGTCAGCTTTACGGCTTTGAAGATACGGTTTTAGAGTTAGAAATAACTTCAAATAGACCTGATGTTCTAGGACACCTTGGTTTTGCTAGAGAAGTCGCTTTTTTGCTAAATAAAGAGCTTAAATTGCCAAAATTTAACTTTAAGGAAAATAGCGAAAAAATTTCAGACTATCTCAGTATTGAGAATAAGTCTTTAGAGTCTTGTCCGAGATATGCTTCGAGATTGATCAAAAATTGTAAAATTAAAAAATCTCCTAAGTGGCTAGAAGAGTATTTAATCGCCGTTGGTCTAAATCCTATCAATAATATTGTTGATATTACCAATTTTATCATGCTAGAAACAGCTCACCCGATGCATGCCTTTGATTATGAACAAATTGAAGATAAAAAAATTATTATTAGAAAAGCTAACGATAAAGAGGAATTTGTTACTCTTGATGGGAAGAAGCATGTTCTGGATAAGGGTATGCTCTTAATTTGTGATGGCAAAAAACCGGTTGCTTTAGCCGGAGTTATGGGTGGAGAAAATAGTGGAATAACTGCTAATTCTAAGGATGTTCTCTTAGAGGTCGCCTCTTTTAACCTTGCTGATATTAGGCATACCAGTGGTGCTTTAAAAATAAATACAGACTCTTCCAAAAGATTTGAAAGAGGTGTTGATCTTAATGATATTGAGTTTGTGATCAATAGAGCTGCTGCTTTAATTGCAGAATATTCCGGTGGTGAAATTGTTAGTGGAATTCTAAATTCAGGCAAAGAAAAAAATGATTTTTTGGAAATAAATGTTAGATATAGTAGAATTAATACCGTTTTAGGCTTTGAGATTTCAAAAGAGCAAATTTTAAAGGATTTAAATAAAATTGATTTACAAACAAAGACTATAGATGATGATACTTTTAGAGTTACGGTGCCATCTTTTAGGGGTGATGTTAAGAGAGAAATAGACATTATTGAAGAGGTTGTGAGACTTTATGGTTATGATAAGATTCCTGATGATTTAAGTTGTAATATTACTCTAGAAATAGAAGATAGTAGAGAAGAAATTATGACAACTAAAGTTAGGAATGCTCTTTTAGCTCTTGGACTTACCGAAGTTTGTTGCAAGAGCATGGTTGATGAAAAATATTGCAAATTATTTGAAGAAAAAGCTGTAAAAATAGCTCATCCTCTAAATGAAGAGCAAAACCATCTTAGGACTAATCTCTTACTTTCTTTGCTAACAATCGCTAAAAATAATTTTAATAGGAAGTATGATAAAATTAATATTTTTGAAGTTAGTCGAAGATTTTATTTAGATACTAAGGATGATATTATTGAAGAGGATATGGGGTCTATCCTGATTGGAGGTTTGAGAAATAGATTACTTTGGAATACTGAGCAAGCAATCTATGATTTCTATGATATTAAAGGATATGCCTCTCAATTTGCAATTGCAATGGGGCTAGAAAATATTTCTTATCAAAAATCTAAATCAAATAATTTTGATTTAAATCAAACCTTAGATCTTTATTCAAATGGAGTCTTTATTGGGTCTTTTGGTTTAGTTAGCAAGGATATTTTGAAAGTTTATGAAACTTCGGAAAGTCTTTATGCTTTCGAATTTAAAATGAAGGATTTAGAAAAAGCTTTAGCGAAATCTTCTTTTAAACTTAAGGAGCTTTCAAAATTTCAAAAAATAGTCAAAGATATTTCATTTATGATCGATAGCAAGCTTGATTCAGCTGTTATTATGGAGGCTATTTATAAATATGGTGGACAAAAATTAGAAAATATAGAAGTGGTAGATTACTACAATGGTGATCAATTGGAAGCCGGCAAAAAATCATATACTTATAGAATGTATTTCCAATCTTATAATAAAACAATGAAAGAGAAGGAAATAGATAAATACCTCAAAAGCATTATTAAGGGTGTAGCTGAGGACTTTGGGGCAAAATTGAGATAAATTTTGCGATTATTTTAATAAAAAAATAAAAAGGAATTATTATGAACGAGACTGCAAATAGTATAACTGAAAAAATTAGAAAAGCTGTTGAAAAAATAGCACAATTAAAGCAAGAATTAAAAGAGCAAACAGAAGAAGTGAATGCTCTAAGACTTGAAGTGAGCGAGAAAAAGACTCATATTGAATCTTTAAATGATAAGATTGATACTCTAGAATCAGATAAAAAGGCTATTGAAGAAGCTTTAAAACCTTTGATTGCAGGTTTAGATATTGGTAGCGGAGAGAATAATAATTCAGATGATTCTAGTGATTTTTTTGTTCCTAAGGGTTTAACAAATGAATTAGATCAAGCTTTGAGTGACTAGTCATGGATTATACTGAAAATATCACTGTTGAGATTTTAGGTGAAGAATATCCTTTGAGATCTTCTGTAGGCAAGGAGCATATTGAAAATATTGCTCGCTATGTAGATGGTAAGATGACGGAAATAAAAGATGCAACTAAATTAAAGTCTGATAAGAAAATTGCTATTTTGGCGGCTTTACATATTGCAGATGAATATATTAAAACTCAAAGAAAAATTAAAGATTTAGAGGAAAGAATTCTAGAGATACAAAAAGAACAAGAAGATATTCTTTTGAAGAATTCTCAAATGTTGGATCAAGTTTTGTAAATGGCTATTTTTAGGAATTAATTTTAATCGTATTTTAAGTCCTAGCTCTAGGCTGAGAGGGTTTTTTTTGTCTTATTTTTGCTATATCAGACATAAACTAGAATGTCTGGTAGGGAGCTTCTTGTTTTATTTTTTAATTTCTTAACCGATGATATTTTATGGATATTTTGGCTTATGAGTAGTTTTAATTACTTATTAAAGTCAATTAATTCTTGGTTATATTATAATCTAGCTTTTATTTTATAGATATAGATTTATTATTTGATGAAATGGCTTTTGCTTGGGTCTTGAGCTTTGATTTCTTTATATGTTTTTTATTTATTGGCTAGATTATGATTACAAATTTTAGATAAAAATTCCTCTTTAGGGAATTGATATTTTACAACATTTTAATATAGGAGAATAGATGGAGATTATTTCATATTTAGCTATTCCACTTTCAATTTTACTGGGTTTTTTATTTGCCCAATGGAGAATTCAAAGTAAAATTGGAAATGCGAATGCAAGGGCAGAAAAAATTATTTCAGATGCTAATAAAGAGATTGAGATTTCTAAAAAAGATTTTGAACAGCAAAAATTAGAAAATAAAATTAAGCTTCAAGCTGAGTTAGCTCAGAAAAAAAATGAAGCCGAGGCTGAAATTTTAGAAAAGAGAGAGCAGGTTCACAAGGAGGAGCTAAAGCTTAAGGATAAAGAAAATAGCATTAAATCTAAGGAAGGTCATTTAAATAAGAAGACTAAAGAGCTGAGAAATAAAGAAAAAGATTTAAATGAGCAAAAAGGTTCTCTAGAAGAGAAAAAAGAAAAGGTTGATGAATTATTAAAAAAACAAATAAAAAAATTGGAAGAAATATCTAGTTTGTCCAAAGATATGGCAATAAAAGAACTAAAGGAAACTCTCATTAATCAGGCTAAAGATGAAGTTGCGGGGATTATTAAGCAGATTAAAGATGAGGCCCGGGAAGAGGGAGACAAGGAAGCCAAAGAGATTATTGTTTCTGCTATTCAAAGATCGGCCGTAGATCATAGTAGCGACACAACTGTAAGTGTGGTTAATATTGATAATGATGATATTAAGGGGCGTATTATTGGAAGAGAAGGTCGAAATATTAGATCTTTTGAGCAGGCAACAGGTATTGAATTAATTGTAGATGATACTCCCGGAGCGGTTGTTATTTCAGGTTTTGATCCTTTTAGAAGAGAAATTGCCAAGAATGCTTTGGAAATGCTTTTAGAAGATGGCAGAATCCACCCCGGAAGAATAGAGGAGGTTGTTAATCGATCTAAAAAGGATATGGATAAGCATATTAAAGAGATTGGGCAAGATACCTGTTTAGAATTATCGCTTCATAATGTTCCTATGGAACTGCAAAAGTTGATTGGAAGATTGAAATATAGGACAAGTTATGGTCAAAATGTTCTCTTACATTCAATTGAAGTTGCTAAACTCTGTGGAATAATGGCTGCAGATCTTGGTTATGATCAAAAACTGGCAGTGAGAGCCGGGCTTTTACATGATATAGGTAAGGCTATCGACCAGTATCAAGAAGGAACTCATGTAGAGCTTGGTCTTGAAATTGCGAAAAAATACAAAGAGCATAAAATTGTAGTTAATGCGATTGCTTCTCATCATGAAGATTATCCTGTTCAGCATCCTATCAGCTCTTTGGTAATGGCTGCAGATGCTATTAGTTCTTCAAGGCCTGGAGCAAGAAGAGAAACTTTAGGTAATTATTTACAAAGATTAGAAAAATTAGAATCAATGGCAAATCAGTACGAAGGTGTTACGAAGTCTTATGCTATTCAGGCCGGTAGAGAAATCAGAGTTATGGTTGAAAATGAACAAATAAATGATGATAGGGCTGATATGCTAGCATCTGATATTGCTGAAAAGATTCAAGCGGAAATGAAGTATCCGGGACATATCAAGGTTACTGTAATTAGGGAGTACCGAGCCTACGGGCTTGCCAAATAGGAAAAAGGATTTAAATGGAATTAAAAATACTTTTCATAGGAGATGTTGTTGGCAATAGCGGGATGGCTATGCTTGAAAAATCAATTTCTTATTTAAAATTAAAATATTCTCCGGATTTTATTATAATTAATGGAGAAAATACTAGGAATGGGAAGGGGCTTTCGGAAGGTCTTGCCAATAAATATTTTCAAATGGGAGTAGATGTGATAACGAGTGGTAATCATATTTGGGATTACGCTCCTTTTCATAAAACATTATCTCTCAGAAAATATGATAATATCTTGAGACCCTATAATTATCCCAGTGGAGTTGCGGGGGTTGGATACTGCGTTAGGGAATCTTCTAAAGGTATTAGTATTGGTGTTTGTAATATCCAAGGAAGAACTTTTATGCCTGCAATTGATTGTCCTTTTGAAGGTGTTCTTAAGGCTATTAATATTTTGAAGCGAAATGCTGATATTATTTTTGTTGATTTTCATGCTGAAGCTACTGCTGAAAAGATTGCGATGGCTTGGTGGCTTGATGGGAAAATTTCTTGTTTAGTGGGAACCCATACTCATGTGCAAACAGCAGATGAGAGAATTTTTCCTAAAGGGACAGGTTATATTACTGACGCCGGGATGACAGGGTCTTTTAATTCTGTTTTGGGAATGAGTTCAGAGGTTGCTCTAAATAGGTTTCGTTTTCAAACTCCTTTCAGATATGAGCAGGCTGAGGGTGATTTAAAACTTAATGGAGTCTTGTTTCATGTTGATACAGATTCTAAAAAAACAACTAAAATTGAAAGAATTTTACTAGAAGATGATAAATTTTAAAAAAAATGCTTGACATTGGTAAATTTTAGTATTATCTTTGGGGCGTTGTTTGATGAGGGGTTGGAAATACTTCTTACAGACTTAAAATAAGGGAAAGTAGCTCAGTAGGTAGAGCACCGGCCTTTTAAGCCGTTGGTCGACGGTTCGAGCCCGTCCTTTCTCACTAAAGGGGAGATTTTTGAATCTCCCTTTTTTTATTGTATTTTAAAATCTGAGTTGTTTTCATCTTTTCAAAAAAATCTAAATAGAGTGAGTTTGACATAAGAACTCTTTTTGGTTTCTTACCAGTTTTCAAGGTGGATAAAGTGTAAGATTTTGACAGGAAATCATTAAAGACCTGCCCATTTACTTCTACAATGAATAGTTATAAATCTTGGATGAGCTTCATTATTACTTCGTGTTGGTCGTTAAAAATCGTTTTTCGGTAGTTATTTCCCTCAGTAGCTCTGCTTCAAATAAAACATAATGGGTTGATAGAGATACGATTCCCGTCGTATTGTTGAAAAATCCTTATTTATTAACTAAGATTGTTACAATCCATAAAAAATTCGCTGGCTAATTTTTTATTCGTAATTCTCAATCTCTCAATTTTCAATTGGAGCGATAGTGACTCCAGTTATGTTACTACTTCGTGGTGATTCCTGAGTTTATAACTTTCTCGGAAGTTCTAAATATTCTCTATCAAAGATTTTTCTTGATTTTTAAAAGTTAGCATATTATATTTTTTATATAGTATAGTTTATATAAACTTTTAAGAGTATATAAATGTGTTTTCAGAAAAATAAGAATTCTTTATTTAGCCAAAACAAGGTGCAAAAGAGAGTGCTTATTGAGGCAAACCAGTTTTAAGTTATTATATTTAATAGGAGGAATTATGGAATGGAGAGAATTAAATTTGAAGGCCATAGAGGCTTTTGCTAAAATTAAAGGGAATTATCAAAACATGTATTCCAAAACTCTATTTATAAGACTGTTGGGAAGGTTTGCTGAAAATTTGGGAATTACGGTTAGCGATGAGATGCTGCAAGACTATTCCAATCTTGTTAGGAGGCAATTGAATTTGTATAAGGTTGAAGATACTGAAGTTTTTTTTGCTAAACTAGCCATTGATCAGGAGCTTTGGGAAAAAGGCTTAGAAAATGAATTAGTTCGAGAGCTCCTTAACCTTAAATTTGGTAATAAATTTTACCTTGGAGATCTCTGGAAAGTTTTAAGGACTATTCCTGAAATTAGAGATAACTTAGCAGATTTATTAATTGCTAGGGGTAAAACTGCCGGAATTGAAATTGAAGAGCAAGAATTACAAGCAATTTCTGATTCTTTTAGAAGAGTGGCTCAGCTTCATAGCAAGGATGAATTTTTATCTTGTTTGGAGGCTTTGGGATTAAGCTTAGAGGGCTGGGAAAAACAAATGGAAGCTCAAATTTATTATCAAAAGTTAATTGAGAAAAACTTACCACCTTTAACATCAGAAGATTTATTGAGTAAACTTGGTAATAATCTAGTTGTGATTGAAGTGATGAATGAAATGCTTCAGGGGGAACTCTTGAGTTCTCACCTTAAAGAACTTGAGCTTGAAATTGGCGATGAAGAAGTTCAGAACTATCTAGATTCTTTTAGAAGAGCGAATAAGTTGCATAAGAGTAAATTCTTTCTGATTTGGCTCAAATTTAACGAGCTTTCTTTGGAAGAATTTTTGGAATTTATTAAATATCGCTTGCTCATTCAAAAATTTAATGATTCAGAAGCTAAATCTGTCAACAAGGAAGCTATAGCTAAGCAGCTAAGGGTTAGCAAGGAATTTTTCAATACGATTGCAGAGTATCATAAATTGAAAGCTAGCGTGAAAAAAGCTCAAGAATTAGGAATTATGGTTTCGCAAGAAGAGCTTCAAGAGGAGTCGGACAGCCAGAGAAGAATCAAAAAGTTACATAATTCTACTGATTTTAAAAACTATCTTGCAAATCAAGATCTTAGCTTAGATGATTGGAGCGATTTTGTAGAGATGCAGATTTACCAGAGAAAATTACGAGATCAATTAGCTACAGATGATAAAATTATTGCTTATCTTGAGAAAAACAAAGTTTTAAGAAAGCTAATTAAAGATGATATTTTGTGGGAGTGGGAAGAGAAAAATCTTTAGTAGCCGGGCAAATTTAGGCTTTGAGTTAGAAGAGTGGAAGTCTCTTTCATCTACGGAGATTATTAATTGAAGTTAATATATCCCCTCAGTAAAGCTCAGGTTTGTTAAAGCCGAAGACCTGCGTTCGCTCATCGGGGCGTTGCTAGTTAGCAAGGAATCGCAGTCCTGAAATGAATAATGCCGAGAATGGTGAACGGATGGTTGGGTGGTTCAACAAAGAGAGAGTTCTCCTTGCTATAATTTCCCTAGGAGATAGTTTTGGGGGTGCTTTTCCTCTTGCATTCAATACTGAGATATTAGGTCTTTTAAGGGGAAAATTCTAATATAAAACAAGTAAGGATATAGTTTATGAATCTTTTGAAGGTAAATGATGAAGTAATAAATGAAGCAAGTATTGTAATTCGCTTAAAATATGAAGGTAAATTCAAAGAAGCCTTGATGCAGGAAATAAAACTCAGAGTCTTAAAGCAGGCTGCCAAGGAAAGAAATTTTGAAGTTTCAGAGGCAGAATTACAAGAATATGCAGATCAGAAAAGGCAGGAATTAGGGCTTTATTCCGTGGCAGATACTAAGAAATATTTAGCTAATCTAGGGATTAGCATGGATCAATGGGCTGATGAATTAGAAAATGAGTTGCTATTACTCAATGTTAAGAAAAAGCTTTTTCCTCCTGAGGAAGTAGATAATTATTTTGCCGAAAATAAATTTAGATTTCAATCTTTAAGAATAGGTAAGATTTTGGTGGAAAATGAGGAAACTGCTGAAGAAATAAAGACTCAAATTGTGGAAGAAGGTGAAGATTTTGCCGAACTTGCTGAAGATAATTCGCTTCATGAGAGTGCCCCTGCTGGAGGCTGCCTAGGAATTGTTAAGCGGGGAGAGCTTAATGTCGAACTTGAGAACCGTCTTTTTTCTGAGGAAGTGCTATCGATTGTGGGTCCTATTAAAGAGGAAAAAGGGTATGCTCTTTATAAGATTGGTGAAAAAATAGAACCTGAACTTACAGATGATTTAAGGGAAGAGATCGCAGACGGTCTCTTTGAAGTCTGGAAAAATAATTTGATTGCCGGAGCTAAAATTGAAGCCGTGGAGCAATAAGTTCCCAAAATTAAAAACTATAAAGATTTATGATCCTAAGATTACTCCAAAAAAGTTTTCAGAAATATCGGAGACTTTTTTGGATACTCCTCCTCCTTTTATTTTGAGGGGGCCTATCTACCTTATTTTCATTATCATAATTACGGGTGTGTTGTATTCTTTTTTTGCAACGGTTTCTGTAAATGTGACAGGATATTTAACGGTAAAAGGAGAGGAATATTTAGTTCAAGCTCCCATAAGTGGAATAGTAGATGCCGTATATGTAAATAATAATGATAAAATTAGAATTAATCAAAAGCTCTTTTCTGTTTCCTCCCAACAGGCTTTTAGTCAAGAAAAAAACTTAAAGGTTGCCGAAAATCAAAGAGTTGAAGTTGTTAATAAAATAGCTTCACTTTTATCGTTTGAAAAAGAGAGAGAAAAATTATTAAGAAAATATCAGCAAAAATCTCAATCATTTTCATTTACAATTCCCCAAAGCACTATTTTAAAGCAAAGTGAAATTTATGGACTTGATTTATCAGAGCTAAAAAATAGTAGCAATTTAGGAGTCTTTAATACCGATTATCTCAACTTAAAGCATAATTTACAAATTATTTGGAAGGAATACTTAGCAACTTTTGAACTTTTCAAGCAGAAATCTAAGACTTTTAAGGAGGATACAGAGCTCTATGAAAAGAAATTAATTGCTAGGCAAGATTATTTATTTTCTAAAGAAAATTTGAGTAATGTTGAAAATCAGCTTGAGTCTTTGAGAAAAAACTTTAAGACTGTTATTGTTAATTCTGTCCAAAAAAGTAGTGAAGTAAAAGAGCTTTTGAAGGCTAAGCTAGAAAATTCCAATAGAGAAATTGAAACCATTAATAATGCTATGCTAGGCTATGAAGTAAATGGTAATACGATTGGAATTAGAAGTCGTTATTCAGGAGAAGTTGCAGAATTATTTTTTAAACCGGCTCAATTTCTTGTTCAGGGAAATGTGCTTGCAAAGATAATCAGAGATGATTTTCCGCTGCATGGTGTTATTTATATTGGTTCAGAGAGTATTTCTAAATTAGCAGAAGGGCAGCAGGTCTATATTAAGTATGAAGCTTTTCCCTATCAGCAATATGGAGTTCAGAAAGGAGAAGTTATTGAGATTGCTAGCGATGTGAAAGAAATCCCTGGTAGGGGAATGGTTTATGAGATTATTGTGGCTTTGAAAAACAATCCTAAAATTAAATTAAAATCCGGCAATTTGGGGATTGCAGAAATTAATACAGGTAAGAAGAGAATTATAGAATTAGTTTTTGCTCCTATAGGGAAGCTTTTTTCTTATTTGGATGGCGAATAGCTAAGGGAGTTTTTTTGACAGATGATGTTTTAAAAAGATATTTAGAAGAGTGGAATCTTTATAGAGAGGCAACTCCCGAGGAAAAAGAAGAACTTTTGAGGAGAACTGTTCTCAAAGAGTGCAAATTGGGTGAAGTTTTGGCAAAAGAAGGAGAAAGTGCAGAAAACTTCTTTTTTCTCTGTGAAGGAGTTCTTCGGCTAAAAAAAAGGCAGGGAGATAAGGTTGTTACTCATCAAAAGCTTCTAGCCGGAGAGCATTATGGAAATCTTTCTTATTTGGACTCAGAAAAGTATCTTTATACTCTTGTGGTCGCCAAAAAAAGTAAAGTCTTAATAATTTCTACCAAGGATTTAAAATTAGCTCATTTAGAGAATTTGTTAAACGAAGCTAAAGCTACAGTTGCTTCTCCTCAAAACAAAACTCAGCCAAAGGATCTTCCGGTAAATAAAGAAGGTAAAAGCCTTAAGGTTTCAGGGAGATTACTTTTACAGGATGAGATTATTGAAATTTTTAAAAATTTAGAACTTTTTAAGAATTTAGAAATTTCGGCAATAGAATTTTTGGCAAAACATACTCTCAAAAAAGAATTGAAGCTCGGAGAGGAGCTTTGTTTTGAAGGAGAGGCTAAAAAAGAGTTCATTTACATCTATAAAGGGGGACTGAGGAAAAAGAAAAAGCTAAGAGGCAAAATTGTAACTATTGGAAAGCTCGGAGAAAAAGAATTTCTGGGAGAAATATCTTTTCTCAAAGATACTAGCTGGGAATATTCCTTGGCAGCCATTAAAAAAACGATCATTCTTACTCTTGATACCAAAATCCCTGAAATAGCTTCTCTAGGGACTTCCCTGTTTTTTCAAATAGGTTATTTTGAATTTCGGAAATATCTGGAAAATCTTTTCAAGGATTATCAAAAAGAGTGGTTTGAAGATTTTATTAAGAGTTGTTCAATTTTTAAAAGAAAAGCCGGAGAAAAAGTTTTTGCTCAAGGAGATTTTAATCTCTCTCTTTATTTAGTGCTTTCAGGTAAGATTGATTTCTTTAGGGAAAGGCTTGATGGGCGTTATTTTATTGGTTCTGCGGGGGCTGATGAGTTTTTTGGAGAGTATGGTGCTTTAAATCAAAAAAGGCAGGAATATGAAGCGATAGCTAGCAGAGATTCAGTAATGATTGAAATTGATTTTGCAGTTTTACCTCAGCTTTTTAACTATAATAAAATTCTCTACCAATCTTTACTGAATAATATTGAAAATTATGATGCCGAAGAAAAAAGACAGGTCAAATTAGAGAGTAATAAAGAGCATAAAGAAGAAGAGCAAGCTTCTTTTACTGCCCTAGGTCCCAAGAAATTTCCTTGGTTAAAGCAACATGATGAAACCGATTGTGGAGCAGCTTGCTTAACAATGATTTCTCGCTATTATGGTCTTAAATTGAGCATGGGGCAAGTTCGGGAAATGGCAAATGTTAGTACTGCCGGAGCCACAATGGCTGCTATTTGCAGGGCAGCAGAAAATTTGGGATATAGGGCTAGGGGCGTAAAATCAACTTTTATTGCTTTGAGAAAGTTAAATTTGCCTCTAATTGTTCACTGGCAAGGATTTCACTATATTGTTTTATACCGAATTACTGCTAAGCAGGTTTTTGTCTCAGATCCTGATCTTGGTCTTAAAAAATATACTCACGCAGAGTTTAAGCAAAATTGGACAGGTTTTGCAATAGAGCTGGAAGCTACAGAAAATTTAAAGAAAATTCCTGCTGCGACTAATCCTGTTTTTAGGTTCTTAGCTTATCTCTTACCTTATAAATTTTACTTTTTTGAAATTTTAATGGGAGCTTTTATTCTCAATCTTTTAGGAATGGCAGCTCCTCTTTTTACCCAAGCAATAATTGACAAGGTTATTGTTTATAATGATAGCTCTCTTTTAAATATGATGCTTCTGGGGATGGTGATAGTTGCCTTTTTTTCAACTCTTACTTCCGGGGTTCAGCAGCTTTTATCTGCCCATATTACTGCAAAAATTGATTTTAAGATGTTAGCGGAATTTTATAAGCATGTGCTTTCCTTGCCTCTCAAGTTCTTTTATCAGCGAAAAATTGGCGATATTATTACTCGCTTTGGAGAAAATGGCAAGGTTAGAGCTATTTTAACCGGAACCATTGTTTCCACGATTTTAAATTTAATAATGCTAATTGTTTTTACCAATATTATGTTTATGTATAGCCTAAAACTATCTTTAGTGGTAATTGGATTTATTCCATTTTTTATTGCTCAGACTTTAATTTTTACCCCAATTTTTATTAAGCTTTCGAATAAATTATTTCTAGCAACTTCCGAGCAATCTTCAATGATGATTGAATCAATTCAAGGAATTGAAACTGTGAAGGCTAATGGTATTGAGTGGAATATTAGAACTAAATGGGAAGAGAAATATTTAGAAAATGTTAACATGAACTTTAAAACTGCCAAAATTAGCCTTGTTTCCGGAGTTTTGAGTCAGACAATTAATACTGCTTCTTCAATTGCAATTCTCTATGTGGGGGCAACACAGGTTATGCAAGGCACGCTCAGTGTTGGGGAATTGATGGCTTTTAATGCCATAATTGGCTCGGTGATGGGGCCATTAATGGGCTTAGTGGGGCTTTGGAATTCTTTTAAACAAGTACAAACTTCCATGGATAGGTTAAATGATGTTTTGGAGCTGGAGCCTGAGGAAAGAGCTGTTTTAGCTGCTAGTGAATCTAAATTGATTCTGAATAATCCCAAAGGTGATCTGGAGTTGGTTAATTTAAGTTTTAGATACGGGGATGAAGATTCTCCTCTAGTTATCAATCATCTTAATTTGGAGGTTAAAGCCGGGCAACAAATTGCTTTTGTGGGTAGTTCCGGTTGCGGGAAATCAACTTTAACAAAATTGATACCCGGATTTTTGAAGGCAACAGAAGGTGCTATTTTGATAGATGGTCATGATATTAAAGATATTGATTTGAATAGTCTTAGGACTTCGATTGGCTGGGTGTTACAGGATAGCTTTTTATTTAATGCCACAGTTGCTGAAAATATTGCTCTAGGTTATACTAATCCCGATGAAAAAGAGGTTATTGAGGCTGCTGATTTGGCTGCTGCTCATGAGTTCATTCAACAATTACCTCATGGTTATCAAACCAAAATAGGAGAAAAGGGACTCCAACTTTCAGGGGGGCAAAAACAGAGAATTTGTATTGCTCGGGCTCTTTTCAGAAATCCTAAGATTTTAATTTTTGATGAGGCAACTTCAGCTTTGGATGTGGAGTCAGAGAAAAGAATTCAACAAAATTTGGATAAGATTTTAAAGGGAAGAACTTCCTTTGTGATTGCTCACCGCTTGAGTACGGTTAGAAATGCTGATTTAATCTGTTATTTAGACAGAGGAGTTATTATGGAAAAAGGGACTCATCAGCAATTGATGGCTAAAAAAGGTCTCTATTATCAGATGGCAAGTTCCCAGCTGGGAAGTTCGGAGTAAATTATGAAAAAGATTGCCATTAATCCTCTGCCTAAGAAGGAAGGGCAGGTAAAGAAGAATACGGGAATTTTGGGAGAGCTTTTATTTCGTCTTGAATTTATTAGAAGTGAAATTTTAGCAAATGGTAAGCAGCAGAGGCAAAATAATTTAAATTTAGAAATTGAAAAAATTAAGAAATTGGCTATTTTATTAAATAGCAGACAAGAGAGGGATAATTTCATCTCAAATAGGATCAAGAAGTCAAAGGTAGAATTGCCTAATTTTCCCGGATTTATTGGAGGAAATCCTAAAATAAAAAAAATTTTGAAAAAAATTTCTAAATGGGCGAAAACTCCTTATCCGCTATTGATTATGGGGGAAACCGGAACCGGAAAAGAGGTTTTTTCTAGGTTGGTACATAAGATTAGTGAAAGGAATAGATTTCTTCCTATCAATTGTGGAGCAATTCCCAATAATTTGATTGAATCGGAATTGTTTGGTTATGTGAAGGGTGCTTTTACAGGAGCAAATAGTGATAGAGCGGGGAAATTTGAAGAAGCCGGAACAGGAACTCTTTTTTTGGATGAGGTTGGGGAGCTTCCTTTAATAACCCAGGTTAAACTTTTAAGAGCAATTCAGTTTGGAGAGATTCAAAGGCTCGGATCTGCTAAAACTGTTAAGATTAAAGCTCGTATTATTGCAGCGACTAATTGCGATCTTGCTCAAAAAGTTAAGGAGGGTTTATTTAGAGAAGATCTTTATTATAGGCTTGCCGCCAGTGAAGTTACAATTCCTCCTTTAAGAGAAAGAAGAGATGAAATAGCAATACTTTTAGAATTTTTTATGCAGAAAACGGCGGAAGAATTAAACTCTTTGGTACCTAAGATAAGTAGCAATTTAAAAAAATATTTAACAGAAGTTTATGCTTATCCCGGAAATATTAGAGAGCTGGAAAATATAGCTAAATTATTGGTGGTTTATGCGGAAGATAATTTTGCTGATTTAAGCATTTTACCTCCAAGGTATAGAGAGGAGCTGACTGAAAAGCTTTTTGGTAATAATAGTAATTTGAAAAATCGGTTGAATACTGTTAAACGGGAAGTTTTGGTTAAAAATCTAAAGCAATATCAAGGATCGGTAGCTAAAGTTGCTATTGCTCTGGAGCTTTCTGCTTCTCGTGTTTATCAACTATGCAGTAAGTATCAACTAATCCCCGGAGAATTTAAAAGAAGAAATGGAATAAATTTTGAGCAATAAAAAATTTAAAATAGATGAAGCTGAAGGTATAAAGCTCTTTTTGGAAAAGGATCTTATCCCAGAAACAAAAGAGCAAGCTCCGGAGCCTCTAAAAAAAACTTCTCTGTTTAAAAAACTGGGAATTGTTGCTATTATTTGCTGCTTGGTACTGTCTCTATTTTTCTTTAAGGAATTTTTAAATGATTATAGGGCAGAGAATTATGAGTATAAGAAAATTGAAAAAAGCTATCTTGTTTTTTTAAAAGAAGTTGGTTATGGGAATAGTTCTCATTGGAGTCGAAAGAAAAAAATAGAGAAAGCAGATAGTTTAAAAAATAGTTTGAAGGAGTCTTTGCTAAAGTATCCTAATAATAAAAAATTAAACAGAGCTTGGTGTGAAATTATTGTGCAATTAAAATTGCTTGATGAAATAGAGGATTATTATGAGCAGAACGAATTAGAGGTGCTTTTGGATGAGGATGCCCTTAAAAGAATAAAAAAATACTATCCTGAGTTACTTGGAATTTTAGGAGTATTAAAAGATATTAAGGATTTTTATGATTATAAACAAGAATATCCTAAAGCACCTGCTAATTCAACTCTAATTCCTAAATTTGAGCTAGTTGAAAATTTACTCAAATCAGGGGAGGATTTGCAGAAAAAACTTAGTAAAAATCTAGCTCTTTTAGAGACTCATTTTAAGGAGCTGAGGAATTATACCAATATTGTGTTAAATAATTATTATCCTGAAATTGTTAAATGGAATGATTTCTATCAAAAATATAAGATTATCAGAGAAGAAAAAAATGAAGATAAGAAGCAGCAATTGATTCTTGAGCTGAGTTCTTTATTTCCTAAAGTTGGCATCTTAAAAGAGAAAATGCAAATTCAGAAATTTCGTAAGATTGTTAATTTGGGGATGCTAGAGCATAATTATCAGAAATTTTCCAAAGAATTGCCTTTATTTTTAAAATTTTTAGATAATAATAGTGGCTATGATTTCGAAATTTCAATTTTTAAGAATTATAGTCAGCTGGAAGAAGCTTTGCTTAAGGATTCAATTTCTTTGGCTTATACGGGAGAAGCTAGTAGCTATCGTTTTCTACTCAATGAAGATTTGCAGCCTTTGGTCAGTAGAGCTTTCTCTGATCAGGAATATGTCTCTAATTATTTGGTAAGTTTAGAGGAGGGGGATAGGCTGCTTAATTTGAAAGATAGAACTTTACTGATAGGGGGATTTGAAAAGGTTTTAGACTATTTTCAGCTCCTAACATTTATGGATAAGCAGGGACTTAATCAAAAGAAATTTTTCAAAGAAATTATTTTATTAGAGGCGGCAAAAGATGAAATATTTTTTAAAGCTAAGCAAATTCCTAGAGCTGTGTTTCTACTCAATGAAGAAGATTTGGTAACTTATGAAAAAGAGCTTACAGGAGCTCAATTAATAACTGAAGTTGCTCAACAACCTTTAGGGCTCATTTTTTATAATAAAAATTTTATACCCCAAGAAGTTGTAAAAGAATTAAGAGATTATTTTCTTTCTTTAAGTAGTAAGCTTGTTTACGGGAATAATAAAATTTATCATTTTTTAACCGACTGGAATAGTTATGATTCGCAAAAATATGAAAATTATTATCAAAGCTGCAATCCTTTAATGATTAGTAAAATAAATAGGATTGAGATTATAATTGATAACCAAAGTAAGCTAAAAACTAGCCAAATAGCAACCAGATTAATCAGAGAGCTTGCTAGTAAAGGTTATAATGGCTATTTGAGAGCTCAGAATTTTCAAGAAAATCAAATTTTGGCAGAAAAAGATTTAGCTCTTCATTTAAAAATTACTCAGGAGGGGAGCTCCTATCTTTATGATTTTAGGATTGAGCAGGAAACTATTTTGTTCTGGGAAGTTTTGCAAGCTAAAAGTGAGAAGATTGCTGATTTTAGTTTGCTAATTAATAACGCTATTGCCTATTTGCCTTTTGAAAGCGCAGTTTTGGCTATTGAAAATCAAATCGTAAAGGCTCTTTATCAGCCCGGATTAGATCTTGAAAATAAAAAGGTTAGATTTTTTTCTGATAATTTGGGAAAGACTCAAAAAATTAGTTTAGGTAAGGGTAAAATAATAAATCAAAACAATGATGAAATTTTTATAAAAGTTAGCAAGGAGCTTGCTCCTAAAATAAAAAAAGGCGATCTGGTGGAGTTTAATAATGAGGATTAAGATAGCTCTATTAATATTCATTCTTGCTCTTTTGAGACCTCTTTTAAGCGAGGATCGGGAAGAGATTAAAAAGCTTTATCGGGAGATTTTTAGCGATAAGGAGATTAGTTTTGTTAAAATTGACTATCAGGATTTGAAATCTTTTTTGACGGGAGATAAGAAGAGTCTTTATGAACTTAAAAATATTGAAGCTCTAATTAAACAAAGGGAGTATGAAATTAAGTCCTTAAAAACTTCTTTCGTGCCTCTGTTTAATTTTTCATCAGGTTATAATAATCTAAATTTCAAGGAAAGATTGGTTTCTGTTTATTCTAAAATTCCTGTTGAATGGGATAATGAAAATTTGGAGAAGATAGATATTAATCTTCCCAATGGCGGACATGGCTTACTATGGCTGCCAAAACCTATTGAGTACGCTTGGAAATATAACGATGTCCATGCTTCCAGAGAATATGAGAGTGGAAATGCTTTTATTGGTATGGGGCTTAATCATACTTATCAATCCGGAGTGAAGCTGAATTTGATGGGGCTGAATTTAACGCGTAAATTTTTACCGAAAAGCTATGGTTTTAGCTGGAGTTCTACTCTTTCTAATTCCATAACTGTACCCTTATTAGAGCTTTTTGATAATCAAGATTCGGAGAGTGAAAAAGAAATCAAAAGATTAAGAGCTGTAATTGATAGTTATCAAATCTCTTTGAAAAATTTGAAAAAAAATGAAGTAATTGCTCTCTATAGCTCTTTTTTAGCACTCTATCTCAATTGGCAGGAAATAAAGTTAAATCAGCGGTTAGAAAAGCTTTTAGAGTTACAAATAAAGGCTTTAGAGTTTTTATTTGAGAAAAGAAAGATTACCATTTTTGAAAAGAAAAGAATTGAAAATGAATATCAAAATATTTTAAATCGTCAAAGGCAGCTCTATTATGAAGTTATTAAGAACAGTAATGAACTTGATTTTGCAGAAGAGAGTTATTTCTTATTTATGATAGATAGTTTTGATATTAATTTAGCTACTAAAACTTTGGAAGATAAGGCTCTGCTCAATGCTTCCAAAATAGATTTAGATAAGATTTTAGCCGGTAGCGAGGAGTTTAATCTTGCTTTAAATAATTTGGAAAATCAAAAATGGCAATTAAATCAGGCTAAAAGAGCTATTAAACCATCTCTTGAGCTTTCGGGGGGACTGGATCTTTATGTTTCTAATGATCTGGGTTATGAAACTCCGGTAGAAGCTCTTCAGTACTTAATTTCCAATCCGGATGGCTATAATTTACAAGCTCAACTAGATTTTGCAATGCCTCTTTCTTTTGCTTCAGGACGCTATAATTATCAGGCTGTCAAAGCTCGCTATAATTCTGAAGTAGAAAATTTACGGAGGATAAAGAATGAGCTAAAACTGAAGTTTAACGAATTTAAAATTGCTCTTCTTGGTCGTAAAACTCAGATTAGTTCTTTAGAAAATAGCTATTTTTTTCAAAAAGAGCAGTATTTAAAGGCAAAAGAATTTTACAGGCTCAAAAGAATAACTGAATACGATTATGCAGCCTATAAGAAAGAGCTTTATTTGGCGGAGTTTAATTTGGAAAAAAGTAGAGCTGATTATTTAAATCTCTTGCTCAAATATTTCTTTTTTTGCGGCAATGAAATAGAAGGTTTATAGGAATGGATATTTAAAACTGAGAGGCAAAATGCTTTATTTAGCGAGATATGAAGAAAATCAGCAAATTAGAGAATTATATAAGAAAGCTCAAGAATTGAAGCTGGAGGCTACTATTTTGGAGCTGAAAGATGCCAAACTAAGTATTTCAGGAGATAGGGTTAGTTATGGTAATTTGAATTTTACTCAAGAAGATATTTTCTATTTTCATGGATTTAAAAATGAATTTCCGTTTATTCCAAGGGTAAATTATCAAAGCGATGGTTTTAGTTTTGCATTTGATTACATTGTTGCTCAGCAGCAAAAAAGCCATCTCTACAGTTTTTTAGTTGCTCTTTCTCGTTCTTATCAAACTGTTAATAGTTTTTGGGATAAATTAGAATATGAAACTAAGCCGGATTTTTATGATAAATTACAAAATAGTTTTTTGAAAATTCCGGATTATTGTCAGACTAATAGTTTTGAGCTTTTTAAAAAAAGTTCTCTGGCAGAGAAAGATACTCTCTTATGGAGTCAAGTGGCAATCGGTAGTCCTTTCTCAAAAATTAGTAGTAAGAACTATCAGGAGTTATTTACGAATAAGCAAGCTATCCCTTTGCTAATTATGGAAAGCTTGAAAGGTACCAAGGTTAGAGTTTGGTTTTATAAGGAAACGCCTTTATTAGCTGCTTTAGTTACTCCTCCTTCAATGAAAGCAGGGCAGATAAATCTTGAAAAATATAAATATATTACTCAATTAGATTTTTTAAATCCTTTAGCCAAAGAGTTGGAGCAAAAATTAGAACTAGATTTTTATGCAGTTACGGGAATAGTTGATGGCAAGGAAGAATTTTGGCTTGAAGACCTTGAAATTGATCCTGTTTTGAATTATTTACCTGAAAATGCTAGAATCTATCTTTATTCTCTTTTACTTGAAAAAATGACGGGCAAGGATTTAGGAAGAGAGCCTTTTGCAGTAGCGGAAGAAGAAAGACAAACAGTTTTCATTGAAAGAATGCTCCAGCCTTTATTTGAAATAAAGGAATCATTTTAATTTTCTAAGGATAAATTATGCGAATAAAAATTGAGGAATTAGCAATTATTGAAGAGCTTAGCCAAGAAGAACTGAATTTTTTAAGTGGGGGCTTTGGCAATAAAATAGGGAAAAAATCCGGAGGAAAGAGCATTGCTACAAATTTTGGGACTCAAAATGGTGGAACAGGCGGTGCCGGTGGTAGTAATTTTGCTGATCAAGGCTATAACCAAGGCGGAGCCGGAGGGTTTGGAGGTAAGGGGCTAAGTTCTAGCCGGAATGCAGGTTTTGGCGGAAGTTCTTTTGGCGGAAATGCTTTTGGTGGTTTTGGAGGGACCGGCGGAAATGGGGCGTTGGCGAGTGGTGGCTTTGGTGGTAATGTTGCTAGTACTATGGGCTCTGCTATGGGCGGAAATATAACAGATAATATTTATGAATCTATAACTGTTCCAATAACTATTGAGCTTTAGATGTATAACCAGCAATTTATAAAAAAGAAATTTCCTAATTTGCCTGATTTTATCAATTTAGATCTGCTATTCAATATAGCCTATAATCCTTTTTCTAGAGAAATGAAACTCTATGTTTTAAACGAGCAAAAAGATAAATTATTTAAAATTGATCAGCAGCTTAAAATTATGACCCAATACAAGGGGACTTTGATTAAGGAGGAGCAGCTTAGATTTTTGGAAGAAAGCTATGGGTGCTGTTTCAATTATCAAGAAATTTTAATTGATACTTATGAAGATGATTATCTTTATTTCATTATTGATAGGGCGAGTTGGTCTGAGTATCAACGGTTTATTTTAGCAATTTGCAATAAGGTAAAAATAACTATTAAAGATTTTTTAATGATGGTTAATAGAATAAATCAAATTAAAATTAGTTCGCTGACAGAAGCTTATTTGCAGAAGTCTCTTTCAATGATTAGGGTTCCTTTACAAAATAATAAAGTTAAGCTTTATTCCAGACCTTTTTTAAGCGGTTCTTATTATTTTCTTCCTGAAACAGAGTTTTTTTTTAAGAAATGCTTCCAAAAAGTGGCAGATTACGAGCAATTTAAACCTTTCTTTTGGGTTGCTTCAGATCTTTTTTCAGATAGGATTATGATTTCCAGTCAAATAGAAGGATTAGTTTAAGTTTCTATAATTTTATAAAATTTATAAAAAATTATAATTTTATGTTCGGATAAAACCTTAGTCAAGCTCAAAAAAAAATGGTATTATTTTTGCCTTTCTTTGGTTAGGGGATGCTGTAGTATATAATAGTTTTCAGGAGACTCTAGTTAAGAAAATGGTTTATAATAAAAGGAGTAGATTATGTCAAAAATTAAAATTGAAGATTTAGAAGTTAATGCAAAACTTGATGATGAAGCGTTACAGAAAGTAACAGGTGGTATGGGTAATAGAGTTGGAGTAAAGCATGGAGGTACCGGTATTGCTACCAATTTCGGTTATCAAAATGGTGGAACCGGTGGTCATGGTGGTACTAATCATTCTTTCCAAGTAGGAAATGATGGTGGTGCCGGTGGTCGTGGTGGTACTGCGGATGCTACCGGACATTCTGTTGGTAAAAGAGGTTGGTTTGGCAGCGGAGGTGGAGTAGCCCAAGGTGGTACTGCTATTGGTGGAACCGGTGGAGCCGGTGGTACAGGAAGTATTGCTGCCGGAGGAGCCGGAGGCGGAGTAGCCAGTACAATGGGAAGTGCTTCCGGAGGATCTGTTTCAGATAATATGTCTGATTCAATCTCTATTCCTATTTCTGTGTCATTGTAGTTGAAAACTGTATCATTGTAATAAAAATTTTGGAGGAGATTGTGTCAAAAATTAAAATTGAAGATCTAGAAGTTAATGCAAAATTAGATGATGAGGCTCTACAAAAGGTTACCGGAGGCATGGGAAATATGGTTGGTAGAAAATCCGGAGGTCTTGGTATTGCTACCAATTTCGGTCGTCAATATGGTGGAACCGGTGGTCATGGTGGTACTAATCATTCTTTCCAATGGGGAAATGATGGTGGTGCCGGAGGGCAAGGTGGCAGGGCTGATGCTTCCTCTCATTCCGGTAAACGCAGTGGTTGGTTTGGCAGCGGAGGTGGAGTAGCTAGTAGCGGAACTGCTATTGGTGGAACCGGAGGTGCCGGTGGAACCGGAAGTATTGCTGCCGGAGGAGCCGGAGGCGGAGTAGCCAGTACAATGGGAAGTGCTTCCGGGGGTTCTGTTTCAGATAATATGTCTGATTCAATCTCTATTCCTATTTCTGTATCATTGTAAGATTTTCTTTAAAATCATTCAAGAAGGTGTCCAAAAAGGGAGGAATGTTATCATTGATTCGCAGCGATTTGTTACTAGTGAAGATCATTTTCCATGTATGCGAAATCGCAATGAGATCTCAAGTCAAGTTCACTATTGGATAAAGAACCCTTTTTGGACAGCCTCTTTTTTAGTGAATCAGGAGCATTTATTTATATCAAATTTGCAGGATACTCAAAAATAAAGAAAATTCCTGCATTAGTATTTTAATACCTCAATCTCAGTTTTTTTAAAGCTTTTTCTAGGGAAAAATCAAGTATTTCATTCACTTTAGGACTTTTCTTTAGAATTTGCTGATAATCAACCTCAACTTCTTTAACTGCCTTTTCTGCTTGAGCCAAAGAGGTTGTTTTGTCAAAATTTTTAAAATATTTTGCCAGTTCTCCCATCACTTTTCTGGTATAATAGTCTCCAATCCAGTAAATATAGGGACCGGGGTTGCAATCAAGCAGAAAACCTTGACCTGTTTTTTTATCAATAATAATATCCCAAGCGGAATAGTATATATTATACAGTCTATTAACCTCAATAATTTCTTGGGCTATTTTTTTAGGGATTTCTTCTTTGATAAAACCTCTAGTAGCACTTCTACTATCAACCTCATTAGTTAAGATTTTAAGTGATAGTATAACTTTATTTCCCACGGTATGAACTCTATAGGTATTTCCTTTGATTTTTTTCTGGAAAAAGGCCGGGGTAAGTTTAAGTTTCTGAGAGGAAGCTTGCTCAATATTTTCTAAATCTTGAGTTGCTCCCACTCCATAAGAGGCTTTAAAAATAGAATTCGGTTCTTTTCTTTTAAACTCTAGAGCTTCACTAAGATCATTTGTTGCCAGAAATTTGGGAACAGAATATCCTCTTCTAAATAAATCTTGAAAAAATTGAGCCTTGGTATTATGCTGAAAGTAGCAAAAATAATCATTTACAATCAAAGCTCCTCTTGATTTTAAAATTTTAAATAGGGAAAAAATAGTTTTGAAACGCAGATTCTCCCCCAGAAATTTTGCTCTATAAATATTGTATTCATATTCTGATAAATAGGGAGGTAAATTACCCGGAATAGCCAAAGAAAGTGAGCGAATAAAAACAACTTTTACCTCAGTTAAATCTATTCCACCCCAAATAATTTTTTCCTTATCAAGAAAGATATCATCAAAATAAGAATCAAGAGCGAGTCTAAAAGGTAAATAAATAAGCTCAACACCTCTGCTAATTAATTCTTCGTATAAAATTTCTGTTTGAGGATCTTTCTTTTCCGGATATAGAATCAGTACTGACATTTAAAACTCCTTTTGAGTTAGAATCATCTTTCCAAATAACATTAACACCTTTAGCCTGCAAAATTGGGATATGAGTTTTTTTTGCTTCCTCATTTAGGGGGTTATCTTTTAGGGAAAGTATTGAACCATAATCAAGTCCGGATAATCCTAATAAGAGATTAATATTACTTAAATTATTTCCATTTAGAGATAAAACCGAATAATATTCGCAGCGAGGTAGCTCAGTTAAATTTAGGGATTTTAGACTATCTAAATAAAGCATATTTATTTTTGTTAAGCTCCAAATAGCAAGAAGAGAGGAAATATCATTATTACTCAAATCTAAGGCTCTAAGATTGGTTAAAGCACTAAGATATTTAAGATCATCTTTTCTGGCTGCCGATGATGAATGAAGATTATTATCTGCTAGGTCTAATAGTTGAAGTTTTTCATGCAATTCGATATCTCCATCAATATTTAAGTCCGATATCCGGTTATGGGAAGCATAGATCTGGGTTATTTGGGGGGAATTAACCAGTTCAGGTAATTTCTCAAGATTATTTGATTGAATTTTTAAAATTGAAAGTTTTGGAAACTCTGGTAAATAATAACCAAACTCCTTAATTCTATTATTATTAAGATCAAGGACTCTCAACGAGTCGTAGCAGAAGATAGTGAAACTATCTTTTATTTTGTTGCCTGCCAGAAAAAGGAATTTTAGCTTAGGAGCTACTACAGGGGGAAAATCTTTTAAATTATTATAGCAAGCAGAAATGCTTTCTAGATGCTTAAAGTCGTTTAAAGATGAAAGCTTAGAAACAGAATTGGAATCTAGATTAATGGATCGCAGTTTTGTTAACGACTCAATATGGTTCAATTTAGAAACTAAATTATTTCTAAAAGAAAGCTCTGTTATTTTTGTTAAATTTTTGAGTGGTTCTAAAGAAACAAGCTGATTTTTGTTTAAGTTTAATTTTTCTAAATTCTCTAACTTACTCAAATCCTTGATCTCACTGATATTATTATGAGAGAGGTCGAGCATTTCTAGCTTTGTTAATTTCTTTAAATATTTCAAATCTCTCGAATCCAGCTGGTTATGAGCGAGACTAAGCTTAGTTAAATCTTGTAAATTTTCAAGGCTTTTAATTTCTGATATTTTATTATAAGCTAGACTTAATGCTGTCAGTTTTGTTAGCTTTTTTAGAAGAGAGATATCTTTTATTTGATTATAAGTTAAATCAAATTTTTGTAAATTTTTAAAATACTGTATTCCTTCTAAATTTTCTATATCTAGACCTGCAAGACCAAGCTCAGTAATCTTTACAACATCTGAATAAAGAATAGGTAAATCAGGATCTAGCTTATTGATCATAACTCTAATTGTTTGTTCAAAATTTGGGTCTGCAATATTAATTTCTCGCGGATAAGTATCTGCCGTTGTGAAGAGTGAAAAATGATTTGTTAGGGAATAGACTACCTTGATTTTAGGATCAAAATCTAGGAAAGAAATCATTTCCCAAAGGGAGTCTTTTTCTTCAAAAAAGTATCCTTGAACATTTTTAAGGCTATCCTTCTCTTTATAAGGAAGTCCAATTACTACGGGTAATTTAAATTTTATTCCTGATGGTTCAAATTCTACAAAAATTCGGCTACTATCACCTTCAAAATTAGGGGTCTTTTCCGGAATCTTGAGGGAAATAGGAATCTTATTTTCTAAAGCTCCTACGGGAATTCTGACAAAAGCTCCGTAAATAGGACTACCAGGATCTTTAATTCCCACAATTCCACCAAATTCATCAATCACCCCTTCTCCTTCAAAATAAGGCAGAGTCTCCTCTATTTGAGTGGGAGCATCTTTGATACAGCTGATAAAAAGAAGAAGAGTTATGAGTAAGAAAACTTTATTCATTTTGACCCTTTAAATTTGAAATTATAGCTTAATTTTAGCTCTTGTTTACCGGGATTATAACTAGTTTTTAATTCCTCGTTTTCAGTAAAGAGTAGCACATCTCCAATATTCAAAAGATAAGCTACTCCGGCTAAGCCCAAAGAAAAATAGAGATTATCTTTTAAATCTAAAGCTTCATCTTTAAGCTGATTAGCTTTTTTAGTCTTAGCCTCAACTTCCATCCAAGAGGCCTCAGCAATATCATAAACCGCCTCATTCCAATCATTAACTTTTTGATCGTAGAGCAGATAAGAAGTAGTTAAATAAATGAGAGCTACTGCATTGAGAGCTCCATAGCTTAAACCGGCTACCTTCCTCCCGCTGTTATACTGCCCAAAACCGGGAAGCAAAGAGGAGTAGAATAAAGCTTTTGATAAATTATTTTCCTGAGGAGCTACTTTTGTTTTGTTTCTTTCAGTCTTAACTTGTTTTTTGAGATAGTCACTGAGTTCTGAATCTTTTTGAGAATAGGCTTCTAAAATTTCAGCAAGAGAATTTTCTTGCTTCTTAGAATCAGTCAGTGTAATAAAATTTTCCTTTTTGAATAAAAAACCTAGAGTCAGCTTATGACTTTCATTTTTAATGTCAAATGACAAAAGTCCATCCGAATTAGTCTTGAACAAATAATTAAAATGAGAACTAAAGCGATACTCTAAATTGAAATCTCTTTCAAAGAGAGAAAAATCAAAACCCAGTCCAAAATCAGCACCTAAATTATGGTTTTGAAAATTATCGTATTTAGTTTTAAATTCCGCAGATTCAATGGAACTACTAATCAAATAATCGTAGCGAAAGCCAATTAGAAGATAAGGAACATAATTATTTTGGGTAGCTTTATATTTAACCAAAATCGGCAAAGAAAGATAGTGCAACCGATTGATATAATCATAATCAGGCTCTCCCCAAAAATTTTCTCCCTCAGACAGTACTTTATACCTACTTCCCTTTTGCAAATAGTTAAACTCTGAAAGAATAGTTAAATAAGGCTCTTCAAGCCATTCAAGAAAAACTCCTCCGGTAAAACCAGGTAAATAGAGAAATTCTTTATCAACTACATTTTGGACAAAATTAACATCCCAGCGAGAAAGAGTTATTCCACTTTTAAATCCGTAATTTTTGATTGCATAAGAAGATAAAGTAGAACAGATTATAAAAATAATTATATTTAAAAATTTCATAAGTTAAAAATTGTTTTTTGAACACTAGTTAATCCTAGATAGTAGCAAGAACTGAAGGGTTTTCCGGTTTAGAACAAGAAAGAAATAAAATAATATCAATTAAAACGATAATTAGCTTTTATATCTCCTTCTTTTTATAACTCTTAGTTTTTTTTGTTAGCTCATTACTATTCCATATATTTCAATATACTATAAGAAGTATTTGGGTGTCAAGTTTTTTATGAAAATTTTAAAATTAGTTTTCATCTCATTCTAAATAAATAAATCAACTGTTAGGTGAAAAGATAGATCAGAAGCCGCACCTACAGGGTGAAAATGAACTCTTTTGTTAAATAAATTTTTAATAGTTAAATTTGTTTTTAAATGCCTATGAATAAAGTATTTGGTAAGTGAAATGCTCGCAAAATCTGTTTTCTTAAAAGAAATTGGTTTATCAGCTACTGTTCTATAAAAATTAAACTTTCTCTTTGATAAAAAATTATATCTAAAAGAAATATTAAAATTTTTATCAGGGCTAAGAGCTAGGGCAAAGAATCCTTTATGAGCAGGATTTACATTATTTAAATATTTAAAGCTTGTTGATGAAGAAATGGGTGACTGATATTGATAACCAATTTTGGCAAATACCTTTTTATTGATTTGAGCTTCTTCACTAAGTTTAATTTCAAATAAAATTGCTTGAGAAGGTTCATAATAGTCAAGGGATTGCTTGGTAATTGTTTTTGTTTTTTCATCATAAATATAAGTACCGGCAAGATAACTTAAGTTATCATAAATTCTAGTATTGATTTCGACTGTCATTTTTGATCTATTTTCATATCCTAAGCTTACTACATTTTTTAAGCCAACTAGATAAGTATAAAATGGTCTAGTTTTAAATTGAGGAAGATCAAGTTCTACTTGATAAGGTTTGTATCCTTGCTGGAAATAATAATTTTGAGAATTATGGTCAAATAGATCAGATTTAGATATTGCTATATTAAATTTTGAATTTTGAAAATGTTTTTTTCGAAATTGATAAGAGCCAGCTAATAAAAAATTTGCCTTTTTAAAATCAGCTGTACTAAT
>PDWI01001412.1_pt1 | contig 41385 bp, 38 predicted proteins | sample 1430891 | NCBI WGS metagenome assembly PDWI01 (sample SAMN01162508, study PRJNA174530) | Oral metagenome, whole genome shotgun sequencing project. | biome: Marine environment; feature: Marine mammal; material: Swab sample of the gingival sulcus; isolation source: swab sample of gingival sulcus... | reverse complement strand
TCTTCAAAATGGTCATTTACCCCAGTAAACTCACATTTTTCAGCCTTCGCAAGCCTCGAATTCGAACTTTCTAGACAGCCTCTTCTCAAAATGCTGACGGTACAGACAGGCACTATTTATGATAATAGCCCCTCCGGGAGATCTGTTTTTGCACCTTTGAAGGCAAGAGTGCGGAGACATCCTCCCCCCCTGCGATCATGCCACGAATCTCCGTAGAGGAGATGTCGTACAAGGGTGCTTCCATAAGTTCCATTCCAGGATAACGGCTCACGTCAAGCTGCTCAAAACCGGGACGTGGATACAAAAAAATACGATGATACTGCAAGATCTCCTCATAATTTCTCCATCGGTGAAAGAGAGGGATCTGATCAGACCCCAACAACAAAGAGTGGGTATGCTGGGGCTCCAAAGCACGAAGCCGCTGTAAGGTCTGCGCCGTATAAGAGGGTTTGGGAAGTAAAAACTCCAAGTCACTCACCGAAATTGCGGCCATCTCCTCCACTGCCAGAGAAACCAACTCCAGGCGAGCTCCATCCTCCAACAACCCCTCCTCACGTTTAAAAGGACTCAAGGGTGAAACCATAAAAACCACCTCATCGGTAATCTGCTGCTCCACCACATACGCGGCAATGGCAAGATGTCCATTGTGTATCGGATTAAAGGATCCAAAAAAAAGGGCCTTATGCATAACGCCCCCCGGAGAGAAATTTGTCAACCTCCCCCAAAGCCTTCTCCACCGCCTCCTCAAGGTCATCATTTACAATACGAAGGTCAAATTGAGGCGCAAAAGAGAGTTCATATTCGGCCTTCTGAAGTCGCTTCTTAAGACTGGCCTGATCATCGGTAGCGCGGGCACGAAGCCGTTGCTCCAAGACCTCCATGGAAGGAGGTACAATAAATACCGCTAATGCCCGATCGCCGTAAGCCTTCTTGATATTCAAGCCTCCCATCACATCCACATCAAAGATAACGTGCTGCCCCTCTTTCCAGATACGCTCCACTTCCGAGCGGAAAGTGCCATAATATTGATCCGGATAAACCTCTTCCCATTCCAGAAAACGATCTTCCTCTACGGCCTTCTTAAAATCAGCCACAGAGAGGTAGTAGTAGTCCTTCCCATGCTTTTCTCCTTCCCGCGGCTTCCGAGAGGTAGCAGAGACCGAAAATTTCAAGGGCATCCCCTTGGCCAGCAAACGACGTACAATTGTGGTCTTCCCCGAACCGGAAGGCGCACAGAATATCACCATCTTTCCCTCCATCACTACAGAATGTTAGCCAGTTGTTCTTTCACTTTTTCCAGTTCATCCTTCATCTGCACCACAATCTTTTGGATATTGGCTTCATTGGCTTTGGAACCAATGGTATTGATCTCCCGCCCCATCTCTTGGGCGATAAAACCCAACTTTTTCCCTTGGGCTTCAGCCGCATCTAAGGTCTCTAGAAAATAGTCACAATGCCGCTGCAAGCGCACCTTCTCTTCCGTAATATCCAGTTTCTCCAGATAATAAACAAGTTCCTGTTCAAAACGATTTTGATCCACACGACCGATCTCTATCCATCGTTTCATCTCACGCTCCAGGTTCTGTCGCACCTTCTCCACACGCACCTGCTCAAAGGGTTCTATCTCATGCAACAACTGCTGGATATTTGCCAAACGCATTCGAAGGTCTTTCTCCAGGATTAACCCCTCTCCCGTACGAAAAGCATCCATCGCCTCAAGGGCTCCGTCGATGCCCTCTTGCAACAGAGCCCACTCCGCATCACCCAACTCCTGCACTGTAGTGCTCAACACGTCGGGCATACGCACCAACAGAGGGAGATAATCCGGCGTCACAGGCGTCTCCATCATGGCCTCCAACTCTTTCAACTGCCGATAGTAGCCCAAAGCAAGCTCCTTATTCAACACCTGGTTGGAGGAGCTCCCCGTCAACTCCAGGAAAATAAAAAGATCCACCTTCCCCCGGAGCAAACGGCCAGACACCATCTGGCGAATAGCCTGCTCTTTCTCTCTATAAAGAGGATGAATCCGCGGATTAAAATCAAACTGTTTACTATTTAAGGAACGAAGCTCTATGGTTACCCGCTTACCGGGCATTACCACCACCTTCTTCCCATATCCTGTCATCGATTTAATCATACAAACATCTTTGACGCAAAGATAGAAAAAACGGGAGACCAATGTAAAAACATTGATCTCCCGCGACCATCGCTATGGGATGGAACTTATGCCTATGCAATGGGAATCATCCTTGCAGGCTGCGGCTTAGCCTCCTCCCTCTTGGGAAGGGTTACCACCAGGATACCATTCTCATAAGAAGCGGCAATCTTCTCCGGATCTACCGTATTGGGCATGGTAAACCGGCGCTCAAAAGAGGCCAAGGTAAACTCTTTATGGGCATACCCCCCTTTCTGCTCCTCCTTCTCCGAAGCCAGCTCCGCAGAAACAGTCAAAAGATCCTCCTCAAGGTTGATGTTAAAATCCTCTTTCTTCATACCGGGTACCAAAAAGCACATCTCAAAAAGCTCCTCTGTCTCACGAATATTTACCGCCGGGTGGTGGCAACTCTTCTCTCGTGTGTGATAATCGTAATCATTGAAAAAACGATTTAACATCTCATTGACACTGGGTTGATTGAATCTCATCATCATTTTTTGTTCCTCCTATTCTTTTGTTGTTTATCATTTTTTGGTTACAAATAAACCCTGTCAAGGAGTATGCCAACAAAGAAATTGATCCTTTCCCTCTTAAACAAACGACAAAATGTCATTACAGAAAGCGATTGTAATGACATTTTGTCGGCAAAATAGAAAAAGATTCAAAATGCGCTATGGAGGTGTAAGCTCTCTTCAGGGGGCATGAACTCGGAAAGAATATCCCCATAGACGACCGGCACCTCTAATGCGCCTTCTTATCCACAATGGAAAAACTTCTGCACATAGTGCATCATCAATTGGGGATCCTCCTCAAGTTTCTCCCGCAAGTCCGCATCATCAAAAGCGCGAAGCTCTTCGATAAGACTGGCAATCATTCCTTGAGGGAAGACATTATACTTCAGATAGGCTTCTGCTTGTCGTTCCAATTGTTTGGCCGATTCAAAACAAGAGACGGGCAGATGATCCAAGGCCTCCATCTTCTCTTTATGTTGGTCTTCAAAGATATTCACATCCACATAGGTCTTTTCAGCCACCTCTAACGCATCGGCCATCTCTAAGCCATGGCGAGCAGCCACGGTCAATCCTGTCAACAGGTTATAGACATTGGCCGAACCATCGGGGCAGCGGAACTCCACGGTCTGTTTGCTGCTATAATCTTTCTTTTCACCCTGCTCCAAGGGGTTTGCGAGGCGGGTCATATTGGTCTCTCCACGCCATCCCAGGGGCACACGCACCAAGACGGAGCGGTTCCGATCGCCCCAACAGATATTGGTAGGTGCCTCCTGATGAGGAACGAGACGCATATAAGAGGTGGGATTGGTATTTCCAAAGGCGGTGAGAGAGGGCGCTAAGGTAAGATAGCCGGCAATGGCTCGTTTAGCCTCATCGCTAAGCCCTCCATCGGCAATCATCACATTTTTGCCATCCTTCATCAACCGGGTATGCACATGAAGTCCTGACCCTGCTTTCCCCTTACCAATCTTAGGCGCAAAGGTAATATTCAAGCCATACTCATAAGCGAGGGTACGGAGCACCCACTTGGCAATCACCAATTGATCAGCAGCATCCTCGAGGTTGGTGGGCATAAACTCGATCTCATTCTGCTCGTACAACACACCATCAAGGGTAAAATTCCCCACCTCACTATGACCATACTTCATCTCTCCACCGCAACGGGCAATGGTCCACATGGCATCACGCCGAAACGCTTCCGACTTATTAAAGGGGGAAGCACTATGGTATCCCCGCTGATCTTCAGGCTGAAAAAGAGGATCCGCATCGCGAATCACATAGTACTCCAACTCACCCATCACCTCAAAAGAGTAGCCGGTTCTCTCCTTCAATACCTCATGGGCCTTATGAAGAATATACTCCGGAGCACTCTCAAGGGGCTTACCATCCTTGTCGAAATAAGAACAAAGAAAATCAAGCGTTGGGATCTCACTGAAGGGATTCAAGAAGGCGGTACGATACCGTGGAACCACATACAAATCACTACTACCGGCCTCAATATGTTTGAAAAGACTGGAACCGTCAACCCGCTCGCCCACAGAGAGGATCGAATCGAGTTGTTCAAGGCTATTCACGACAAAATTCAAGGACTTAAGACGGCCGTCTCCTCCCACATAGCGAAAATTAATCATCTCTATCCCCTGATCCTCCACATAGGCAAGAATATCTTCTTTAGTAAACTGAGAAGCAGGTTTCCCCAGGTATTGAACCAGCGGGTTTGGATTTAATTTAAGTTCTTTGTTCATAGCTATTTTTCTAAAGTTTATACGCGTTAAATGGTAGGGTTCAAAAGTATAAAAATAACCGGAATTTTCCACCACTTTTACAAAATGTTGCCGCGAAAAAAAACGATGTTACAGCATGCAAAAAGAGGGGCAATGGTCAACCTCCCATACCTTTGTACATCAGGGACCAATTCTTACAGATCTTCGCAAAAAACAAGATCCAATATAAGCGAAAAAAAACTCATCAAAGAGCTCTACGAATATGTACCGGGAGTTATGACTTCTCTTGTAAACACCGACTAGCAGACTTCACCCCATTGCTCATTGCAGTAACTGCCTTCCCTCCATGGGAAATTACCTTTTTAAGAGGGTTACAAAATCCTCCAAAAGACGACTTGCGGCGTTGTAGCTACTAATTTTATCCGCCTCTATCAACTGCTCCATGGTCTTAACCTTCTCCTTCATCACCTCATTTTGGTAGAGCAGGTCTCCCAAGTTGGCACGGAGTGTCTGGTGCATGATATGGCGTGCCTGCTCCTTCCTTTTGCGAACGAGGAAGCCATTTTCCCGGGTAAGGTCAAAATAATCGCACACCATGTGCCAAACCTCCGGAATATGAAACTTGGTATAGGAAGAGCAGATATCCACCCGGGGGGTCCACCCCGAGTTAGTAGGAGGAAACAGGTGAAGGGCATTGGCATACTCCCTCTGTGCAAGCTCAGCCCGCCTAAGATTATCCCCCTCCGCCTTATTAATTACGATGGCATCAGCCATCTCCATAATTCCTCGCTTAATGCCCTGCAGCTCATCTCCGGCTCCGGCTAGCTGAAGCAGCAAGAAGAAATCAACCATGGAGTGTACGGCAATCTCAGACTGCCCCACCCCCACGGTCTCCACCAGAATGGTATCAAAGCCCGCAGCCTCACAGAGGATGATCGACTCATGGGTCTTTCGTGCCACCCCCCCCAAGGTTCCGGCAGAGGGCGAAGGACGAATAAACGCATTGGTATCCGTCGCTAAGGCCTCCATACGCGTTTTATCCCCCAGGATACTCCCCTTGGTACGCGCCGATGAGGGGTCGATGGCCAACACGGCAATACGCTGCCCCTTTGCCGTAAGCTGTGTACCAAGAGCCTCAATAAAAGTAGACTTCCCCACACCCGGAACCCCGGTAATGCCCACTCGGAAAGAGTTTCCTGTATGGGGCAGACATCGCTCAATAATCGCTTGTGCTTTAGCATGATGAGCAGGGAGAGAGCTCTCTATAAGGGTGATCGCTTTGCTCAACAGCATGATATTCCCGGAGAGAATCCCTTCCACAAATACCTCCACCGATGGCCCGGCTTTTCGCACCCGCTTATAACGCATAATGGCGTCTTTACTTACCGCTTCGGGCTGCGCAACCCCCTCCTGCACATGCAGAGCCGACTTATCATGATGGCTATCCATAACGCTATTTCAGTTGTTTACGAAGCGACTCCACCTCCTGTTCCAAACGACGAATCTCCTCCTCCAACTCCTCCCTCTCGGCAAAGGGATGAGAACGTTGCTGATACAGCTCAAGAAAAGTATTCACTTTGCTAAACAGGATATGAGGATTCACAGGTTTGGTAAGATAATCAACAGCACCAAAAGAGTACCCCTTTGCAATACTATCGTTATCGGTGAATATGGCCGAAACGAAGATGATGGGAATACGCTTAAGATGATTAAATTGACGCACTCGGTTGGCAAGCTCAAACCCATCCATCTCCGGCATCTGCACATCAAAAATCATCAACGCAAAATCATTCTTACCCATCAACTCCAACGCCTCCAAACCATCATAAGCCTTGAATACCTTTGCATTGACCTTACGGAGCAAATTTTCAAGTAACAGAACATTGATCTTCTGATCATCTACAATTAAAATGTTAGGAGGAGTTGCCATAACGTCGTCTCAAAGTTCCACCGAACAAATGTACACAAAAAACACTCCTGACAGGTAAAAACTTTTATTCAACTCGTTAACGTAAACATAAATCGCTCCCGGGAGAGGCTACCACAACACGCTTTTTATCGGATTTTTTCAGGAAAACCAACTCAGATAATCCATTCTGGGATCTTGTAATACAATTCATTCCGAGCAATACATCGCGAATAAACCATAAAAGGGAAAGAGGTTCACTAAAACAAAAAAAAGAAGCCTCCTTTCGGAAGCTTCTCCAGTGGCATCGACTGGAATCGAACCAGTGACACAAGGATTTTCAGTCCTCTGCTCTACCAACTGAGCTACGACGCCCACTCTAATCGGGTGCAAAGATACAACATTATTCATACCACGCAACTTTTTTTTAGCCCCCACGCTTAAATTATCTTTTTTTTAGCCCCTCACTGCCCACGTTTTTATACCTTTGTCTCTTCATGAACCTTGTAATAGATATTGGAAACAGTTATTGGAAGGTGGCTCTCTTCAAGGAGAATAGCCTCCAAAAAAGGGCGGAAATAGCGCAAGGAAGCCACCTCTTCCTTGCAAACTTTTTGGAAAACAACACCCCCAATGCCATTGCTTTTAGTTCGGTAAGAGAAACATTTAAAGAGGAGAAGAGATTGCTCAGCACTTTCGGCAAGGTTTATAGTTTCTCCTCCTCGGATCCACTCCCGCTTACGCTCCGATATCACACCCCTGAAACACTAGGCACCGACCGTATTGCCGGAGCGGTATACGCTTCCAGCACTTTCCCGGGGAAAGATTGCCTGGTGATCACCATTGGGACTTGCATCACCTGCGATCTGATTACGGCGCAAGGGATATATGAGGGTGGAACCATCAGTCCGGGACCAACCATGCGCTTGCAAGCCATGCACCATTTCACCGGAAAACTACCCCCCACAGACTTCCAGGCGGACGTCCCCCTCCCCGGAAAAAGCACAGCACAGTGCATGGCCTCCGGTACCTACTACGGCATACTGGCCGAAATCACCCACTACATCCACCACTACAAACAACAATACAAAGGACTTCACGTTATTTTATCGGGCGGATTCATGCACTTTTTTGAAAAAAAAATTAAATACCCCATCTTTGCACAAAATGATATTGTCCTGAGGGGACTCAATGAAATTTTAAACTATACCCTTGAACGCACAAAATAATAACTTTTACAAATTGCAATTAATCATTGCAATTCTGTTATCGGTAGGCTCTCTACGAGCACAAATTAATTCACCTTACTCAAACTTTGGTTTGGGCAACCTACAACAAGGAGAATCTATTTTTTACAATTCCATGGGAGGAATCGGTATTGGCATGGCCAGCAACCTCTACATAAATCCATCTAATCCAGCGCTATATGCAGAATTTGACACACTCTCCTTCCTATTCGACCTAGGGCTATACAGCGAATCCAGAAACCTAAATACGGTCAAAGAACAGGAGTCATACAACAACGCCGGACTTGACTACATCACTTTCGGATTCTCCATCGCCAAATGGTGGAAAACGAGTTTTGGAGTAGTTCCTTTTAGCAAGATCTCCTATAAAATTGTGGACAAAAGCTACCTGGAAGGGATTGGAAACACCACCTACTATTATGAGGGAACAGGATCCATCAACAAAGCTTACTGGGGAAATGCGCTTAAGGTGGGAGGTAAAAACTATCTTGCGGTGGGGGCGAACCTCAACTACCTTTTCGGAAACACGAAAGATGTGCAGGCGGTGATGTTCCCTGACTCTCTCTATTATTTCCACACGAAACATACTCAATCCATCACCTACCATGATCTTTTTCTGGATCTGGGAGCCTACGTAAACTACGAAGTGGGCGAAAACGACGAATATGTGTTGGGGTTGGGAACCGTATACTCTCTGGGAGAAGATCTTGCCACCCGTTCTACACAGCTCTCATACACTTACACATCGGCCGCAACGGGTGTTGACAGGATAAAAGACACGCTGTTCTTCGCGGAAGATAACGCCACCACCGTAGGCCTACCCCAATCCATTGGTTTAGGATTCTCTCTAAAGAAGAAAAATCACTACCATTGGGGGATTGATGTAAGGTATCAGAACTGGGAGAGTTTCCATATAAACGGGGCAAATGATATGAAAAACCATTCACTCCGCATCGCTTCCGGAGGTCAATATATGCCAGGAGGAGAAACTCTTGGAAGCTATTGGAACTGGGTTCGATACCGTGCCGGAGTGTTCTTCAATCAATCGGCACTATCCCTCAACGAAACCGCTATCAATGAGTTTGGCATAACTTTTGGAGTTGGTTTGCCGCTACGAAGAAGCAGATCAACCATTAACCTTGGTCTCAACATTGGAAACAGAGGAACCACGGATCAAGGGCTTATCAAGGAGACATCGGTGACATTTCGTCTGGGATTCTCTATCTATGAGAATTGGTTTATCCAACAAAAATTTCGTTAAATTCGCAGCCTCATAATGAGAGATAACAATTTAAAAAACAATAATATGAAATCAAAAGTCATTTTACTTCTACTTAGCCTGATGCTTACCATACCCACTCTCGCGGTAACGATTCCGAATTATGACAACGATCCGGATGATGAACCCAAGTACGGACAGGATAGCATTCAATGCTTAACAAACCTCTCACTATACCGGGAATTTTACAAACAGTGGAAAAAAAGCGGCTACGATAGCCAAGCTATCCATGACGCCATAAAACCCTGGAGATGGGTCTTCCTCAACTGCCCCAAAGCATCCCTCAACACCTATGTTGATGGGACAAAAATTATGGGCTTTCTCATTAGCAGAACCGAAGATGAAGCCCTAAAAGCCGCCTATCTTGACACCTTGATGATGGTCTATGATACTCGGATCAAATACTTTGGAAAAGAGGGTTTTGTCATTGGAAGAAAAGGACTTGATCGGTATCGGTACAAAAAAGGTGATCGAGATATTCAACCCGCTTACGAAATGCTCAAGAAGAGTGTTGAACTCTCTCAAAACCGAACAGAGTATGCCGTGGTGGATCTCTTTTTTAGACTGACCATTGACATGTTCAAGACGGACCTTATTGAAAAGGAGGCCATCATTGAAAACTACGATATTGCAAGTAAAATCGTAGAGTATAACATCAAGAACAACAAGAAATTTGGCAGCCGCTACGAAAAGGTTAAAGGCAACATCGAAAGCAGTTTTGAGCCCTTTGCCAGCTGCGAGGATCTTGTTCCCCTCTATACAAAGAAGTTCAACGAAGAACCTGAAAATGTAGAACTTCTCAAGAAAATTGTGGGCATGCTTGACAAAAAAGGGTGTGATGATAGCCCCCTTTATTTTGAGGTATCCGTAAAATTGCACGACCTTGAACCTTCTGCAGAGTCAGCCTTTCACATTGGGAAAATGATGTATAACAAACACAATTATACAGAAGCCATCACTTACCTGAAAGAGGGTCTTGGAATGGATGACAATGAAAAACTAGAGACTTGTTACTTTGCACTTGCCGATTGTTACAAGCATACCAATGACTTTCCCCAAGCGGTGAAAATGGCCCGGAAGGTAACCAAATTGAACAGCAACGATGGACGTCCTTACATCCTCATTGGTGATATGTATGCAGAAGCTGCTGGAAAGTGTGGAAGCAACGACCTGGAGAAGAAGGCACCTTACTGGGCCGCAGTGGACCAGTATATCAAGGCTCGGAATATTGATCCCGAATTGGCAGAAGTAACCAACCAACGGATCGCCGCTTACAGCAAGCAATTCCCCACCTCGGAGATGATCTTCTTCCATGATTATGCCGAAGGAAGTTCCTACACTGTGAAGTGTTGGTTTACCGTAAAAACAACCATACGTGCCGCTAAATAATAGACGATAATTACGCACATCTTCCGGAACAGTTGTCATTTCACAACGGCTGTTCCGGAATTTTGCATTTAGGTTCCACCATGAAACCCTTCCTTTTAATTATACTCATTCCATTGACATACCTCGCCTTCTCGGGATGCAGCAATAGTGTTGATGAGGTGAACGAGGTGACAGCCACGCGAGACACCCTGCCCAACGAGTCGGCCTACGATGTGGTGATACACTACAGTGAGGAGGGACTCACCCAGTTCACCCTGGAGACAAAGCAGCTGGATCGCTACAACTTAGCCTCTCCCTACATCGAATTTCCCAAAGGGCTATTTGTACGGTTTTACGACTCCATAGGGGGGGTCAAGTCGGAACTTCGAGCCAACTATGCCATCAGTTATGAAGGAAAAAAGAGGATGGAGGCACGCAACGATGTAGAGATCACCAACTATGAACGAGAACAGACGCTCAATACAGAACACCTTATCTGGGATCAACATAAACACAAGATATTTTCCGAAGAGTTTGTTCGCATTACCACCAAAGAGCACATCATTTTTGGGGAGAAGGGATTTGAGTCGGACGAAGAGTTCAACCAGTGGACCATTCGAAAGATCTCTGGCAAACTGGATATTACATCTTAACAACAAGCAATGGATAATAACGGGTTGGTCATCGTCATTACGATTCTGTTAAGCGCGCTCTTTTCAGGGATGGAGATTGCTTTTCTCAGTGCCAACAAGTTGAAAATTGAAATTGAGCGCAACAGGGGACTTCTCTCGGCACGGGTAATCTCCTGGTTCTCCCACAACCCCTCCCGGTTTATTAGCGCACTCCTTCTGGGAAATAACATTGCCCTGGTGATCTACGGTATCGCCATTGCCGATGTACTCCACCCCTTAATCCTCCGCCTTCTTCCCGATTTTATGGGAAATACCCACTCCCTGATCCTTTTCATTAAAACCATCATCTCCACCCTCATCATCCTCTTTACCGCAGAGTTTCTCCCCAAAATCATCTGTAAAATTAACCCCAACTCCATCCTAAAAGTCCTCATCTTTCCCGTAGGGATCTTCTATATTATTCTCTTCCCCATTAACCAGGTCTTTGTCCTCATCAGTGAGTTTATTCTACGTAAACTCTTCCGCATTGAAACCATGTATCAAGATTACGTATTTGGATATGCTGACTTAAACAGCTACCTGGAAGAGGGGGTTCCGGAAGAGGAGAGCCAGCATGAACGCCCCAATGAGATTCAGATCATGCAGAACGCCATTGATTTTCGCAAAGTGAAACTGCGAGAATGTATGATTCCAAGAACAGAGATAGAGGCCTTAGAAGTCAACACAGAGATCGCAATCCTAAAGCAACGGTTTATCGAGACAGGAATGTCAAGAATCATTATCTACGAAGAACATATTGACAACATCATTGGCTATTGCCATAGCTATGACCTCTTTGGAAATCCGGAATCCATTAAAACCATTCTCAAGCCTATTCTTATTGTTCCGGAGACCAAATTGGCTCACAAAGTAATGACACAATTTATCACCAACCACAGAAGCATTGCGGTGGTAGTAGATGAGTTTGGAGGAACTTCCGGGATTGTCACCATGGAAGATATCCTGGAGGAGATCCTGGGTGAGATTGAAGATGAGTATGACGAAGATGACAATCCGGACGAGGAGGTCAAAAGTAAAGATGGCTACATCTTCTCAGGACGGCTTGAAATTGATTACCTCAATGAGAAATACCACTTCAACCTGCCGGAAGGGGAGGATTATGAAACACTTGCAGGACTGATTATTCACTTCCATAAAAGCATCCCTGAAGAGGGAACCATCATCACCACAGGCCACTTCTCTTTTCGTATTTTAGCCGCATCCAACCACAAGATTGAAAAGGTCCTCCTCTCCCTCCTATAAGAATCGCACCTTCAAATGTTTATATTTTGTAGCCTTTGAATGGGTTTAACCACAAAGTTTGCAAAAAATTATCGGTCAACTTCCGAATTCCGTCCCTATAAGCATCGCATTTTGTGTAACTTTTACCATCGTGGGGATTTCAATTATACGAGTTTGCAATCGCCCCCCTTCACTTGACCTTAAACGTTGGGGGAAAGCCCCAAAATAGGGTTAAAATTGTACTTTTGTACCCTTAACGGAAGAATTTCAAACAGGTGAAAACGTTAAAAAACATATCACTACTGACACTCCTATGGCTGTTAGGCTGCTCCCTATTCGCACAGGAACCGATGGTGGTCGAAATAGATAGCATCTTTTTCCATAAAGACGCATCCCAAAGAATGATCTTGATCAACAAGGATGTCCAGGTATTGAATACCCTTTATCCGGGAGTAAAAAATCGAATACGCGCTGAAGGCGTGGAGTATACTTTTACCTTACCCCCACCCCATTTTGAAGTAGGAACGACCTATCCGGTTACGAATCCCTCCCATGAAAATTTTGCGTTGTATTTTACACAACTTCCTATTGTCAACATTGACACCATCGAGCCCATCGTGGATGAGCCCAGAGTCTATGCCCATTTCTCCATCTGTGAAACCAACGGCAATTTTATCGAAAAAGGTATTGGGGTAGAGTATAGAGGAGGTTCCACACAAGCGTTCCCCAAAAAATCGTTACGCATAGAGTTTTGGAAAGATGAAACCGGAAATGATACGGAAAACATCAGCTTACTCGGTATGCGTAGCGATGACGATTGGAATTTACAGGCCATGTACAATGAACCCCTCAGAATGCGCACCAAAATAGGATTTGTGTTATGGAATAAAATGGACACGTTGTACTATGGGGAAGACGAACCCAAGGCCGTAAACGGAGTACGCCAAAAGTATGTAGAGTTATTTATAAGTGACCAATACCGTGGGGTGTATACCTTAAGCGAAAGGATTGATCGAAAACAATTGCAATTGAAGAAGTCAAAAAATGGCGCAATCGCAGGGGAACTGTACAAAAGTAAATATTGGGGCGAAGCCACTTCATTCCATTCTTTGCCGCCGTATGATAACAACAGCAAATCCTGGGGAGGGTACAACTATAGCTATCCCAAGGACACCCTTGACTGGGCCAATCTATACGACTTTGTAGGTTTTGTAATCCACTCGGATAGTGCTACATTTTATGCAGATTACCTTGATCGGTTCATCATTGACAACGCCGTTAATTATTTTATTTTCATCAACCTTTTGAGAGCGTGGGATAACATCGTTAAAAACTTATTTGTGGCAAGATACCAAAAAGATGCACCCTATTTTTATGTGCCCTGGGACCTGGATGGAACCCTCGGAATCACATGGGAAGGAGAGCAAGATGATATCACAACGGATATGGTTTCAAACCGTTTTTACGACCGCTTGATGGGGGATACTATTTTCACCAACAAACTCACCAAGAGGTGGAATAAACTCAGAGAAACAGTGATCTCCGCCGACAGCATTGTTTATGCCTTTAACCATTATTACCATTACCTAAACTCAAACGGCGTATATGAGCGGGAGTCAAAGACCTGGGAAAACTACAATTTTGACGGCCCCGGAAATCTACAATACCTGTCACATTGGACGAAAGGACGAATCACTTATCTCGATAGCATCTTTAATCATCGTTGGGGAGCAGGAGTTCACTCCCCCCAAACACCCTCTGGATATACCGTTTCAATTTATCCAAACCCAACCTCCTCCTTTTTCTCCATCGACATTCCAGCCCCCCCTCAACAACTCAGCAATATATCCCTATTTAACACATTAGGATATTGTCTGTTACAGACAAAAAACAGACGGATTAACACTTCAGGATTACGAAAGGGCACTTACTTTGTTGCTGTTGATTTTAAAAATGGAGAACGACAAGTCACAAAATTATTAATCACCAACTAACGCGCACATCGACGGTGGAGTTTACCTCAAAAGAGATTCCCCAATAGGGATCAAAAAGTAATATAAATTAAATTTTTAATCTTAAACAATCTTGACTACATTTGCATCCTCAAAAAAAACAGATTAGAAAATGGCAGTAATTGGAAGAATAAGACAGCGTTCCACACTCCTTATCGTTGTAATTGGTGTGGCACTTGCTGCTTTTATCCTGGGTGACTTCTTTAAAAGAGGCGGACGTCAGGAAGCGAATATTGGCGTAATTGCAGGGGAAAAGATTTCTGTAATTGACTTTAACAACAGGGTGGAACGTGTCGTAGAGATGCGTGAAAAGAGTTCGGGAGAACGGTTGAATGCCGATGATCTCTTCAACATCAAGCAAACCACATGGAATGAGTATGTACAGGATTTGCTTATGGGGAGCGAATACAAAGCCTTAGGGCTTGTGGTTTCCAAAGATGAACTGAACGACCTCATCCGGGGCAAAGATCCTCACCCTTACATCAAACAAAACTTCAGCAATCCGCAAACCGGTGAGTTTAATGCTCAACAAGTGGGGATGTTCCTTGACAACCTTAACAACCCCAGCATTGTTTCTCCAGACATGAGGAACAACTACCTCTACCTGGAAGGACTCATCAAGAAGGATCGGATACAGACCAAATATTTCAACCTCCTCTCTCAAGGATACTACATCCCTTCAGCCTTCTCAAAAGCGGACTATGAAGCGAAAAACAAAATGGTAAAATATCAATTTGTGGCCGCAAACTACAAGTCCATCCCTGACAGCAGCGTTTCGCTCTCCCAAGCGGACTATGAAAAGTTCTACAAGGAGAACAAGTATCGCTACAAGCAGGATAAAAGTCGCGATATCGAATATGTCGTTTTTAATGTACGTCCTACCCAAGAGGATCGTAACGAGCTCCAGAGAATGATCAACGAACTTTATAAAGAGTTTCAAGAGAGCCAAAACATTCCCAACTTTGTCAATGCGGTCTCCGACCAACGTTATGACAGCAGCTGGCTTAAACCGTCACAACTTCCTGTGATGATGGCCTCCAAAGTCAAAACAGCGACCAAAGGTTCTTATGTAGCGCCCTATTTTGCCAACAATGCCTTTCACTTCGCAAAGATAATGAACGTCATGAATCGTCCGGATTCCATGAAAGCAACACACATCCTGGTGAGCTATAAAGGTGCTTACGGAGCTGACACTTCCGTCTCCAGGAGTAGAGAAGAGGCGCAAAGACTTGCAGACAGCCTGATGAAGGTGGCAAAACGTCGTCCCTCCCAAATGGGAACATTGGCCACAAACTTCTCCAATGATCCCTCGGCTAAAACGAACAAGGGAGATTTGGGATGGTTTAAGGATGGCACAATGGTTCCCACCTTCAACAATTTTGTCTTTACCAACAAAAAAGGTACGATCGGCGTTACAGAAACTCCCTTTGGATTTCATGTGGTTCGCGTAGATGACAAGAGCAAAGAGGAGGAGAAGATTCGCCTGGCAGAAGTAACACGTAAACTCACCCCAAGTGACGAAACATACCAGGCTAAATTCCTTGAAGCTTCTGACTTTGCCACAAAAAACCCCGATAATGCTTCTTTCAATAAGGCCATTACCGAAGCAGGGTACAACAAGCGCACCTCGGAGCGCCTGACCCCCATGGTGAACAAAATCCCCGGACTGGCATACAGCAGAAACGTGGTTCAATGGGCATTTTTGGATAAAACTAACGTAGGTGATGTGAGCCAGGTATTCTCTTTTGAAGATCACTATGTGGTAGCCTCCTTAAAGGCGACTCACGATGAGGAGTACCAGCAGCTCAAGGATATCAAGGAGAACATCAAACCCCTTGTAGTTCGTGAGAAAAAAGCAGAAATTCTCCTTGACAAGGTAAACTCAGCACTGGCCACCACAAGCAACCTTGAAGCTCTTGCAAAGGCACTCAATACCACCGTTGAGACGGTTGAAGATGGCTCCTTCAGCTCTCCCAACATTCCCGGTTACGGCCGTGAGCCAGAGGTGGTAGGAACCATCTTTAGCATGACTCCCGGAGAAAAATCCAACGCGATTAAGGGAACACAGGCAATCTATGTCCTTCAACTGGATAATGTAAAAGAGGCTGGAAAGAAAAATGATTTTAGCCGCGAAGCTACAGCCATGGCCAACCAATTCCGCGTACGAATTCGTCGTGATGCGCCCAAGGCCATTGAGAAAGCCAACCATATCGATGATAATCGTTACCTCTACTACTAGAGAAAAAACGTATAAGAAAAAAAGGCTATCCATCAAGGGTAGCCTTTTTTTATCTCTCTTCTTACCAAAGGATGGGAATCCTCCCCTTTCAAAGAATCTCTCACCACAACCATGCGTTCAAAAGATGATGCTCCCCTACCAGCACTGAATGTAAACAGGGGCTCTCCACCAAGCTGCGGATTTGTGAAGCATTTGTAAAAAAGTTCAAATTCGAAGCTTATGAAGGCTGAAATAGGAGCGTTTACCGGAATAAATGCAATGTATTAAGCGACGCCGAAATAATCCTTTGGAAAACAAGCAAACGAAGGGAAGTCAGAGGTTATAGACGAACGCTATAAGTAGGCATGAAATAGGTGAGTAAGGGCTATAAGTACAAGAACAACACCCCCAATAATCATGGCAATCTTCCCGACCTTGTAGCGACTGGGGGTACGCCCCAATCGGATGCCAAGGAGGGTAGCCAGCAGAGAAACCACAAAGGCCATTCCCCCCAAAAGCCACACCTCATTAACAAAAACGACCAAGCCGATGGAGAGGATAAAGAGATTCACTGATGCCACAAAAGAGAGAAAGAAAAGAGCCATGGGATCCCCCAATTTAAAAGCCCTCTCCTCAAAATCTCTTTTTAATGCATCAAAAACCATCCGAACTCCTACCATAACCATGGTAGCCACACCAAGCGCAAAAGCCATGGAACCGGAAAAACCGATGATCCAACGTCCCAACAACGTCCCCAACAAGACAAAGAGAAAGTGCATAACGGCAATGGTAAAACTTATGCTCCACTCCTGCCACGTTGTGGGACGCGCAAAGAGATTACAACGCTGTCCATAAGAGAAGGGGATGGAGGAGAGTGCACAAAGGACAAGAAGCTGTTCCAACAGTGACATCATAGCTACGAAAAATTTACCTCACCCAAAACCTTAAGTGCCTCCTTGATCATATCCCTATTGGATTGTGATCCCATGTGACCAAGACGGAAGATTTTCCCTGCCAGCGGACCATAACTTCCCCCAACCACAAGTCCTTTGCTACGCAACGAGCGATCAAAAAGTTCCCAAGAGACCCTCTCCGGAAGGTAAAAAGCACTGACAGTAGAAGCGGAATAAGCCTCATCGACAACAAACAGCTTATAGCCCATCTGCTTCATTGAGTCACGAACAAAAGAGGCATTCTCCTCGTGATATTGAACAACCTTATCCAATCCCGCATTCAGGATCAACGAGGTAGCACGTGCCAACTGCTCAATATTCACCCAAGAGGGGCTATACGGGAAATATCGGTTTTCCAGGGCCTCCTTAAAGGGCAAGAGCGCGTCATACCCCACATAGTTAACCGCTTCGATCACCTCCCAGGCCCTTTCACTCACGCTCAAAAAGGTGCTATTGGCAGGCGCAGAGAGCACCTTCTGAGCTCCCCCCAAACAGAGGTCTATATGGTTTTCATCGGCCTTCACATAAGCGCCTCCCACCGATGCCACGGCATCCACATAGAGGAGAGGCACCTTATAACGTTCCTTGAGCTCCCCCAATGCTTTCAAAGGATTCATCACGCCGGAGGGCGTTTCACAATGTACGGCCGTAATCATTTTAGGCTTGAATGTGGCAATAGCATCCTCAATAGCTTGAAAATCATTGGCAGGACTATCATAAGGATGGGAAACCATTTTCACCTCACAACCAATGGATTTGGCCATCTCGCCAATACCCGTACCAAACACACCGGAAGATACTGCCAACACCTTATCGCCGGGTAAAAGCGTACTCTTAAGGGCACTCCACAGGGCCAACATTCCTTCACCTGTCATCACCGCCACGCGGTTAACGGTACCCAGCAGGACTTGAAGATTCTGCTCTGTTTCAGCATAACGTTCAAAAAAGTCTGCCTCCAAATCAGCAGAACCATAATTTATCTTCCCTGCTTCCAACACCTGTTCAGGAACAGAGGTGGGGCCGGGAACCATTGGAATAGGATATATTTTCATACTTCTTACATTTAAAGGCACCTCAAAACACTCATTACGGCGCAAATCTATCACTGAGAGGAGCGTTTATCGCTACCAATAATCAGCACAACCTTCCGGGAAATATCACGGATTGAGGGTTAAGAAACACCTATTACCACCCTGTCTCTTCAGGATGATTGATTAAAAAAACTACTTTCTCAAGCCAGTGCCTATCCACCTCATCAAAAGAGGCAGGATCGGTACTATCCACATCAAGAACCCCATATTTTCTTCCCTCTCTATCGAACAGAGGGATAACAATCTCCGAACGAGAGCGAGGATCACAGGCAATATGTCCTGGAAAATGTTCCACATCCTCCACCACCAGGCTCTCCCCTTGGTTATAGGCAGCCCAGCAAACTCCCGTATCTCGGGGGAGCACCTGACAAGCCACTCTCCCTTGATAAACCCCTACCCTCATCTCATTTTCTCTCAAAGTATAAAAACCCGTCCAAGAGAAATAGGAAATCTTATGGTGTAGTACCGATGCAACCGTAGCCATCCGAGCCAACCGATCATCAGTCCTACTCAACAACGCCTTCAGTTGATCAAACAACCGGGAATATTGGCTCTCTTTCTTTACATTATGCATTCTCAATAAGCAATCGTTAACAACTACAGCAAACACCAAAGGCAGGAACAATCCAAGCATAAAAAGAACGCCAAAGACGACAAGTGCAAAGCCTAAAAATCAGCCTATTTACCGAAGCAAACAACTATTTTTAGCATAAAAGCAACAACGTCTTTGGCGTTTTCTCACAAAAACTATTTACGCTTTTTCCAGCTCTATGGTGAAATGCCGCATAATGGGAGCTTCCCACTTAATCTTATATCCTGAAGTGATAGACTCACGACGATCCCACACATTCTTCAGTGCCGCAGCAATATAGTCCATGTGGTTATTGGTATACACCCTACGAGGGATTGCAAGTCGAAGAAGTTCCAAATCCGGATATCTATTTTCACGGGTTACCGGATCACGGTCAGCCAATAATGTACCTATTTCAACACCTCTTATGCCCCCTTCCACATAGAGTTCTACCCCAAGCGTTTGGGCCTGACAATGCTCTTTAGGGACATTGGGAAGGAATTTCTTTGCATCCACAAAGACGGCATGACCACCGATGGGATACTGTACAGGGATTCCATATTCACGTAGCTTCTCACCGAGATACTCCACCTGACGAATTCTAGTCTCCAGATAATCAAACTCCGTTCCCTCTTTCAAGCCTTGCGCCAAGGCATTCATATCACGGCCTGACATACCCCCATAGGTCACATACCCTTCAAACATAATATTGAAGGTAGAAGCTTTTCGATGCAATTCTTGATCTTTCATCCCAATAAATCCCCCCATATTCACGATAGCATCCTTCTTGGAACTCATGGTCATCATATCTGCATACTGATACATCTCCCTCACAATTTCTCGAATAGACTTCTGCGCATAACCCTCTTCACGAATCTTTATAAAGTAGGCATTCTCCGCAAAACGAGCCGAATCAAACAAGACAGAAATCCCATACTTTTTTGACAACTCGTATACAGCCTTAATATTCTCCATGCTCACAGGCTGCCCTCCCGAAGAGTTACAGGTAACCGTCACCACGGTAAAGGGGATCCGATCTTTTCCGTACTCCCGGTATACAGTTTCCAGTTTTTCAAGGTCAATATTTCCTTTAAAGGGGTGCTCAAGTGTCGTGTCAAAAGCCTCATCAACGGTACAATCAATAGCCGTTGCCTTGCGAAATTCAATATGCCCCTTCGTCGTATCGAAATGCGAGTTACCGGGAATAACATCTCCCTCTTTCACCAAGGCAGAGAAGAGAACATTCTCCGCTGCACGTCCCTGATGCGTAGGGAGGAAATAGGGCATCCCAAGGATCTCTTCAATGGTCTCCTTCAATTTTGTATATGAACGAGCTCCGGCATAGCTTTCATCACCGAGCATCATTTCAGACCATTGTTTATCACTCATGGCTCCCGTACCGGAATCCGTTAAAAGGTCAATAAAAACATCATCACTTTTCAACTTAAACAGATTATAATCTGCCTCAGCAATGAATCTCTGGCGATCCTCCCGAGAAGTTCTCCGAAGAGGTTCCACCATCTTTATCTTATACGATTCTGCAAATGGTAAATCCATAACATTAAATTTTATACGCTAAAAATATAACACTATTACTATTTTCTATTTCAACAGGATACTCTGAGAGGAATAGACTCCTCCAAAGCACATGACCTATGACACGAACTCATCGCGATTCTTGAGGTTACGAAAGACGCTCTTGGCCAGTATATCTAATAAAGAATCCATCGCCGTATGAAATGCTATCCGAGGCAAATATAAGCTATTTTTTTATACCCTCCCCTATATATTAATTTCCCGCATTTACAAAAAAAGAAAGAGACCGTTTCGGGCGAAACAGTCTCTCTCCAACAACCAAACAGAACTATTTACCAGAGTAAATAAAGACACGCAACACATGAAACGTTACGCGGTCTACCAGGTTAGCAACATCCATGCCAAAACCGATTCTTTCCATTTATCTTCCCACCAAAACGCTGATTATAAACACATTAAAAATTCGTAATTTTTTTATAGCCCCCAATCCTCTCACAACGCTTAACGCATTTACTCAGCTTAAAAACGCACATCCGTGCGGAATTACACACACCCTCCGTTTTACCAGAATATTTTTAACTTTGAACGTTGAAACAAACTCATAAATACAGCAACCATGAAAAAAATCATTCATACCACAAATGCCCCCAAAGCGGTAGGACCGTACAGTCAGGCCGTAGCACAAAATGGGATGCTTTTTGTCTCTGGACAGATCCCGGTAAATCCTTCCACAGGAACTATTCCCGAAGGAATCAAAGAACAGACAACCCAAGTACTTGAAAACATGAAAGCCATTATTGAAGAGGCCGGATACACCATGAAGAATATTGTCAAATGTACTTGTCTCCTCGACGACATGAATAACTTCAAAGAGATGAATGAAGTTTACGCTACCTATTTTCCCTATGAACCTCCGGCAAGGGCTGCTTTTGGAGTTGTAGCACTCCCCCTTGGCGTAAAGGTAGAAATTGAAGCCATTGCCATTAAGTAGAGTCCGTCTATAAAGTCCGACTTCTTCGTGATGCTTCTCTTCAAAAACGGGGCAAATCGAAAGGTAAGCTTACTTACTTGTGTTTTGCTGAGGCGCGGCCTATTTCATGCAAAACAGTCATTTACTCCAATAGACTCTCCTTTTTCAGCCTTCGCAAACCTCAATTTGAGCATTGTGTCTCAATGCTCCTCAAAACCTTAAAATCATAAACAGACATTACATAATCACATGCTAAACACTTAATTTTATGAATATTTACGAACTATGGCCCGAGTTAACATGGATTGAAGATCAAACGCTACGGGAACAAACTGCCAAAACCTGGGAACTAGCGCTAGAGCGATCAGTCCTAAGTGCTGAAGACCTCAAACGCATTCCCTTTACCCTACTTTGCGGCCCCGACCTCAAGGTAACTTTTATGGATCATAAACGCTCTGTTGTTCATATTGCCAAAGCAGCAGGAGAGAAAATCATCGACTTCTACCATGGTGAACTTCCCGTAAATATGGACGTACTCATTGCAGGTGCTATTCTTGCCGATGTGGGAAAACTGCTTGAATATGTCCTTGATGACGAAGGGAAAGCTGTACAAGGAAGTTATGGAAAGTATCTTCGACATCCATTCTCCGGCGTATCTCTTGCGGAAGAGTGCGGCGTACCGGCAGAGGTGTGCCATATTATCGCCACCCATGCCAACGAAGGAAACCTGGTGAAAAGAACCACAGAGGCCTATCTTGTACACCATGCAGATTTCATGACTTTTCTTCCTTTTAAGGAGCGTTTAACCCTTTAATCCAATGGTATGAATATGAATCTAATTGAAAAGATATTAGCCAATCACTCCAGGCAAGAAGTTATAAAACCCGGGATGATCATTGACGTGGAAATGGATGTGCGTGCAGCCAGGGACTTTGGAGGTGCAAACGTAGTAAAGAATCTCCGAGATAACCACCTCTCCATAGAGGATCCTTCACGCACCTTCTTCACCTTTGACTGCAACCCCACCGGTTCAGACCAAAAATATGCGGTCAACCAACAAATTTGTCGTATGTACGCCCGCGAGCAAGGGATTCGGATTTACGATATCAATAATGGTATCGGTACACACACCCTCATCCATGAGGGACTAGCCTATTCAGGCTCCACCGCGGTAACCACCGACTCTCATGCAAACATCCTGGGAGCCGTAGGTGCTTTCGGACAGGGCATGGGCGACAAAGACATTGCTGCGGCGTGGGCAAAGGGACGCGTCTGGTTCAAAGTGCCGGAGTCGGTCAAGATCCACCTCAAAGGGAAACGTCCCAAAGGGCTTACAGCCAAAGATATTGTACTCAACTTACTCCATAAATTTGGGGCCAATAAGTTATTGGGCTATGCCGTAGAAATTGTGGGTGAAGAGGTGGAAAAATTCACCTTGGACGAACGGATCACCATCTCCTCCATGGCCACAGAGATGGGATGTATCATCATCCTCTTTACACCCAACGAAACCATTATGCGATATAGCAGCCAACGTGCAGGAAGAGAACTCCCGTTAATTAAGGCTGATGAAGATGCCACTTACAAAGCCATTTATGAGATTGACTTTAGTGGCTTTACCTCGCGAATCTCACGACCGGGAAAACCCCATGACACCGTGGAGACAAAGGGGATTGATGAGCAGCGAATTAAAATAGACTCCGGCTTCATTGGAAGCTGTACCAATGGCCGTCTGGAGGATATGGCTGCGGCAGCAGCGGTTTTGAAAGACAGGGTCGTTGCACCAGGAGTAATGCTCAAAATTGTACCGGCCACAGAAGAGATCTGGGCACAATGCCTGGAGAAGGGCTACATTGCAATCTTCAAGAAAGCAGGAGCCTTAGTCTCCAATCCGGGATGTGCCGGGTGTGCTGCAGGGCAGGTAGGACAAAATGGTCCCGGAGAGGTCACCGTCTCCACAGGAAACAGGAACTTCCCCGGAAAGCAAGGCAAAGGGGAGGTCTTCCTCGCCTCTCCCGCCACAGTGGCAGCATCATCTGTTGCCGGTTATATCACCACTGCGGACAAAATCCCCGAAGAGCCGGCCAATTGGGATTTCGCCCATACGCCAACCCGAGAAGAGAAACCAGAAGCCGACACCTCACCCCACACAATAGAAGAGCGCCCGGAGGAGGTGGAAGGAAGAGTATGGTTTATCAAAGAAGATAATATCGATACCGATATGATCTTCCACAACCGCTACCTCACCATCACAAACATCGAAGAGATGGGGCCATATACCTTCGATAATTTAAAGGGGTACGAGGATTTTGCCAAAAAATCCCAACCGGGAGATATTGTTGTCGTGCAAAAGAACTTTGGCAGCGGATCCTCACGACAACAGGCGGTAGACTGCTTCAAAGCATTGGGCATACAGGTGATCCTTGCAGAGTCGTTTGGAGCCATCTATGAACGTAACGCCATCAATGCCGCCATGCCCATTATGACGTACGATACCATGGAGAAGATTGCACTAAAGGATGGGGACACCCTTCGAGTCAATTTTAAAACAGGTGCGATCCAAAACCTCTCCAACGGAAAAACAATGCAAGCAGAGAGGTTCTCAGAAGTCCAACTGGAGATCTACAAAAACGGAGGACTCTTTTAGTCCCTATTTTCCTTTTCTATACGAAGAAAGAGGATGTTTCTCAAAGAGAAACATCCTCTTTCCCTATTTAGCGTCTGTCTATAAAGTCCGACTTCTTCGTTACGCTTCTCTTCCAAAGGGTCATTTACCCTAGTAAACTCACCTATTTCAGCCTTCGCAAGCCTCAAGTTCGAACGTTCTATACAGACGCTATTTATTTAACGATGATCTATTGAACAAAAAATCCTTCTACCTTGCAAGGGTAATCTTCTGGGTCAGAATCCTCTGGTTCTCACCTTCTCCCACCACCAGATAGACACCTTCCGAGTAATTTGAGAGATCTACTCTTTGTTCCTCATTACCGGCGATAAAAGAGGCAACCGCTTTTCCTGAGATATCCAACAACTGAACCACACTCTCATCTTTAAAAGGACGAAGGTCGAGGGTCATATAATCCGATGCGGGGTTGGGATAGGCCACCTTTATAGCAGTTTCATGCTCTGCTATTCCCGTAGCCATCTGGTTAAATGATACCGCAATCTCATCTTCAAAATCTGAATCATACTCCACAACGGCAATCGGCAACTTAGAAGAGGGGTGGTAGAAGCTATAGGACACGGTGGTACTATAGGTCGTCATTACCAACGTACCGTTGGTATAGATTTTCACGCTTTCTGTTGATTCCTCTTTTATGCGAAGAACATCATTAAATGAACCAAGGGGAGTCACAAGATCACCCCATGCATCGGCTTTGTTCACATGCTCTCCACTATGTTCAAAATGATAAGTAAGCCCCGTTTCATCCTCATAATCATACTGCATAGAGGAATTATCCTCGAACTGATCATTATAAGCGAAAGGGAAATGCATAAGCACCAGTTCATCATCAAAGAAGACCAATGACTCAGGGGCACCATCCGTCTTGGAGGCATATGCCAACGCGCTCACCTGAGAAGGCGTCACAGAGAAGTACATAGCATAACTTCCCTCATCATCTTCTTCCCAAACAGCTAAATTACTATTGGGAACCTCTGCACCCCAAGGTGTCGTTTCCGGATCCACATAGTGAATAACAAAACCTTCTGAAGGTACGTTGTAAGCACTCAGATCCCATGTTTGATTTCCTCCCGGAGCATGTATATCAATGGAAGTAGACACGTCACTATCATAGGAGATATTTGAATCACCAACCTTTGGGCAATGCGCTTCATAAGTGACCACTGTCTGCGCATTCACGAGCAGAACAGCAAAAGTAAAAACAGATAATAAAGTAAAAAAATGTTTCATACGTAATAAGTTTTAGTATTTTATTCTTTCTTAAGGCAAAAGTAAACAAAAAATTAACAGAAAAACACCCCCTCTTCAGTAAATCAAACACAAAAATGGGATGCTCATGGCGAGTCTGCCTCTGAAAGATAGTTTTCCAAGTCAGGGTAACGGACAATCCGGAATCGTTTCCAGGTTCCTTCAAGGATGCCCTCCTCCAACAGTTCACCGAAGGTGCGGGCAAGGCTGGGTCGTGCAACACCCAGCAAATCAGCAGCATTTTGCTGACTCATGGCCATTACCACATAATCCGCTGCATCCACATACTGCACAATCATCGCGGCCAGCTTGGCCTTCAAGGACTTCCCAGAGAGCAGGCTAATCTTTGAGGTCAAAAATTGTATCCTGTTGGATATCATCCCCAAAAAATTGGCTTGAACCACCGAATATTTTATCATCATATGGCTAAAATCCTCCCGGGGAATAAAACAGATAGTTACCTCATTGCTTGCGATTACATCCACTGGGAAATAGTGTTTTTCCCCAAACATAAATCCCGTTGCAATGGGAAAAGGCGCCGGGATATCATCAATCTTTATGTACCTCTTTTCCCGGCCACCCATCACCCCCTGTACCTTCCCCTTTGCAACAATCATAAGGTTGGCCACATCTTCCCCACGGGAGGCGATCACATCACCCCGGGCATATTTTTTAACTTGCCAACGTACCGTGGTCAGAGCTTCTCGCAGGGTCTCTTTAGGGAGTCCTCGAAATACCGGGCTTTTCACGATTTGATCAACAATCTCCATCATACGCTATTTAATGTCTTTCCATAAAGTCAAGGTTTTGAGCAGCGTCTGTGTAGAACGTTCAAATTCGAGGCTTGCGAAGGCTAAAGTAGATGCATTTACTGAGATAAATGACCCTTTGGGAGACAAGCATAACGAAGAAGTTGGACGTTATAGACGGACGCTATTTATCGTTGGCCATAGAAGGGGAACGCTCTCTATTCATAGTGAAAGCTACTTCCCCCCAAGAACTCTTTCATCAACGAGGTGGGAGGGATCTCATCCATGGCAATGGGAAGAAAATAGCTAAAAAATTTCAAGAGCCTCCTCGCCTCGGGATATTCAGGTTGGTTGGGGTGTATGGCTTCCAACAGCGGCGTGATAAAGGGCTTGATCACCCCCAATTCATAGAGTAATGCCGAATTGAACATCACGTCAGCATTTTCCTGAAACGGGAAAATATTCTTCTCCTCACCGTTCCGCACACTAGGCCAACGGGAGATGGTTTCCGCGGCACTATAGCCACGAAACTTATGATCTCGCACCATTCGTCGCGCCAAACGATTATCTGTCGTGGGAATGAGGTTATGGCCATCAATGGAGATGGTGGTCAGTGCCGAGACATAGATCTTAAACTTCATCTCTTCCGCAATATGGGCGGTAAGTTCGGGATTCAATGCATGGATTCCCTCCACCACAATCACCTCCCGCTTCTTGATTTTCAACTTCTTTCCCGAAGGGTAGCGTTTCCCCTCCTGGAAATCGAAATGGGGCAACTCAACCTCTTCTCCCGCCATCAACTGGAGCAGTTGTTCGTTAAATAGCTTTACATCAATGGCATGCAGTGCCTCAAAGTCGTATGCACCATGTTCATCCAACGGCGTCAGAGGACGATCCACAAAATAATTATCCATGGAAATCTTTACCGGTTGTAACCCTGCAACCCGCAACTGCACCCCAAGACGCTTAGCAAAGGTGGTCTTTCCCGAGGAGGAGGGGCCCGAAATTAATACCAGCCGTATCTTTTTTCGTTTCGCCCGAATTTGGTCGGCAATAAAGGCCACTTTCTTCTCATGGAGTGCCTCCGAGATCTTGATCAGCTCACTCACCGAACCATCCATTACCGCATTGTTCAACTCGCCAATATGGTTAACTCCCACAATCTTCTGCCAACGATTAAACTCTGCAAAAATGGAGAGCATCTTCTCCTGTTTTATCAAGGGCTTCAGTCGCTCGGGGTTGTGCCTGTCGGAGAAACGAAGCAACATCCCATTGTAAAAGGGGATCACATCAAACTGCTTCAGGTATCCGGTCGAAGGAACCAGAAAACCGTAGTAATAGTCCGGCGTATCCTCAAGAAAATAGACCGAGGTATAGTAGTTACCCCTGGTCTTCAATAGGGTTGTTTTCTCTCCCAGCCCATTCTTCTCAAAAATGGCAATGGCCTCTGTGGTCAACATCTCCTCCCGTCTAAAAGGGATATCTGCGGCAACAAATGCGTCCATTTTTTGCTTAATCAGCGCAATATCCTCTTTTGTTAATACTTTTCGCCCACTGCGCACCGTGCAATAGATCCCGTTGGACACCGGATTCTCCACATGAAAATCCATCTTAGGAAAGAGATCCTTCACCGACTTATACAATAAAAATTGTAACGAACGGATCACCATCCGCATTCCATCCGCCGTAGTAATAGCAATAAACCGCACATGCTTGGGCTTATAAACTTGGTACGAGAGCTCTTTGAGCGCATTGTTGACGTAGGCGCCCAAAACCGGAAAACGCAGGTTATCCGTTACCTCTTGATGAACCCTTTGCAGGGTCGTCCCCACCGGAAAGAGATAATCTTTCCCGTCATTTTCACAGTGTATCTTCACAGGTTCTCCCATCATACATAAACTTTAGAGGATAAAAGTACGCTATTCTCCCCTTCGCCACGCCATTTTCTGTTAGATTTTTATCTACCATCAAATCATCATAAAAGATGTACCTTTGCCACTTTATAAATCACAGAAAAAAAAACAACAATGAACGAATTAAGTTATAGCCTCGGTGTCAGCGTGGGATTAAACCTTAAAGACCAAGGATTTGAAGTGGATAGCGTGGAGGATTTTGCCAAAGCGATGAACGATGTACTCTCCGGAAATGAGTTGGCCATCCCCGCAGATAAGGTCAATGAGATTGTAAATGCGTATTTCAAAGACTTGCAAGCCCAAAAGGCTAAGGCGATGAAAGAGGGACAAGAAGCCTTCTTTAAGGAGAATGGAAAACGGAAAGAGATCACCACCACCGCCAGTGGAATGCAATACGAGATCTTTACCGAAGGTGCAGGCCCCAAACCCAAGCCCACCGACCAGGTAACCGTTCATTATCACGGCACACTTATCGACGGTACTGTTTTTGACAGTTCCATACAGCGCGGTGAACCTGCCACCTTCCCTGTCAATGGCGTTATTCAAGGTTGGCAAGAGGCCCTTACCATGATGCCAACCGGTTCTAAGTGGCGGGTCTTTATCCCCTCTGACCTTGCCTATGGCGAAAAAGGTGCTGGAAATGCTATCCCTCCGCATACACCATTAGTATTTGATATCGAGCTTATTAAAATCGGTTAACCCCCTTATGAGCTACACTTTTTTTCCGCCTCTTTTGTGTTCTTTCTTGTATAACTAAAAACTTAGTTATACTTTTGTTCCGGAGAGGTTCTTTTTTTTAGGCAATAATCAACTAAAAAATTAGTTATATAACTATAACCACAAACAAAACAATCATGAGAGAGTTAACGAGGGCTGAGGAGCAGGTAATGAAGATCATCTGGGAGATCAAAGAGGGGGTCATTCACGACATTCTTCACAAGATTGAGGAACCCAAACCTGCCTACAACACCATATCCACCATTGTTCGGATTCTTGAGACCAAGGGGTTTATCTCCCACAAAGCGGTGGGAAGAACGCACATCTACTATCCGCTCATCGGACAGGAGGAGTATACCAATCGGTTTTTCAAGAACTTCCTCTCCAAGTATTTTCATGGTTCTTTTGCGGAGTTGGCCTCCACCTTCACTCGATGGGAGGATTTCAGCATTGGCGAAATGGAGGAGATCCAGAAACTCATTGCGGAGAACATCAAAAAGAAAGGAGAAGAGTCATGATACCCACCCTGGTAAACTACCTCTACGAGGCCTCCCTTACCTTGGGGATACTCTACCTCCCCTTTTTTTGGGTTGGGAGAAGAAACAGTTTTCACGGCACCAACAGAATAATTTTGCTCTTTTCCCTACTTCTCTCCCTTCTCCTTCCATTGCTTCATCTCCCCATGATGGGCCATACAGCAAGCGAGAAGGTGGCTCTTCTTCAGGAGGTTATTATCACTCCGGAAAGAAGGATTGCGGAGGCACAGGAGTACTCTGTGATGACCCTACTGACGATGGGTTATCTCCTCCTTTCGCTCCTTTTCCTGTTAGCGGCTATTGTCCAGAACCTCTCACCGTTCCTAAAATATAGGGGTGCGCAACGTCTCAAAAGGGAGGGATATACACTTATTCTCACAACGCAAAAGTGCTCCCCCTTCTCCCTGTTTCGGTTTATTTTCATTCACAAGGAGCAATACCGGACGAAGAGCGGGAAACTCATCATCGAACATGAACGAGCCCATATTAAACTGGGGCACCACTGGGACAAGTTGTTTATGGAACTTATGCGCATTGCCCTGTGGTTCCATCCCATGATTTATCTATTCCGGCATTCCTTAAATGCCATTCATGAATACCAAGCTGACCGGAGAGCCGTACAACATACAGACCGGTCGAAATACCTGAGGTTATTATACTCAGAAACGCTACGACTTCAAGGGGTCAGCATGGCCAATCAATTTAGTTATCCATCTTTAAAAAAAAGAGTACAAATGTTAATCAACAAACCCACAAAAAAACAAAAGGGCATCTACTATTTCGTATGGATCCCTGTTATTGCTGGCCTCCTGTTCCTCCTTGGTACCCAAAGGGGGTACTCGGTGGTCGCAGAGGATGACTCCCGTGTGTCGGTGAAGTCAGAGGCTATCATATCTCCGCCTGAAGAGAACAACCAGAAAAAGGAAGAGAAAGTCTATGACCAGGTAGATCAACTACCCCTATACAAGGGCGGTGACAAAGCAAGAATACAGTTCTTAATCGATAACCTTAGGTACCCTAAGGATGCCGTAAAAGATTCCATTCAAGGGGTCGTTTTTGTACAATTTATTGTGGAAAAAGACGGAACAATGTCCAACTTTCACATCCTCAAAGGGGTCAGTGAGTCTCTTGACAAAGAGGCTTTGCGTGTGGTTCGGAAGATGCCTGCCTGGATCCCGGGAAAACATGAAGGGAAACCGGTACGGGTGAAGTATAACTTACCGATTCGGTTTACGCTCTAAGGCGGAAGGCGTGATCGCCCTTCCCGCAATAAATCACCTTCTCTAATGGGGGTAAGAAAACGCCAAATACGTTGTTACGCACGTGGCACAAGCTCATTTTTGGCGTTTTCTTTCAATACATCATGGGCCATTTCGTGAAAAAGCCCCCTATTTTACATTCCTATTGAAGTCGGGGAGACCCGCTCAACGACCTCATTCCCTCATTAACTTTATTCGTAGCGCAGAGCTTCCACCGGGTTACGGGTTGCAGCTCGCCACGACTGCCAGCTTACGGTAAGCAGGGCAATAGCCAGGGCGGAACCTCCTGCCAGCACAAAGATCCACCAGCTTAAAGCTGTTTTATAGGCGAAGTTCTCCAGCCATTTGCTCATGATGTAATAGGCAACAGGAGTGGAGACCACAAAAGCCACCAGCACCCACCTCACAAAAACGCGGTTCAAGAGAGTTAAGATTTCACCAATGCTGGCTCCGTTTATTTTGCGAATACCGATCTCCTTGGTCCGTTGCTTACTCATCAATACCGACAGACCAAAAAGTCCCAAACTTGCAATAAAGACCGCTAAGAAGGCCAACAGGGCGATAAGTTTCGAAAAGCGGGTATCGGATCGATACATCTGCGCCAACACATCATCCACAAATTGGTAGGAAAAGGGTGCCGTACCCTCCAGCTTATTATAGGCCTCTTCCAGGAAAGATAACGTGGATTTAAGGTCGGCCGTGCTCACTCTTACAGCAATCTCTCCGCAAGAGGCGGGTTTTAGAAGCAACAACATAGGGTTTGCTTTATCGTGCAAGGAGGACATGTTGAAGTCGGACACCACACCTACGACACGCCCCCAGTTTCCAAAACTCTTTCCAAGCAAGGGCTCTCCCTCTTCCCGTACCAGCTCTGCAGCCGCAGCCGAAAGGATAACCCCCGACTCATGGGTGTCTCTCTCGAAATCCTCACCCTCCAACAGCGTTAATCCCATCGTTTCCAAAAAATCGTAATCCACCATATTCCCCCGCAACTGAACCTTCTTATGGGGAAAATTGAAGGACATATTCATCATATTGTTGCTGGGAGGTAACCAGAGAGCGGCACTTACGGCATGCACATTGGGATTTTTCAAAATCTCTTGTCGGTAGGTCTCGTAATTCTTATCCCCTCTATTGATCTTTATCAAACCCTCTTTAACAAATCCCATGTCGGCTTTCATCACATAATCCACCTGTTTATGGACTCCAAATACCACCACCAACAAGACGATAAACACCGCAAACTGAAAACTTATGGTGGCTTTTCGCACCCATAACGTCTCTCCCACAAAGATATTCTTTCCCTTGATGGCCTCCGTAACGCTGAACGAAGTGATCTTCAATGCCACTAACCAGCCGGACAACACCCCTACCGCCAAGGCAACAAGCATGAGAGCCAACAGGGATAAGCCCACATTGGTAGTCAGCCACAAAGGATAGTCGTGTCCTAGAAAGCGCCCCATATAGGGCATGGCATAGCGGGCAATGAACAAGGCCAGGGGAAGCGCAATAAATGCCACCAATACCGACTCCGTGATCATTTGCCCAATGAGCGAAGAACGCTTGGCTCCGAAGACCCTATTGATCGATAAACTCCGGGCGCGCATAAACGCTTGTGCCGATGAGAGGTTTAAGTAGTTAATGCAAGCGATAAGCAGAATCAACAGCCCCACCATGGCTAAGATATAGACCATCTCCAGGTTTCCCTTATCAAGATTTGTGTTATCGACAATGCCTTTCGAGTTAAAATAAACATCACGGAGAGGTTGCAGGGAAAAAGAGAGTTTTGACGTCTCAGTAGAGTGGGCGGCACCTATGGCCGCTATTTGTTGCGCCACCTCATTTACATCGGCATTCTCCTTTAGCAAGAAATAGTTGGAAGAGAGCTGTCCACTCTCCCAAGAGTAATAAAGCGTTTCCAGATCATCCACATCACCCGTTGTGACAAGGGTAGACTTCATCTTTTCAAAGGCAAACTTCATGTTAAAAACCAGTTGAGCCTTTAGGCTGGAGTTATGGGGAATATCCTCAAAGACACCAGCTATTTGCATGGCTCTCTCCTTTCTGTGGAGGCGAATAACCAACTCTTTACCCACCACATCTTGTGTGGTAAAATATTTGTTTGCCAAGGATTTACTAATAAAACAGGTATTCTCAACCTGATCAAAGTCGGCGGTTACATCTCCTTGAAGGAGCTTTACGCTAAACATATCGAAGAAGGCGGCATCTGCACAAATGGCCTCTTTTTCCGTGATAAACACCTCTCCCTTCTTCACCCCAAGGCTAAAGTGTCCCTCGTTATGCGTAAAGGCAGCAATACCGGGAATCTGCTTCTGGGCATACTCCCCCAATACAAAGGGCGAAGAGGCCCATCTTTTTTGCGTATTTTCATCGTAGTTCAATACACGATAGATGCGATCACGTTTTGTTACGGAGCTATTGTATCCCAGCTCATTAACTAAAAATACGGTAAGCACCGCCACAATACTAAAACCGAGGGTTAACCCCAAGAGATTAATAAGCGTATTGGTGCTGTCTTTTCGCAAATGCCGAAAGGCCTGTTTAAGGTTTGTTTTCATCTTTTTACATTTTCTGGCCTTGGGCTTTTAGCTGTTAGCCTTGGGCTTGGGTTAATTGCAACGTTCACAAAAAATTGTCTTCCAACGTCCCTCTTCACTCTTCCTACTTCCGTCCCTATAACCATTTTGTTGTGCATCCCTTAATGGTCATGGAGGGCATCTTTTTTCAGGATTCCCCCAACCTCATTCCCTTCTCCTTTAAAGGTTCTCTTTCTTATGGGTTCATCAACCATTATCATACCATAACGATAAATCCCTATTAAACAACGATATTAAAAAAGTAACACCATAAAAGGATTAGACACTCAAGTGTCCATTTTTTACACGATTGGGCTCCGAAAAAAGAAAGAGTTCTTCTCACAGGTCACACAGAAAAGCGTATCTCTGCTTACAGAGCGTATTCATCATCAAAAAGTGCTATGAAGACCTATCTTCGATCCATCAGCTTACTGCTTATCATTGGCTTGTTCATCGGCAATACGGCATTGGCACAAGCCTATGATTCATACATCATCGGCGTACAAGTCACTGCCGATAACACCGCTGACTTAACCGTGACAGAGGAGGTGGGCGGAACGATATTTTATACTCCCGAGACCCGAACTCTCACCTTGAAAACACCACCATACAAGATGACGAATTTTTAGTCATTTATAACTCGGGAATTGAAGGATTCAGCCTAAAAAGTCACAGGAGGGAACAAGGTCACCTTATATTCCGGCACGCACAGGGTCAGCCACAAGATCCTGAAGCAATAAGGAAATTCAGCGATAGCACGAGGGCACTGACCGATTATTGCTCCGTACCCTGCTACTTTCTCATCCAAACTCTCATGTTACCCCCCTTACCATAGCAGTTGCCCCTTTTTCTTCACGCTTAATTTCCAGGAAACGAAAAGATGTCTTGTCAATGACTCCTTTCCATGGCATCAAGGATAAGGCGACCCACTTCTTCATTGAAGTTCTTTTCGTTGATACCTGTGACCTCTTCTAAAATTTGAAAAAACGCATCTCTTTCTTTATACATATTGCCGCTGGCCAGTAGCTTTTTGACTGCCGGGAACCCCTGTTCTTCTTCCACTTTTTCGATGATCAATGCATTGATAAACTGTGTCACCAAAAGGTGGCGAGCTTTGCTTACACCAAAATTATATCGGTCGAAATATAGTTTCAACCAGTCTTGTTCCTTTTTATAATCTACCGTCTCTTTAAACCGTTTTTGAATATCTTCCCAACAGATAAGCCAGCTCCCTCCATAGAGATACGCACATCCACAGATCATAAATCGATTACGTTTCTCTTTAGGGATCACGGTGTAAGCTCGCACATGAAATTTATCGTGAGGATCAACCTCTCTTCCATCAAAGAAACGCCTCGTATAAAAATTAAACTTCTGATTATCCGAATCAAAATTGATCATTATCCAATTCTTACCGTTATAAACTTTGTTATATGGCATCCCCATTAAATGCAGCAAATCGGACATGGTATTACAAGATCTACCATAGTAATTTGCCGTAGGCATAGAGGCGCCCAGCAGTTCATCAAACCGCCGGGTATAGCCCAGAGATTCTGTCACGTATGCCGTATCAATCTCCTCTTGATAAAACGAGGTAAGGTATCCCTCTTCCATACGATGCCAGAATTTGGTATGAATAAGAGATACCCTGTCTATACCTACGACCACACTTTCCAACTACCCCATTAACCTTATTCGTAGCGCAGGGCTTCCACAGGATTGCGGGTTGCGGCTCGCCACGACTGCCAGCTTACGGTAAGCAGGGCAACGGCCAGGGCGGAGCCTCCTGCCAGCACAAAGATCCACCAGCTTAAGGCTGTTTTATAGGCGAAGTTCTCCAGCCATTTGCTCATGGCATAGTAAGCGATGGGCGTAGCAATGACAAAGGCAACGAAGACCCACTTTACAAAACCTTTATTCAATAAGGCAAGGACCTCCTTTATGGCTGCTCCATTAACTTTACGAATACCTATCTCCTTGGTCTTTCGCTCTATAACCTGCAGAGAAAGGGCAAACAAGCCCAACATCGACAACAGTATGGCCAACCCCGACATCATATTCAACAATTTGGCTGTGCGTATCTCTTTTGCATAGTTTCTCTGCAAATCATCATCAACAAAGCTATACTTAAACGGATAATCGGGTTCTATACGATTCCAGGCAGCCTCCACTTGTGCTATCCCCTCTCGCAAGTCCCCCGGCGAAAGACGAATCACAAATACCATGAAAAATCTTTCTAAATAATAGACCGCAGCATCAGTCTCATCATGAAGTGAACGATTCTGAATGTCTCTTATAACCCCACATATCTGATATTCTCGTCCTTTTATGTCATTTTTTCTTTTCACGGTCATGCCAATCGGATTCTCTACCCCCAGAGCTTTCCAACACGTTTCATTGATGACCAGTTTACTGCTATCTTTTTCCGAAAATGGTTCACCCAACATAAATTGTGTTTGCATCGTATTAAAATAACCTGCATCAACAGGAGACCTCATAACATACAAGTTTAAACTGTCCTTGCCGTCCTTTAACAGCCAGTCGCCATTGTTGAGACGAATGCCGGGACTGTTCCAGGTTGCCGTGACATTTTCCACACAAGATAGTTTCTCTAACGCTGATGTGAACAAACCGTGTCTTTCAATCGCTCTCTCTCCATAGGGATTTTGTACGGCAATCAAATTTGATTTATCAAAGCCGAGTTTTTTATTTAACATTAGATCAAACTGCTTATTCATTGTGAAAACAGCGATAATCAACATAATAGTTATGGCAATCTGTACAACAGTAAGCGATTGTGAAACCAACGAATAACCCGACTTGGTAGTTTTACTAACTATTTTACCTTTTGATTTTACCGCCAGAACAGGGTTTAAACGTATTTTATTTCTTGCTTGAATCAAGCTGGGGAAGAGAATATTCAAAAAGGCAATACCCAATATAGCAAGCCATAAAACGGGATTTAAAAGAGAAAAGGAGAGACGTGTCCCCATCATTGTATTAAATTCGGGAATTAAAAATGCGATAAGCATTAAAGCCACGGCTATGCAAACACCCATTACCAGACTTGTTTCTGTAAGAAAATAACGAAGAATAGCAGATTTATTTGCACCAAATATCTTCTGTATGCCTGTATTAAAATTGCGTTTAGCACTTAAGGAGAGGGATAAATTAATGAAATTAAATACGGCAATCACCAACACTAACAGCGCGACAATCACAAACACATTCACTGTTCTAATATCGGAACGTTTTATGGCATCCCAAGAGGTGTCGGCAGCATAAAGATGAATATCACTCAGGGGTTGAAACTGGTATTTGACATCGAACTCATCGTAATTGTAAGCTATCTTACCTTGGTTATTCATCTTCTCCTTAATGGCTTCAAAGTCGGGATTACCAGGAATCCTGAAATAAAAGACACTTGACTTGTTATATTTTGAGGCGTATTGGTATTCGTTTAAGGTCTTTATCGCCTCAATATTTAACAGAATATGGGGACGATAATTGGCTGTAACAGGAGCATCTTTAAAGATGCCTTTGACCTCTACTTCGTAACGATTTTGATATGTTAATAATTTGCCAATGGCATCACCGTTGGGAAATAATTTTTTAGCTTCGCTTTCCGATAGAAGTGCGGCGTTGGGCAAATCTAAGAGTTGCTCATTCCCTCCTTTCAACATTTTTATCTTAAACATCGAGAGGAAATTAGTATTGGTAAAAATAACTTCGTCTATAATCCTTCTCTCATTGTTCAGCATAAAAAAACGCTCGGATTCTTTGTATACAATTGTCGCATCTTGTAATTCAGGTACATTTTCCGTCAAGGGTTTGAAATACATAATTGACTGAACTACAGATTTTTTATCCCCTGCCAACAAACGATAAATGTTATTTCGCTCCTCGTTGTGTTGTTCAAAAGAGAACTCATACTGCACATATAGGGCAATCAATAGGCAAACCGTCAGACTTAACGAGAACCCAAGAATATTGATGAAGCTCCCCATTCGCTGGCGAAGCAGATTCCGGATGGCGATTCGTAGGTTGTAGTTCATAATCATTCACTTTTCTTTAACTGCAAGGTTCGCAAAGCGCATAAAAAAGAGGATTGTTCAGCCCTCAGCACGTTTCAACACACGGTAAGTCATCCCATCCCCACCGCCTCTCAAGAGAGAGGACCTTCCATCCTTCTACCGTGCACTCTTCTCTCTCTATTATCGTACCAAAATCATAGATCATTATAAATAGCGTCTGTCTATAAAGTCCGACTTCTTCGTTACGCTTCTCTTCCAAATGGTCATTTACCCTAGTAAACTCCCCTATTTCAGCCTTCGCAAGCCTCGAATTCGAACTTTCTATACAGCCTCTTCTCAAAACGCTGACTTTATGAACAGACACTAAATAAACTCATTACTCCATACCCCTCCCTTGGAGGCTGTCAAAAAATCAAACAGTCTATTGTGTGATTTTTTTCACCTTCAGAATTCCGATGAAACGACACATTACCCCATCGTTGGCCGGGAGATCCGCACTTGTTAACCGCTACTCATTGCGCCATAACAGAGCGATTGCTCCCAGGAGATTTGAGAATTTCATGGCGGGCATTTGATTGGGGAGACGAGATTCTGCTTCCGCAACTTAGATCGCGCTATTGCATCCACACATCCGTAGCTGCGCTGCTCCTAAAAGATTCTTACGCCGGAGGATTCTTCTTTCCGTTAAACTCGGCCGAACTGCACGCATTCACGTACAAGGAGTCGATAACACCCCACACTTCCGCATCCCCCGAAGAGCTCAGGTCAAATACCGCCTTAACAGCATTCACCCGACCCTCAAAGTCGCCGGAGCTACTAATTTGAGCGTCCAAGGTCTCCACCTCCATGACTCCTTCATAATCACCGGAGCTGCTCAACTCCACAAAAGCGCTTCCCCCTTTATAGACTCCCTCTACATCACCCGACGAAGCACAATCAATGTGTAATACATTGGCCGTTAAGGTGCCTTCCCAGGTAATATCCCCCGAGGAGAAGGCGTTAAGATGGAGCTCATCAGCAGGCAAGTCGCCTTCCCATGTTACATCACCCGAAGCCGAAGTGCTGATGGCCTTCACATGCTTCACAGAAACGTCTATCTGCATACCCCCGCTAAAGACCATACCGTTTATCTCTACACGATTTTTATGGATACTGATGTGCCTATCTCTTTTACGACCAGTAATCCAATGAAGCTTCTTCCAATCCACGCCAATCTCCAGTTTATTTCCCCGTTGTTCTATGATGATAGCCGGCAACAAACGCTCATCACAACTTACGGTAACGCCCTCTTTGCCATCGGCAACCAACCGTACATCAATGGCACTGCTCACTTCAATGTTGTCGTAGCCGGCCACCTCATAATGCTGTGTTGTAATCTCTTGTCCACATACGACAGTAGCCATTAGTACCGCCAGAACAGCCATCTTTATCCTTATTGTTTTCATGATGTTATTGTTTAAATTCATACTTCGTATTGGGCTCTCAACTATTCACCTGCTACGGTGTTAAATTTTAGACGGTTCAGGAACCTCAAAAGTTACGCTTCCTCCCTCTTCCGTTTTTTTAAGGTTTCAGGTGTTGAGGTCTGACCGTTTGGACGGAGATAACCTCGTCTTTGGTCTAACCACAACACCGTCAACCATCTACTAAATAGTGTCTGTCTATAACGTCCAACTTCTTTGTGATGCTCATCTTCGAAAGGGTCATTTACCCTGGTAAACTCCCCTATTTCAGCCTTCGCAAGCCTCGAATTCGAACGTTCTAGACAGCCTCTTCTCAAAACGTTGACTTTATGGACAGGCACCAATCACAAAGAACCTAAAGTACTTCATCCATTTTTATGGGGTTTTCCATTTGGCTAACGACCATTCCGTCAAACAGGTTAATGGTTCGATGGGCAAACCCGGAATCGTGCTGGGAGTGTGTTACCATGATGATGGTCGTTCCCTCCGCATTGAGGTCACTAAGCAGGTTCATCACCTCCAGGCCATTTTTCGAGTCGAGGTTACCGGTGGGCTCATCGGCGAGAATCAACTGGGGGTTTGCCACCACGGCGCGGGCTATGGCCACCCGTTGTTGTTGTCCACCGGAGAGTTGCTGGGGGAAATGCTTTTCCCGATGCCCGATATTCATCCGTTTCAGAACTGTTTTTACCATCTCTTTACGCTTGGCCGAAGGGATCTTCAAATAGATTAGCGGGAGCTCCACATTCTCATACACATTGAGTTCATCGATCAGGTTAAAACTCTGAAAGACAAACCCAATATTTCCTTTACGCAGTTGTGTCCGTTGGCTCTCCTTCAGTTGTCCTACCTCTTCATCTCCGAAGAAGTAGCGTCCTCCCGTGGGGTTATCCAATAGGCCAAGGATGTTCAACAAAGTGGATTTCCCACATCCTGAAGGCCCCATGATAGCTACAAATTCTCCTTTCTTCACGTGAATATTCACCTCATTCAACGCCAAGGTTTCTACCTCCTCTGTGCGGAAGGCCTTTGTCAAATTTTCTGTTCGTATCATCTTTTTTACGTTGCGATCAACGGTGTTCCCCTATCGATGGGTGGTACACGGTCAACCCGGTTTATACTTTTTTTATCGGTTTGAAGAGGCGCTCAGGCACTCCTCTTTATTTATGGTATGGGCCGGTTCAACGGATAATTCTTCCATCTTCCAACTCAATAATACGTTCTCCATAAGCCGCAAATTTCTCATTATGGGTGACTTGGATAATAGTCATCCCTTCGCGATGCAACTCCTTGAGAGTCTCCATAATCATCTCGCCCTGCTTACTGTGCAGGTTCCCGGTGGGTTCGTCGGCCAATAAAAGCTTGGGTTTACCAATGATGGCACGGGCGATGCCCACCAGCTGCTGCTGGCCACCGGAGAGTTGCTGCGGGAAGAGATCCTTTTTGGCAACGACACCAAAACGATCAAGGAGATCGGCCACCATTGCCTGACGCTCTTTGCGCTTCACCCCCTTATAAACCAACGGCGTCTCAATATTCTCATATACCGTCATCTCCTCGATAAGGTGATAGGCTTGAAAGATAAACCCCATAAAGTTCCGGTGGTACTCTGTACGTTTCTTCTCCTTTAGCTTCAGCACATCAGTATCGTACAGGTAGTACTCTCCTTCCGAAGGGAGGTCCAATAGCCCCAGAAGGTGTAACAACGTAGACTTCCCGGAACCGGAAGGGCCCATCACGGAGAGGAACTCCCCCTCTTCCACCGTTAGGTTAATATCCTTCAACACAAAACTGCGTTGAAACTTGGAATCGTAATACTTGTAAATTTCTTTTAGTTGTATCATAGCCTTTTCAATTAATATTCAGGAATCAGTAATTAGTAATTTTATTTACTCGCTAATTGAAGCATTACTCGTAACGCAACGCTTCTACCGGGTTTCGGCTGGCTGCCCGCCAACTTTGCCAGCTTACTGTAAGCAGAGCGACAAGCAATACCAACATGCCGGCCAGGGCGAAGATCCACCAGCTCAACGTAGTTTTATAGGCAAAATTCTCTAACCATTTACCCATGGCATAATAGGCTACGGGAGCCGCCACCACAAAGGAGATCACCACCCATTTCACAAACCCCTTATTAAGCAACGTAAGCACCTCACGAACCGTGGCCCCATTTACTTTACGGATACCGATCTCTTTGGTGCGGCGTTCAGCGACAAATACACTGAGTCCAAATAACCCCAAACAGGCGATAAATAGCGAAACGAAACCTGCGTAATTCAGCATTGTCTGAAATTGCATTTCTCGTTTGTATAACGCATTCCAATTTTCGTCTAAAAACTCATATTCCATGGGTAAATTAGGAGACAGTTCATTCCAAACAGCTTCAACCTCTGCCAAGGTCTGTTTTATTGCGGCAAGACTTTGCGCATTCAATTTCAAAAAACAAACGTTGGACATTTCTCCCTCATATCTAAACGCAATGGGTTTAATAGGCATATGAGCCGAGTTAAAATTAAAATCCTCTACCACGCCTACAACATTTGCATTTGAGTTCCCTATATGTAATCGAATATCTGCAAAATCAGACATACCATATTGTTTAATGGCGGTTTCATTCATTATAAATTCATACCTCGTTTTGCTTTCGCTAAAAACATTCCCCTCCTTTATTTTGATACCGAAAAACTTTAAAAAATTACCACTCACCCCCAATTTTGTAAAATTAATTTGT
>PDWI01001208.1_pt1 | contig 41400 bp, 47 predicted proteins | sample 1430891 | NCBI WGS metagenome assembly PDWI01 (sample SAMN01162508, study PRJNA174530) | Oral metagenome, whole genome shotgun sequencing project. | biome: Marine environment; feature: Marine mammal; material: Swab sample of the gingival sulcus; isolation source: swab sample of gingival sulcus... | reverse complement strand
TATAGAACTAAAGAAGTTATTAAACAGCAAAAAACTGGTTAACATAACTGTTAACTTTTATTTCGGCAAATTTGGTAACTTTTATATTGACATTAACATTAAGGCTGTCTTTTGCTTTATATTGATTAAATTATGATAAAACCATATTTCTATATATGCGCCTGTCGGTCAACGCCCAGATATTCGTTTATTAAGCTTCTATCTGTCATTCAGAAGCTATGAAACACTAGAAAACATTCAAAAATATTAAGACTCCACGCCTGCGGCTCTGAGTGACAGTATTTTTGTGATTTCTATAGTGTTTCAAGCTGTGGAATCTTAGATAGAAGCACTTATTACAGTGTTTCCATTCTACACTATTATTGCCCAAATAGCGAGGTCTTGAAATTCGCCATTTTTATAGGCAGCTTCTCGTAGTACACCTTCCTTTTGCATACCAGCTTTTTCCATGACTCTACCTGAACCAATATTTTCTACTACATGTTTTGCCTGTATTCTATGAACCCCTACTTTTTTCATATGCTCAATCACTGCCGCTAAGGCTTCAGTCATCACACCTTTATTCCAGTACTCTCTTGCTAATACGTAGCCTGTTTCCACGGTGACATAACCAAACATTGGCCTTACTATGTCGATTGAGCCAATTACTTCATCAGTATCCTTTAGGCAGATTGCCCACCTATAGACCATTTCATTATAGGAATTTATCCACCTGTTTACTAAGTCTCTTGTTTCATTCATGTCTTTATGCACTTCCCATGTCACGTATTTTGTAACTTCAGGGTCTCTTACATAGTTTTTGTACATTGCGTTTTCATCGCCTTCTTTAAACTTTCTAAGGATAAGTCTTTCAGTGTAAATGGTCTCTGAACCTAAGTGCTTGATATTCATAGTACTTCCTTTCATAATATTAATCTTTAGATGTTATTATAAGTGATTAATTATTCAAAGTCTAGGGTAAAATAATGTAATACAGATATTGTAATAGTGGGGTTGTGATGAAGTATATATTGTACTATTTATTGGTAATCAACATACTTACATTTTTCTTTATGTATATTGATAAGAGAAAGGCTATAAAGGGTAGGTGGAGAATATCTGAAAGGAAGCTCTATTTCTTGACTTTTGTAGGGGGTAGTGTTGCCATGCTCGTTTCAATGTCTTTATTTCGGCATAAAGTCAGTAAGAACAGCTTTAAGATCGTTGTTTATTCAATTATGATACTTCAGGCTTTTATGATATTGTATTTTATAAGATAAGAGTTTTAAATGGGGGTTTATATGGAAAAAAATGTTAATATAGATGGTATGAGCTGTGCTGCTTGTAGTAGCTCAATTGAGCGAGTTATTGGCAAGATGGATGGTGTAAATAGGGTGAGTGTAAACTTGACTACAAACTCTGCTGTCATTGATTTTGATGAAGGTGTAGTTGACTTTGATAGTATAGTTAATAAAATTCACAAGCTTGGTTTTTCTGTGCCAACAGGGATAGACTTTTCTATGTCTAAAAAAACAGAAGATATTAGAAATATAGAGATTCATGTTGATGGTATGAGCTGTGCTGCCTGTAGTAGCTCAATTGAACGAGTTATTGGCAAAATGGATGGTGTAGATAGTATATCAGTAAATTTGACAACAGCAAAGGCTGCTATACAGTATAATAATGATGTAGTTAGACTTTCAGAAATCTTTGCAAAAATTGAGAAACTTGGTTTTAAACCACTGGATATCAGTGTAGATGAGGAAATCAATAGGAGTATATCAACTACTGAAAGAGAACTAAAGTTAAAGTGGCATCAGTTTCGATTATCTGCTGTCTTTTCACTTATTCTCATGTATGTATCTATGGGGCATATGGTGAGTCTTCCACTGCCACATATTATTGATAGAATGGCAAATCCACTAAACTATGCCATTCTTCAACTCATTCTTACAATACCAGTTATGATAATTGGAAAGAACTTTTATACTAATGGTTTTCGAAGTCTAATTAGAAGAATACCAAATATGGACTCACTGATAGCTGTCAGTACAACAGCAGCTTTTATTTACAGTGTATACAGTACGCTAATGATACATTATGATAGCATGAATGCCATGCTTCACGTAGGACAGCTGTACTTTGAAACAGTAGTCATGATTATCACGTTGATATTTATGGGTAAGACTCTAGAATTTAGGTCAAAATCTCATACATCAGATGCCATAAAAAAGCTCATTAACCTTCGCCCAAAGAGTGCCAATGTACTAGTAAATGGCAAGACAGTAAGTATGTCAGTAGACAGGATAGAGCTAGGTGATATTATCCTAGTCAAGGCTGGTGAGACAATAGCTGTTGATGGTGAGATAGTAAGTGGTAGCACCAGTGTTGATGAGTCACTGATTAGTGGCGAGAGCATGCCAGTAGTGAAGTCTGTAGGTGATGATGTTGTTGGTGGTTCTATCAATATAAGTGGCGTCATTAAAGTCAAGATGACAAAGAGCAATTCAGATTCTGTGATAAACAGGATTATTAAAATGGTGGAAGATGCACAGGCAAAGAAGGCGCCTATTGCAAAAATTGCAGATTTAGTATCTGGCTACTTTGTGCCAGTGGTCATGGTGATTGCACTGGTCTCAGGATTACTTTGGTATTTTTCTGGCGCTGATATTGACTTTAGTATAAAGATTTTTGTATCTGTCCTTGTCATTGCCTGTCCTTGTGCTCTTGGTCTTGCAACACCAACTGCGATAATGGTTGGTACTGGTAGAGCAACAAAAGAAGGAGTACTCATAAAAAGTGGGGAAGCATTGGAAAGCATACACAATATAGATGTTGTACTACTTGATAAGACTGGCACAATTACAGAAGGTAGACCTAAGGTTACAGGTGCTATCACTAGTGATAACTATGATAGTAGTCAAGTTCTCAGTTATTTATATGCTGTAGAAAGACAGTCAACACACCCACTTGCAGTTGCACTGTGTGAATACTGTAATTTAAATTCAGCAGCCACTATTTCCACCACTTCTATCACTGAGATTGCAGGAAAAGGGGTAAAAGCTGAATTTGAAGATAGGGTAGTTTTAGTTGGTAGCGAAAAGTATTTGCAGGAAAGTGGTGTAGACACAAAAGCCTTAGAACCAAAAGAACTTGCTGCAACAGCTGTTTATATGGCAATAGACTCTGAACTTGCTGCAATATTTAGCGTGGAAGATACCATTAAGGAAAGCAGTATAACAGCAATATCAGAGCTCAAAAAACTGGGCATTAAAACTGTTATGCTCACTGGTGATAATGAAATGGCTGCAGCAAAGATAGCTGATATATCTGGTGTTGATGAATACAAGGCAGGATTACTTCCAGAAGATAAGTCCAATGTTGTAAAAGAGTACAGAGAAGCTGGATACTTTACAGCTATGATAGGAGATGGCATCAATGATGCACCATCACTTGCCTTATCTGATGTTGGTTTTGCTATTGGAAGAGGTACTGATGTAGCTGTTGAAAGTGCAGATATCGTACTAATGAAAGACGATTTACAGGACTCTGTATTTGCCATAAGGATGAGTAGGGCAACCCTTAGAAATATAAAGCAAAATCTATTTTTTGCATTTATATATAATATACTTGGTATTCCATTTGCAGCTGGCATATTTTATGCCTTTGGTGGACCAACATTAAATCCAATGATTGGTGCACTAGCAATGAGTTTATCCAGTGTATCTGTCGTGAGCAACGCACTTAGACTTAGGTCGTTTAAGTAAAATAATGTTAAGATAACTATGATATAGGAGGAAGTATGAAAAAGACAATTGCAGTAGACGGAATGACATGTAACCACTGTGTGATGAGAGTTACAAAGCTACTTTCAGAAATGGAAGGTATAGAGAATGTAACAGTTGATTTAGAAAAAGGTACTGCTGAATTTGACTGTGATAACTTTGATGAAAAGTTTATATCAGAAGAGATTGAAGATATTGGTTTTGAATACAGAGGGGAAAAATAATAGTTAATATAAAAATGGATTTTCTTATCTTTTGTGACTTAGAAAATCCATTTTTCATGTATCTATTTATGAGACCATGCCAATGATCACCACATCATTATCTTTTGCGCTGATATCAATATATTCTGTTTCTGATATTTTGACAATGGGTTTTTTAGAGTTATATTTGTTAGTGAATATTATCTCCCCAATTTTACCATTGGATAGTTTGACTTTTAACCCATGATAGGCTGCTTCTATGTGATTTATCAGTGGTGTAGTAACTTCAGGGGAAAGTTTATCCATGCTCATGTTAAATAGTTCAGAGCATATTTCAAATGACGTTTTTGCCTCTTTAAATGGTCTTTCAGTGATTGCTGCATCATATATATTTGCTACACAGACAATTTGAGACAGAGGATTAATTTGGTCTTTTTTTAGTTTATGAGGATAACCTGAACCATCTAATAGTTCACAAGAGTGCATTATAATTTCCTTGATGTCTTCATCAATTAAGGATACCTTTGTCAGATAGTGTTCACCAAGTATGATATGTTTTTTTATTGCTGCAATTTCAGCATAGCCAAGTTTATCTTGGTTATTTATTAAATTTTTGTCTAAGTGTATTTTACCTATTTGATGGAAAAAACCAGCTGTTATCACTTGCCTTATTTCTTCTTCACTGTGGTTGTTCCACTTTGCAATTAAGCCAGATAACATTGCCACATTAATGGAGTGATTCAGAGTGTATGTGTCTAGATTTTTTAACTCTTTTAATAAGTACATGGCATAATTATCGATTATTAGCTTGATAAATACAGATGTTACAATTGGGATAACAGGATTGTAGATTTTTCTTCCGTGAAAGCTATTATTGCTAATTTTATCAATTATATAGCGAGTAATACTTTCTTTTTCCTTTTCTGTAATGGGTATTATCTCATCACTTTCCTTTGTGAGAATAATTTTTATACCTAATTTACTTATTGAAGAAATTACTTTAGGAGTTAGCAAAGTGTTCATTGGCGCAATAAGTACATCGTCTCTATCATAGAGATCCTCAGCTAATATCAACCCACTTGCATCTATGTTTACATCTGTGTATTTCATGTTTTCTCCTAACGTCTCTAAATTATAGTTATTACAATATATATATCGAATCAAAGAGAGAAAATATTTACTATAAATTTACGACAAATAAAAAAGTCCCAGACATAATGGTCTGTGGACTTAATTTGGCATTCCCGACAGGAGTCGAACCTGTGGCCTTTCGCTTAGGAGGCGAACGCTCTATCCAGCTGAGCTACGGGAACAAATTTTAAAGACAGTCTTTATTATAAGATAAAAGTCTTTAAAAATCAACAAAAAATTTTTCAAATCGCTAATTATCTTCTTGACGTTGCAAAAATGCCCATTTTCTGATATATTAGCATAGGTTAAGTGAAGTATTGGAGAAATGATATGTATATATTTGTTGGACTTGGAAATCCAGGTAAAAAGTACGAGAATACAAGGCATAATATTGGCTTTGAAACTATAGATTATATGGCGAGGAAACTCGATATTAATGTTAAGAAATTAAAACACAAGGCTCTGATTGGGGAGGGGTTTTACAATGGTGAAAAGATTGTATTAGTAAAGCCGCAAACTTATATGAATTTAAGTGGTGATACTGTTATGTCACTGGTCAATTACTATGATGTGCCTAGGGATAAATTAGTTGTAATATACGATGACATTGATTTGGCAACTGGCAGTTTAAGGATAAGAAAAAAAGGTTCTGCTGGCACACATAATGGCATGAAGGATATAATTTACAAACTAAAATTTGACGATTTTCCAAGACTGAGAATTGGCGTAGGTTCTTCTGATAATATCCCACTTAAAAACTTTGTCTTATCTGGTTTTTCTAAGGAGGAAGTGAAGCTTGTTGAAGAAGCTATTATGAACTCCTATGAAGCGCTAATGCTTATGATTGACAGAAATATTGATATAGCAATGAGTACCTATAATACAAAAAAAGAAAAGGTTAAAGTAGAGAAAAGTGAATAATTTATTAAAAGATTACAGTTACTATAAAAAATTAGATAAAAATATACAGGCAAAAAACTTCCCTATCTCTGTATCTGGTATCAGTGATACAGCCTATGTGTACTTGATTCTTCAGCTGTTTGAAGAACATGATAAGATGTTTTTGGTATTTCCTGATTCTGTTAAAGCATTAAGTGTTTTTGATGAGCTTTCTAAATTTACAGAAGACATTAGGTATTTACCAGATTTGGAAATTAACTACTTTAATGTGCTTACTTCTTCACATGATACTGAAAATACTAGATTAAAAGCAATATACGACTATTACAATGGCGATAGGATGATTGTTGTCTCTACAGTTGAGTCTACTATGCTTAGAATGGCTGACCCTGAAATTTATAAGGCAAAGCAGATGATAATAAAAACTGGTGAAGACTACGATTATGATGAGTTTTTAGAGACTTTGTTGTCCTTGTCCTATGAGAGAGTTTATGCAACAGAGGCAAAGGGGCAGTTTTCTGTAAAGGGTGGAATTGTTGACATCTTCCCTGTTACTGAAGAAAATCCAGTCCGCATAGAGTTTTTTGGTGATGAAGTTTATAGCCTTAGGGTATTTGACCCTGAAACACAGCTATCCAATGAGGAGCTTGAATCAGTTGATATACATCCAGCAAAGGAGGGCTTTTTATCAGAAGAGGAGAAGTCGTCACTCATTGAAAAGTTAAAGACATCACCAGAGTATGAGGGCATGGAAACAGCTGTCAATGATATTGTATCTGTCATACGAGGTGATAGTTTAAGTGATGACATCTACAAGTATATAACACTACTTGATAAAGAGTACTACAGTTTGTTTGACTACTTCTCGAATGCGCTGGTACTGTTTGATAGCATTGATAGACTGTACGACAAGGTTAAGAGAACCTATGAGCTTCATGAGATAGAATTTGAGACTAATTTATTAAAGGGAAATGTTCTACCTGAGCAGTTTGATATTTACATGCCGCCTACTGAGTGGACGTCTTTGGTGAGTCAGTATCGCTCTGTATTTTTGTCAAGCCTATACAAGAGTGTCAGTGGTATTAACTATGCATCTATGCTTGAGTTTGATTTTTCAAATCTTACAAAGTATTATGGAAAACTTGATGTATTTACAGATGAAGTAAAGGACTTCATTGACAAGGGCTATAGAGTTTGGCTCTACTTCAACAAGACAACAACAGCAAATAATATTGTCAATATGTTAATGGATGCTTCTATTGTCACTATTTTTGAGCAGGAACTTGATGATAAGTACAAGTACAATATTGCCATTGCCTGTTTTAATAGTGTAGAGACTGGTTTTATATCAAAGGACTTTAAGACAGTCGTCATTACAGAAAAGGACATATTCAATAAACCATATAAGACAAAGTCAAAGAAAATAAAGAATACAAAAAAAATCAAGACCTTTACGGATATTGATATTGACGACTACATTGTGCATGAATATCACGGAATTGGTCGCTATAAGGGAGTAGAGTTAGTTGAAACCCTTGGCGAGTACAAGGATATGATAAAAATTGAGTATCAAAAGGGTGATTTTCTCTATGTTCCTGTGGATAGGATGCAGTCACTTCACAAGTATATTGGTGCAGATGCAGAGAGCGTCAAAGTCGATAGTTTGGATAGTAATAGTTGGTCTAAACTAAAGAATAAGGCAAAGAAGTCTATCAAAAATATAGCCAAGGAGCTCGTAAAATTATACAGTGAAAGAGAATCAGCTGATGGTTTTGCCTTTTCTAAAGATGATGTGTGGCAAGTAGAGTTTGAAGAGTCCTTTCCCTATGCTGAAACAGATGACCAGTTAAAGTGTATTGAAGAGATTAAAAGGGATATGGAAAAGCCTGTACCAATGGAGAGGCTGCTCTGTGGTGATGTAGGTTACGGTAAGACAGAAGTTGCGTTAAGAGCAGTTTTTAAAGCTGTGACAAATGGCAAACAGGCTGCCATCCTTGTACCGACAACCATACTTGCTGAGCAACACTACAACACCATAGTAAAGAGGTTTGGCGAATTTCCTATAAATGTGGAAGTCCTAAACCGATTTAGGACAAGAAAAAATCAGCTAAAGACATTAGAAAACTTAAAATCTGGCGTCACTGAAGTTGTCGTGGGTACTCATAGACTACTGTCAAAAGATGTAGAGTTTAAAGACCTTGGTTTACTTGTCATTGATGAGGAGCAACGCTTTGGCGTAACTCATAAGGAAAAGATTAAAAAGCTAAAGTCTAATGTTGATACTCTGACTTTATCTGCGACACCAATTCCTAGGACATTAAATATGAGTTTAATGGGTGTTAGAGACTTAAGTGTTATTGAAGATCCACCAGAGAACAGGTATCCCATTCAGACTTATGTTCTTGAGTACGATGATAATGTCATTAGAAACGCGATGCTGAGAGAAGTAGAGAGAGGTGGTCAGGTATACTATGTTCACAATAGAGTCCTAGATATTGACCTTGTTCATCTCAGAGTTTCTAATCTTGTACCAGAGCTTCGAGTTGCCTATGCCCATGGTAGGATGAAGCCAAGAGAACTTGAAAAGATAATTGTTGACTTTATGGATGGTAATTATGATGTTCTAATATCAACTACCATCATTGAGACAGGTGTTGATATACCAAATGTCAATACAATAATTATTGATAGAAGTGATACCTTTGGCTTATCTCAACTATATCAGCTTAGAGGTAGGGTAGGAAGAAGTGATAAACTTGCCTATGCATACCTTACCTATGACAAGGGAAAGGTGTTAAATCAAATTGCTGACAAGAGATTATCAGCAATAAAGGAGTTTACAGACCTAGGTTCTGGTTTTAAACTCTCAATGAGAGACCTTGAAATCAGAGGTGCTGGAAATTTATTTGGTTCAGAACAACATGGTCACTTAGTAAATATAGGCTATGAAATGTACCTCAAGATACTCAAGGAAGAGATTGATATACAAAAGGGTATAAAACCTGTAGTACTAGCTGATACAAAGGTTGAGTTTTCACATTCTTCTTATATACCTGATGATTACATCAGCGATTATCGATTTAAGATTGAAATGTATAAGAAAATTAGCTCAATTGATAGTCTTGAGATGATGAGTAGTGTAAGAGAAGAGCTTGAAGACCGATTTGGAGACCTCCCGCAAGTGGTGATTAATCTGATATATATATCTACGATTAGATATTTTGGCTCAGTGCTAGGTTTTTCTAAGGTCATTGAGAAAAAGGACAGGGTACTCTTTGTATTTGATGAAGACTTTAAAGTGGATAAAAACTTTGTCAATTCAGTGCTTTCAAGTTTTGAAGACACTCTAAATATCAAGCTTTCACCTGTGACTGCCTTTGAATTTGTGCCAAGCAATCTAAGTCAAAATACTTTCCATACAGAAATTTTGTATGAAACATATTTGCTAATTTCAAGAATATATGATATATATAATAGTTGCGAGAAGGAAAAGTAACGATAATAATGTTTTTATTATACGCGCTAAGATCCAGTTTTGAACTTTTAGTTTACCTTTGAAGTCAGCGTGTATACTTTATTGGTATAAATAGTATTTAGATTTATACTATGAGTAATAATGATTATAACGAGAGTGAGATAAAATGAATAGTAATAAACAAAAATCAACCTTTATAAGCTCTGCTTTATTTTTTGGAGCGATTGGAGTCATCATAAAAGCACTTGGTGCAGTTTACAAAATAATACTGGGAAGAGAAGCTTTTTATGGCACATTAGGGGCATCCAATGTTGCCTTTGTCTATCCTTATTACAATCTTCTTTTAGCACTTTCTACTGTTGGTATAACATCAGCTGTAGCTAAAATTATATCGACCTATGATGTTAGAGGAGAGATGCAGGAAAAGGAAAATATGTTCCGACTTGTCCGCAATGTCATGATAGTTGTGGGAATATTCTTTTCAGTATTCTTATATCTAGTTTCTCCTATCATCTGTAATACAGCTGATTTTTCATCTGCTATTTACTCGATGAACGCCATTTCTCTTAGCGTTATTTTTGTATCTATTATGTCAGCGTATCGTGGATATTTTCAAGGACATCAAAACTTAAAACCCTTTGCTAATTCTCAGCTAATAGAGCAGCTAGGTAAAGTTGTCTTCGGCTTTATTTTTGCCATTATTTTTCTACCAATGGGCGTTGAATACTCAGCTGCAGGTTCACTATTAGGGGTATCCATTGGTGGATTTTTTGGAGTTTTATATCTGATATATAAGAGAAGGCGTTTTGTAAAGGAAATGGGTCTTCCTAAACCTGAAAAACTCTCATTAGATGAGACAAAGAAGGGGATTAAAAAAATATTTTACTATGCCATACCAATTTCCATTGGTGCTTCTGTCATACCACTTATTGGCATGATAGATAGTCGGTTAATCAAAACTAGCCTAATGGGGCTTGGTTATGCACCAGAATTAGCTCAAAAACTTTATAGTTATCACGCATTTTATGTCATGGCACTAGTTGGTTTTCCGACCATACTTTTTACAGCGATACAGGTGAGCATACTACCTGCTGTTTCATCGCTTGTGGCACTAAATGACTATGAAAAACTTCGTTCTACGATAAGAACTGGTATCAAAGTAGTACTGATTATCGCCATTGCAGCAGCTGTTGGATTTTTCACGCTAGCTAAGCCTATTATAGCTCTGCTTTGGCCATCACCTGCATCAATTGCTGAAAATGCAGAACCCATTATGAAAATCATGGGGATAACGCTTATATTTATTGCAACCTATCACAGTACATCAGGTATACTTCAGGGTCTAGGTAGGCAGATGCGTAATTCACTTAACCTTGTCATTGGCATTACAATAAAGGCAATTGCAGCATATTATTTACTTAAAAATCCTTCGGTAGGTGTTATCGGGGCAGCGATTTCTACATTGATTGGATTTATTATTGCTGCTACCCTAAATGTCATAACGTTAAAGAAGACAATTAAAGGGGACAACGAGTTATTTAAAGACCTCATCAAGCCAACAATTTCTGCCATCATTATGGGTGCTATTGTCTATGGTGTTTATCACTTGTTAAGTCCAGTACTTGGCAATTCAATTACAACGATTCTATCAGTTTTAGTAGGAGCAGGCTCGTATTTTGTGTTACTTATATATTCAAAAGCATTAAATAAAGCGGATTTAGAGTTTATTCCTGGAAAGAAATATTTAAAGAGGTTTGTTAAATGATTAAAATTGTAGGTATTGGTCCTGGTGATTCTAAGTACATTACAAAAGAAGTTCTTGACGTACTGCAGTCTAGTAGTGTAATATACATGAGAACGAATAATCACCCGTCTTATGACTTTATTAAAACATTGAATAATAAAATCTCTTCCTTTGATTATATCTATGAGGGTGGCGATAGTTTTGATGATGTCTATATGTCGATTGCAGATAAGCTCATTGAACTATCTGAAGGTGAAACAATTGTCTATGCTGTGCCAGGTAATCCCCTTGTAGCAGAAAAGGCAGTTGATATTATTAAGCAGAAATTAGAAGAAAGTGATTATGAGATTTATTATGGTGTTAGCTTCCTTGATTTAATTATCAGCAGGTTAAAGATAGACCCTGTCAAGGGTTTTAGCGTTGTTGATGCAGCCAATTTGTCAGAACAGTGTTTGTTTCACAGGGGATATATGGTTGTCATGCAGTGCTATGATAGGATACTTGCAAGTGAACTTAAGATTTGGCTATCAAAGTTTATAGAGGATGATGACGAAGTTATTGTCGTCAATTCTGTTGGGACAGACGCATTGGAAGAGTTTAACCTTATGAAGCTCTATGAATTAGACCAAATTGGAAAGTTTGATGACATGACAAGTATTGTCGTCAATACACACTCTGGTAAAAAGTCGTTGAGTGATGTCATAATTTCGTCAGAAATAAACGCTTCAGAAATTGACCAAAGTGCCGAAATAAATAATATCAAGAGGGCAATTGAGAGAATAGAAAGTAATTCCAATTCGGAAGACTTTGATATGTTATTAGAAGATGACTTATCAATAATACTTAAGAGTGTTATTAATATTTCGTCTTTTAACTCTGATAAATATTTTGATTTCTTCAATTTGATATGATTATTTTTGGGAATTGTAACAATAAATTGGTTTGATTTTGACTAAAATCCATTTTTAATCAGGATTTCCTAGAGAAAAACCCTAAAATTGTTGTAATTTCATAAAAAAATTCATTTTTTTTCAAAAAAGTTCTTGAAAAATCAGTATTTATTGGCTAATATAGTAATGTAGTCGTTAGACTAGGATTTTAAGGAGGTATTACGTGAACAAAGCAGAATTAGTTGCAAGCATGGCTGAGAAAGCTGGCATGAGCAAAAAAGATTCAGAAGCAGCATTAAATGCATTTATGGCTTCAGTACAGGAGTCATTAGTTGAAGGTGACAAAGTTCAATTAGTTGGATTTGGAACTTTTGATGTTAGAGAGAGAAAAGCTAGAAAGGGAAGAAACCCAAGAAACCCTGAGCAAGAAATTAGCATTCCTGCTTCTAAAGCTCCAGTTTTCAAAGCTGGTAAATCTCTTAAAGAGCTTGTTAACAGCAAGAAAAAGAAGAAAAAGTCTAAAAAGTAGTATTATATAATGAGCAGCGTAACTACTTGCGCTGCTTTTTATTATAGTGAGATGTTTTAAAATGAGATTGGATAAATTTTTAAAAGTATCAAGGATTATCAAGAGGCGAACAGTTGCCAAAAGTGCTTGTGATTCTGGGAAGATTTCGGTAAATGATAAGGTAGCAAAAGCCTCTTCAAAGTTAAATGTTGGTGATGTAATTACGATTGTATTTGGTACTTCCTCTAGAAAGTATCGAATACTCTCTATTGACGAAAAGGCAAGTAAAAAAGAAGCTAGTGACTTATATGAAGTCATATCATTGTAATAAGTAGGGAAGTTTCTATGAATATAAAAAATATGAAAAAAAAGCAGCTTGTAATTGCATTGATTGTGTTTGTTGTTTTAACTGTTGTTATCTCAAAGGAGTATATTGACTATCAAGAGCAATTAAACAAGATTATAAGTGAGAAGAACTTAAAACAATCTGAACTTGCTGATGCCAAGAAAAAGTATCAAGAGAGCCTTGATAAAATGAATGATGCCAACAACACAAAGGCAAAAGAGACCAAGGTTCGCGAAAAGTTAAATATGATAAAGAAGGATGAGATTCAGTTTTCATTTACGGAATAAATCTAATTCCTTGTTGTTGTTCAGATTGCTAAATAAATCTAGAAATAATGGTATATTCAGTATAAGTGTGTTTTTTTAGTTGAATGTAGTTATTTTATAGAGATATGTATAAATTGTTAATTAGAATGTTTATATAATAGGTTGAAATATGGAGTATAAAATGAAGAATAATAATTTAAAGACAGTTTTGGTACCACATATTTTACCTTTGTATTTTGATGACGTTGTGTTTTTATAGAAAGTGTAGGATTATTCTACGCTTTTTTTTTAAAGTTACAAATTTATTAAAGGGGAGGTACTATGCTACTATTAAAGAATGCATTAAACAGTAAGTTTGAAAAAATGGATATTCTCATTGAAAATGGGAAGATTATCGAACTATCACCAGATAAAATTTCAGAACGTATGAATGCCTCTAATGATGTTGAGGTGATTGATATTGAGGGTAATGTTGTCATGCCTACATTTGTTGATGGTCACTTTCATCTAAGAAATCCTGGTCAAGAATACAAACAGACATATCAAGAGGCAAATGATGCAGTTCTAAGAGGTGGATTTTCAGATGTCATAGCACTTGCCAACACAAAGCCAGTTTGTGATAATCTGGATGTCATTAGGGAGATAAAGGCAAATAGTGATAAGTTAGATATTAACGTCTTTCAGGTTTCAAGTGTTACCAAAAATCTTGCTGGTAAGGATTTAGTGAATTTTGAAGAAATGCTAACTGAAACAACATTTTTTTCAGATGATGGGATGAATATTGACGATGAAGAGGTTATGAGAAAAGCGCTTATCAAGAGCAAAGAACTAGGCTTTGTCATCTTTGACCACAGTCAACCAGAAACAGAAATGGTTGTCAGAAATGTTAAACTAGCAGAGGAAACTGGGGGTAATTTACACTTCTGTCACCTCAGTAGAAAGGCTTCACTAGAAGCGGCAATTGCTGCTATAGATAAGGGTCTAAATGTTTCTTTTGAAGTGACACCACACCATCTGTTTGCTGAAAATCTCTCTTATAGAGTTAATCCACCAATTGCAACACAAGATGATATTGAAGCAATTATAAAGGCAATTAAAGGTGGCTATGTTCGATATATAGGAACTGACCATGCGCCACATACTGCTGAAGACAAAGAAAAGGGTGCTCCAGGTATTTCAAATATTGAATATGCTTTTCAAATGGTCTACAAGGTATTTGATGACTTTGGTGTTTCACTTGAAACATTAGAAAAGTTGATGTGTAACCAGTCTGGGGATATGATAGGCAAGAATGCTAGGATAGAGGTTGGTGCACCAGCTGATTTAGTTGTTGTAAGCACTGAGCCATCTGTCATTGATATGACTAAGTCAGTACTTAGAAGTAAAAACTCTCCATTTCATGGTAGGGAGACAAAAGGTCAGGTGTTAACGACATTTATAGGTGGAAGGTTGGTGTACAATGCTTAATAAATTGAGAGATAAATGCATAGAGATTAGTCCATTTTGCGCTGGAATTGATATAAAAATTGATCAAGTTCCTGACAGTATAAAGGCAAAACACGACAGTGATATAGAGGCTATTCTTGAATATGGAAAAATGTGTATTGATGCTGCAATAGGTCATGCTGCAGCATTTAAGTTCCAAATTGCCTGCTATGAAGCCTATGGTATTCGTGGTATGGAAGTCTACAGCCAGCTTTTACAGTACGCTAGAGAAAAAGGACAGATATGTATAGCAGATATTAAGCGTGGAGATATTGGCTCCACAGCTGAGATGTATGCTAAAGGACATTTAAGTGGTGATTTTGAAGCAGATATTGTCACACTAAATGCTTATATGGGCAGTGATGCTGTTACACCGTTTTTTGACTACTTTAGAAATCACAATAAAGCAGCCTTTGTGCTAGGTAAGACATCAAACCCTTCTTCAGTTGATTTACAAGACATCAAAGTAGGCGATGAGTACATCTATGGCTATGCACTCAAAAATATTGAAAAATTGGGAGAAAAAGTTGGCGTAGAAGGTAGGTTTAAGCCTGTTGGTGCTGTTGTGGCAGTAAACCACGCCAGTGACTTAGACTATTTAAGGGAGAAGACTGCCAACATATTTATGCTTATACCTGGTTATGGCCATCAGGGTGCAAAGATTGAGGATATTAAAAAGTTAGTTTTTGACAACAAAAACGGCATAGTCAATGTCTCTAGAGGCTATACAAAAGGTCACAATGAGGTAGAAGATGTATTTGCTTCACTTGCTGAGAGAGCGGAAAAACTATCTAAGGAGCTTGTATTTTGTATAAAGTAATTGATGCTGTGATAAGGGAAAATACCAAAGTTTGTCATGATATGTACAAGCTGGTATTGGAATTTGAAGGGAATGTTAAGATAGGGCAGTTCTTTATGCTAAAGGCTGAAGACTCTTTTATGAGTCTTTATAGGCCAATTAGTGTCTATGATTATGATGGTGAAAAGCTTAGTTTTCTATACTCAATAAGGGGTAGGGGAACAAAGTTATTTTCAAGACTTAAAGCTGGTGATAGCTTATCTTTACATGGACCATATGGCAATGGTTTTGAAGCCACTGATAAAAAGCTTGCGTTAGTTGGTGGTGGAATTGGTATTGCCCCACTTTACTATACTGCAAAGAGCTGTCCAAATTCTAAAGTATATATTGGTCTTAGAGAAGACTTTTACAGTGAAGAAGAAATTGATAACATCAGGGATTTATTTACAGGTGTCGACTATGAATTAGTCATTGGTGGATTTGTCACTGATGCAGTTGATTATTCAAAGTATGATGTGGTCTATGCCTGTGGTCCAGAACCTATGATGTTAGCTGCTGCAAAAAATCATGACAATGTCTATGTATCTATGGAGAGACACATGGGTTGTGGTATTGGCGCTTGTCTTTCTTGTTCTATCAAGTTAAAGGAAAGCGATACTGCGACTGCTTCTGTATGTAAGAAAGGTCCTGTGTTTAACGCTAGAGAGGTGGATTTCTTATGGTAGATTTAAGTGTAAAAACAATGGGGATGACCTTTAAAAATCCGCTGATTTCAGCTTCTGGTACCTATGGATTTGGAAAAGAATACAATGAGTTTTACAATATAGAACTTCTTGGTGGTATTTCAACAAAGGGGTTAACGCTTGAAAAGAGAACAGGTAACAAGGGAACTAGAATACATGAAACACCTTCTGGTATTATGAATTCTATTGGTCTTGAAAATCCTGGTGTAGAGTCCTATATCAACAATGAATCACAGTTCTTGAAGGACAAGGATGTCAAGATACTCTTAAATTTGGGTGGAAGTAACTTAGAGTCTTATGTAAAGGCTGCTGAACTTTTAGATGAAGCTAACTCAAAAGAGAGAATTTATGATGTGGTTGAGCTCAATATAAGCTGTCCAAATGTTAAACTTGGTGGCATGGCTTATGGTATGAAACCAGAAGATGCTGGCTATATAACAAAGGAGATTGTTGCTATATCAAAGGCACCTGTGGTCGTCAAACTCACACCTAATGCTCCTGATTTGGTGGCTGTCGCAAAGAGTGTAGAAACATCTGGTGCTGCTGGTGTATCACTAGTCAACACTTTTTCAGCCCTAGATATTGATGTAGAAAATAGAAGACCAATCTTTAACAACGTCACTGCTGGACTTTCAGGTCCTTGCATTATGCCAATTGCATTAAAAATGGTCAGAGATGTTTCAAATGCTGTCAGTATACCGGTCATTGGCATGGGAGGCATTTCTACCCACATTGATGTGCTTAAATTCATTATGGCTGGTGCGACATTAGTGCAAGTTGGTACAGCTAACTTCTTAAGACCTACCATCATGCCTGAGATTATTGAAAACCTAGAGAGTTATATGACTGAAATGGGGATTAGCTGTTTTGATGAAATAAGGGGGATAGTCTAATTTTCTTATCTTAATGAGTTTTTTCAAACAAAAATAGACCTTTCAAAGGGTCTGTTTTTGTTTGGGTTATTATTCTAGTATTTAATGATAAATTCATTACATTTAATTTCTTCATTTACTTCTGATACAGTTATACAGACAACTTTTGCGAGAATAGAACCTTTGGATGCTAACTTAATCAGTGTGTGTAGGTTTTCCTCATCAGACTTTGCAATCATAAGCACTGTGCCATTATCTAAATTCTCTACATACCCACATATATTTTGCTTTGTTGCAATTTTGTGTAGGTATTTTCTCAAACCTACTCCTTGCACTTTTCCCTTTAAAATTATTTTATATGTTTTTATCATACTTACCTCATTTTCTCCCGCTATGGACTACATATACCCAAATGGGTATTTATATATAGCTATTTTAAAAAATGTAATATATTTTTTCCTTGCCTACTGTTTTCGATATATTGTTTAGAATGATGATTGTTCAGTTTCTTGACATTAAATAATAAATAAGGTAAACTTTAAGTCGCTATCACAGTTTGTGATAGGTGAATTTGATAATAAAAGGATGAGTTTTATGGATATAAGAAATGCTGACAATGTGCTTATTAACAAGGCGATTATTCATGTACTAGATAAGTCGACTGGTGAAATTCTCTTGAGTGAGAAGGAGATTGATGTTCAGAATAATGAGATAAGGGAGTTTTTATACAACTTGGTGCTCAAGACACTTAAAGATGATAAGAATGTAAAGGCTACGTTTAATGAATCAAGTAGTGTTGCCACTTCATTTGATGAGATGCTAGAGGGTGATTTTGTAGGTGGTGCTGAAGATATTTCCAATCATTATTTTGCTCTGATGGACACTTCTAATCAGCAGTCTGTGGATTTGCTCTTTGTAAATTTCAATGTTGGCAGTTTAAAAGCTGTATGTGTTATGGTCTTGGATTATAGCATGACATATATTCACAGTGTGAGTATTGATGGAGAATTGTTAAATGTCAGTATACTAAAGCAAGAAATTGCCCTTCCTACTGGTCAGAGAAAGCCAAAGAGAGCTATGTTCTTTTCAACAGATCAGCGAGGGGATAAGTACTTAATTGTCTTAGATAAACTCAAGTCAACAAGTGGTGATGGCCATTTTTTACTGACAGAGTTCTTAAATGCCAATATTGAGTATGACTACATGGCTAAGACAAGGACGATAAAAAATGAGATAGAGGATTTTACTAGAAAGAACTTAAAAGATGATATTCAGGATGCAAGTAAGTTAAGGAGTAGTTTAGAAGATATTTATTTGGAAAGAGGGGTTATATCGCCAAGCGAAATTATTGACAATGCGCTACTTAAAGAAGCAGATAAGGCTTCAGCGTTGAAGGAGAGAATTCAGGTCAAGGGCATAGATATTTCTGAAAAGTTTGATATTGATAAGAGATTTGTGGAAAAGAAGATGACAAACAAGGTTGTCACAACAGACACAGGTGTTACAATCAGAGCAAACAGAGATATGTTTTCCAATCCAGATTATATTGAAATCACAGAAAATTCAGATGGTACAATAAACTATACAATAAAAAATGTAAGTTATACAAGGGAGAAGTAATATGAAAAACAAACTGTTGAAATACACATTCTTTTCATTTTTCTTCATAGTGGGTGTAGCTGCTATTTTTGGTGCACTAGGTTCTAAAGCTTGGTACTTCAACTTTGTCAATTCACTGTTTTACCTTTCTGGTATTGTTCTAATCATCAGTGGTTTTCGTTGGATATATCAGAGAGGTGGCTTTAAATTCTTTGGCTACATGGTCTATAAGGCAAAGCAGGTGTTTAAAATATCAAGTCTTTCCAATAGGAAGGATTTCATTGACCAAAAAGAAGAAGAATTGGATGACTATCTAAATGAGAAATATCAGGGAATAAAGTCTCAAAACAAGAAAAAAAAGGAAAAGACAATAGAGGACTTTATTGATAAGAAAATAGATGTACAACAGACTAACACTGCTATGTTTATATCATCTATTATGACGTTAATTTTGTCTTTTTTGTTAGTTTTGCTATAACTTTTCGGGTTAATAAGTAAAAAAAATATTTTTTTTTAGCACATATAATATATAATTTACGCATCATTAGGTTTTAGGTAATAGACCAGTTAAATAGTATAAAACAGGCGTTTAAAAACCAAAAATATACAACATTTTGTGTTTTAAACGCCTGTTTTATACACTTTGTTTAAACTTATTAAATTATTTTTAAAAAATTTAACCTAATTTTAAAGTATAATATTAGTGACGGATTAAGTTTAATTTTGGAGGTGAATATTGTGTTAAGATACACGATGGAAAGAATTCTATATGGTTTAGTTACACTTTTCCTAATTGTCATGATCACATTTTTCTTACTTCAATTGCTACCAGGTTCACCGTTTAACGATGAAAAGTTAGACAAGACCCAGATAGCTATATTGAATGAAAAATATGGATTAGACAGGCCGGTACCAGAACAGTTTCTAAACTATATGAAAGGTGTCATAAGGCTCGACTTTGGTAAGTCATTTAAGTATGATAACCAAGATGTTATGAAAGCACTTGTGCTTCCTAGACTACCTAGGACAGTTAAAGTCGGTGCGTTGGCGCTACTTATTGGTATAAGTCTCGGAATTGTACTGGGTTCTCTTGCAGCACTTACGCGGGGGACGTTCTTTGATAACTTGATTGTTATCCTTGCAGTATTAGGTACTTCGATACCAGGATTTGTTTTTGCAATGTTACTACAGTACTATTTTGCAGTTAAATTTCCTATATTCCCAGTGCTATATGAGGACGGTAATCCAAAGTCAATTTGGCTACCATCTATTGCTCTATCAGTTTATATAGTATCAAGTTTGACAAGGTTTGTCAGAACTGAATTAGTAGAAGTGTTAAACTCAGACTATATACTACTTGCAAGAGCAAAGGGACTTAGTGGTAGACAGGTAATTTTTAGACACTCACTCAGAAACGCTCTAATTCCAGTAATCACAATTATTGGTCCTATGGTACTTGGCGTTCTAACTGGTGGTGTTGTAATGGAAACTATATTTGGTATACCTGGAGTTGGTAAGCTCATGGTTGACGGTATAATGCAGAACGACTACTTCATAGTTTTAGGTGTTTCAACAGTATTTTCATTTATCTTTATAATGATAGTTCTTGTTATCGACCTTCTATATGGTGTCATTGACCCTAGAATTAGATTGGCAGGAGGTAATTAATATGAGTAATGAAAAGAATTTAAACACAAATAAAGAAGAATTCAAGGCTCAAAACACATCTTTTTATGAGCGTGTGTTTGACCCTGCTACTTATGGTGAAATACCAAAGGATTCCTTTGAGAGAGTTCCTCTTGATTTAACAAATGTTGAGAAATTTGAGCGAGAAGGTCTTACTTTCTGGCAGGATGCTTGGCAAAGGCTTATTAAAAATAAAGGTGCTACAGTATCAATTGTACTACTTTTAATCATTGTTTTAATGTCTTTCTTTGGACCTTCATTCAATGAATATAAGTTTGATGAACAGATTAAACCACCTAAACTTCATGCAAAGCTTCCACCAAGAATACCTGGACTTGAAAAACTTGGTATTTTTGATGGTACTAGACAGACTGAACTTGGTGAGAGAAGATACCAAAAACTAGTTGCTGAGCAAGAAGAGCGTGGTGTGAAACTATTTGAATTAAAGGACGAGTTTACTGTAGAAGGTGACTATGGTCCTGAAAAGAGATATTTAATCAAAGAATATACTTATGCAAAAAATGATATTGAAAATGAGTATTTTTGGTTTGGCACTGATGACCTAGCAAGAGATTTATGGACTAGGATTTGGAAAGGTGCAAGAATATCACTATATGTTGGTCTTCTAGCTGCTGTAATGGACATGGTAATTGGTGTTACTTATGGTGCAATTGCAGGTTTCTATGGTGGTAAAATTGACATCGTGATGATGCGTATCACTGAGATTATTGGTGGTGTGCCATGGTTAGTTGTCATCATCATATTCATTCTTATTTTAGGTACAGGTCTACTACCTATGTCATTTGCCATTGCGATTTCGAGTTGGATTGGTATGGCTAGGGTTGTTAGAGCTCAGTTCCTAAAACTTAGGGATCAGGAGTTCTTACTTGCTGCTAGAACACTTGGAACACCTAGCAATAAGCTAATTACTAAGCACCTTATTCCTAACGTAATTGGTCAGATAGTTATCATGATAACTTTCTCTATACCAGGTGCTATATTTACAGAGGCATTTTTGGCATTTATTGGTTTAGGTATTCCTTCACCTAATGCTTCACTTGGTTCTGTTATAAACGACTCTAGGACATTCCTAAAGTTCTATCCTTCAATGGTATTTATCCCATCGGTGATACTGTCGATTCTCATGTTATCGATTAACGTATTTGCCAATGGTTTGAGGGATGCTTTAGACCCTAGAATGAGAAATAATTAGGAGGAAACTATGGATAATCCAAAAAAAATATTAGAAGTTAATAATTTAGGAGTTTCCTTCGAGACGCATGGAGGTACTGTAAAAGCTGTTAGGGGACTTAGCTTTGACTTATATGAGGGAGAGACACTGGCAATAGTTGGTGAGTCTGGATCTGGTAAGTCAGTTGCTACAAAGTCAATGATGGGTATCATTGCTTCTAATGGACAGTACAGCTCTGGTAGTATTAACTTCACTTATGAAGAAGATGGAAAAGAAAAGACTGTTGACATAACAAAGTTAAAAGAAAGTGATTTACAGGATATCAGGGGTGATAAGATTGCTATGATATTCCAAGATCCTATGACATCATTAAACCCTGTTATGACAATAGGTAAGCAAATAGCTGAAGGTATGATTAAGCACCAAGGTATGAGCAAGGCTGAAGCAAAAGAGAAGGCAATTGAATTAATTGGTCTTGTTGGAATTTCAAATCCTGAACTTAGATACAAGCAGTATCCACACCAGTTTTCTGGTGGTATGAGGCAGCGTATTGTTATAGCAATAGCGCTTGCTTGTAACCCTAGAATTCTGATTTGTGACGAGCCTACAACTGCACTTGACGTTACAATTCAGGCTCAAATCCTAGAGCTTATCAATGACCTACAGAAAAAGACTGGTGTATCAGTTATCTTTATTACACACGACCTTGGTGTTGTAGCCAATGTTGCTGATAGGGTAATTGTTATGTACGCAGGTAGAATGCAAGAAGTTGGAACTGCTGATGAAGTATTTTATAAGCCAATGCACCCATATACTTGGGGACTATTAGCTTCAATGCCTTCACTTGACAGTGATGATGATGCTCTGTATTCTATTCCTGGTTCACCTCCTGACATGATTAAACCGCCTAAGGGAGATGCTTTTGCAGTGAGAAGTGAATATGCTGTAAAGATTGACTTTGAAAAAGAACCGCCGTTATTTAAAGTAAGTGATACTCACTTTGCTGCTTCTTGGTTATTACACCCAGACGCACCTAAGATTGAGCCACCTTCGGCAATTAAGAAACTTTGGGAAGGAGCTGGAGCTGATGTCTGATAAGAAAAAATTAGTAGAACTGAAAAAATTAAACAAGCACTTTAAACTAGCAAAGAAAAAAGTTGTTAAAGCTGTTGATAATGTCACATTTGACATATACGAAGGTGAAACTTTTGGTCTTGTTGGTGAGTCTGGTTCAGGTAAATCTACTACAGGAAGAACTATTATAAGACTTTATCAAGCGACAAGTGGAGAGGTTTGGTTTGACGGTGAACTTATAAGTGGTAAAATGCCAAAACAAAAGTCTAAGGACTTATGTAAGGAAATTCAAATGATTTTTCAGGACCCACAAGCTTCGTTAAATCCTCGTATGACTGTACATGGCATTATTGCTGAAGGTCTTATTAACCACAACATCTGTGATAGTGAAGAAGAGATAAAAGAGAGAGTTTATGAGCTGCTTGAGACAGTTGGTCTTAATCGTGAACACGCTACAAGATACCCACACGAATTCTCTGGTGGACAGAGACAGCGTATTGGTATTGCAAGAGCACTTGCGATTGAGCCAAGATTAATCATAGCTGACGAACCAATTTCTGCTCTTGACGTTTCAATTCAGGCGCAGGTTGTTAACTTAATGAATGACCTTAAAAAGGACAGAAACCTAACTTATCTATTTATTGCTCACGACCTTTCTATGGTTAGATATATTTCAGATAGAGTTGGTGTTATGAATAAGGGTAAGATTGTAGAGCTTTCTACTTCAGATGAGATATACAATCACCCATTACATGCATATACAAAATCGCTACTTTCTGCTATTCCACTACCTGATCCTAGGTATGAGAGGACTAGAAGAAGAGTTCACTATGACCCTTCTATTCACAATTACAGTGAAACTAACCAACCAGAGTGGGTTGAAGTAACTCATGAGCACTATGTATTAGCTTCAAAAGATGAACTCGCTGAAATGAAAAAGCAGTTAGAGGCCGAGGGAATAGAGTGTCTCATTTAGTGATATATTAGCACAAAAAAACAAGTGGTTTTGCCACTTGTTTTTTTGTGCTTTGATTATTTACGATTAGTATTACAGGTGTTGACAAACAGTGTAAATAGATTTTGTGCATCTTTACACTTTGAATGTAACATTTCTGGGTGCCACTGCACTCCTAGTAAAAATGGGTAGTCTCTATGTTCTATAGCTTCAATAATGCCATCACTTGTTCTTGCAATCACCTCAAAACATGTTGCGACTTTATCAACAGCCTGATGGTGGAATGTGTTTATCATGATTTCATTGTCATATATCTTGGATAATATGCTGTCAGTTTTAATGTTTACTCGTTGAGTTTTTACGTATCTGCTTTCTTTTTGCCAGTGCCTCAATGTAGAGTTTTCAACGAGGGATAAGTCTTGATAAAGAGTTCCTCCTTCATAGACGTTAATGAGCTGATGACCTCGGCATATGCCAAGAATTGGTATTTCTTTTTCTTTGGCATATTTAATAAGTTTTAATTCAAAAGTATCTCGTTCTGGAAGAGTATCTTTTAAGAGAACATGTGGTTCTTGATTGTAGTTATATGGAAAGATGTCGTTGCCTCCAGTGATGATTAAACCATCTAGTAGCTCAACCTGTCTTTTTATATTGTCAGTATCTTTATCTATTGGTAACAAAATAGGGATTCCACCTGACAAGGTAACTGCGTCAGTGTAATCTCTGTTGGTATATATTTGCTCACTGCCTTCAAATTGTCTATCACTGTCTAACATCATCCCTGTAGACAAACCAATAATAGGTTTTTTCATACTAATTACTCCTTCCAATACTATTTTAGTCAATTGCAATTAGCTCGTTTTTTATTTTATTTACTCAACTTTCTCAGCGTAAAAATGATGTGTAACCATTTAAATATAAGGATTTGAAATTATTTGTAGTGTTAGCAAGCAAGGATGCCCCACCAGAAATACTTTTTTCTGTGCTGTCATTCAGAGGAGTAAAGCAACGTAGGAATCTAGTTCAGAAGAAAAGAATTTCTGGAAGGTTCGCGCTGCCGCTTACAATTAAATTTATCATAATAAATATACTTATAAGCAAGCTTGACCTATATTTATATGATGAAATTCTGCTCCTTACTTGGAGTTCGAAAATAACAAGTACATTTTCGGTCAAAATTATTGTCAAGACTACTATATTATGCTGTAGTATCATTGATATTTAAACAATTTAAACAATAATACATCTGAGAAAGTTAAGTTATTTATACTACATAATTATAATATTTGCTCTGACCATTGTCAATAAAGCAAATAGTTCTTATTGATATGTTCTCTGCAAGATTAAAACTTGTAAATTTCATTGTTTTATTGTATTATACAAGGTAGAGAAGTGAAACCAGTTTTTGCTGGCTTTTTAATAGTGTAAAAAAAATAGGAGAAGAAATGAACCCAGTTGCATTTTCAGTTTTTGGTCTTGAAGTTAGATGGTATGGACTTCTTATTGCTTCAGCTATGGTAATTGGTACAATTATTGCGAGTAAACGCGCTAAGAATTATGGCATAGATGAAGATGTTGTCATTGATATATTAATATATGCTATTCCTGCTGCAATTATAGGTGCTAGGCTATATTATGTGATATTTGAGTGGGAACGATTTGGTGGTGATTTTTATAAGATAATAAATCTTCGCACAGGTGGACTAGCAATTCATGGTGGCGTTATTGCTGCTGTACTTGCTGGATTTATTTACTGCAGAATTAAGAAACTTCAGTTTCCTAAACTCTTAGATTTGTTTGCACCATCTATTATTCTTGGTCAGGCAATTGGAAGGTGGGGAAACTATATGAATGGCGAGGCTCATGGTGGTCCAACAGATCTTCCTTGGGGAATTATGGTTGATGGAGTTAAGGTTCATCCAACATTTTTATATGAGTCTCTTTGGAATTTAGCTGTATTTTTTCTTCTTTTATGGATTGATAAGAATCACAAGAAGTTCAATGGTCAAATATTCTTAACTTATGGTATACTTTATTCAATTGCTAGATTTTTTATAGAGGGTATGAGGACAGATAGTCTTATGATAGGTGGTCTTAGAACTGCACAACTCATCAGTATTTCAATCATCGCAGTATTTGCTATTGTCTATATTTACAAACTCAATGCTGTTAAGAAGGGAAAGTCTTAATGAACTTTTCAAAGATGAGTAATTATAGTCCAAGACTCCTTTATAATAATAAGCGTTATGCTGTCAATCTTCCATTTATAAATATTAATGGAAACTGGGAAATTTTGTTTGAAGTGAGATCTTGTAATATATCCCAAGGTGGTGATATTTGTCTCCCTGGAGGTCGTGCTGAAGGTCATGAAAGCTCTAGAGGTGCTGCAATTAGAGAGACAGTAGAAGAACTTGGCATAAGTGAGGATAGAATAGAGTTTATCTCTGGACTGGATTACCAGATTACAAGTTCTGGTGGTGTGGTAAAGCCATTCTTGACTGTTTTAGATATTGCATCCCTTGATGAACTCTGTATTAATGAATATGAAGTCTGTGATATATTTACTGTGCCAGTAAGTTTTTTTGTTGATAATGAACCAGATATGTATATGATTAATACACCAGCAGTCCCAGCTGATGATTTTCCCTATGAAAAAATACCAAGAGGTAGGGATTATGACTGGGGAAAAAGAGGGTATGAAACATACTTTTATGAATATGAGGATAGAGTTATTTGGGGGCTTACTGCTTGTATAGTGAAGTCATCTATTAGCACTTTATTACAGCAGGGTGTTATATCTGGAGGTCATTAGATTGAAATTTATTGACTTGATTAGGCTAGCAGAGAACGAATTGACAAGTGTAACAGATATACCAGTTTTAGAAGCAAAATGGTTTTTGTCTGAACTGCTGAATTTGAGTGAAGGTGAGCTGCTTTTTCATTATGATAAGGAAGTAGGTCAAGAAGTAGAGAAAAGTTTCAAAGATTTTCTTAATCGAAGAAAAAAACACGAGCCATTTCACTATATACTTGGTTATAGAGAATTTTATGGATTGAAGTTTCGTGTGTGTCCTGATGTTTTGATACCTAGGCCAGATACTGAAATATTAGTTGAAACGTGCTCTAAGTACATTCAAGATAAGAACTTTATGCTTGGATATGAGGTTGGTGTTGGTAGTGGCGCTATTTCAGTTAGTCTTTTAGCGTCAAATCCTAAACTGCAAATAACAGCAGTTGATATTTCTGACAAGGCTATTGATGTAGCACGTCAAAACTCAGAACTTCATGCTGTTAGTGATAGATTGAGCCTTGTCTTGTGTGATATAAAGCCAGATGTGGTAGAGAATAGTTATGATTTTATTGTTTCAAATCCGCCTTATATACCAAATGAGGAGTATGAGACTTTAGATGTTACGGTTAGGGATTATGAACCTAGGACTGCACTTTTGGCTGAACATGATGGTGTTGAATTTTATATGAGGATTCTAGATGAACTTTATACACAGCTGAAAAAAGGTGGATATATTTTTTTTGAAATAGGTTGTACTCAAGCTGAAAGAGTGAAAAAACTACTTTTGGAAAGTGGGTTTATAAATATTGAAGTTGTAAGAGATTACGCAGGTAAAGATAGAGTTGTATACGCTGAAAAGAGGTAATTATGTTTGATAAGTTAGAAGTATTAGAAGAAAAGTTTAAGGATTTAGAGACCAAGATTTCAGACCCTGACATTATATCTGATCAAAATACATGGCAGAAATACATTAAGGAACACGCTGAACTTCAGCCTATAGTTAAGGCTTATAATGAATATAAATCATACAAGAACCAGTTGGAAGAGGCAAAGGAGATTTTGAGAGAAGAGTCAGACCCTGAGATGAAGGAAATGGCAAAATTAGAAATTGACGATGCAAAGTCAAATATTGAAGAGCTTGAGGAAAAAATGAAATTTTTACTCCTTCCAAAGGACCCTAACGACGATAGAAACGTTATTGTTGAGATTCGTGCAGGTGCAGGTGGTGATGAGGCTGGCTTATTTGCAGCAGAGCTACAAAGGTTGTATATTCGATATGCAGAAAATAAAAAGTGGAAAATTGAGATATTAAATACTAATGAGACAGGTGTTGGTGCTGTAAAAGAAGTTGTCTTTATGATTAATGGTAAGGGTGCTTATTCAAGGCTGAAGTTTGAGAGTGGTATTCACAGAGTACAGCGTATACCAGCTACTGAATCTGGTGGTAGAGTGCACACCTCTACAGCTACAGTAGCTGTTCTTCCTGAAGTTGACGATGTGGAAGTAGAAATCAACCAAAATGATATCAGTGTTGATGTTTATCGTTCTTCTGGAAATGGTGGTCAGTCAGTAAATACAACAGACTCTGCTGTAAGGATTACCCACCACCCATCAGGTCTTGTTGTCACTTGTCAAGATGGTAAGTCTCAGCTATCCAATAAGGAAAAGGCAATGCAGGTGCTAAAGTCAAGACTGTATGAGTTAGAATTAAAGAAACAACAAGATGAGATAGCCAAGGACAGAAAGAGCCAAGTTGGTACTGGAGATAGGTCTGGAAAAATCAGAACATATAACTTCCCACAGGGTAGGATTACAGACCATAGAATACCGATTACTCTTTATAAACTCAATACATTTATGGATGGGGAAATTGACGAAGTGATAGATGCACTTATCACACACTATCAGACGATTCAGCTTTCTGAGGTTGAAGAATAATGATAAACACTATAGTCGTTGATGAGAAGTCCGATGATTTTTCACTGCATATAGATATGGCGTCACAATTACTTTTAGAAAGTGAAGTTGTCATATTTCCAACAGAAACAGTTTATGGAATTGGTGCTGTGTATTCTGATGAGCTGGCTGTAAAAAAAATATATAATGTAAAGGGAAGACCATCTGACAACCCACTTATTGTCCATGTGTCGTCATTAGACATGGCGCTGGAACTGATATCCGATGACTTTGATAAGGAATTATTTTTAAAACTTGCCGAAGCTTTTTGGCCTGGTCCACTCAGTATGATTGTAAAAAAATCAGATTTAGTGCCACATTTTGTCACTGGTGGGCTTGATACAGTTGCCATAAGAATGCCGCGAAATAGGGTTGCACTAGAGCTTATTAAAAGGGTTGGAAAACCACTTGCAGCACCTTCAGCAAATATATCTGGGCTTCCTTCAGGTACTAGAAGAGATCACCTTATAGCAGATTTTAATAAGAAGTTACAATATATATTTACAAGTGATATGCTCCCAATTGGTCTGGAATCAACTGTTCTTGACCTCAGTGCTGAACCAATCATGATACTTAGACCTGGGGCAGTTACAAAGACTGACATATCAAGAGTAACTGCTTTTCCTGTCGGTATTTATAAGTCAAAGAAAGAATTTGTGCCTAAATCACCTGGACTTAAATATAAACACTATAGTCCAAATGCTTTGGTTTATATGCTTCCAGAGAACTATAAATTTCAAGGTTTTGAGCTGCTGCAGTCAGATTTAGGTGTGAAAGGTAGTGACGTCTATTATCTTGATTATAAAGATTCAAATAGTATGGCGCAAAATCTTTATGCTGATTTTAGATTAGCTGATAAATTAGGATATAAATACGTTGCCGTTAAACCATGTGTCGATGATGAACTTGGCTTAGCTGCACTAAATAGATTGATTAAAGCATGTGAAAATAAAGAAGACTTATAGGAGGTAACTATGAAAATTGCTATGGCTTCGGATCATGGTGGTTTTGAACTTAAAAACCACATCAAAGACTACTTAAGTAATAAGGGTTATGATATTGAAGATTATGGTACAAATGGTACAGCATCAGTTGATTATCCTGAATTTGCTCATGCCTGTGCTGAGGCAGTTGCACTTGGGAAACATGACCTTGGCATACTGGTTTGTGGTACTGGTCAAGGCATTGGTATGTCAGCTAATAAAGTATCTGGAATCAGATGTGGTATAGTCTCTGATGTATTTAGTGCAAAGATGACTAGAATGCACAACAATGCAAACATGATTGCCCTTGGTGAGAGGGTGATAGGCAATGGTCTTGCTATAGAGATTGTTGAAGCGTTTTTAAATGCTGAGTTTGAAGGTGGAAGGCATCTTAGAAGAGTTGAAAAAATAGAACTAAAATAATAGAACTGAAAAAATAATTATAGGAGGGACAAATGGATAAGGTATTTGTGATGGATCATCCGCTAATCTTACACAAGATGAGCATAATTAGAAACAAGGAAACAGGTTCTAAAGAGTTTAGAGAGCTTGTAAAAGAAATTTCAGTGTTATTGGCTTATGAGGTTACTAGAACCCTTCAATTAAAGGATATTGAAATTGAGACGCCAATTTGCACAATGAAGACAAAAGCATTATCAGGTAGAAAGCAAGCTATTATTCCAATATTAAGAGCTGGTCTAGGTATGGTTGATGGGTTCTTAGAACTTTTGCCAGCAGCAAAAGTAGGTCATGTTGGTTTATATAGAGACCCTGATACATTGGAGCCTGTAGAGTACTATTGTAAACTTCCACAGGATATAGATAAGAGAGATGTATATGTAGTTGACCCTATGCTAGCAACAGGTGGTTCAGCTATTGCTGCTATAACATTCCTAAAGAACAAGGGAGTAAAGGATATTAAGTTTGTTTGTTTGATCGGCTGTCCAGAAGGGCTTAAAGCACTGACTGATGCTCACCCTGATGTTCAGGTTTATGTTGCTTCAGTAGATGAGAAGTTAAATGACCATGCGTATATAGTGCCAGGGTTAGGAGATGCAGGAGATAGGTTGTTTGGAACAAAGTAATTACATAAGAGAGTATTTAACAGGTGGAAGCAATATTACAACACTTTTATTTGCTGCTATTACTGCTTTTGTTATATCCTTTGTGTTGATGCCGTTTGTTATTAAACTGGCACACCATGTCAAAGCCATTGATGTACCAAAGGATGATCGAAGGGTGCACAAGAAGCCAACACCACTAATAGGTGGTCTTGGAATTTTTGTATCATTTATGATAGCAACACTGATGTTTGTCGATTTGCCAACTACCAAGCTGCTGTCGATTATTGCAGGAGCTCAGCTCATGGTGTTTATTGGATTTATTGATGATATCAACCCAGTATCACCAAAGGCAAAGTTTTTAGTGCAGATTTTAGCAGCTGTCATAACAGTTTATGGTGGTGTTAGAATTACACTATTTACCCCATTCTTTTTAAGTGGCGCTTCCATCACTTTCAATTCAGTGTTTAGTTTTATTATCACTGTTATTTGGATTGTTGGTATCACAAATACGATTAATTTCATTGATGGTCTTGATGGATTATCTGGTGGTATTTCAAGTATTTCAGCTTTTACAATATCGTATATCTGCTTTGCCAATGACAGGATGCAAATTGCAGTACTAGCTGTTATACTTGCCAGCGCTTGTCTTGGTTTTTTGCCTTATAACTTTAATCCAGCAAGGATTTTTATTGGTGATACAGGAGCTCTCTTTGTAGGGTTTATGTTGGCTGTTATTTCAGTTGAAGGTACAATCAAGGGCGCTGTTACGCTAGCTATCATATCACCACTTCTTGTCCTTGGCTTACCTGTCTTTGATATGGCGTTTGCTATTATCAGGAGACTCCTTAAAAAACAGCCACCATGGGTTGCTGATAAAGGGCATATCCACCACAGAATACTTGATTTGGGTTTTGGACAAAAGAGTACTGTTTTACTATTGTATTTTATCAGTATTATGTTTGGCTTAACGGTTATATTTATACTCAATTATAACTATATCGGTGCTGTGATTACATTTGTGATTGGCTTCTCGCTTATCATTTTTCCTGTGAGAAAGAGTATAAGAAATCAGAGGAGAAAGGAACAATCCCACAATAGCTAAGCATACATTATTTTAAAAGCACTTTATATATAAATTCACTATTTTTGTGGTGATGGAGGCATGTCACTTGATATATGTTAATTTTATGTTATAATGTTATATAGGCAGACTAATGAAAACTTATAAAAATTTAATTTTTTTAATGCAAATAGGTATTAATATGTCGCTACCAATATTAGTTGGTGTACTATTGGGTAAGTGGATAGATGACTACTTTAGTACGTCTCCAATTTTTTTGTTAGCTTGTATTATCATTTTTACGTTGTCTGCATTTTTAAGTCTTTTTCGAATTGTTAAAGGCGCATTCAATATTGACGATAATAATAAAGGGAAACGTGATGGACGCTAAGACGAGAAAAACAGTATTTGATATAGCTAAGGTAGTGCTTGCCATTGATGTAGTCTTTAGTTTGTTATTGTATTTTTTTACTAGCAAACCATTGCCTCTAATTATTGGCGTGTGGTTTGCTACTGTTGTTAGTTTACTGTTGTTCTATGAATTGGCACTTACGATATCAAAAGCTGTTACTATGAATCCAGAAAGAGCTAGTCGATATACAAGTGGTAAGTATTTTCTTCGTTTTTTCATTTATGCAGTAGTTTTATATGTTGCTGCAAATTCGCCTATCATGAATATTTATGGAGCTGTTATTGGAATATTATCTGTTAAGATTTCAATTTATATAGCAAATTTATTTGTAAAAAAATCTCAAAGAAAGGAGGAATAGTCTATGCTGGGAACACAGGAGTTTGGTCCAAAGATAATAATGGATATTGGTGGACTTCAAATTGGTGAATCAGTTGTTGTCACTTGGATAATAATGGCTGTCATCATGATTTTTGTCACCATTGCTACAAAGCGCAAAGACGATGTACCTTATGGACTTCAAAATTTCATTGAAATTCTAGTTGATACCATTAACAACTTAGTGGACACTACCATGGGTGAATGTGGAAAGAAGTATGCCCCATATATGGGAACACTTGTCATTTATCTCGCTTTTGCAAATCTTGCAGGATTGTTTGGGCTTCGACCGCCAACTGCTGACGTTAACACAACAATGGCTCTTGCTATGATTACATTTTTTATGATTCATATTTCAGGGCTTTATTACAGAAGGGGAGCGTATTTAAAAGGCTTTTTAGAACCTTTTCCACTACTGCTACCTCTGAATTTGATTGGTGAGCTAGCTACACCAATTTCGCTTGGTTTTCGTCTCTTTGGAAACATAGTAGGTGGACTCATTATTATGTCACTTCTCTATGGTTTCATGGGTTTTTTGGCAGTAATTCCAATTCCTGCATTATTACACGTCTACTTTGACTTGTTTGCAGGATTACTTCAGTCATTCATCTTTATGATGCTGACTATGGTATTCGTGGCTATGGCTATAGAGTAGTTATGCAACAACCTTATTTTATACAATTTTTATCATGGCTTCTCGAAAACTTTGATGCTAAGACTTTAGTTTTGGCTTCATCAGCTATTGGCGCTGGCTTTGCCATGATAGCAGGAATAGGACCAGGAGTAGGACAAGGATATGCTGCTGGAAAGGGCGCTGAGGCTACAGCTAAAAATCCAAAGAACTCAAAAAATACCACTATGGTTATGCTTATAGGAGCTGCTGTTGCAGAGACTTCAGGTATTTTGGCACTTGTTATTGCCTTTATACTGCTGTTTGGAAATCCACTTGTTGACCAAGTTGGAAACCCTGAAGCTACCCTAATACTCATGGCATCTGCTATTGCTGCAGGTATTGCTATGATTACAGGTATAGGACCTGGAATTGGACAGGGATATGCTGCAGGCAAGGGGACTGAAGCTACTGGAAAGAGACCAAAGCTGCAACCTGCAGTTGTGAGGACAATGCTTCTTGGTCAAGCAGTTGCTCAGACAACTGGAATTTATGCGCTAATTATTGCGTTTATACTGATGTTTGCAAATCCACTTGTAAACTTACTTTAATTTAGGAGGAATATAATGATTACTGGAAAGGCTTTAGTATTAGCTGCTTCTGCTATAGGAGCAGGTTTGGCAATGATTGCAGGTATAGGACCTGGAATTGGGCAGGGTTATGCCGCTGGTAAAGGTGCAGAAGGTGTTGGAAGGCAACCAGAAGCACAGGGCGATATCGTAAGAACAATGCTACTTGGTGCAGCAGTTGCAGAGACAACTGGTATCTACGGACTTATCATCGCATTTATCCTACTATTTGCAAATCCGCTAATAAAGTTATTAGGATAATTTGTATAGTAGTTTAATGAGAGCTTAATAGAGCTAAAGATAAGGAGGAGTAGATGTTATCTACACATATTATTTTCGCTGCAATTCACTCTAAGCTCGTTGAATTTAATACTCAGTTTTTCATGCAGATTTTTAACACTTTCATTCTGTTTGGTTTTTTGACGTGGAAGTTATTTAAACCTGTCTCTAAAATGTTGCAAGACAGAACAGATAAAATCCAAAATCAGTTTGACAGTGCAGAAAATAAAATTCAAGAAGCAAACGCTCTATATGATGAGTATAAACAAAAGCTTGATGGTATCAAGGCTGAAAGAGATGAGATAATTAAAGAGGCTGTTGAAAAAGCAAATAAGCTAAGTTTAGAAATTAAGAGCGAAACAGAGAGAAGTATTGAGGTTATGAAGGAAAATGCAGCTAAGGAAATTGAAGCTGATAGGGAAAAAATGATGGAAGACGTCAAGGATGAAATTGCGTCTATATCACTTCTAATAGCCTCTAAAGTTTTGGCTAAAGAACTTAAGACAGATGAAAAGGACATTATAATTGATGAATTCATCGAAAAAGTTGGTGATGTCAAATGGGACAAGTAATTGATAACGTTTATGGCGAAGCACTTTTTGAAGCTGCTATAGACCTTGATTCTGTTGATGAAATTCATGAAGAATTCAAGAGTATCATAGAGCTTTTAAAATCAGAGAGAAAGTTTAGGGTGCTACTTGAAACACCTCGAATTCCAACGAGAGAGAAGTTAGTTTTAATAGATGAAGTTATTGGTAAATCTTATTCTAAGACTCTTACAAATTTTGTAAAGATACTCACAGAGAAGAGGAGAATTTCATATATTTTTGATATTTATGATGCCTTTAAAAAGATATACATTGACTATCACGGCATTATACTTGCCAAAGTGGTAAGTGCTGAGAAGTTAAGTGATAGTCAACTTAAAAAACTTACATTAAAACTTTCTGAGCTCAGTGGAAAGAGGGTCGAAACAAAGAACATTGTTGATGAGTCTTTGATTGGTGGCATTCGAATTGAAGCTGACGGCAAGGTGATTGACGGTTCAATTTCAAGTAAACTTATTAATATGAAAGACTCTCTCAAGGAGCTTGTCTTAAACACGAATAGGAGTATATAAATGAAACTAAGACCAGATGAAATCAGTTCTATTATAAAAGAACAGATTAAGCGCTACGAAGATTCTCTAGAAACAGAAAATGTTGGTAGTGTTATGCAGGTTGGTGACGGTATTGCCAGAGTTCACGGACTTGATAACTGCATGGCTGGAGAACTTCTTGAGTTTCCAGGAGAGGTCTATGGAATGGCTCTTAACCTTGAGGAGCACAGCGTTGGTGTTGTTCTTTTAGGTTCAGATTTAGATATTCTAGAAGGCGATGTGGTTAAGAGAACAGGAAGAATAGTTGAAGTTCCAGTTGGTGACGCTGTAATTGGAAGAGTTGTAAACTCTCTTGGTCAGCCAATAGATGGAGCTGGAAAAATTAACACAGATAAATTTAGAGAAGTAGAGAGAATTGCTCCTGGTGTAATATCAAGAAAGTCGGTTCATCAGCCACTACAAACTGGTATTAAAGCCATTGACTCAATGATACCAATTGGAAAGGGTCAAAGAGAGCTTATTATCGGTGATAGACAGACTGGTAAAACGGCAATTGCCATTGATACCATTATCAATCAAAAAGAGGAAAATGTAATTTGTATTTATGTAGCAATTGGACAGAAAAAGTCAACTGTTGCTCAGCTTGTAAAAGAACTTGAAGATAGAGGAGCAATGAAGTACACTACTGTTGTTGTGGCATCTGCTAGTGATCCAGCTCCACTTCAGTACCTAGCACCATATTCAGGTTGTGCTATGGGGGAACACTTTATGCATGAAGGTAAGGATGTTTTGATTATCTATGATGACCTTACAAAGCATGCTGTTGCCTATCGTTCTATGTCGCTTTTACTCAGAAGACCTCCAGGACGTGAAGCTTTTCCAGGTGATGTATTCTATCTTCACTCAAGATTACTTGAGAGAGCTGCAAAACTAAGCGATGAACTTGGTGGTGGCTCACTTACAGCACTACCTATTATTGAAACACAAGCTGGTGACGTATCAGCTTATATACCAACAAACGTAATTTCTATTACAGATGGTCAGATTTTCCTTGAATCTGAACTCTTTAACTCTGGTCAAAGACCTGCTGTTAATGCTGGTATTTCAGTTTCGCGTGTTGGTGGTAGTGCTCAAATTAAGGCAATGAAACAAGTAGCTAGTAAGATCAAGCTAGAGCTTGCCCAGTATCGTGAATTAGCTGCATTTGCACAGTTTGGTTCAGACCTTGACAAGGAAACTCAAGCAGCTCTTAGTCATGGTGAGAGATTGATGGAAATACTTAAGCAAAAGCAGTATAACCCAATGAGTGTTGAGAAACAGGTTGCTATTATTTACGCTGCGACAAATAAGCACTTATTGGATATTGATGTAGCAGATATTTCGAAATTTGAAAAGCTTTTCCTTGAGTTTTTAGAGGATAAACATCAAGACATCTTGACTTCTATTAAAACAGAAGGTAAGTTATCAGAATCTCTAGAAGAAAAACTTGTAGCTGCAATTAGAGAGTTTAAATTAGAATTTATAAAAGAAAACGAGTAGTTTGGAGGTAAGCTATGGCAGGAGTTGGTGCTCGTGATATTAAGAGAAAAATTAAGAGCATAAATAATACAAAGCAGATTACCAAAGCTATGGAGCTCGTTTCTACTGCAAAACTCAAGAAGAACAAATCAAGATTTGAAGGTACAAAAGAGTATTTTACAAAAATATTTACAACAGTTGAAGACGTAGTGAGAAATGAAAAAAACTCAAGTCATCCACTGATGGAAGCTAGGGAAATAAAGAACTCACTGTACATTATAATAGCTGCAGATAAAGGACTTTGTGGTGGTTATAATGTAAATGTCCTAAAGGAAGCTGTCAATAATATTGATTATATTGATAGGGCAAAGTTGATCACAATTGGTAAAAAGGCGAGAGATTTCTTTGTAAAGAGGGATTATGATGTCGTTGAGAGCTATATCGGCATTTCTGAAAAGCCTGATTACAGTGATGCAAAGAGAATATTTCAAGTGGCTAAAGACCTCTATCACCGTGGTGAAGTGGATGAGGTAAATTTGGTTTACACTCAGATGTTGTCTTCAATATCTCTAGTTCCTAAAATGGTAAGGTTACTACCTTTACATATTGATGAGGGAAGTGAAGAAGTTGAAGATACTGTTGTAATTAATGGCGAGGAATACGTAAAGGATTTGATTTCCTATGAACCATCACCAGAAAAAGTACTCGATATGTTACTACCTAAGTATTTAGAGAGTATAATATACAGTGCTCTAATTGAAACAGCAGCAGCTGAGCAGTCTGCTAGAAGAAACGCAATGGAAAGTGCAAGTGATAATGCAGAGGAGATGATTGAATCTCTAACACTTCATTACAACCAAGCTCGGCAAGCAGCAATTACACAGGAAATTTCTGAGATTGTTGGTGGAGCAAATGCACTATAGATTATTAGAGAGGAGTAAAAAATGGCGCAAAAAATCGGAAAAGTTGTCCAAATAATTGGCGCGGTTTTGGATATAAGATTTAATCCAGAAGACCTTCCAAATATTTACGATGCCATTAAAGTTGATTATAATGATATACATGTTGTTGCTGAGGTTGCTCAACACCTAGGTGACAATACTGTTAGATGTATTGCAATGAGTTCTACTGACGGTCTTGTCAGAGGCGTAGATGCAATTAGTACAGAAAAGCCTATTTCTGTCCCTGTTGGTCAGGGAGTACTTGGAAGACTGATCAATGTACTTGGTGAGACGATAGACCAGAAGGAAGAAATACAGACAGATGAAAAATGGTCCATTCACAGAGAAGCTCCACTTTTTGAGGAGCAGAGAACAACAACAGAAATATTTGAAACTGGTATTAAAGTCATTGACCTACTATGTCCTTATGTTAAAGGTGGAAAAATTGGTCTCTTTGGTGGTGCTGGTGTTGGTAAGACAGTACTAATACAGGAGCTGATAAACAACATAGCAAAAGAGCATGGTGGACTTTCTGTTTTTGCTGGTGTTGGTGAGAGAACAAGAGAAGGCAATGACTTATACCATGAGATGATTGATTCTGGTGTTATCTCAAAGACTACAATGGTCTTTGGACAGATGAACGAACCACCTGGAGCTAGGATGAGGGTTGCCCTTACAGGTCTTACTATGGCTGAGTACTTTAGAGAAGAAGAAAAGAAAGACGTGCTACTGTTTATTGATAACATCTTCAGATTTACTCAGGCTGGTTCAGAGGTTTCAGCATTACTTGGTAGGATGCCATCAGCCGTTGGGTATCAGCCAACACTTGCAACAGATATGGGCGCCTTACAAGAGAGGATTACTTCGACTAAAAATGGTTCAATAACATCTGTTCAAGCAGTCTATGTCCCAGCAGATGACCTTACAGACCCTGCACCTGCAACAACATTTACACACCTTGATGCAACAACAGTGTTATCAAGAAAAATTACTGAAATGGGTATCTATCCAGCAGTTGATCCACTTGATTCATCTTCGAGAATACTATCTCCAGACGTTGTTGGCGAAGAACACTATGACACAGCAAGAAAGGTTGTTGAAATTCTACAGAGGTATAAGGAACTTCAAGATATTATTGCCATACTTGGTATGGATGAGTTATCTGATGAAGACAAGATTGTAGTTGCAAGAGCTAGAAGGATACAGAAGTTCTTGTCTCAGCCATTCCACGTTGCAGAGCAGTTTACAGGATTTAGTGGTAAATATGTCAGCCTGAAAGATACTGTAAGAAGCTTTAAAGAAATACTGGAAGGTAAACATGATGACCTATCAGAGCAGGCATTCTTATTTGTTGGTTCTATTGAAGAAGCAGTAGAAAAGTCTAAGACGTTATAAGGAGTCTATTTTGGCTAAAAATTTCAATTTGGATATTATTTCACCAAGTAGAAAGTTTTACAATGGTGAAGCAAAGAAAATCACGATAAGGACAGTGGAAGGGGACATGGGCATTATGTATGACCACCAACCTATGGTTGTACCACTAGGTAATGGTCTGATTAAAATTGAAAACGAGGAAGGAAAGAATGTCGCTATATTGTTTGGTGGTTTTTGTCAAGTCTCTCATGAAGGCTCTGTAAGTATTATTACTGAGAGGGCAGAATGGGCACATGAAATTGATTTGAATAGGGCTCTTGAAGCTAAGAAAAGAGCGGAAGAGAGACTTAGAGAACAGCGTGAAAATATAGACTTTAATAGAGCAAGAGCTGCTTTAGAGAGGGCGATTGTCAGAATTAGTGCAACAAACCACAATTTAGGTGGAGAGTAGTTGTTTAAGAGGCTAGGTGAAAGATTGTCTTTCACCTAGTTTTTTTTTGTAATCAAAGTGTAGAAAATGATTATAATTGAGAATAGTTTTTTTGAGTTGTTTTCAAAATCGTTGAAAATACAACAAATATTAATTCTTACAAAAATAGTAGTTTTTTATCATTTGGCTTGCAAATAAATATTTTAGGGTTTATAATATGATTGGAATTAAAGATTGGAGAGTATAATGTTTTTATCGACAAAAGGCAAATATGGACTGATGGCTATGTATGATTTAGCGCGTTCATATGGAGAAAAACCAACTCCTCTATCGCTTATTGCAAAGAGACAGTCTATTTCATTAAACTATTTGGAACAACTATTTATTGTACTTAGAAAGTCAGGTCTTATAAAGAGTGTAAGGGGAGCAAAAGGTGGGTACACATTAAGTAGACCACCTAATGAAATAACAGTGGGTGATGTGTTAAAGACCCTCGAAGGTCCAATAATTGCAGCAGAGTGTCAAATAGTGGGAAGTGAAGATGAATCTGAACATGCTACTTGTGACTATTATGAAACTTGTGTCACTCGTAGCGTATGGCACAGGATAACAAGAGCAGTTGATGATGTGATTGAGTCGATTACACTGCAAGATATGGTGAAAGAACACTACTATGTAGAGGATATATTAATCAAGGAGAAATAATGAAAAGAGTATATTTAGATTATACGGCTACAGCGCCAACTAAGCCTGAAGTATTTGAAAAAATGAAAAAATACTACACAGAGCAATTTGGTAATCCATCTAGTGTGCACACATTTGGGCTGTTAAATAGAGATGATTTACTAGAGGCAAGAAAAATTGTAGCAACAACAATAAATGCTGATGTCAATGAATTATTTTTTACTTCTGGTGGAACAGAATCCGACAACTGGGCAATTGCAGGTGTTGCAAAGGCAATGAAAAATAAGGGAAAACACCTTATTACTACAAAAATTGAACACCATGCTGTTCTTCATACTATGCAAGATTTAGAAAAACAAGGTTTTGAGGTTACATACTTAGAAGTTGATGACATGGGTAAAATAGACTTAGAAAATCTAAAGTCTGAAATTCGTGAAGATACCATCCTTGTTAGTATTATGTACGCAAATAATGAAGTTGGTACAGTTCAAGATATTGCAGAAATTGGTAAAATTTGTAAGGAGAAAAAAGTATACTTCCATACGGATGCTGTTCAAGCATATGGCAACTTTTTAATTGATGTAAAAAAATTAAACATTGACCTCATGACAATGTCAGGGCATAAGATATATGGACCTAAGGGTGTTGGCGCTCTCTATGTGAGAAAGGGTGTTAAGATTAAGAACATCTTACATGGTGGAGCACAGGAGAGAAAGAAAAGGCCAGGAACAGAAAATGTACCTGCAATCATTGGTTTTGCAGAAGCAGCTAGAATTGCTCACAAGACATTGGATGAACACAGAGAAAAACTGATAGAACTAAGAGATTACTTGAGAGATAGGGTTTTAAATGAAATTGACCATGTAAAGTACAATGGTCACCCTACAGATAGACATCCTGGCAATACCAACTTCTCATTCCACTTTATTGAGGGAGAATCTCTTCTTATTGGACTTGATATGAGAGGAATTGCTGGTTCAAGTGGCTCTGCTTGTACAAGTGGCTCGTTAGACCCAAGTCATGTACTCATGGCACTTGGACTAAGTCATGACATAGCCCATGGTTCACTAAGGCTTACAGTTGGCGACTTTACAACAAAAGAAGAAATAGATTACACAGTAGAACAACTGAAAGAAGTCATTACTTGGCTTAGGAATATGTCACCACTGTATGAGGATTTCTTAAATAAACAAAAATAGTATAGACAAAAATTTCATTCAAATGCTTTTACTACAAAGCTAGTCCTACAAGTCATTCAGAGGAGCAAAGCGACGTAGGAATCTAAGCATTTTTCGAAGACAAAGTAATGAGCAGTAAAAGACAATAGAAAAATATGTCGAGCTTATTTAAGACTGTATATTAACATCAAATATATAATCCTGAAGAGAGTACCTCCACGTAAAACTGACGTTTTCCGTTACGTCGACCGCTTCGCTTCTATTTTCGAACGCCAAGTGAAAAGCGACTACAATTTGGAATTAGAAACGTTGAGCTTGCTCAAAAGTTGCTAAGTCAATAATTGTAGACATTTGGCGCGACAGCGCGAACCTACCGAAAAAGCTT
>PDWI01001205.1_pt1 | contig 41409 bp, 36 predicted proteins | sample 1430891 | NCBI WGS metagenome assembly PDWI01 (sample SAMN01162508, study PRJNA174530) | Oral metagenome, whole genome shotgun sequencing project. | biome: Marine environment; feature: Marine mammal; material: Swab sample of the gingival sulcus; isolation source: swab sample of gingival sulcus... | reverse complement strand
TCGAGTAAGTGCGCCTCCTAGTGTGGCGGAGATAAGCGTACCAAGAATTACGGCAATACGTCCGTGTGCACTTACCGATGAGCCAGGTTCAAAGGAAAGCGTAGCAATTAGGAGTGATACGGTAAAACCAATTCCTGAAATTAGGGATACAGGGACTATGTCCATAATGCGCAAATTTTTTCCCAGTTGTAGCTGGAATACTTTAATCATTATGAATACGCCACCACTAATACCCATCATTTTTCCTAGAGGTAATCCGAGGTAAATACCAATAGCTACGGGATCGGTCAGCATTTGTATAAATCCACCTGCATCAATAACATTTACTCCCGCTGCAAAAAAAGCAAATATGGGTAGGATAATTCCAGCAGAATAAAAATCAAGTTTATGTGCGTAATGGTGAGTTAATGCTACGGATTCTTGGGTTCTACGTACGGCGGGTACGGTCATACCCAGTGCTACGCCCGCAATTGTGGCGTGAATTCCAGATAGATGCATGAGATACCAAGCAAAAATTCCCAGTGCCCAGAGTAGTGGCCAAGGGGTTATGCGTTTTTGCATAAAGAAACCAAAAATGCCAATTACTATTATTGAGGCAGCTAAGGCTAAGAAATTTAAATCTTTGGCAAAGAATACGGCAATGAGAATAATACCTAGTAAATCATCTACCACTGCTAAGGTCATTAAAAAAGTACGGATAGCGGGCGGTAGACCTCTACCAAATAGGCCTAAAACTGCTAACGCAAAAGCAATATCAGTAGCTACGGGTACTGCCCAGCCGGTAAAGTTATTTGACCCCATAATTATTTGTACCAATACGTAAATTAGAATTGGTCCAACTAGTCCGCACACTGCGGCTAATATTGGTACAAGTGCTTTGCGTACATCACGTAGAGCTCCTGTTTTAAATTCTTGTTTAAGTTCAAGTCCTACGACAAAGAAGAATATTGCTAATAGTCCGTCGGCCGCCCAGTCTGAAAGAGATAAATTAAGGTGAATGGCTTCTGACCCTATATGGTATGCGGAAAGATTTGCATAGGTGGTGCGTACTTCTAAAATGGGGAAGTTTGCCCAAATTAAGGCAGCAACCGCACCAATAATTAAAACTAATCCTTTTACGGTTTCGTGTTTTAGGGCGTGTTTATAGCGTGCTATCAATGATGATGGTCGTTTTGGCATATTTAATCCTAATTTAGTTCGCCTATGAATTTTACTGGGCAAAAGAAATACTCTATAATAATAAACCAAGGTTAAAAACACTTTCAGTGACTTTTGACCATATAGTTTATAACTGAGATAAAAATAGGTATTATTATTCTTGGTTTAGCCCCCGTAGCCCAATCGGCAGAGGCAGCAGACTTAAAATCTGTCCAGTGTGGGTTCGAGTCCCACCGGGGGCACTTTTTATACCTAATTTAGCGGTATAGTAAGGTATTAGGAGAGTATAATGAGCAATCCAGTAATGGAACGTAATCCATATTTTAAGCAGGCTCCGCTTGAGCCTATGATGCAACCTGCGATGTCAAATTCACCACAAGAAGTGCATGCACAATATGTGCAACCAGATTATGTGCACCCTGCTTCTTCAGCTATGACCTATGCCGAGGCAATGAATAAAACGGGCATTCTGTTGTTGACGGTCATTTTCTCCGGTATTGCATCCGTAATTTTGTTACCTTTAGATTTTTTGCCACCTGTTTCTATTGGTACTTCATTAGTGGCATTTATTGTAGGTATGGTAATTGCTTTTAAAACTAAAGTGTCCCCAGCGCTCGCGTTTGGATACGCGGTATTGGAAGGTATTGCATTAGGTTCTTTAACCGGTTATGTAGATACGTTTGTGCCCGGTGCTGCGATTAGTGCAATTTTAGGTACTACGATCGTGGTAGCAATTACCTTAGCCCTACACTATAGCGGTAAAATTCGCACCACTCCTAAAGGACGTAAATTCGTTATTATTGTAGCTTTAGCAGGTATTGCTTTTAGTTTTGTTAATATTGCGATTAGCATGTTTTCTGGTACTAATATGCGTACTGATATGAATGTTATGGGTATGCCACTGGGAATTATTTTAGGTATTGTAATGATTTTAGTGGCTGCCTATATGCTTATTAGTGATTTTGAAATGGTACAACAAGCTGTTGATAATAATGCACCAGAAGATTTTGCATGGACGGTTGCTATTGGAATTGTGATGACTGTTCTGTGGATCTATATTGAGGTATTGCGAATTGTGCTTATTTTAAGTAGACGTTAAATATTAGATATGGTTTTGGGGGGGCGGTATAACCGCCCCCCCAAAACCATATCTAGGTGTAAGTTACAGTATTTATGCTTTGGACTTTTCGTGTACTGCTAAAATGTCTACCACGAATACTAATACGTCTGTTCCAGAAATACCGGCACGTGGATTGCCTTCTGAGCCATAACCTTTAATCGGTGGTACTGAAATCAGTAGACGTGATCCTACCTGTTTGCCAACAATGGCTTGATCCCAACCTTGAATTACAATGCCCACTCCGATGGGGAAACGGGTTGGTTCATTGCGGAAATATGAAGAATCAAATATTTCGCCATTCCAAATTTGTCCGTGATAGTTTACTTCTATTTCTTGACCTGCCATAACGACTGGTCCGTTACCTTCTTCTATTATTTCGGTACGTAACCCTTTGGGGGCGGGCACATTTGGAAAAATTAGTTCTGGAGTTTCTCCAAAAGAACCATTTACTTTAGGCAGTTCTACATTCATCTATATTCCTTTCGGTCTATTTTATTTTATATGGTTTACGGGTAGCGGGCAGGTAATGCCGGTGTTTTGATGGCAACGATATCCGTGTGGATTTTTTAGTAAATATTGCTGGTGATACGTTTCAGCTGGATAAAAAGTATGAAGTGTAGCATCTTGGATTTCGGTTACAATTTTTTGTTTTCCTTGTTTTAGCAGGATTTGTTCGTATGTTCTTAGCATTTCTTTAGCAATTTGTTGCTGTGAATTTTCGGTATAGAAAATTGCGGAACGATACTGTGTACCCAAATCGTTTCCTTGTCTATTTAGACTGGTTGGATCGTGGCATTCAAAAAATATTTTAATTAAATCAGCTACGTGCGCACTAGTATAGATTACCTTTACGGTTTCTGTGTGTCCGGTTTTTCCCGTGCAGACCATTTCATAACTGGGATTTACTACCTCACCACCCATATACCCAACTTGTGTAGTGGTAACCGTAGGAATTTGACTAAAAATTTCCTCTACACCCCAAAAACATCCTGCCGCAAAATAAATTACGTGTTTTGATGCGGGAGTGGTATTAGTCATTAGAGAGTTTCAATTTTTAGGATTTCTACTTTGAACTCTTTCCCGTTTGGAGCAATATAGGAAGTTTTATCACCAACTTTTAGTCCAATAATAGCTGATCCAAGTGGGGCAGATTCCGGATATACATCTATATCAACATCGGAAGCAGCTTCGCGTGCCCCCAGTAAAAAGTGCTTTTCATTCGTATTCACTTTAGCGGTAATAACTAAACCAGGAGCAACTGTATCTACACTTTTAGGCTGTTCTCCAACTTCGGCATGTTCAAGCAGATAAGTAAGTTCTTGAATCCGGCCTTCCATTTTGGACTGTTCTTCACGGGCAGCATGATATCCACCGTTTTCTCGTAAATCACCTTCGGAACGGGCCGCTTCAATTTTTTCGGCAATCTCTACTCGTCCGTGTGTTTTTAAATCTTCTAACTCTTTAGTTAGACGATTAAAAGTTTCTTTTGAAAGCCATGTTGTCTGTTCCATAAAAGTTCTCCTGTGTGCCGTCTACTGGGTATGGTCTAAATAAAAAAGCCTATGCTAACCAGTGCAACATACGCCTACTAAATGGTTACAATACCACGCAAATAGGTAATAAACAATGAAATATAATTCCCTATTTGAATTTACTAAAATAATTTCATATTGCAATATATTATTGGCATATAGGTAATTTTAGGAGTGGGTATGCACGTTCCCAATTTCGTATATGCGTTTTACGAGTATACGCTGTTAAAACAGATTGAAGAAAAGCAAATTCCACATCATGTGGGCATTATTCTTGATGGTAATCGCCGTTGGGCTAAGGCACTAGGAGTGGCAGCAGCTAAAGGGCATCGTCAGGGTGCTGATCACGTTAATGAAGTGCTGGGGTGGTGTGATGAATCAGGAATTGAAATTGTTACCCTCTGGATGCTTTCTACGGAAAATTTGGCACGTTCTGCGGGGGAATTAACTGAATTACTAGAAATAATTGTGTCGTTGGTAGAAACGCTATCGCAAACTAGACGTTGGAGATTACGAGTTATTGGAGACTTAGAACTGTTACCTGCTGATATTGCACAACGAATTTATAAGGCAACTGCGGTAACGGAAAATGTTGTGGGTATGACGGTAAATGTTGCTGTTGGCTACGGAGGGCGACAAGAGGTGACTCGTGCGGTACGTAGCTATTTAGCCGAACAAGAGCAGCAGGGGAAAACTTTAGCGCAGGTAGCGGAATCAATTTCGGTGAAAGATATTACCGATAATATGTATACCAGCGGTCAGCCTGATCCGGATTTAATTATTCGCACCTCTGGCGAACAGCGCATGAGTGGTTTTATGCTTTGGCAGACGGTGCATACAGAATTTTATTTCTGTGAAACCTATTGGCCAGATTTTCGGCGCACGGATTTTTTGCGAGCTTTGCGTGATTATTCTTTACGTGAACGTCGTCGGGGTAAGTAATAGGGCGGTCTGCTCCCTATAATTCCTTATTTTGTCTAGCTTTTACTATCGGTATTAGAATTTTATTCACGTAATTTACGTGAATTTTCCGCATTGGCAGCTTCTAGTTTTTCCCGGGCATGTGCTAGCCAGCTTTCACAATGTTTTGCTAACGCTTCACCAATTTCCCAAAGTTTTAAGGATTCATCTAGGGGAATATTTCCCTGTTCTAGTTGTGCCACAATTTGCACTAGTTGTTCTCGAGCTTCCTCGTATGACAAATCGCTAATTATTTCTGGAGTAAGGTTATTATTCATGGTTGTCCTTTCGTTGTTTATTAACAACTATTAAATTAAGTTCTCCATTGTAGAGTTTGCCGATAAGTGGGGTCTCGGTAGGGGTATCTGTTACGTCGTTTACTACTGTGCCATCTGCTTTTAACAGAATACTGTATCCGCGTTTTAGTGTAGATTGGGGAGAGAGTGCACGTAATTGCGCTATGTTTTTTTCTAGCGTGGAACTATGAAAATGTAGATTTTTTTCAAAATGGAATCGTGCCCAATTTTTAATGTTCGTTAAATCATCTATACGGGTATCAATTAACGTGGTTGGTTTAGTAAATATAGGTTTACTGCGAATGTTTGCGATTTCTATTTCGGCTTGTGTGAGTTGGCTGTGGGTAATTTGTCGGCAACGTTGTAATGCGTATGCAATTTTATTGGTTTCTTCTTGTAAGCTGGGTACTACTTTTGCAGTGGCATCGGTAGGAGTAGAGGCGCGTACATCCGCTACAAAATCTAGGAGTGGGTTATCTGTTTCATGCCCAATTGCTGACACAATCGGAGTGTGAGCACTTGCCACCGCACGTAGTAATTCTTCTTGGGAAAACGGTAATAAATCTTCTACGGAACCCCCACCGCGAGCCATTATAATTACGTCTACTTCGGGTAGAGCATCTAGTTCTGTAAGTGCGCCTAACATAGCATGAACTGATCCGTTACCCTGTACCTGCACTTCTCGAATTTCAAATTTAGTTCCCGGCCAACGTAGTTCGGTGTTTTCTAATACGTCGTGTTTAGCTTGTGTATTGCGACCACAAATTAAACCTATTTTATTGGGAATAAAAGGTAGTGGTTGTTTTCGGGATTTATCAAATAGCCCTTCGCTAGCAAGTTGTTTTTTTAGTCGCTCAATTTTTTCTAACCAATCGCCTAAGCCAACGGTACGTATTTCATCTGCATGTAGAGTTAGTGACCCCTGCTCACGCCAGAAATCAGGTTTAGCATAAATAACGACATGAGAACCAGATTCAATAGATTCGGGCAGTTTATATGAAAACATTTTTACGCTAATTGATACCTTTTCTTCTAAATCCGCTAGCGTAAAAAATTGTACTTTTGCGTTAGGTCTGCGAGTGAAGGTAATAATTTCCCCTTCAATCCAAGCAGTGGGCGCATTGGTAATATGCTGACCTAGTTTTGTGGATAATAGACGCAGTGGCCACGGATTATCGGGTTGAGTTTCCGCAGCGGTATTTGGTAAGGGCATATTTCGCGTCTTAGCAGTCATTACCAGATCCTTCTATTTCGTTTTTTGGTAGTGCTTTTAATTCGCGAATGGTTGTTTTTTCTGTATCTAAACTTTGCATGGGTGTAGCAAAATTTTTGGCACTTGTAGGTTGAATGGATTGGAATTTACGTGACGTGGAAAGTACGTTACGTTCCAAAGAACCAATGGTTTTATTGTATTCATCAACGGATTTAGTTAAGGAGCTACCCAAACTATCCAGATGCTTCATAACCTTACTTAAGCGATCGGTTAGCTCTTTACCTAAAGCGAGAATATCTTCTGCTTCGTTAGTGATAGCTGCGGCTGACCAGAGGGAGGCTATGGTGCGTAATATTGCCAGTAGGGAACTGGGTGAAGCTAGAATAATTCCTTGTTTGAGGGCATTTTCTAAAATATTTATGTCTTGGTTAATGGCTTCCGATAATATGGCTTCCGCAGGTAAAAACATAATAGTTAGTTGCGGAGAGTTAGGAAAATTCTCCGGATAATTACGTTTCACTAATTCTTTAATATGATTATTTAAAGCAGAGGAATGTTCTTTCAAATATTTTTTTCTATTTATTTCACTTTGTTCATCATTACCGTTTAATTCTTGGGCTTTTAGATAGGAAGCTAGTGGGACTTTAGAGTCGATGGCGATTTTTCCTGCTTTGGGTAGGCTAATTACTACGTCTGGTTTTTGTTTGTTAGTTTGAGTTACTTGCGTATCATAGTCAATATGTTCTAGCATGCCGGAGGCTTCAATAAGTCGTTTTAATTGTATTTCACCCCAATTTCCACGTGCTGAAGAATTAGTTAATGCGGAGGAGAGAGTTTGCGCGGTTTTAGCTAATTCACTACGTAACTTTGCTTCTTGCTCAAGTTGGGTAAATACCTTTTCTCCACGCGAGGTAGTTTCTTTATCTAATTTTTGTAGTTTTTCATTTACTTGGTTGAGTTGTAATTTTATTGGTTCAAAAGCATGTAAAACGGTTAAATCGGTATCTTTTTTCTCCTGTAAAGAAGTGTTTATTTTTTCTAACTGTTCCTTTTGTGCAGTGGTGCTTGCGAGCTCAGTGCTTGCGTGTAATAAGTCAGCTTGGGTTTGTTGTAGTTCAGCGGTGGCGGATTGAATAATTGTTTGCTGGCGACGCATGCTAAATAATGCACCTAACACGATGCCGAGTATTAGGGAAAGAAAAATAATTATAAAAAGAATTCCAATATTTATGTTCATATTCTTAGTGTAGGGTATAGTACCCGAAATTTTTTCTTGCCACTTATTTTATAGGATAAAAATATCTATTTTTCTTGCTATAAAAATTATATTTTTGTGGTTGTATAATTATAGAGAAAAATCCCTATTGAAGCAGGAACGATGTCCCAGAGATTAAGTCAATTTATTGCAATGTGTGCGTTAATTTTTTGTTCGCCAGTGTTTTTTATACTAGCGATTTTAATTAAATTAGATTCATCTGGACCAGTATTTTTTCGGCAGGAACGCGTAGGCAAAGCGGGACAAAATTTTAGAATTCATAAATTTCGTACCATGTATGTGCATGAAATAAAGGTTAATGTGTCAGCTGTGGGTGATACTCGTGTGACGCGTGTAGGTAAATTTTTACGTAAAACAAAATTAGATGAATTGCCACAGTTTATAGATATTGTGCAGGGTAATATGGTGTTTGTGGGTCCACGTCCAGAAGTTCCTGAATACGTTGCACAGTGGCCAGAAAATTTACGACCAATAATTTTATCGGTGTATCCAGGTATTACTGATCCTGCTTCAATTAAGTATCGTAACGAAGCTGAAGAGTTAGCTAGCGTGTCTAATCCAGAGCGTTATTATGTAGAAGAATTACTTCCAAAAAAAGCTAATTTATATGCCCAATATGCGCAAAATCGTTCTTTTCTAGGAGACTTGAAATTAATTTTTGCCACTATTAAAGCAGTGGTTGTGGAATAATTAGATTTTTTATAGGGTAAGTGCCTTTATAAAAACTATTTTTTCTTGTATTTAGTGCGTTATTATCCTGTGTTTTTAAGATGTGTCTTACACTTGTCTTATGGTTAAAGTTACTTTAGGTGTAATTGCATTAAATGAAGAAAACTATTTAGCGGACGTATTGGCTGATTTTTTAGCACAAACATACCCTAAAGCACAAACTGAAATTATTTTAATTGATTCCGGATCTTTTGATGCGACTAAACGCATTATGGAAGATTTTGCAAGAACTAATACGGAGTATTTGGCAGTAAAGGTATTAGATAATCCACAGAAAATTCTTCCCGCAGGATGCAATATTTTACTTAAAGAGTATTCGGGTGATGTGTTTATTAGAATTGATGCGCACGCTCGTATTGATGCGGATTTTGTAGAAAAATGTGTGGAATTGATAGAAGCAGGAGAATACGCGGTTGGGGGAGTTCGTCCGTGTATAGTTCCCGAGGATGCTAGCGATTGGCAACATACACTTTTAGCAATAGAAGAATCAGCTTTTGGTAGTTCGCCTGCTAATTATAGAGGTGCAAATGTAGAATCTGCGTATGTTAATTCTATATTTCATGGTGCCTATCATCGCGAAGTTTTTAATAAAATTGGGTTTTATAATGAATCCTTAACGCGAACTGAAGATAATGATGTTAGTTATCGTATTCGTAAAGCAGGTTATAAGATTCGCTTAAGTACTGATATTCATTCGTATCAGATTGTACGCCCAAATCTAAAAGCAATGTTAAAACAAAAATATGCTAACGGGTATTGGATCGGAAAAACTTTATTTATACAGCCAAAATGTTTAGGAGTGCATCATTTAGCTCCACTGGCATTCCTCCTGAGTTTACTTATCTGTACGCTTATTGCTGCGACCTGGACGAGTAAGATTTTATTGGTTTTTCTCTTGGTGTATGGGTTGGCTAATGTGGTGATGAGTATTAAAACATTTAAATATCTAAGAAAAAAGATGCAAATATTTGTGGTACCTTTCCTGTTTTTTAGCATTCATTTCCTATATGGGGTGGGTACGGTTGTGGGTATCGTAAGTCATCTATTTACTAAACAAAAATAATTTTAGTTTAGCTACGTTTAAGAGGTTTGTTATGGGAGATAATGCGCATTCTAAAATGCAGGTATCGGATAAAACCATTACACGGGTAAAAGAATTAGAAATCGCTTTAGCTAAATATTTAGTAGAGTTTTGTAAAAACAACGATATTAGTGTTTTTATTGCATACGGTACGCTTTTGGGTGCAGTGCGACATAAGGGATTTATTCCTTGGGACGATGATATTGATTTTGCGATGTTGCGTCCGGATTATGAACGTTTTATAGAACTATTTGCAAAAGATAATCATTATCCGTTTGAACTAAAATGTTTTGAAAAAGACACACATTGCCCGTATGTGTTTGCGAAAATTTCTTTAGCAGATACCTCTTTTATTATGGGAGATACAACTGGAAAGAGTAGTGATCCGGGAGTGTCTATTGATATTTTCCCTGTGGAGGGAATGCCTGCTGCTAACGAAAAAATTAGTTTTCAGCATATGAAGAAAATAAATTTCCTGAAAAATTTATTTATTTCTTCGGAAATGTGGAAGGCAGGTAATCTGCAAACTCCATTAAAACGATATATTTATACGGCAATTCGAATAATGCTACATATTATTTTATTGCCGGTACCTAGAAAAACAATTTTTAATATTTATGTAAAAAACTGTCGTAAATATGATGCGAATCAGTCAGAATATGTGGCATCTCCGGCGGATAATGCGGTAGTGCGCAGAGTGGAATTATTCCCGTTAATAAATATGGAATTTGAAACAGAAACTTTTCCAGCTCCTGCAAATTGGCATGATTGGCTCACAATACAGTATGGCGATTATATGACCCCTCCACCCGTCTCAGCACAATTTGGTCATAAGCCACTTTATGTAGATTTAGGGCCGTGGGAAAATACTAATCCTTAAATATTCTGTTAAATTAGTTTTTCTTTAGCTGTAAAAGTAATCCATAAATTTTTACTGTTAATTTAGGTGAAACTCTACAGGTCAATACGGTTAGCTTATCCTGTATATTCAGGTTATTAAGAGTGCACTTAAGAGCTAGGTTATGTAATCGTTTTAATAAAGGTTTATAGCGTGTATCTTTGGCTGTAGTTGGATTTGCCGCGTAATCGCATGCACATTGTAATGCGGTTTTGAACGCGCATAGCAGTGCGGTTCTTGCCGCTGGGTGTTGTATCTTATTTAGCTGGGCATAATGCGTTTCATAAAAATCAATTCCATCTGTATGTTTCCAGCTGGGAGTGTGCATTATAGAATTTGGGTTGTGACGATAAAAATATAGATTTTGTTTTACTTCGGCAATTTTTTTAGCTTCTAATACTACGGATAGGGCTACGGCCACGTCTTCGTGTAATTTATTTTCTGGAAAATGTATATTTTTATAAATACTGCGTGCATATAATTTGGTAACGGCACAGGTGGTGGCAACGAGTGTTTCTTTATTGTATAAGTCATACACGGCTTCCGCGGTGGATTTTATTACGGTATAGGTAGCACTATTTTTAATATCTAGTTTTTCATATGTGGGGTTATTTTTATAAAAATTTTCTAAGCCAATTCGTACGAGTTGTGCGTTAGTTTCTAGTGCTGTTTTCACTAATATTTCTATAAACTGTGGGTGAATTATATCGTCCGAATCAATAAAACATAAATATTCACCAGTTGCATGACGGATACCTTCATTGCGCGCGCTACTTAAACCGCCGTTTTCTTTTTTATAGATTTCAATGCGAGGATCGGTAAAAGTTTGGATAATATTTTCACTATTATCTGTAGAACCATCATTTATAACAATTATTTGTAAATTCTGATAGCTTTGTGCAAGTAGGGATTGTAGAGCTTCAGCTACATATTTTTCCACGTTATATACGGGTAATACGATAGAAATTAGCGGATTGTAGCCATCCATTATCTAACTCCTAGCAATTTGCCTACGATAGTTTCTAATCTGATACACATTTTTAGTAAAGTGTACTGCTGATAATAGGTGAGGTAAGCAATTAATTTATAACGTAACGAAGCTTTTTGTAAATATTTATTATGAATCCAATTTGGGTGAGTATTTTGAAAAGTTTTTGTAAGTTCTTTGAAGTCTTTTCGTGTTACGTGCAAACTTAATATTTTGGTCATGCAAGAAATAATAACTTCATTGATATAGACGTATTCGAGAGCTTCTTTGCGTGAAGTAGGTGCCTTTTTGTGAATAATTTTATAAGCAGCAAAAGAAGAATTAAACGAATTGTAGCTTTTATTGGTGATGAGGGAAGAATTTACCATTCTATATAGATAATATGATTCGGGTAAATAAAAGACTTTATTTGCTAGGCTAAGTGCAGATTTGGTAAAAGCAGTATCTTCGTGACGTTTTAAAGTGCCGAACTGTATGTGGTGCTTTAGTAAGAAATTTCGGTTATAGCATTTTCCTGCTGTGCCGGATCTGCAGTAGGCGAAGGCATAGTCCGTGGATACTAGGCCTTCGGTGCTATTTGGTAGCATTGCATAGTTAATAGTTTTCTTAGTGGTTTGTGCAGTTATATTAAATAGGATAACTTCGGGACTATGCGTCTCAATAATAGTGTTTAATTTTGTAAATAGTTGTATTTCTAATAAATCGTCGGCATCTAAAAATACTATGTAGGCACCCTGTGCATTTTGTATGCCAATATTTCTTGCTGTGCCCGGACCTTGATTAGTTTTTTGGTGAATAAGTTTCCACCCGTATTTTTGCGTTATGTCTACTAATTTTTTTGTTTCTTCTATCGTGGAAGCATCATTTACAATAATTACTTCGTGGGAGTATTTCAAGGTGCCAAATAGCTTTACCAGTTCTGGTAAATACTGGGAGCTGTTATAGAAAGGAATTATTATGCTAAATAGGGGCATTACTTATTCCATTCTATTTTACAGTGTAGGCTTTCTTTATTTTGGGTTTTTGCGCTCAAATAGCCTATAAGTATTAGCGATAAATCAAATAGGTAATCGGCACCTAAGAAAGAATCAGTTAAAAATACGACTCCACCCATTATGCTGAGCCAGCAGCAAATAAAAATAATATCTTCTAAATCTAGTTTTTTACGATTTTTTAGATTGCCTATACTCTGAGCAATTATGCGTAAGAAAAATATTACGTATAGGGTGAATCCTATGAGGCCGTATGCACTAAGTACGTCCAGATAAGAATTGTGTATTGCCGTGCCACGTCGTAAATATCCGGTTTTTTTATCACCTATATTATATTTTTCTGCAAAGTGTTTTGTATTGTAGGGGCCAATGCCAGCAATGGGATGTTTTTCCCATACTTTAATAGTTTCTTGCCAAATTATGACGCGTGCGGAATGGGTGGCATCACCTTTAGATCCGTTTCCATAACCGGTATTTTCGTCGATAATATCATTTGTATTAGATACGCGTATGTATTTACTAGCTACTGACATGTAGGTATCGGTACCGTTTTTGATAAGGGTGGTAAAGCCAAAAAGTAAGCTTAAAGGTATTAGAATACCTGCTAATAATGCTATAAAAGTGCGAGTAAATGGATGAGCAACACTATTTTTTGTATATGTTTTTTTCTTTTGCACCGCATAATATACTCCTCCACACACGCATACTATGGAGAGGACTAAGAACGCACCACGGGAGTTGTGTAGTACCTGTGCTGGAAGTTGCAGACATAGATTAATCCAAAAGAACACGGTGTAATATTTACGTGCCTTAGCGGTAGTAAATATTTTATTTTTATAGAAATATCCCCAAGTTGTAAGCAAAATAGACATTAGTGCATATAGGGCGGCGTGGTTTGAATCTACATTAAGTCCAAATAAAATTAAAGTGTGGCTACCGTTACCGTAGGTAAAATCTTGTATACCCAGCATGGCTATTTTACCGTTTAAGGGGCCACGATAGCTAAAGAGTGCCAATAGGGAAGCGATAGATACTATTGCTTGTAAAAAAGTAATTATTAAGGATGGGAAAATAATTATGGCTAAATCTTTTTCACTATTAGGTGATTTTGCTATTTGTTTGCCGAGTGGGTAAAAAAGAAATAGCGATATGCTTAGAAGAATGGCAGATTTTATTTGGGTTACGGGGTTTACATTTAAATTGAGCGCTAGCGTAATACCTGTGCTGAATAGTAAGAGTGTTAAGACTATTTGTCCTTTAATTTTAAAGTAGTTAAAATCAAAAATTAATTTATAGATAATAATAGTGAATGCCCAAATTACTAAAATTTCTTGGATGTGTCCTAGATAGGCGTTGACTATCTGAATTTGATTAAGTAAAAAGAAGACTAAATAGACACTTGCACAGTATTTAGGATCTAAAAAAACATTTTTTATTTTGGAGATGCCAGTGTTGTTTGTGTGAGGGTTTTTAATATCAGATAACGTCATGGTGGTAGTTTTCTTATGTAATTACAGCGTATGAATTTATAGTAATTAGTTTATTCTTTTTATGTATACTTGACACGCGACAAAACGATATGTTGTTTCAATGATTACGGCTATTGAGCCGAGGAGTGCTAAATTAGTTGCAGATAGCATGTGGAAAGTGGTGAGCACTCCTAGATTTATTAAGTGTATTACGCATGTGAAATATATAGAATAATTTGCGTGTTTAGTGGCGCCTAGCGCAGATAGTGTCGGAAAACCTAATAGGTAGTCGGGCAATATAAATATTGCACCGGGCAATAGGGCGATGAGAATTTTGCCAGCTTCTCTAAATTCTTCTCCAAATAGCAGTGCGCAAAAATCGCCAGCAAAAATTCCTACGGTTAGGCAGAATATAATAATAACGGGTTCCAAATAGAGTAGTATTTTTTTAATTAGTTTGAAGTCTTTATTTGTTGCCATATAGGGATAGATGGAATCGGCAATGGGAGCTAACCCCATTTTTCCGATATTGATAAGTTTATCGGCAGAGGAATAGTTTCCCACTACACTTTTACTGCTGGTTATAGAATTCAAAATAATAATTGTAGTGGTGGTATAGATAGTTGAAGCGATACGTGAAAGAAAAAAAGTAGAAGATTTTTTAAATATTTGTGCGCACTGTTTAAAAGACACCTTGGTAAAAGTTACCTCGAAGCGTTTCTTCATATCGTAAATTGACCAAATGAAGTATATGCATGCCCCTAATAAAATAAGAGCTGGAATAACGATATAGTCACTAGGTTTACGGAGAAAAATAAATAAACCAGCAGTAGTAATAATTTTTACGGTAACGCTCCGTAAAGCCAGGGGAGTCATATCTTGCAAGCCACGATAGACAAAAGAGGGGGCTAGTGATTCTGCAAAAGTGGCGAGGAAAAAGACTAAAAAGAATAAATTATCGCCCTGTAAATTTGGTGATAAGTTAATTAGTGTAAATAGTATGATTAAGCCAATTGTGGCAAGAAAAATTTTATTTATAATAACGGAAGTAAATACTTGGCTTACTAATTTTCTATTCTTGTGATTAAGCGCTACGGTTTCCGTGGCAGAAAGAATATAACCAAAATCCATTAGTAGTGCAAAATAAACCATTATGGCGGAAGCTACGCCAATTTTTGCAAAAATTTCCGGACCCATAATGCGAGTTTGATAGGGGATTGTGATAAGCGCAAAAAAATAGGTAGAAAAACGTATTACGTATAGTCCAATGGTGTTATTGAGTAATGCTTTATATTTTTTTTCTAGTTTTGACAAGAAAACCTCAATTATAGACAGTTAAACGTTGGTAGCTTAATTATGCATCAAGATAGTTAGCGATTAGTTTTATTTTGTGCGGTAGCGTGTTGCGTGATAGTGTTATTTTTAGATATTTACGATATTTATTATTATTTTTTGGGGATACAGCATGAGTGTAAAAGATGTGTTACGGGATTCAAAAATTACAGGAAACCTCTATGAATATTTATTTGATCTTAAATGTGCGTATATTAAGAGGAAAAAAAATAAAATTTTAATTAATTCGGGGACAGAAATTCTCTCTTCTTTGCTTAATATAATAAAAATAGCAGACTGTGACATATTTATTGCTTATGGTACTTTATTGGGTATTGCGCGTAGCGGTTCTTTTATAGCGCATGATTTAGATATAGATTTTGGTGTATTGGAAAAAAATGGACACGAGCTTCAACAACTTCAACAATTGTTTGAATCAAATGGATATGTGATTACAAAACGCTATTTTGTGGATGGAGAACTAAAAGAATTTTCCATAGATGTTATTGGCTTAAATGTAGATTTCTTTCTGTATTCGTATTATGAAGAGGCTTTTGGCAGTTTTGTTTTCTTTCAAGATGCAGATCGGCCATTAGCAGATGTTAATAAAAGAAGAGCGGCCTTTCTTATTTGCTCTCAAATTACTGAAATTAAAGAGCTGGAAGCCTTGGGACTTAAGCTTCCAGTGCCCGCAGACTTTGAACGGTATTTAAGTGAAATCTATACGGATAACTGGCGAATACCTAATCCAAATTGGGTGTCTACTGCGGGTCCTGCATGGCATGAAGTGGCAGATGTATATGGTGTATTAGAGACTTGCGTATAAAAATTATTAGATAAATAGATAGTAAGTCTATTTGTAATTAAATTTTAATATTACGGGCTTCAATATAGTATCTTTTGTCAGCAGCTGCTCCCAGCGAGAAAGTTTTTCTTGCCGTGGCACCTTTTTCCTCCACATAAGGAAATAATTCATCGCGTTCTACCCCTTTTACCAATAATCCAGTATTAGTGCTGTTAGATAGGCGAATTAGTTCTAATTCATCGTGTATGTATTCAAGAGCTTCAGGATTATCGGCATGATATTTTGCCAAAAATGCATCAAGTATTTCTTGTAGTCGGTTAATAGCTAAATCATTTCCGGCATATATTTGTATGTCGGTGTGTTTATTTTGATTTACTACTTGCATGGTGGTTGCGGTGCCCGATACGGGATTATGTTTTTGATACTCGGTTACAAACTTGATGAAGCTACTGGCAGGCGTGTTTATCAGGAGCCTATGGATTGGTTCAAACTCTATACCGGAATCGTGCAGATTCAATAGCTCTACTGCTACGTATCGTGCGGGATGATTGGGATCTATACCTGTTAATTTTAGTTTTTCCCAGTAGGTTTTTGCGCATGCTAATGAATGGTTACCATCGCCCACTAAAAAATTGTAGTGTAGGTTTTGTTTTTGCTGTAAATTTTCTAAATCGTTTTTAACGTTTTGCCATAATTCACTATTTGCGGGAATATGCCATGCTTTTACTGCACCCCCACCTGAGTTAAGGGAAAAATCATATATTTTGTTTAGATTGGGTTTGGCTACTGTAAGTGGTTCAAATACGGTATTTTGCACGTCATTAAAAAGTAGTTGCACATGAGAAACTTCTAAGGAGCTATTATTTCTTACCGCTAGGCGTGGGGGTATGCGTTCGGTGACGGTAGCTTCAGAAGGCAAAATGGTGGCATTTTCTGTATCGGTAAATGAATATGCTTCTAAATCCATTTCTACCAGTAGTGAATGACGCACTTTACCATTTGACGTGCTACGTTCTAAAAATATTGCGCCCGTAAGGGAAGTAAATAAATCGCTATTTAGGGCTTCGTTCATATTGTTATGAATAGTATTGATTCGTTTTTTTTGCTTTTCGCTATTTTCTTGTAAAAATGCTTCGGGATAAATGAAATTAAGTGTGGAAGGGCTCTCTGCTACATACTCTGTTAAGGTGTCCCAATATTGAGAATTTGCGCTATGTTGATCACATGCAATCACTGCCCATTTTTTCATATCAACATTTTTAGGTAGTAAAAAATTCCCAGTTCTAATAGGTAGCATAATGTTTCCTAGCTCTTTGTTAATCTTTTAAGTTATTGTATCGAAAATAAATGTTATTTGGTTTACTACCAACATTATATGCTGTGGGTAGTAAATAGATTTGTAGCAGTAGTTGCAACAAAATCTACTTGTTCTTCGGTCAGGCAAGTATGTAAAGGAAGCGTAACTTCATTTACATATTGTGCGTATGCATTGGGAAAATCTGCAATGTTAAATCCAAGATTTTTGTATGCGCTTAACAGTGGCAATGGCTTATAGTGCACATTACAAGATATTCCTTGTTCACTCATTTTATTGATGAAATCATTACGTTCAACTACATTATGACCAGTTAAACTAAGTAAATAAAGGTGTCCAGATGAACGATAATCTTCTCCAATATGTGTTAAAGATTTACAACCAGCTGCCAGTAGCTGTGTATCGTATTTTTTTACGATTTCGAGCCGACGGTTAATGGTTTCTTCATATCGTTTCAATTGTGATAAACCAAGTGCTGCCATAATATCCGCCATATTTTGTTTATACCCTGGGAAAGCAATATCGTATTCCCAAGAGGCGGAATTAGTTTTATCTAGTGCGGACTTAGTTTGCCCGTGTAGGCTATTAAGTCGCGCTATTTGCAATAGTTCTTCGCTGTTAAAAGGTACATGTTTTGCCCAAGTAAGTGCTCCACCTTCACCAGTGGTTAAATTTTTTACTGCATGGAAGCTAAAAGCAGTGAAATCAGCAATGTTACCGGTGCGTTTTTGTTTTCGTATTCCTCCTAGACTATGTGCACCATCAGCGATAATGGCTACTCGTCCGAGAGATTCTTGTAACTTATTATTTGCTTGATAAAGGTGACGTTTAGTATCTATGGCAGTATAAATAGGTTCCAAATCAACTGGCACTCCGCCTAAATCTACTGTAATTATAGCTTTGGTGCGGGGAGTGATAGCGTTTTCGTAGGCGGTCGGGTCAGGGAAATATTGACCTTTTGCTACGTCCACCATTACTATTTTAGCTCCTACGTGATGAATTACGGCCGCGGAAGCAGTATAGGTGTAAGCGGGAACTATTACCTCATCACCTTCTCCAATACCTAGTAGGCGTAGTGCAAGTTTGAGTCCGGCGGTAGCAGAATTTAATAAAATGGTGTCTTTACTACCGCAAAAATTAGTTAATGCCTGTCGAAATTCTTCACCAACAGGCCCGGAAGTAATCCAACCACTGCGCAAGACTTGGACTACCGCGGCGATATCTTCTTCACGAATGTCTGGAGGTGAGAATGGAATTTTCATTTTATTTCCTTAGGAATTATGGTCGGTAAAATTTTTCTATATCACTGAAAGTGTGGAAACCCAGTTTAGCAAGTTCTAGTTTTTGGGTTTTTGGAGACACGCGATTTTCAGCCCAGCTAATTGTGTTTGCAATATTAGGACTATTAAGACCGGCTAGTAAACCCAGTTCGTAGATTTGTCGTAGTCCAAATAGAATATCTTCAGTAAAATAACGTGAAGAATAATCTGGATAAAATTTATTTTCACTTTGCAGCATGGGTGATTTTATATTTTGAAATGCCGATATTGAACTGATTTTTGCGGTTAGTTCACTCGGTGTTGTGGAATCATAGTATTGTGCGAGGCTATAGTCATTTGTATTTAATAAATTACTATATGCTTGGCAAATTTTAATTAATTCTTTATCCATATTGATAAATAATTCGGAGGCAGTGTTATCCCACGCTTTATAAAATAAAGGATTTTCTGCAAAAGATTTTGCATCATTATTTTCTATCATTGTTTTTAGTCGCGATGAATGCAAAATTGGATTTGAAGATAGTAAAGAAATTGGTAAATAAGTCGGTAATTTGTTTACTGGAATGTTAAAAAGTGTTTCTATTGTTTTTTCCCAAGCAAAATCGTTGCCCACGCTTGCGCCGACAATTTCAGGTTTAGTGCCTAGTAGCTCACCAGATTTACCGGGTGTTATTATTCTGGATATAAAAATTACTCTTTGTAAACCTGCTACTTTAGCTCCGTGTTGTAATAAATCATTACATAGATATTCTCTGCCAGACGTGCCCGGGGAAAGAATAAAAGTATGTTTATCCCCTATGTAGGGGGCAATGTTTTTGGCAAACATGGCTAGAGCATAAGCAGGAATGGTCATTAAAATTAAGTCGGCTTGCTTAGCAAATTCCTTATAGTCATTTCCAATCCAGTGTAAGTTAGCAGTGTAGCTAGAATTTTCTGGTTTATCTTTAATAGATATAGTTTTACTCCATTGATTGGGTTTAGAAGTAAAAACCGATACTTCATTATTGGTGTGTGCAAGATAGCCAGCATACACGATTCCCGTATGCCCACCACCAACTATTCCAATACGCATGGTTACTGTTCTGCAAGTTCCATGAGTGTGGCAAGTAATCTATCATTATCCTCGCTACTGCGCACAGCAATACGTACATACTCTTTGCCATCAAAACCAACTTTAGTGGATAAATCTTTGATTAAGATGTCCTTAGTTAGCAGGCGAGTGCATAATTCACCAGCAGTAATGTTTCCTATAACTTCACAACATACAAAATTTGCTTCCGAAGGAATGACTCGTAAGTATGAGATTTTAGCTAATCCAGCACACAGCTCTGCGCGTACTTCTTTAATTTTAACTAGTGCTTGTAGGTATTCTTTGTGGTATTTTTCTTCAATTTGCAAATAAAATTCTGCAAATGAGTTAATATTCCAAATTGCTACCGACTTTTTTATGTATTGTAATAATTCATAATCTGAACTGGCTAAAATTCCTAAACGTAATCCTGCTACTCCATATGATTTAGAAATTGATTTCACTATTATTAAATGCGGATTCGCATCTAAAACATCTTGTTCAAGTAGGGAGTTATCATCTCCTTGGGCAAAATCTAAGAAAGATTCATCTAATACTAGTTTAATATCTTTTTCTTTTGCCCATTTAGTTAGTCGCAGTACGCCATTTTTAGAAATAAAATTACCAGATGGATTATCCGGATTGATTAAAATTAAACTTTTAATATTAGTTTCGTTAAAAAATTTTATTAAATCGTTTTCATCATATGCAAAATCAGTATTATTGGCTTGGAATACTATCGGTTTATCCGTGCGTCGATTTGGATATTCTTCAAAAGTGGGACGAATTACGCCATAGGGGCCAGGCATGACTTCCATTAGTGCTTTAATTAGTTCAGCGGCACCGTTTCCCACTACGACTTGTTCGGTACGCAGATGAAAATTTTTCGCAGCTAGCAGTGCGTTTACACCCATGCCAGATGGATAGTCTGCAAGTAGTCGATCAAAATTATTTTTAATTTCATCTTTCATGCGTTGCGGTGGGAAATAAGGATTTACTAAATAGCAATAATCTAGTAGTTTCGGATAACGCCAATATCCGCCATAGCGTGATTCAAATATTTTACGTCTTTTTTCGGGACAGGGGCTGAAAATGGAAGTAGCAATATCTAAATCCTGCACATCGTCAATTTCGTACCATTTTTGCCCAGTTAATTTTTTAGCTTTAATTACGGGTTCATCTAAAAGGGTTATAACTCTTAGTACCTGTTCGTAGTACTCATTTTTTCCTAAAGCAGCCGTGTAAGCAGACAGGAAAGGTACATAGTGAGTTTGGCTGAATTCTTTAGAAAATTTATATAAATTGACTGTTTTATAGTAGCTGTCGATATCTTCGTACTTGAAATTTTTACCTGCGACAAAAGCTGTAATATGATCATCATTATCAATTTTGATAACGGTACCATCCATCCACGCTTCGTATTTGTCTACCAATGCTAAAGTTTTGCGAGGATCGTCAAGTAGTGCAGTTAAAACCGAATCTTCAAAAATTAAATCGGATTCAAATAGTACGGTATCTTCTGCTAGTAGATAATCTTTGGCCAGGGCAAGTGAGTAGATGTTGTTAGTTTGGTCGTAAATTGGATTATCTACGTATGTGATTGGTACATCTATATTTAAGGTGCTGATATATTCTTTTAATTTTTCACCTTCATAGCCGGTTACGATTACCACACGAGTAAAGTTGTGCTTAGCGATTTGCCGTAGCATGCGTTCAATTAGAGTAACTCCATTAACTTCAACCATGCATTTAGTGTTATTTGCAGTAAGGTCTTTTAAACGGCTGCCCATACCTGCTGCTAATATGATTCCTTGCATGTGTGATAGCTCCTTAAGTTTTCCTTATTGATAACACGATTATTGCATAAAAGCACTATGAACTCATTAAAGCAGTACGAACTTATTTTTTACATTTAATTTATATAGTGCAATCCTTTGCTAAATGTGGTGATTTAATAGTAATTATTTTAATAAATATTGGTAAAATATGAGCTATCTATGATTTTAGTAAGGAATGAAATGTTTTTAAATATGTGGGTTCGTCGTGTCGGTCTGATTACTCTTGATGTATTGTGTTGGATTTTAGCGGTTTTGCTAATTTCTTTGCTACGTTTTGACCTACAGGTTTCCATAGCCTCACAGGAAGCTATTCTGGTATTTTTAGTAGTTACATTGATAACCCAAATCGTAGTGGGATTATTTACTAAGCAATACCAAAATCGTTATTTGATTGCTTCTTTTGAAGAAATGGTCGCTTTATCCATTCTAGTGTTAGGATCAACGGTAGTTGGTGCGGGAATTGCATATGCGTTTTACTTTGATGCTATTTCGGGGTCTATTGTGGTTGCTTCACCTCCGTTGGCAATTGTGCTTATGGCGGGAGTGCGTTCTGCTTGGCGTGCCTATAAACATATAATAAAAAAGAAATCAGTTGTGCCAGAGTCGGTGTTAGTTATTGGTGCGGGTGCTGCGGGGCAACAATTGCTTTACCAATTACGACGTGATGATCAAGCTCCATACAAGGCAGTTGGTATTATCGATGATGCGACCGTGCGGAAAAATTTACATCTTGAAGGTGTTCCCGTGGTAGGTAAACGAGGAGATTTGGTTCGCGTAGCACGCGAAAAAAATATTTCTACTGTTATTTATGCAATCAATTCTGCTCCGGTTAATGTAGTTACGGAATTTTCCGATATTTGTGATGCTGCTGGTTTGAATATGCTTCGTATTCCACCACTTGGCAAACTTTTTGGAGAAAAAATTAATCTCGATGATATTAAACAGGTGGATGTAGCAGATTTATTGGGTCGCCGTCAGGTGAAAACTAATCTTAGTGAAGTTGCAGGATATGTGACTGGTAAAGTGGTTATGGTAACCGGTGCGGGCGGTTCGATTGGTTCGGAAATTTGCCGGCAAGTTAATGCTTTAGGGCCAAAAGAATTGGTGCTTTTAGATCGGGACGAGTCGGCACTGCATGCTATGCAACTTGAACTATACGGTAAAGGATTGCTAGACACTCCAGATATGGCACTTTGTTCCATTCGTGATAAAGAGGCTTTGCGGGGTATTTTTGCACAACATCATCCAGACGTTATTTTCCATACGGCAGCGCTAAAGCATTTACCAATGTTGGAGCAATACCCCGAAGAAGGTTGGAAAACTAATGTGCTTGGTTCAAAGAATTTGATTGAACTAGCTATGGAATACGAAGTAGACACCTTTGTGAATATTTCTACTGATAAGGCTGCTGATCCAACTTCAGTTTTGGGGCGTACCAAGCGCCTTGCAGAGCAAATTGCCGCTTATTATTCACATAAAACTAAAGGTCGTTTTGTTTCGGTGCGTTTTGGCAATGTGTTAGGTTCACGGGGTTCAATGCTATGGACTTTTAATAAACAGATTGAAAAAGGTGGGCCCATTACGATTACTCATCCGGATGTAGAACGCTACTTTATGACCATTCCAGAGGCCTGCGCTTTGGTTATTCAAGCAGGTGCAATTGGCTCTCCGGGTGAAGTTATGGTGTTGGATATGGGTGAGCCGGTTAAGATTATGGATGTTGCTAATCGACTGATTAAGAAGAGTGGCAAAGACATTGATATTGTGATTACCGGTTTACGTCCGGGGGAAAAGATTAGTGAAATTTTGGTTGGGCAGCGGGAAAATGATGACCGTCCGCATCATCCACTCATTTCCCATGTGAGCGTACCTCCAATTGATCCTGCTGAATTGGAAAATTATCATCAATATGCGGTAGAAACAAAGTAACTATTCCGCATTGCATTATTGTTATTAGGATATATCTTAAATATTTGCCTATTTATTCGCTCTAAACTCTTGTGGGCATTAAGATAGGTATGTGGCTTTAACAATTGGAATTGCGGGATTGCCGAACGTTGGCAAATCTACCCTATTTAATGCGCTTACGCGCGCGACCGTACTGGCAGCAAACTATCCCTTTGCGACCATTGAACCCAATGTGGGTATTGTGCCCCTACCTGATGAACGTTTAGGGGAACTGGGAAAGTTATTTAAGAGTCAAAAAATTGTGCCAGCTACCGTATCTTTTGTAGATATTGCGGGTATTGTGCGTGGTGCTTCGGAAGGTGAAGGACTGGGTAATCAGTTTTTGGCTAATATTCGGGAAGCGGATGCAATATGCCAAGTTACGCGGGCTTTTGCTGATCCGGATGTTACACATGTGGATGGGCGAGTAGATCCGGCATCTGACATTGAAACGATTACTACGGAATTGGTTTTAGCGGACATTCAAACTTTAGAAAAGCAGATTCCACGTTTACAAAAAGAAGTTACCGGTAAAAAAATCGGCAAAGAATATTTGACCACTGCGCAGCAGGCTTTAGAAATTTTAAGTGCCGGAAAGACGCTATATAGTGCTGGAGGGGATTTAGACCCTGATATTATTAAGACTTTTCAACTGATGACGGCAAAGCCTTTTATTTATGTGTTTAATACTGATGATGAGGGTTTAGCAGATACTGCAATGCAGGAAGAATTACGAGAGTTAGTAGCTCCCGCACACGCAATTTTTTTGGATGCGAAATTTGAAGCAGAACTGGTAGAGCTGGATGAAGATGAAGTTGAAGAAATGCTATTAGCATCTGGGCAAAATGAATCGGGTCTGGATAAGTTAGCATATGCTGGTTTTGCTACGTTAGGGTTGCAGACTTTCCTGACGGCAGGGGAAAAAGAATCTCGTGCATGGACTATTCGTAAAGGTTGGACGGCTCCACAGGCGGCAGGAGTTATTCATACAGATTTTGAGCGTGGATTTATTAAGGCTGAAGTTGTATCGTATGACGATCTTATGCAATACGGTTCAACGGCAGAGTGTAAAGCGCACGGAAAATTGCGTATAGAGGGTAAAGATTACGTCATGCAAGACGGTGATGTGGTTGAATTCCGTTTTAACGTGTAAATAGTTTTACAAATAAAATAATGAAACGGATTAGAAATTAAGTTCGTTTTAGTGCTTAGTGATGTCGTATATGTATCACTAAATTATTTATAGGAGACCAAATGGTAGGTTTTATTGCAGCTATTTTTACAACTTTTGCTTTTTTACCTCAGGTAATAAAAGTTATAAAAGAACAAGATACTAAATCGTTATCGTTAGGTATGTGTACTTTGCAGTTTATAGGAGTATCTTTATGGCTGACGCATGGGGTGTTAATAAAGGATGCCCCTTTGGTTATTGCTAATACATTTACGGTTCTTTTTCTGGGAATAATTTTATTTTATAAACTTAAGTTTAAATAGATATTCATTTGCCCTATATTGAGGGGGTAAAGTAATTAGTATTTTGTGATATTTATTGAGGTTATTCCCGTATTTACTTTAGAAAAAATTATAAAAAAGCTACAATTTAAAGTGTTGATAACACTTGCGAATGATAGTGTTACCGGTACTAACACACAAAGTAATGATTTTAATAGTAACGGATTAAATCCGGTATCTATTGGCAACAAAGGAGTTGGCATGGAGCAGAGTTCTGCTACAAAATCTAACCTTACCGTAGAGGTCTTTATTAAGTGGCTGATGTTTACTGCCGCTATTTCAGGAATGGGTTTAGCGGCTTCATTTTGGCCTATTCAAGGTAATATTCCTTTAATCGTAATTCCTTCAATTTTGGTACTTATTTTAGGAAAGCCAGTATTTTTTGAGAAATTAAAATTATCAACTTTGGTGATAATCCGAGTTTTAATCGTGGTTGTGGCTTTAGGTTTTTTTCCTCCGCAGCTTTACGTAAATATTGCCCTTTGGATGCTGGTGGTAAATATTTTAGAAGCAGCATTTACTGATTTGTTACGTCATAAGCAAATATTTAATGCAATTTCTGGTTTTGCGGTAGCTATTGGTGTATTTGCACTATCTGGTTTATGGATTTCCGATGGTACTGTGGGTATGTATTATTTAGCAACGGGTGCTACCGTCACCATTACTATTCTTTATATTCTTGTTTATACTTTGTGGAACTGGATTTTTGTTTCTTATGAATTTAGTCCTTCAGTAGCTTTAATGCATGTGGGCTTTTTGTTGGCTCCTATTATTGGGGTTTTAACTACTAGTTGGCTTGGTGCCCTTGGTGGTGTGGGCATGTGGCTTATTTTGCGTGCCAATACGTTATCTATTGGTGGCTGGATGCAGATTGCTAATAAGTCTTGGTTTGAGCGGGAATATCGTTTAGATAGTTTTGCTAAGTTTGTAGATTGGACGCATAAAAAATCAGTACAAATTGTGTTCATGATAGTTAATGTATCTATTGTGGTTACTCTGATGGTTTTAGCAGCGCAACATTCTGCTATTGCCCTTCCCGGTATTACCTCTTAAGTCGTAGTAGTTATTAAATACAATAAAAGTGAGCCCGCTTAAGCGGGCTCACTTTTATAGGTAAGAGTTAGACGAGGAAATGGTACTGGTTTTATAAACGGCAAGGTTCTATAAATAATTCACTAATAATAAAAAGTGGGTGTTAGCTTAGGCTAACACCCACTTTTAGATTGCTGGTATTTTGATTATTACTATTTCTAGGTTACTAGTATTTTTTAGATTACTAGCATGTATTCAAAATACTGGCTACTTTTAGATTACTAGGATTTATTAAATCTTAGTATCCAGGAAGATAGGTTTTTTCTATCTTTTGGCGAATTTGCTCGTCCCAATCAAATGGTGGCATTGTCCAATCCTTGAAGTAGTCTTCATTTACGACATCTGCCCATGGACTATCTGGACCGGTTGGGGGCCAAGTAGGATCATCGGTAATTGGTGCACGGAGTGCTTCTTTAACCGTAGGATTGCGGCGACCAAAACGAATCCACTGTGTATGTACATCATCAAATAGTGGGCCGGAATAACGACGGGTCTTACCAAGGTACTTACGGAAGAAGCGTGAACGATACTGTTCCTTCTTCTTGAATTCGCATACGCGCTGGAAATAAGTATTTTGGAGACGAGCCATTACGCCACCTAAGAAGATCATATTAAACCACATCAGGAAGTCGGTGTACTTATTGCCGGGCTCCCAGCCTAGACGCCAGTGGTTAATGAAACGAGTCTTACCGTTCTTAAGTGGAATGGTGTAGAAGCACCAAGTGGCACCAAAATTCTCATAACCAGGGAAGTTAAGCTGGAAAGAGCCTGGTGCTGCTGGTGGGTTCTTGGTATCTCCCCACATTACGAGGTATTTACCAGGAACAATATCTACTGCTTCCATAGACATGCCATGGAAATCAAATGGCATCATATCTCCAGGAGCAATAGAATCTGGCTGTTGCCATTCTTCTTGTAGTTCATAGCTATTGAAAAATGGTAGGCGCGCAAAAGTACGCTCTAAGAATTCACTGGAATAGGAGCCAGCTTTATTGCAACCTAATTGAATTACATGACGCCAAATTACCGATGGCGGAGCGTCAATGTCGGTTACTAAGCTCCACGACTTACCGTTGTCGTAGAATGCATCAATTAAATCGTCACCTGGATATTTCCAGTCATTTTCTTCGTTAGTTGCATATCCGCCTTGACCGTAAACATAGGTTGCGGTCAAACCAGCGCCCAAACCGAGAGCGCCAAGTTTTCCAAGCGTTTTAATGCTAGGTAAAGTTACCTGCACGATAATCACTTCCTTGTAATAGGTTGAATGAGCACCGGAGTGCTATTGGTTATAGTCTAGGCTTCAACCAGCGCACTTGCAACTTTTAAGGTAAGGAAAACGGGTAGATTTTTGATTTATTATTTCTGTTTTGCTTCTGCTTTTTTACGTCGCGCTTCATCGGCTGCTGCGGCTGCTTTGAAGGCTGCGCGCGGTGAGGTTAGCGAACCAAGGGCAACAATATCCCGATTGAAAAGTAAACCCATAGTCCAATCGGCAACAATGCGAGCTTTACGATCCCAGGTGGGCATCGCGAGCATGTGGTAAGTACGATGCGCAAACCAAGCGGGTGCTCCGCGTAATTTTATGCCTTTAATATCTGCTACACCTTTTAGTAAGCCCAGAGAGGCAACCACACCAATATTTTTATGTTTATAGGTATTCAAAGGTTCACCGGTTAGGCTTGCAGCTAGATTATGGGCAAGAACGTGTGCTTGACGTACTGCATGTTGGGCGGTTGGAGGGCATGTGGCTCCTTCTGTATCACTTGCTAAATCGGGTATAGCTGCGCAGTCACCACCCGTCCAAGCTCCGGATATTACTTCTTCGTCTTTTACTACTTGTAATTCAGTATTTGCATATAGGCGTCCGCGTTCGTCTAAAGGCAAATCGGAAAGTTCTAAGATGGGGTTTGCTTTTACGCCAGCTGTCCATACCAGTGTGTCTGCTTCAAATTCGGTGCCATCTGAAAGCACGATATGCCCGTCAATACAGGAATTTAAAAAAGTGTTTAATTTGATTTCCACACCTCTACGGGCAAGTTGTTCTAGGGCGTATCCGCCTAGTTCTTCACCGAGCTCGGGCAAAATACGTCGAGATCCTTCTACTATAATAAAGTGTAAATCGCTCATTTGAAGTGATGGAATTTTGTTAATGGTAGCTCGAGCCATATCTTCTACTTCACCGATTGCTTCAATTCCTGCAAAACCCCCACCCACAAATACAAAGGTAAGCATTTTTTGCCGATCTTTTAAGTCGTGTGCGCTGGCAGCGGCTTCAATTTTATTAAGAACGCGGTTACGTAAATTGATTGCTTCTTCAATTTGTTTAAAACCTAGACCCATATCTGCTAATCCAGGTATGGGTAGGGTCCGTGCTTCGGCTCCCAGTCCAATCACAATGTGGTCGTATGTAACTTCATAACTTAGGGATTTATCGGCTCTGCCATCGGAAGTAATTGGGAAGACTGTAGCCTTTTTTTCGGAATGTTTAATAGTTTCAATGCGTCCAGCAATAAGTTCGCAGCCTGCAAGGGCTATGCGGTGGGGAGCCACTACGTGCCGAGGTTCAATGTGTCCGCCCGCTGCTTCTGGTAAAAATGGTTGGTACGTCATGTAGGGGCGGGGGTCTACTACCGTAATTTCTAATTCTTCTGGAGTAAATCTTTTTCGTAGAGATTCAGCGGTAATTAGTCCAATGTATCCACCGCCCGCAAAAAGAACTTTGACCGGTTTTGTGCCAGTTTTTTGGCTTTTTAGTATCGGCTTATTATTTTTTTTAATTTTAGTTGTGGTAAAAGTGGAAATTTGTTTTGTAATTTTTTGTATATTGTTCTTTTGCATACCTTATATTTAGCCATAACCAGCATTATTTAGGTATACCTAAGTAGCGTGCAAAGTCCCACATTTATTATTTATATAAATTTATATAAAAGTAATTTCAGTGGCATACGGTGGATTAGCGCCAGTACGTGACACTGTGACATCTGCAATTTTGCTGGCATAGCTCATTAGTCGTTGTAAATCATTTTGGGACATTCTACCTAAGGCATCTCGTTTTTCTGCTCCCAGTAACTCCAAATGCCAAAGTGCACTTAAAATGCCTCCCATAAATGAGTCACCTGCCCCAACGGTATCAGCCGCTTTGACTTTATTTACGGGTTGATGATAGCTTAAACCACCTTTAGTGTAGGCGTATGCTCCCATGCTTCCTGCTGTAATAATTAACAATTGGACGTTTTTTGCTAGTATCTCGGTGGCAAAAGCGGCACGTGCTTGCGGATCGTGTACATCTACCGCAAAGAAATACTCCACATCTTCATCAGACATTTTAATTACGTCGGCTAGTTCCATTATGGGTAGTATTTGTGCTCGTGCAGTTTTCGCATCTCCCATAATTACTGGTCGTGCATTTGGATCGTAGCTAATTGTGGCTTGTGTTTGCGCATTACTTAAAGCCTTATATACGGCTTTTGCTCCAGGTTGCATAGTGGCTGCAATGGAACCGGTATGTACCAATATGTCTGTTGCGCGAAGTTCTGGTTGTGGAATATTCCATTCTAAATCAAATTGGTATTCGGCACTGCCATCATCGCCAATATTGGCGATGGCGGTAGAGGTGCGGGGAGCAAGAAAGTTTGCGGGAGGTAATTCTACTTGGGAAGATTTTAGGTGGTCTGCTACCAATTTTCCTTTTTCATCCTGTCCGAGCCAGGCTGTAAGTCTTGCTGGATGGCCTAGCCGTGCTAAACCTAGCGCCACATTAGCGGGTGAACCGCCAGGAACCAGAGTTTCGGTATTGTCTTTACGAACTATATCTACGAGCGCTTCGCCGATTACTGAAATTGATTGCATTGGTATTCCTAAAATGTGTTGATAATCTGGTTAAAGGTGGAAGATGGTCGCATAACTTTAGTGGTTAGCTTGAGATGTGGATGGTAATATCCTCCCAAATCTACTGATTTTCCCTGTACTGTAAGTATTTCTTTTTCAATAGTCTCACTATTAGCTAGCAGTGATTTAGCAACTGTTGCAAATTCATTAGCCAGCGTTAAGTCCTCTATTTGTTCTGCTAAATATTGTGCCCACCAAATAGTTAACCAGGCATGTGAATTACGTGTATCTAATTCACCTACTTTTCGTTGTGGTGATTTGTTTTCATTGAGTACTTTTGCGGTGGCTTTATCAAGGCAATCTGCCATTATGTTTGCTCGCATATTATTATTTTGTCGTGCTATTTGCCGTAGTGATTCGGCAAGTGCTAAAAATTCACCTAGCGAATCCCAACGTAAATGATTTTCGGCAATAAGCTGTTGAATATGTTTTGGTGCACTGCCTCCAGCACCCGTTTCAAACAGGCCACCCCCGGCTAGTAGGGGTACTACCGATAGCATTTTAGCAGAGGTGCCCACCTCTAAAATTGGGAATAGGTCGGTGAGATAATCACGTAGCACGTTTCCCGTAACCGCAATGGTATCTTGTCCTTTACGGATACGATCAATAGAAAATTGAGTGGCTTCTATTGGGGACATGAAATGAATTTCTAAATCTGTGGTATCAAGTTCAGCTAGGTAATTTTTTGCCTTATGCTGAAGTTTCATATCGTGTGCACGTTTTGGATCTAGCCAAAATATTGCGGGGGTATTTGTGATACGTGCTCGTTGCACGGCTAGCTCTACCCAATTTTGAATTGCTATATCTTTAGTTTGGCAACCTCGGAAAATATCGCCGTCTTCTACCGCTATTTTTGCTAAAATTTCTTGATTATCAGCAATAAGTGCAACCCAACCACTTCCACAAATTTCAAAAGTTTTATCGTGTGATCCGTATTCTTCAGCTTTTTGTGCCATTAACCCCACATTGGGAACCGTGCCCATGGTGGTGGGATCAAATGCACCATGTTTTTGACAGTCTTTGATTACAGTGTCGTAAACGCCGGCATAGGAAGAATCTGGAATTATTGCCAGAGTGTCTGCTAATTTTCCGTTTTTATCCCACATCTGCCCACCGTTACGAATCATTGCGGGCATTGAAGCATCAATAATTATGTCGGAGGGGACGTGTAAATTAGTAATGCCTCGATCCGAATCCACCATGGCTATATCGCACTTTTCTGCTATTTCAGTTAGGAAATCTTTTTTAATTTCTGCACCCGTGGGTAGCTCATCAAGTTGTTGGAATATGGTCCCCAACCCATTATTAGCATTGATGCCAGCTTTAGTAAGTGCATTTTTGTGTTTAGCAAAAGTATTAGCTAAGAAAGTACGTACCGCATGTCCAAAAATAATTGGGTCCGAAACTTTCATCATTGTTGCTTTGAGATGCAAAGATAATAAAAGTTTTTCTATTCCAGCTATTTCTATTTGTTCGCTTAAAAATTTTATAAGCGCTGTTTTACTCATTTTACTGATATCAAACAGTTCGCCTTGACTTACCGCTAAATTTTCTCGTAAAACTGTGCGTGTGCCGTCCAGAGCAACGTGTACGAGTGATACGGTTCCAGTTTCAGCTATTTCTATGCACTGCTCGTTAGTACGGAAGTCTCCGTCAGTCATAGTGGCAACTCGTGTGCGGGACGTTGTTTCCCATTTCTTCATTGCGTGCGGATGAGTTTTTGCATATTCTTTGACTGCTTGTGGTGCGCGTCGATCCGAATTTCCCTCCCGTAATACCGGATTAACCGCCGATCCTTTAACACGGTTATAACGCAAAGCAACTTCTTTTGCTGGCTTAGTTTGTGGATTTTCCGGATATTCGGGCACCATAATACCCTGCGTACGTAGTTCTTGTATGGCTTTTAAGAGTTGGGGTAAGGAAGCTGAAATATTAGGAAGTTTAATAATATTCGCCTTTGGATCTGCGGTTGCATCCCCAAGCTCTTTTAAAGTGTTTGGTAGTTGTTGAGTGGGAGGTAGAAAATCAGAAAATTCGGCAATAATTCTTCCAGCTAGGGAAATGTCGGCAAGCTCTACGCTAATACCACATTTAGCTAAAAACTTTTCCACAATTGGTAAAAAAGAGGTGGTGGCGAGCATCGGTGCTTCATCGGTATAGGTGTAAATAATTTTGCTCATTTTATTTCCTCATTAAATATTAAAATCTCTATTTCAAGAGTAAACGATAATCAGGGTTAATGTGTAACGCAAAATAAGTTCCTAAAATATACGAATGTGAAATTGGTCTGGAAAGGCTGTGAAATCAAGTATTTAGGTTGTTTTTTTACCCTTGAATATGTCTAGTATGTCTATACACATAGTTATAAGGTGGCAAGTAATGAGTAAATGGGAATTAGACGATGGGGTCATTGAATTTCCTTCAGGGCGACGTGTGCGTGGGCGTTCATGGAAGACTCCTGTATCTCAAGATGCTACCTATACCGTGGTGTTAACTACCTCTTCGGGAAAAGATTTTTCTAATCATGGTATTCAAACCAGTGCACAAGAAACGGTGACCATTGATTGGCCAGATGATCGTCTACCTTTAAGACTTTCTCAAGCTAGTCAAGTGTTGCGGGAAGCGTGGGAACGGTCAGCTGAAGAACGTGTGGAAATTGTGTGTACGGGGGGTAAAGGGCGTACGGGAACTGCCTTAGCGATTATGGCAATATGTGATGGAATGACTCCAGAAGATGCTATTGATTTTGTAAGAGAAAATTATTGTGCAGAAGCTATTCAAACTCATGCACAACGGGGATTTTTATTGGATTTTTCTTATCGGGGCGTAGTCTTAGATAGTAAAGAATAATTTTGTTATTAGTGATAAATTAAGGCATACTAAATACCGTGAGTACCCCAGAATCAGCTTTAACCGATGAGCTACGCGTATTAGATGCGTTATTAGCTTTAGATGTAGCTAGTGAGCAGGTTGAACGCTATGGGATGCATCCCGATCAGTTTATTGAATGGTATGGGCCAGAAGATGGAAAAGTAGTAACTTTTATTCACGGTGGATATTTTCATCAAGATGGTAGTTTAAGCTATTTACGTCCCGCGGCTTTAGCTTTAGGTGAAGCTGGTTATCGGGTTGCTTTGCCGGAATATCGACGTATTGCGGAAAATTTTGCTTTAACCATAGCGGATATGCGGACTTTAGCTATGCATCCGCAGTTGGCAGATTCGGTTTGGGTGGGGCATTCGGCAGGTTCTATATTCGTCTTAAACGTTTTATTTAATATGGATCTTTCTCCCGCACACGCAGTGGTGCTTGCGCCGATTTTTGATATGGCACGTGATGTTACAGAATTTGTGGAACCAAGTTCTAGTAAACTTGCCCAATGGGTGGGTGGAATGCCAACAGAAATGCCCGCGACATACGCTGCCTATGATCCCATGTCGTTATATAGGCAGTTAGGGACAGACGTTTTTGTAAATTTGAATTATCAACTTGATATTATTCATGGTGAATTAGATAAGACGATTCCTATACAAAGAACTCGTGATTTAGTCAGTGAACCTTTTAATATTGCAATTGTGCCTAATGCAAATCATCAAGACGTGATTAGTCCAGCACATGATGCTTGGATTTTATTGTTAGGTGCGTTGGGTTAGAACCTAAAGCATCGTTTTTTGCTCTGATAGGCAATAGACTATATTTATGAAAACTTTAAATGAAATATCAGCTTTAGAATACGCTCGTAATTTTTTAGATTTCGTGGCTAATTCGCCTACGTCTTATCACGCAGCCAGCTATATTACGTCTACCTTGTTAGCGAATGGTTTTACTGCCCAAGATGAAGGGGCTACTTGGCTTGGAGCTAAGCAGGGTTTTATAAAGCGTGGTGGTGCGGTGATTGCGTGGCGTGTTCCTGATAAGGTACAAGCTGATGTAGGTTTTCGGATTGTAGGTACGCATACCGATTCTCCCGCATTTAAAATTAAGCCTATTTTTGATACTTATAAGGCGGGGTTTTCACAGGTAAATGTGGAACTTTATGGTGGTTTATTATTAAATTCTTGGCTTAATCGAGATTTGGGGATCGCGGGGCAAATTTCTACTTTAGACGGTAAAATTCATTTGGTTCGTACCCCAGCAATAATGTTTATTCCGCAACTTGCACCGCATCTGGATCGTTCTGCAAATCAAAGTTTAGAGCTTTCACCGCAACGTGATTATCATCCAATCTGGGCAATTGGTGAAGATTCCATTTTTACCTATATTTGTGAACAGGCAGGCGTAAATCCGCAGCAGGTTGCGGGTACTGATTTGTATGCATACGATACGAGTGCATCAACAATTTTTGGTGGCAGTGCGGGTACTGATTTTTGTGTTACTGGACGGCAAGATAATCTCACTTCGGTTTTTGCCAGTTTGCAGGCTTTCTTAGAAGCAGATGCAAATGATAGAGAAGACGTGCAAATTATGGCAGCATTTGATCATGAGGAGATTGGCTCCGTTACTTTTACCGGAGCTGATAGCGTATTTCTTGATCATATTTTACGACGTATTAGTTTATCGTTGGCAGGTAGGTGTAATGAAGAAGAATTTTTACAAATGATAGCTAATTCTTCTTGCGTTTCTGCTGATTCGGGTCATTCTATTAACCCCAATAAACCAGAAAAACACGATCCGACGCACACTCCGGTATTAGGGAATGGTCCCTTACTTAAATTAAATGCAAATCAACGCTATGCTACGGAAGCACAGGGAAGTGCATTGTGGGCACGCGCTTGCCATGCCGGAGGGGTTGATTATCAAGAATTTGTTTCCAATAATGACGTTACCTGTGGTTCAACGATTGGCCCTGCCATTGCGGGTCGTTTGGGTATTGTTACCGTAGATGTAGGCGTTCCACTGTTATCTATGCATTCTATACGCGAGGTTTCTTCTCCCAGAGATTTACTGGCATTTGCAAAGGCTTTGAAAGGATACTTTGCGGGGGCATAAAGCGTGGTAGATAACAGCTTGCAACAGGGTTCAGTAGTGCAGTATAACGCGGCTTATGCTTTGGATAGAGCGGTAATTGATCGCCCTGACCATATCTCGGTGCATTATGGTGAACAAAGTTGGAGTGTGCGGGAAAGTGCACATATTACACGGCAGTTAGCCCAATTGTTAGTAGCGGAAGGGGTAGTAGCGGGTGATCGAGTAGCTCTAGTTGCGCAAAATTCTCCATATCACCTGTGGTTGCATATAGCCTGTGCGCGTATTGGAGCAATTTTTGTGCCTATTTCTTATCGTTTTACCACTGCTGAGCTTGCCGAATTGTTGGATTATTCCACACCAAGAATATTGATTTTAGATGATTATGTGTATGAACATTTAGATTTGGCGAAGTTGCTTGTAAAAAACAAATATGCCACTTATTTAATACCTATAAAGTTGGTGGAAGATGAGCTGGTAGCTGAGCTAAATTTTGGTATTAAATCTTTGGCAAACGCCTTTACTTATGATGGCACATTGCAGGTAATCAATACTGGAAAGCAAATTTTGGTCTCTAATAGTGCTTTGTATGGTAATGGTGTGGAATATCCGCAGGGGGAAGCGGTTATTCTTTTTACCTCTGGTTCTACGGGTGGTCCGAAAGCGGTGGTATTAACTCACGAAAATTTATGGTGGGGATCGCGTAATTTGCAAGAAGGATTTGTGTATTGCGCAAACGATGTGGAATTGGTGGTGGTGCCCCTAACTCATATTGGTGGGTTTAACGGTACTACGTTAGATTTATTTTCCCGTGGGGGCACGATTGTTATTGTAAAACGGTTTTCTCCGTACGAACTGTTACAGCTATTGGAAACGCATCACGTAAATATTATGTTTGCCGTCCCCACAATATATCAGGCACTTTTAGCACATCCTAATTTTTCCCGTACAGATTTATCGCATTTACGTTTGCCACTGATTGGGGGAAGTATTAGCTCCCCGCAGCTATTATCTCGCTTATTTGCTGCAGGATTACAGATGGTTAATGTGTGGGGTATGACGGAGACCGCTTCGTCAGGATGTTATTTACCAGCTTCACAGGCAGAAAAAGCCTTAGGGTCAGTGGGTCGTCCATTTCCACACGTGGAAATAAAAATTATTGATACGGATACTGGGCAAGAAAATGCTACCAGGGGCGAATTGTGGATTCGTGGGCGAAACGTAATTACAAATTATTGGAAATCTACTACTCCAAAATTTGCATGGCTACGCACCGGTGATTTAGTAGAGGTAGATTCGTGTGGGTTTATCTGGGTAACAGGACGAATAAAACAGCTTATCAATACCGGTGGGGAAAAAGTAATTCCCTTACAAGTAAAACAGGTTTTACAAGAATATACGGGAGTGCAAGATTGTGAAGTGCTAGCAATTCCCGATCCGCATTGGGGGCAAGCAGTAGCGGTGGCGTTAATTATGGAAGCTGGGTTTTCTGCGCCAAGTTTATTGGAGCTAAATGTTTTTGCAAAGAATAAACTTGCTGGATATAAGCTACCTAAAGCCCTTATTGTCGTGGATACATTTCCTGTAAATAGTAATGGAAAACTTGATTATAAGGCATTGCAACAGTTGTTTATTGACGCTTAGCAGCCGGTGCGGGCAAGTAGCGAAAAGGCTTCTTGTCTAGCAATAGTGTCATTTGCTCCAACTTGGGCAAAACGTTGTGGTATTTCGCGTCCTTTAGCTTTCATAGCCCGTGCCCAAAGTGTTCCAGAACGATAGGAAGAACGTACTAGTGGCCCTGCCATAATTCCCGCAAAGCCCATTTCGTAGCCAATTTTGGTAAGTTCAATAAATTCCTGTGGCTTTACCCAGCGATCAATTGGGTGGTGTAAGGGTGAGGGACGTAAATATTGGGTAATTGTTAAAATATCACAACCAGCATCGTGTAAATCTGACATTGTATCTACAATTTCATCGTATGTTTCACCTAATCCTAAAATTAAATTAGACTTGGTGATTAGGTTATTTTCGCTGGCATAAGTAATTAAGTCTAAGGAACGTTCATAGTTAAAGGCGGGGCGAATACGCTTAAAAATACGGGGAACTGTTTCCAGATTGTGTGCTAAAACTTCGGGACGGGCGTCAAAAACCTGTTGTAGGGCAGGAACTCCACCGCGCATATCATCAATTAGTAGTTCCACTCCGGTATTTGGGCAAATTTCGTGTATTTGGCGGCAGGTTTCGGCATATAGCCATGATGCTCCATCGTCTAAATCATCGCGGGTAACGCCGGTAATTGTGGTGTAATTAAGTTCCATTTCTTGTACTTTTTCCGCGACTCTGCGGGGCTCGTCAAGATCATAAATTTCGGGTTTACCGGTTTTAATGAAACAAAAATCGCAACGACGGGTGCAAATATCTCCGCCAATAAGGAAGGATGCTTCTCGATCTTCCCAACATTCATAAATATTTGGGCACCCAGCTTCTTCACATACCGTGTGTAGCGAAGCTCCGTGTACCCGATTACGCATATCGTTATATTCTTTACCTACCGTGGCTTTGGTTTTAATCCAGTTAGGTTTACTCTCAATGGGTGTTTGCATATTACGGGTTTCTACCCGTAATAATTTTCTTCCCTCTGGTTTTACTTGTTTGCGTTCAGCCATTTTGGGTGTCTTTTTGTTGGATTTGCGTCGCATTAGGCATTACTGCTTGCCAGGGTATAGCGGTTTTGGGTGGGAATAGTGAGTAATCAAGTGGTTGCATTAAAATCTTTTCGTAATTTTCTGGTGCGACGTGTTCTAATATGGCTGTGGCAGCAGGGTGAAAAAATTGGGAGTATGCTGCACTAAGATAGGGGAATAATAGTTCTGCCACCTCGTTTAGTGAAGCTTTTATTCCTAATTCTTGTAGACTAACCACTCCCGCATCAGCTAGTCCACAGGGGACAATATTGGCAAATTTACGCATATCCGTAGTGATGTTTAAAGCCATACCATGCAGGGAGGTGTCTTTCGCAAACTTAATACCAATTGCACAGAGTTTACGGTCTATATGCCCTACTTTTTTTATCCAGATTCCAGAGCGTCCGGGAATTTGGATTGCGTCTACGTCCAAATTCCAAAGTGCCTTGATTAGAGCAATCTCCGTTGCCCGCACAAAACTTACTACATCGGCAGGGGAAACTACCCGAATAATCGGATAAATAATTATTTGCCCTGCTCCGTGATAGGTTACTGATCCACCCCTATCCATCGCTAAAACGGGTAGGTCTGAATTAGGTATATCTTTTGCTTGCGTATTACGCCCCGCCGTATACACGTCTTGAGCTTCCCACACAATTAGCGTATTGGGAACTATTCCTTGTGCTACTTGAGCATGTAAAACGCGTTGTAATGCATCTACATGTAAATAGTCTAGTGGCTTACCAAGTAGATTTAAGATTTGCATACCGCTCCTAAATCTGCGCTCCTTGTTTTAAGCCTGCCCAATATTTAGATGTGCGCCCGGTATCGCGTCCAATAGTGCCTTAGTATAGGCTTCTTTTGGATTATTGAACACTTCATCCGTGCTGGCGTATTCCACAATCTTTCCTTTTTCCATTACCGCTACGTCATCTGCTACTTGGCGAACCACAGCTAGATCGTGAGTAATAAATAGGTAGGTAAGATTAAGTTCATGCTGCAAATCGCTCAATAGATAGAGGATTTGGTTTTGTACGAGCACGTCCAAAGCTGATACCGCTTCGTCACATACTACCAATTCGGGATTGAGTGCTAAGGCGCGCGCAATTGCCACACGTTGACGTTGTCCACCAGATAACTCGTTCGGATACCGACGCATAGTTGATTCGGGTAATGCCACCATATCCAGCAATTCTGCAACGCGCTTTGCACGTTCTTGTTTAGAACCTACTTTATGTAGTTTTAGTGGTTCTTCAATAATACGGTAAATTGAATACATTGGATCCAAAGAACCGTAAGGATTCTGGAATATTGGCTGTACTCGATGCCGGAAATTAAATAGTTCTTTTCTATTTAAATCTCCCACAATAGTACCGTCAAAGTTTACTTTACCTGCAGTTGGTTCAAGTAGATTCAATACAATATTGGCCACCGTAGATTTACCGGAGCCAGATTCGCCTACCAACGCCATAGTTTCACCCCGTTTAATTTGGAACGAAACATCATCTACAGCCTTAAACTTTTTAGCTTTACGCAGACCTTTACCGCGAATTGGGAATACTTTGGTTAGATGCTCTACTTCTAGCAAAATATCGTCTTTGGTATTCTCTGCAGGTTCGTTTACCGAAATCGGAGTATCTTGCTTCTTTTCGCTCATAATTCGCTTTGAAGCTAAAGATGGGGCGGCAGCTACTAAACGTTGTGTATATGGATGCTGAGGATTTTGCAAAATTTCTAATGCGGAACCTGATTCCACAATACGTCCACGATGCATAACTACTAAGTGTTCGGCACGTTCGGCAGCTAGTCCTAAATCGTGTGTAATAAAGAGTACGGCTGCACCAAGTTCAGTTGTTAATTCTTCCAGATGATCCAGAATAGTGCGTTGTACGGTTACGTCTAATGCGGAAGTTGGCTCGTCTGCAATGAGCAGGCGTGGTTTATTAGCTAGACCAATTGCAATGAGTGCTCGTTGACGCATACCGCCCGAAAACTCGTGCGGATATTGCCGTTGCCGATGTTGTGCATCTGGTAATCCTGCATTTTCCAGGGCTTCAATAATACGCTCATCTAAATCTGCGCGTTTAACTCCGTTGGCTTTTAGGGTTTCTTTAACTTGAAAACCAATTTTCCATACGGGATTAAGATTAGACATTGGATCTTGGGGAACCAGTCCAATTTGTGATCCACGTAGGCCGATAATTTTATTTTTGGGCATGGTAACTAGATCTTCACCATCAAATAAAATTTGCCCGCCTACGATTTTTCCCGTACCAGGAAGCAAATCAATAATGGAATGGGCCAAAGTTGATTTACCGGAACCAGACTCACCTACAATGGCAACGTGCTGGCCGGGATAAATTTGCATATTAGCTTTGCGTACCGCCGGAACCATTCCGGTTGAAGAACGGAAAGAAACTTCAAGATCTTTAATTTCTACTAGCGGTTTATTCATTGTTTTCTCGCCTTCGGATCTAGAGCGTCACGAATTGCGTCACCCATCATAATAAAGCCTAATACGGTCAGTGCTAAGAAGCCTGCCGGATAGAATAGAATTTCTGGTGCAGAACGCAAGGAAGCCTGGGCCTTAGAAATATCGCCACCCCAGGAAACTACGCTTGGAGGTAAACCAATTCCTAAGAAGGAAAGGGTAGCTTCTGCCACGATGAACATACCCAGTGATACTGTTGCCGTAACAATAATTGGCGCAGCTGCATTTGGTAATACGTGACGGAATAGAGTGGAAAAGCGGGAAGCGCCTAATGCTTTAGATGCGGTTACAAATTCTTCATTCTTAACACCCATTACTGCACCACGAGTAATGCGTGCGATTTGTGGCCAACCGAAACAGGCTAGTACGGTTACTACCGTCCAAGTATTACGGTGGTCTTTGAATAGTTGCATAACTACGATAGCTGCTAAAACGATTGGGATTGCAAAGAAGATATCAATAAAGCGGGAGAGAATTGTATCTGCCCATTTTCCGTAGAATCCCGCAAAAGAACCAATCATAGCACCGATAATAACTACGGCAAGCGTGGAGAACACGCCTACCATTACCGAAGCTCGTGCACCATAAATTACTCGCGAATAAATATCGCAACCTTGACGATCATAGCCAAAAGGATGACCGGAAGAAGAATCTGCGAGTGAATTTTCTAGGGTGCAGAAATTGGGGTCATTATTGGTGAATAATTGTGGAACAATGGCTACCACAATCATTAGTAGGATGATGAGTGAAGCAATCCAGAATATTGGCCGTCCGCGTAGGTTGTGCCAAGCCTCTGACCAGAGTGAGGAAGGTGCACCGTCAATTTGTACGGCATCAACTGCACCCAGACCGGTTTCGTCTTCTTTATTTACAAAATGTTCTTGGGGAATAGTTTTAGAAATCATTGTTTCGTTTTCGTTATGCATAGCGAATCCTTGGATCGAGTAGAGCATATAGTAAGTCAACTAAAAGATTCGTGGCAATGTATACCAACACCAATATAGTTGTTAAAGAAACAACCGTGGGTGCTTCGGATTGAATAATTGCTTTATATAAAGTGCCGCCAACTCCGTGGATATTGAAGATACCTTCGGTAACAATTGCGCCACCCATTAGAGCACCAAGATCAGCACCTAAGAATGTGGCTACTGGAATTAAGGAATTACGTAGTACGTGTACGGTAATCACGCGTCGTTTTGTTAAGCCTTTAGCGTAGGCTGTGCGTACGTGATCGGCAGAGATATTTTCTGCAACGGAAGTACGAGTTAAACGTAAAACATAGGCGAATGACACTGCCCCGAGTACAGTTGCGGGCATGAGCAAATCTGTAAAACCGGGATTTTCACCTACGGTTGGGGAGAGCCATCCAAGTTTTACACCTAGCATAAATTGCATTACGAAACCAATAACAAAGGTTGGTATAGCAATAACTACTAGTGATACTACGAGCATGGTGGAGTCAAAAAGTTTACCTTT